>ERZ1034949.1172-NODE-1172-length-13095-cov-21.430368_pt1 | contig 13095 bp, 7 predicted proteins | sample MGYA00520590_ERZ1034949 | MGnify/ENA primary metagenome ERZ1034949 (study PRJEB33766, sample SAMN09781752) | gut metagenome | biome: gut microbiome | host: Homo sapiens | place: Madagascar | study: EMG produced TPA metagenomics assembly of the PRJNA485056 data... | reverse complement strand
AAAAAAATCCTAGTGTACATTGGAGGTACATGAATTTTTTGAGACAGCGTAAAACTGCTTTAGATGCGCCGCTATACGCGGTTTCAGCCGGGCGGTCAATGATAGAAATGCTCGGCGTTTTGGCGATAATTGGAGTTTTAAGCGTGGGCGGTATCGCCGGATATTCCAAAGCTATGATGAAATGGAAAATTGATAAAGCTATTGAAGAATATAATTTTTTGATACAAGGACTTATAGAACATAAAGACAGTATTGCCCAAAGCTATTCATCTGGCGATGTCGCATTATTGGGTGATTTTATTGTTTCAACAAATCTAGTTCCGCAAACTTGGCATTATACCGGATATTTTATCAATGATTCTGTAGGAAATTATCTAAAACCCTATTTAGGTGTCGCCTCTAAAACCATTGTTATTGATGTATATTTTCCACGCACAGATAATCCTAAAGCAAACGAATATTCTTATCGTTTATGCGAAGCAATGTTTAAAGATTTTGCCTACCCTTTAGCTTCTGTGTTAAATGTAATATTTGTATATAATAATACATATAAGGGCACACATTATTGGGGAAATTCTAGGTGTCAAACCGATGATGCTGAACATAATACATGTTTGCAGGATATAACATTACCGGAAATCAATCAAGAATGCAGAAAATGCATTGAGGGTAATAATGGGACATGCGGAATAGTGTTTACATTATAACATTTATGCGTTGCCGTTGACAACAAAATCATGGATACTCGTCTGCCACAGCCTGCAGGGTGTGGCGACAAGTATAACGTTTCGGGTTTGGGTTCTGGATTGCTTCGCGTTGCACTCCTAGCAATGACGTTTGCAACGTTGAACGGAGTATGATAGAAATGCTCGGCGTTTTATCAATGTGTTATCAATCGGCGGTATCGCCGGATATTCAAAAATGATGAAACAAAATAGCAGATGAATACGGCTATCGTACATATGGTCTGTTGAAAAGCCTAGCGGAACTTCAAAATTTACCGGCGCAAACAGGGTTGGCTGATACCGATTTTGCCATAGGAATTATTCCTGACAACTTATAAAAAAAAGAACAGCAAACATTGTTTGATGTCTGCCGTTCTACGTAAATTCGCTGTTTTATTCAGCTGATATTATAAATTATCTTTCATTTTGTTTTACTTTTGCATACGCCAGCTGCTGGGCGTTCATTTGCTTTTGCACATATTGCGCAGCCTCTTTAGTATCTTTTTCTTTTTGTTTTGCTAAAGAATTTTTATCCTTAACATGACCGCCGGTACGCATCAAATCCGGATTAGTCTGGAAATATTTTCCGTCCTTTTCCACAAGTCCCAGCATTTGCATGCTTTTTTCAGTATTGTTTACAATATTTTTTGCTTGTGCCGGAATATTATCGCCATAACTTTCTTTAATATCTTTAACGATACTGTTGGCAATTATAGCCATTTTTATCTTCTCGGAAATCAGCATATTCAGTCCGGTCTTGTTAGAATTATAAATACCGCCGCATTCAAAAACCTTTCTTCCGGCGCCATTATCATCCACCTCATAAGTTTTCGGCATCAGGCGATACGTATCAACTGCGATATTTGCCTGCAATTTTATTCCGCTGTCGGTTAAAGCATATTTAACACCTTCCTTAGTTGTTTTCCAACTCAAATTTGCTTCCGCACCGTTAGCGGCATCAGCATTGCCGTTATTTGCATTGCTTACTGTATTTGCCGCATCTATAGATTTTTCTTGGCTACGCTCATTAAATTCTGCCAAATCTTTACTATTTTTTTCAGCGGCGGCGCCAAAACTCTCCATACTCTGTTTTTTGAAATCCGCAAACGCTTGTTTGCTTTTTTCTTTAAAAGCTTCTAAATCATCATTGCTTTGGCTTTTGAAATCTGCAAATTCTTTTTTATTTTTATCCTTAAAGTCGTCAAAATCTTTAGACATGCTGCTTTGTCCGTGAACGCTTGCAACACCAAGTGTAATCATTCCTCCCAATGCCAATTCTTTTTTCAGCTTATTTAAACGATTTTTCACACTCATATTTATGTCTCCTGATTATTTTTGTTATATATGTGACAGAATAACCTATTTTCATTTTTTTGTCAATAATAATATTTAATAAGAAAATACCGGAAAAATAAGCAAAGCCTCCTTATTTAAGGATAAGGAGGCTTATTTTCAGCTAAATATCAGTCTGTTACTCAGCAGGTTCTGCTTTATTTTCTAATGCTGCATTTCCATCTTCAGCGGTCTGAGCTTCTCTCATAGCAAGAATTTCCTTGTCATTTTGAGCAGCCACACGGCGCAAAGAACGCAATACATTACCTGTACCGGCAGGAATCAAACGACCTACGATTACGTTTTCTTTCAAACCTGTCAATTTATCTACCTTGCCTTCAACAGCAGCTTCGGTCAAGACACGAGTTGTCTCTTGGAATGAAGCGGCAGAAATAAATGACTTGGTCTGCAATGAAGCCTTAGTGATACCCAAAAGAATAGGATCAGCAACAGCAGGCTGTCCGCCTTCTTTAATCACTTTGTTGTTTTCGGTTTCAAATACGTCGCGGTCAACTTGTTCACCAACCAAGAATGTGGTATCGCCCGGAGCGGTGATTTCAACTTTACGCAGCATTTGTGATACAATCACTTCAATGTGCTTATCATTGATGGCCACACCTTGCAAACGGTAAACGGCTTGAACTTCCTGAACCAAATATTCGGCCAATTTTTCTACGCCCAAAACGCGCAAGATATCATGCGGAGCCGGTGTGCCTTCTACCAGCATATCACCTTTCTTCACAATATCACCGTCTTGAACTACCAAACGGCGTCCCTTTGGAATCAAGTATTCAACCGGATTGCCCTCTGTCGGAATAACCATAATGCGTTGTTTAGCTTTATAGTCTTTACCGTATTCAACCATACCATCAATATCAGAAATAACAGCAGGGTCTTTCGGACGGCGTGCTTCAAACAATTCTGCCACACGCGGCAAACCACCGGTAATATCTTTTGTTTTGGTGCTTTCTCTCGGAATACGAGCGATAATGTCACCAACTTTGATTTCGTCGCCGTTGTCAACATTCAGCACAGCATCAACCGACAGATAGTAACGTACTTCTTTACCAGAATCATAGGTTACCGGATTACCCTTTTCGTCTTTCAAAGTAATGCTTGGTTTCAAGCTTGCGTTAGAAGACGGACCAGACTGCCAATCAATAACGATTTTAGAGGAAATACCAGTTGTTTCATCCATATTTTCTTTTACAGAAACATTTGGAATAAGATCTACCAACTGAGCTTTACCGGCTTTTTCTGAAATAACCGGAACCATAAACGGATCCCACTCGGCAATCTTTTGACCTTTAGCCACTTCAACACCTTCCTGAGCCAAAACTTTAGCGCCATAAGGTACATGGTGACGTGATTTTTCACGGCCTTGAGCGTCTTGGATAACGATATCACAGTTACGAGACAAAATAATCAAGTGATTATCGGCATTGGTAACAGTATGACCGTTTTCAAGTTTCAAAATACCAGCAAATGGAACTTCAATACTTGCCTGCTCGGCAGATTTAGAAGCCGCACCACCAATGTGGAACGTACGCAGTGTCAATTGGGTACCTGGTTCACCGATTGACTGAGCGGCAATAACACCGACAGCTTCACCAATGTTAACCGGATTACCGCGAGCCAGGTCACGACCATAGCATGCAGCGCAAACACCGTTTTCGCATTCGCAGGTCAATACCGAACGAATCTTAACTTGTTCTACACCAGCCTTTTCAACTTTTTCAACATCGGCTTCGTCAATCAATTTGCCTTTTTTAACCAAAACTTCGCCGGTTTCTGGGTGCAAGATATCTTCTTGAGCCGTACGTCCCAAAATTCTTTCGCCGATAGAAGCAATAACATTGCCGCCGTCAACAACAGGACGAACGATAATACCGCGTTCAGTACCGCAATCGGTTTCGGTAATTACCACATCTTGACCAACATCAACCAAACGACGAGTCAAATAACCGGCGTTAGCAGTCTTCAAAGCGGTATCAGCCAAACCTTTACGCGCACCGTGGGTTGAGTTGAAGTATTCAGACACGGTCAAACCTTCTTTAAAGTTAGAAATAATCGGTTGTTCGATAATTTCACCAGACGGTTTAGCCATCAAACCACGCATACCGGCCAATTGACGCATTTGTGCAGCACTACCGCGGGCGCCGGAGTCAGCCATCATGAATACTGAGTTATAATAACCGTGATCGGCTTTAGAAATGTTTTTCATCATTTCATCGGCGACTTTATCGGTACAAGCAGCCCAAATATCAACCACTTTGTTATATTTTTCGCCTTTGGTAATCAAACCGTTTTGATATTGCTGTTCAAATTCTTTAACTTGAGCAGATGTTTCGGCAATCAATTTTTCCTTAGAAGCCGGAACAATCAAATCGTCTTTACCAAATGAAATACCTGACAAGCAAGCGTATTTATAACCCATACCCATGATTTTATCAACCATGATACAAGTTTCTTTACCGCCGCATACACGATATACTTCATCAATGATTTGCGAAATTTGTTTCTTTTTCATCAAACGGTTAACGAGTGAGAACGGAACACCTTCAATCAGCTTACCGTCTTTTCTTGGCAAAATGTCAGAGATAATCAAACGCCCAGGAGTTGTGTCAACTATGCCATGATGCAATTTACCATCATCACCAACATAATCCATACGGCATTTAATTTTAGCATGCATATCCACTGCTTTGGCATTCAAAGCCAGCATACATTCTTCCGGACTAGCATAAATGCTGCCCTGACCCAACATATCATCGGCATCATATGACAAGTAGTAAATACCCAATACCATATCTTGTGAAGGCACGATAATAGGTTTACCCGAAGCCGGCGACAAAATGTTGTTTGAAGACATCATCAAAACACGGGATTCCAATTGTGCTTCAATAGACAATGGAACGTGAACAGCCATTTGGTCACCATCGAAGTCAGCGTTGAACGCTGTACAAGCTAACGGGTGCAAGTGAATTGCCTTACCTTCAACCAAAACCGGTTCATAGGCTTGAATACCCAATCTGTGCAAAGTCGGCGCACGGTTCAGCAATACCGGATGCTCACGAATAACTTCTTCCAAGATATCCCAAACTTCCGGACGTTCTTTTTCTACCATACGCTTAGCGGCTTTAATGGTTGTGGCCATGCCATACATTTCCAATTTGGCATAAACGAAAGGTTTGAACAATTCCAAAGCCATCTTCTTTGGCAAACCGCATTGGTGCATTTTAAGTTCCGGACCAACAGTAATAACTGAACGACCAGAGTAGTCAACACGTTTACCTAACAAGTTTTGACGGAAACGACCTTGTTTACCTTTAAGCATATCTGACAAAGACTTCAGCGGACGCTTGCTGGTGCCGGTAATGGCGCGGCCGCGGCGGCCGTTATCAAACAAAGCGTCAACAGATTCCTGCAGCATACGTTTTTCATTGCGGATAATGATATCCGGAGCGTGCAATTCCAACAATCTCTTCAAACGGTTGTTACGGTTAATTACGCGACGATACAAATCGTTCAAATCAGATGTAGCAAAACGACCACCGTCCAATGGAACCAACGGACGTAAATCAGGTGGAATAACCGGCAATACAGTCAGAATCATCCATTCTGGTTTGGTGTTTGATTCCAAGAAAGCTTCAACCAACTTCAAACGTTTTACCAAGTTTTTACGCTTAGCTTCAGAAGTTGTTTCTTTCAAATCTGCACGCATAGAAGCGCGTTCTGCTTCCAAGTCAATATTAGAAAGGATTTCGCGCAAAGCCTCGGCACCAATACCTGCTCTAAATGAATCTTCGCCATACTGATCAATAGCATCTTGATATTCATCTTCAGTCAGCAATTGGTTAACTGTCAACGGTGTCAAACCTGGTTCAATCACAACATAGCTTTCAAAGTACAAAACTCTTTCCAAAGCTTTCATCGGAATACCGGTCAACACAGAAATTCGTGACGGCAAAGATTTCAAGAACCAGATATGCGCAACCGGAGCTGCCAATTCAATGTGTCCCATTCTTTCGCGACGAACTTTTGACAAAGTAACTTCCACACCGCACTTTTCGCAGACAATACCGCGATATTTCATACGTTTATATTTACCGCACAAGCATTCATAGTCTTTTACCGGACCAAAAATACGAGCACAGAACAAACCGTCTTTTTCTGGTTTGAATGTTCTATAGTTAATGGTTTCAGGTTTTTTAACTTCACCATAAGACCAAGAACGAATTTGTTCAGGAGAAGCAATCGAAATTTTGATTTCGTCAAAATTTTCTTCAGTCGATGGCTGCTGCTGATTAAACATATTCATTATTTCATTATTCATTTGTTATGACTCCTCAGCTTACGCTTCTTCATTTAACATTTCAACATTCAAGCACAGAGACTTGATTTCTTTAACCAATACGTTAAAGGATTCAGGTACACCTGTTTCAAAACTGTCTTCACCGCGAACAATAGCTTCATAAACTTTTGTTCTGCCGGCAACGTCATCTGATTTAATGGTAAGCATTTCTTGCAAAGTATAGGCAGCGCCGTATGCCTGCAAAGCCCAAACTTCCATTTCACCAAAACGTTGACCACCAAATTGAGCTTTACCGCCCAAAGGTTGTTGAGTAACCAAGCTGTACGGACCAACTGAACGTGCGTGCATTTTTTCATCAACAATGTGGTGCAGTTTAATCATATACATAACACCAACGGTTACTTTACGATCAAATTTTTCACCGGTACGACCGTCATACAAGTCAATTTGACCAGATGTCGGCAAACCTGCCATTGACAACATATTGTTGATATCATCGCCTGTGGCGCCGTCAAATACCGGAGTAGCCATAGGAACACCGCGTTTCAAGTTAGAAATCATTTCAATTTTTTCTGGTTCGGTAAGCGGCTCAACATCGCGTTTATACTGCTTATCACCATAGATTTCTCTCAAGCGCGCATTCAATTCATCAATAGTTTTTTCACCACGTTTATATTGTTCGCACATTTCATTGAGTTGCGCACCAAGTTCTTTGGCTGCCCAGCCCAAGTGTGTTTCCAAAATTTGTCCCACGTTCATACGTGAAGGCACACCAAGCGGGTTCAAAACTACATCAACTGGAGTACCATCTTCTGTATAAGGCATATCGGCCAATGGCAATACGCGTGAAACCGTACCTTTGTTACCATGGCGTCCGGCCATTTTATCACCGGTTTGCATTTTTCTCTTGGTAGCAATGAAAACTTTAACCATTTTAAGAACACCAGGCAACAAATCATCACCGCGCTGAACTTTTTCAACTTTGTTTTCAAAACGTTTTTGAATGTTTTCCATACGAGCGTCATAAGCTGCCGAAAACTCTTCAATTTTAGCCATGATATCTTCGTTTTTAACAACAATTTTACGCCATTGAGATGACGGAATTGCTTCCAAGATATCTGAAGTCAACTTAACGTTTTTAGCAATACCCTTCGGAGCATCAACAACTGTCTGACCGTCAAGCATTGATTTCAAACGAGCTTCATAACTTCTTCTGATAATGGCGATTTCATCGTCGCGGTCTTTAGCCAGATTAGAAATTTCTTCTTGTTCAATAGCCAAAGCACGTTCGTCTTTTTCTACGCCGCGGCGAGAGAAAATATGAACGTCTACGACAATACCGTCAATACCAGGTTGTGCGCGTAATGAAGTATCGCGAACATCGCTGGCTTTTTCACCAAAAATGGCGCGCAGCAATTTTTCTTCCGGAGTAACTGGAGATTCACCTTTTGGTGTAACTTTACCAACCAAAATATCACCGGCTTTAACATGTGCACCAACATACACAATACCAGCTTCATCAAGGTTACGCAAAGCATCTTCACCAACGTTTGGAATATCGCGGGTGATTTCTTCTTGGCCTAATTTGGTATCGCGCGCCATTACTTCAAATTCTTCAATATGCAAAGAAGTCAAAACATCGTCGCGTGAAATTCTTTCAGATAGCAAAATAGCATCTTCGTAGTTCAAGCCGTTCCAAGGCATAAAGGCCACAAGCAAGTTTTTACCCAAAGCTAACTCGCCCAAATTTGTACAAGGGCCATCGGCGATAATATCGCCTTTTTGTACTTTATCGCCAACTTTTACCAACGGCACTTGGTTAATACAAGTGTTTTGGTTAGAGCGGCGGAATTTTGATAATTTATAAATTTCAACACCAACATCGTGTGCATCATTGTCGTTAGAGCGAATAACTATGCGGTTGGCGTCAACGGCGTCAACAACACCATCATATTTGGCAACCAAAGTAGCGCCGGAATCTTTAGCCACTGTAGCTTCAATACCGGTACCAACCAATGGAGCTTCTGAACGCAACAAAGGCACGCCTTGGCGTTGCATGTTTGAACCCATCAACGCACGGTTAGCATCATCGTTTTCCAAGAATGGAATCAAAGCCGCAGCCACTGAAACCAACTGTTTTGGAGAAACGTCGATGTAATTGATGTTTTCAGGTTTATCAAATTCTACTTCACCACCGCGGCGGCAGGTAACCAAATCGTTCACAAAGTGACCGTTGTCATCAACTTTAGCGTTAGCCTCGGCAATAACAACCTTACCTTCATCATCGGCAGACAAATATACAACATCAGAGGTAACCACACCGTCAACAACTTTGCGGTATGGGCATTCAATAAAGCCGTATTTGTTTACGCGAGCATATGTAGAAAGTGAGTTAATCAAACCAATGTTTGGACCTTCTGGAGATTCAATTGGGCAGATACGACCATAGTGAGTTGGGTGCACGTCGCGCACTTCAAAACCGGCGCGGTCACGGCTCAATCCGCCTGGACCCAACGCAGACAGACGGCGTTTGTGAGTAATTTCAGACAACGGATTGTTCTGGTCCATAAATTGTGACAGCTGTGATGAGCCGAAAAATTCTCTGATAACTGACGCAATCGGTTTTGCGTTTACCAAATCCTGAGGTTTTACATTGTTTAAAATCTCGGCGCTCATTTTTTCTTTAATGGCGCGTTCCATACGCAGCAAACCCATACGATATTGGTTTTCCATCAATTCGCCGACAGAACGAACACGACGATTGCCCAAGTGGTCAATATCGTCAACTTCGCCTCTGCCATCGCGAATAGCTACCAATTTTTTGATAATGCGTAAAATATCTTCTTTGCGCAAAATTCTTACTGTATCAGGCACTTCATTTTTATCAACACCCAAAGAGGCGTTCATTTTCACGCGGCCTACAGCAGACAAATCATAACGTTCAGAATCAAAGAACAACTGGTGGAACAATGCATCAGCAGCCTCATATGTTGCCGGTTCGCCCGGACGCATTACGCGATAAATATCAAACAAAGCTTCTTGGCGAGACTTATTTTTATCGGCGGCCAAAGTATTGCGGATATAAGCTCCGACATTCATTCCATCAATAAATAATGTGTCAACGGATTTGATTTTATTTTCAGCTAAAGTATTCATCAAATCTTCGTTGATTTCATCGCCGGCTTCAGCCAAAACTTCACCTGTTTTTGCAATAACAATGTCTTTAGCCAAGAATTTGCCATACATTTGGTCTTTAGAAACAACAAAGTATTCCAAACCCTCGTCAGCCAATTTCTGAGCTGCTCTCGGAGTAAGCTTTTTACCAGCATCCCAAACAGTTTCACCGTTGGCAGCGTTAATCAGCGCAAAATTAAATTTTACACCCTTCATGCGAGAAGGTTCAAATTTCATTTTCCAATTTTTCTTATCTGCCAAATATGTTTCGGTATCGTAGAAATAATTTAAGATTTCTTCTTTATCCATACCTTTAACATCGGACAACTCTATAGTTTTGCCCTCTTTAGCCAATTCTGCTGCTTTTTCTTCTGTTTCTTTTGAGTACAGAGAATAGAAAATAGAAGTTACCGGCAATTTGCGGCGTCTGTCAATACGGGCATAAACTAAATCTTTGGCATCAAATTCAAAATCCAGCCAAGAACCGCGGTACGGAATAATGCGGGCAGAAAACAGTTTTTTACCCGATGAAATGGTTTTACCGCCGTCGCTGTCAAAAAACACGCCCGGAGAACGGTGCATTTGTGAAACCACAACGCGCTCGGTGCCGTTAAAAATAAACGTACCCTTATCCGTCATCAACGGAATATCGCCCATATAAACATCTTGTTCTTTGATGTCGTGAATAGATTTAGCACCGGTAGTTTCATCAATATCCCAAACCACCAAACGCAAAGTTGCTCTAATCGGAGCAGCATATGTCATATCGCGCTTCAAGCATTCTTCAACATCATATTTAGGCTCTTCCAAAACATATTTTACAAATTCCAATTCGCCATTACCTGAAAAATCGGTAATCGGGAAAATAGATTTAAAAACTTCTTCCAAACCAAATTCGCAATGTTCGCCGTTGGCGTCAACATTGTTTATAAAACTGGAATAAGAGCCGGTTTGAACGTCAATTAAATTCGGCATATCGGCAACTGCTTCGATTCGGCCGAAATTTTTTCTTACACGCTTTTTCTCCGTATAAGACTCTTTCATGTATATTTCCTCTAACATTTTGATTCTACGGCAATTCTTATGAAATAATTCAATCCCGTCCGCAGAAGGTTAAACTTATAAAACGCTAACATTGAATACGACCGAACCCCTGATAAATCCACACTCTCAGCCATATTCACCAAATAATAGGCACACGAATTTGTATCCGTCTGCTTTAAACTGACCGGATTATAGACTTTTTCACATTGTTTTGCAACATTTTTCTTTTATTTCCTCTTGTTTTTCGGCAAAAAAATCATACGTCAAAATTGAAATATTTTTACGGAGGGAAAAAATCATGAAAGACAGAAGATGTAGTATCTGGCACTTAATTTCCGGCATAATCATGTTAATTTTAGGCATTGTCGTATGGGCAAATCCGCTATCATCGCTTTATGCCCTGGCAATATATTTTGGCGGCGCCGTATTTTTACTCGGCTGCGGCTATATTACTTTTTCTTTTAGTGAATATTCCGGCTGGTATTTTGTGGTTGGTCTGTTAGATTTGTTTATCGGACTTATTTTACTGACAAATCTCGGTCTAACCGTACAAACATTGCCGATTTTATTTGCTTTTTGGTTTTTAGCTACCGGCGTTATGCAGATTTCCGGCAGCTTAGATATAAAGCACCTCGGTTTACCGTGGGGGTGGAGTATGTTCAGCGGTATTTTAGGAATAATTCTCGCCTTTTTAATTTTATCTTACCAATCATTCGGCGAAGCCGTTTTAGTGCTTTATGTAGGCTTTTATATTTTTGCATTCGGCACGCTCAGTATTGCCGAATATTTATATTTTCGTAAGTTTTGCCGAATTTCTCAAGTTAAAGTCCAATAAACATATTGACGATTGGCTTCTTAATTGCTATAAAGCAGAGCATTATTTAATTTGTCGGAGATAGAACCATGAAAGAAATCACTCAAGCTCAAGTAGATAATGCCTGCTTTATGATTGCGCAAAAAATTCAAAAACGCTCGCCGAACGGCTTTGTTTTGGCTGCTGTTTCTCGCGGAGGTCTTGTACCGGCGACCATTATTTCACACTATCTCAAACAAAAAGACATTCGTTTCATCAGACTTTCGTCTTATAGTGATGAAAGCAAATCACAATCTGAAATGATTGACACAACTAAAGATGAAATTCCTGACAGTCCAAACACTTATATTATTGATGATTTGTGCGACAGCGGCGAAACCGTGCAATATTTGCGGCGCAAATATCCTTTAGCGCAAATTTATACTCTCATCAATAAAAATCCAGAAATTAAGCCGGATTATTTTCCAATATCCGAACCTATGGGATTATGGATAAACTTTCCGTGGGAACCTGAAGACAGAAAATAAACCAAACCTAGCTTTATAACTGAAATGTCAGACAGCGTCTTTAATTTACTGTAGTGTTTCATAAATATAAAAGCCGACTATACAGAACATCGGCCTTTATATTTCACTCTCAAAGCTGAAACCATAATGTTATGGCACAAACTCCGGTAGCGTCACAAACTTGACAAGCCTGATGAAAATCAGCCAACTTAGCCGCACTTAAACATTTTTTATTTTCTGAGCCGCAAATACTGTCTCCCAGAAAAACTACTCCTTTACCGCTTTGTTTAGAATTAAAAGTATTTGCTTCATGCAAAACATGATGCATAGGTTGGACCAAACTTTCAAACATATCCACACAAAGCTTGGGAGAAAAAGAGGCAGAAGTTTTACCATCAAGCCATCCGCTATAACTTTGGCTTTTGTCTTCCTGCCATCCGCCTAAATAAAAATCTACAGCCAATCTATTATCAGCTTTGTACCATTGCACCACGTTTCCAAAACTGTCAGACATTGCGATATCGTTAATTCTATGCCATGTTGCCGGAACCAAATTCATCCCTTCAATCCAATCAACCAAACCTTCGCCAAAATAACCACTCTCTTTACGATAGGAGTTACGCCCCAAATCATCGGCATGCTCCACAATTCCTGCCAGCATAAAACTATATTCATTTATAATTTTATTGACCTTAAACTTTTCCATCGCTTTGGAATAACCGGCAATTCCTCCGACAGAAAGCACACCGACAATCGCTAATACGCCCAGCATTTCTATCATGGAACGTCCCACGCTGCAAATGTCATTGCGAGGAGTGTAACGACGAAGCAATCCACACTCTGCTCCTCTGCTCTTTCCTTTGAAAAATTCTATACCCTTAAACATCTTATTCCTCCTCAATTGTGTAAAAAAAACGACCGTTATTTTTACACAGCGAAACAGACGGCAATAAAATGTTGTAAAAACGCCAAAAAATATCGCAAATATAAAAAGTTATTGCAAATTCCGGCAACCTTTGCTAGACTACAAAAAACAGCCTAAAAACTGTCCATTTTAAACGGTCGTTTTTTTTACACACTTTCGACCATAATAACGCTTTGATTTTTCCGGTTGACTTTGTTTGAATGATTGTTATAAAATTGGAGTGTAAACAACATAATTTTAGAGGAAAGAAAGATGAAAAA
>ERZ1034949.1167-NODE-1167-length-13156-cov-25.071750_pt1 | contig 13156 bp, 10 predicted proteins | sample MGYA00520590_ERZ1034949 | MGnify/ENA primary metagenome ERZ1034949 (study PRJEB33766, sample SAMN09781752) | gut metagenome | biome: gut microbiome | host: Homo sapiens | place: Madagascar | study: EMG produced TPA metagenomics assembly of the PRJNA485056 data... | reverse complement strand
CGGGAGATAGCTTGGAGGTTCTGGATGCCATCGAAATTATCCCCTGCACTGATGCAGCAGTGGAATCTATTGAGGCGGTGGAACAATGGAAAGTCTGACACTTGAGCAGAATATTCTGGTATTTCTGAATCCCAGCGACGGCTCCGGCTCCGGCTCCGGTGTCGGTTCTTCTACCGGCTGTTCCACAGGCTGCTCTACGACGGGCTTCGGCGCTTCCGGAGACAGGTTCTTGAATGTGCCGGATTCTACGGATTTTTCCACGTCCGGAAGGGTCAAAGACAGGCCCTTCAGCAGGGCATCGGTGTAATTCACTTCCGGTGCCTTGGCAGTTTCTCCGGCTGCCGGAGCCGCCTCACCTGCCGGTGCCGCTTTCGCATCCTCTGCAAACACAGAAGGCGCTCCCACTCCGGCAATAGCCAGGGCGCAGAGCAGGGCAGTGATTTTGCTATGTTTCATATATTTCCTCTTTTCTTAGTACGGTTTCATAAACTGGATCAATGTCTTATAAACCTAGGATATCATAGTCCAATATCCACATTTTACAACAAATCAAGGGAGTTGTCATGTAGTAAAGAATAGACGCCTGTCAAACGTGGTGTGTAAGACGGGAAGAAAGCCGGAATTGAAATCTGGGAGTGAAGGCCCAGCGGCTTGCCGCCTTATCCCAATCATCCCCCCTGCGCCTTTGGCGCACGCCGTTTGCCCGAAGATGTACTCTTCCCTCTTTTCTCTTCACTCTTCTTTTATAACCAATGGGATTCTATGGGCAGGTGTGCTAAAATAGGTACGGTAAATTCGTTTATTCTATGATTACATTACAGGGAGGCACCTATGCAGATTCACATTATTGACCATCCGCTGATCCAGCACAAACTCACCATTATGCGTTCCAAGGATACCAGTTCCGGCGAATTCCGCCGTCTCCTGAAGGAAATCACCCTTCTCATGGGTTATGAACTGACCCGGGACCTGCCGCTGGAAGATATCGAAATCGAGACGCCTTTGGAAAAAGCCCGGGGCAAACGGGTAGCTGGCAAGAAAGTGGGCATCGTCCCCATTCTCCGCGCCGGTTTCGGTATGGTTGACGGCCTTCTGGACCTCATGCCTTCCGCCAGGGTCGGTGTCATCAGCCTGTACCGGGATCCGGAAACCGCAAAGCCCATCGAATATTACTGCAAACTGCCGGACGTGGAAAACCGGGATTTCATTCTGGTAGACCCCATGCTCGCCACCGGCGGCAGTGCCGTGGCAGCCATCGATATGATGAAAAAGAGGGGCGTAAAGAATATTAAGTTCATGTGCCTCGTGGCTGCTCCGGAAGGGGTGGAAGTGGTAAACGATGCCCATCCGGATGTGCCGATTTTCACGGCCTCCCTGGACCGCAAGCTCAATGAACATAAGTACATCCTCCCTGGCCTGGGCGATGCGGGGGACCGCATTTTCGGAACGAAGTAAAAAATCGAGACCAGAATTCTGATCGCAGGGAATACGGTTAGCAGCAAAGCTTTGAGCCTTTAGAGTTGAGCCGGCTCGCCTGCAGCGCTTCCAACTGTAAGCCAGCCATGCCGCAGGCAGTAGAGTTTGCCTGAAAGCCCCGTGCCGGCAGCTCTATCCGTAAGCATGCAATCCCGCAAAATAAAAGCACCGATGACTTTATCATTATCGGTGCTTTTTATGTGCTCTATTTATTTTTTTAATACCGTCAGCCTGTAGCCGTGGGTATTGATTTTACCTTTATTATCCAGTGTGGTGACGGTGGAGTCGCCGGTGAGGTCCCACTGGGCTCCTTTGGCAATGGTGAGATAGATGCCGGCATCATTGGAGGTTCCTTTTTCGTTGGAAAGAATCTCCGCCTGCCCCTTCCAGGTGCTTCCCTGGCCCAGGGTCATGGTGAGCCTGGAAATGGTATCCACCGCAATGGTGCCGTCCAGTTTCTGGTGGTCCGCCGTAAAGGCAGCTTTCCCGCCGTTACTGCCGGCTTTACCCCAGCCCCGGGAAGCGCTGTTTCCGGCTACCCTGAGGAAGGCGCCATCGTTGTCTTCATTTTTAATTTTCACATTATCCAAATGGATGGCGCAATCCGTATTCGTCACATAAATGACATCGCCCTTATGGGACGTAAGGCTGCCGCCTTCCATGGAGAAGGACGATTCCCCTTGCTCTGCATCGCCGCTCATGGACTGGTAAATCATGACGGTATGGACATTTTCTTCCCGGATGGTCTGCTGTCCCATGACCCGGGTGCTGTCCATGCTGCCTTCGAGGCTGCAGTTCTTGAGGGAAATCTTATTTTTCCCTTCGATCACAGCCCCTTCGGAATGAAGCGCCTTCAGCGCAGCCCCTTCTACTCCGATATCGGCGGTGGAGTAAATGGCTGGAGATCCATGGCCAGCAGTGACAAAGGTCCCCCCTTTCACCCGCACCGTACCGCCGCCCCGGTCGGAACGGATGGCGGCAGAGGAATCGCCGGAGGTAGCGACGGTCAGGTTTTCCGCTTCTGTCTCTCCGCCGCCGGTGGTCTGGATGCCGCCGGAATTATGTCTGGTGGTGGTGATAGTCACATTCTTTGCCATCATCTTCGTACCCTTGCCGTAGCTGAAAAGGCCATTCCCGTTGGCCGCAGAACTGTGGACCGTAGAATCCTCGATGGTAACCTGGGCTCCGTCTGTAGCCAGGAGGGCCGCATTCATACCATAGAAATCGCCGCCTTCGGTGCTGGAGGATTTGCCTTCCTGCTTATCGATGGAAACTTCCTTCAACGTCACCGAAGCGCCGGTGATGCGGAGGGCATTTTCATCGTCCCCGGTGGAGCCGAAGACCTGGTCCGCAATAGTCGTATTTTCTGTAATATTCCTGGCGGCGGTGCCCTGGGTCACATGGTCCGGCGGGTTAAATCCACCGGGCGGAGGGGTCATGGTGCCGTCCCCGGAAGGCGGTGCCGGAGGCATGCCGTTGGCAGGCTGGGTCCCCTGGGAAGTTCCGCTATGGGAAGAGCTCTCCACGGGAACCGCCACCTTGGTCACCGTAATGTCCTGGGGCCGGTTCTGGAGGTTCCAGGTCATGGCATCGGAAAACCGCTGGGGCAGTACGTTGTCCGATTTCTTGTCCGCCGCCTGGGACAGTCCGCCGCTGCAGACAAGCAGTGCACAGATAAAGGCTGCTGTTTTTGTATATTTCATCGCCATCACTCCTTACGTAAGGTAACTAACTGGTATTTGCCCTATTATAGCACAGAATTTTTGATATCGTTCACTGTTTTTCATACGGTTGGGCGCCGCTGAGGGATAGAGTCATTCGTGCGGGGCTTCTAGAATTAGGAAAGCTCTACAGCCTACGGCACGAATGACCGGCGGAAACATCAGGGGGAAAGCACCGCAGGCGGGTCAGCTTTCCTAGCTGCTAACAGCTAGAAGCTAGCAGCCCCATGCGAGTGATTCTGCACACAAACATGCCAACCGCCAATCTCCAACAACTCGCAATACTGAAATTGGCAGTGCCCCCATTTCCTTTTCCCCTCTGTCCCCTTTCATCTGGCTTTCGAAGGAACTATAATACATACAGTTGTTTAATAATAAGGAGGCTCTTCAAATGGATGAAAATGTAAAAAAGATCCTGGAAAACAATCTGTGGGAAGTGGCTACGGTCTGCAGCAAAGGATTCCCGAATGTAGTACCTGTAGGCTTCAAGGCTGTCCTGGATGACGGGAAGCTGGCCGTGGGCGATGTATTCCTGAAACAGACCCTAGCTAATGTGGAAGCGAACCACCGCATTGCCATTTCCGCCTATGATCCCAAGACATCGGAAGGATACCAGGTCAAGGGCAGCGCAGAATATGTGACCGAAGGTCCGGTGGTGGAAAAATTCAAGGCCATGGCTAAAGAACTTTTCCATGGTGCCTGCGATGCTAAAGGGGCCCTCATCATTACTCCGAACAAAATCGTCGTCACCACACCGGGACCGGACAATAAGAAAGTCCTCATGGGAGAATAATGGAGTCCCCTGTGTCCCTGGGAGCTGCAGAATTTACTGCAGCTCTTTTTTTATCCCTTTTCCCAGCCCGGTTCTCTGTAACCATAAAGAAACCACCTGTCTTTTTGCGGGAAACAATGGTATGATAGCTTTCATCAAAAGGAGGAGGTCTATAGGATGGCAGAAAGAAAAGAAGGGCTTCTGGCAGCCCTTTCGGGATACCTGCTCTGGGGCATACTGCCACTGTACTGGAAACTGCTGGAAGGAGTGGGTGCCTATGAAATCCTGGCCCACCGTATCCTGTGGTCCTTCGCCTGTATGGTGCTGGTTCTTGCTTTTCTCAGAAAAGGCAGGGAATTCCGGGATACGGTCAGAGAGCTCATGGCCCACGTGAAGCGGGGATTCCTCATGGTTTCCGCTGCCTTCCTTATCACCGCCAACTGGTGTATCTTCATCTGGGCTGTCACCCATGACCACATCGTGGATTCCAGCTTCGGCTATTACATCAATCCCCTGGTCAGCGTCTTCCTGGGAGTTCTCCTCTTCCATGAACGTCTCTCGAAGCTGAAGTGGTTTTCCATCGGCATTGCCTTCTTCGGCATTCTGGGCATGAGTTTCTTTCTCGGCCATTTTCCTTTGGTGTCTTTGGGGCTGGCATTGACTTTTGCCCTCTATGGCGCCGCCAAAAAGGAACTCCATATCAGCCCTTTCGTCAGCATTACCCTGGAAACCCTCATCGTGCTGCCCCTGGCCCTGGGATACGTCCTTTTCCTGTGACATAGCGGAAGCGGCCATTTCCTTACGGGAAATACCCAATTCACCCTCTGCCTTCTCGGTGCCGGTGCGGTGACGGCCCTGCCGCTCCTCCTCTTTTCCGCCGGAGCCAACCACCTGCCATTGAATGTACTGGGATTCTGCCAGTACATCTCCCCCAGCCTGTCCCTCCCCCTGGGCCTTTTCCTGTACCATGAGCCCTTTACAGCCATCCAGCTCTTCGGCTTTTCCACCATATGGATCTCCCTCGTGGTCTTCACAATTTCCGACGTCCGTGAAAACAGAAGGTAAAGAAAATTCATATACCAATGGATAGAGTCATTTGCGTAGAAAATGCCAGGGCATCCTGTACGAATGAATCCATCACAGCACCGTAACCGACCTTCTTTTTATCTTTCCTTTACTTCCCTGTGTTACAATAGGGATAGTATAGGTTCTGTTACATTTCCCTGTAAGGAGGTCTTTACCATGGCAAAAATTCTTGTTGTATCCGGTCATCCCCATCTGGATAAGTCCCTCGCGAACCGCACCATTCTGGAAACCCTGAAAGGTCTGGGACCTGATTTCACGCTCCACCGTCTCGATGAAACGGGCTGGGATTTCGACGTGAAAAAGGAACAGGAGCTCCTGAAGGACGCCGATGTCATCGTCTTCCAGTTCCCCATCCAGTGGTATTCTTATCCTGCCCTCATGAAGCACTGGGTGGAAGATGTCTTTGCCCATGGCTTTGCTTACGGCACCGGCGGCACGGCGCTTAAGGGAAAGAAATTCCAGCTTTCCTTCACCACCGGCAGCCCCGCCAGCGCTTACCGCGTGGGAGGTCCCAACAACCATCCTATTGAAGATTTTCTCTACAATTTCCAGCAGATTGCGGCCCTCTGCGGCATGGAATATGAGGAACCCATTTATACCCTGGGCTGTGCCTATATCCCCGGCGTAAGCCCTGACTTCGTAAAGGATCGGGTCATTAAAGACTGCAAAGCCCACGCAGAAAAACTGTCGGAACGGCTGAAGGGGTTTTAAAAGGCAGAATTGAGATTTGAGGTAAGAAAGTTGAGGTTCAGCGGCTACGCCGCAACCGTGGAAAATGAGGCAATATACCACCGAAGGTGGCTGATGTACCTTATGCCCCCGGTGCAAAGCACCCACAACCCGGTCGGACCAGCGAAGCGCAGTCCGACCCACCACCCTTATGCCTCATTTACAGGATTCCTGCCCCCCTGGTTAAACAAAAAAATCCCCATCCGGGGTTACCGGATGGGGATTCTTTTTATTTCTTATGAGCTTCTTTCGCCTTTTTCTTTGCTTCCTTCCGTTCCGCTTTTTCTTCCTTTTCTTCTTCAAACTGTTCTACAATTTCTTCCGGTTCTTTAACTTTGAACCAGAAGGCATAGAGGGCAGGAACGAAGAGGAGACCCAGGGGCGTTGCCACGGAAAGGCCGCCGATGAAGGCTGCGGACATGGGGCTCCAGAAAGGATTCGGGAGCAGGGGAATCATGCCGAGCACTTCCGCAAAGGAGGTGAGCATGATGGGGCGGAAGCGGAGGACCGCAGACTCAATGACCGCATGGTAGGGGTCCATACCGCTTTCCAGGTGCTGCCGGATCTGGTCCAGGAGAATGATACTGTTTCGCACCACCATGCCGCCGATGGCCAGCATACCGATGATGGCCACGAAGCCCATGGGCTTCTGGGTTACCACCAGGGTCAGAATGCAGCCGATCATACCAAGGGGCGCCGAGATGGCGGCAATCACCATGAGCCGGAGGTCCTTCAGCTCGAACATGAGCACCATGAGGATGATGAAGATCATAATAGGCACGGTGGCCATGATCTGGCCCATGGACGTATCGCTCCGTTCCAGGGTGCCATCTTTTTCCAGGGTATAGCCATCGGGCAGGTTATTCCGGAAATCCTTCAGGGTCTTGTCGTAGAGGGCGGAGGCCACGGAGTCACTGGTCACGCCGCCGGTCACATCGCTTCGGATGGTGATGCAGGGCTCGATATTTCTCCGCCAGATGGTACTTGTTTCATTCTGGTAGGAAATATCCGCAAATTCACCGAGCGGTACGTAACGGCCGTTTCCTACATGCACCGGCAGGGAAGCCAGGTTTGCCATGCGGGCCGTATTGTCCCCTTCCAGGCGGAAGGAAATGGGCACCAGCTGGTCCCCCTGGTAGGATTCCGCCACTTTATAGCCCGACAGTTTCACATAGAGGTCCTGGGATACGGCGTAGTTGTCGATGCCCAGTTCCCGCACCTTATCCTGGTTGATATTGAGATGGATGGTCGGTGTCTGCTGGGGCCAGTCCAGGGATGCATTGGTAACATTCGGATGCTCTTTCACCAGGGCCAGTGCTTCTTCCGCCAGGGCTGCCGTCTTGCCGGCATCAGGTCCGCGGAGGCGGAGCATCACCGGATATTCCGCCGGCGGGCCGGTCTGGATGAGCCGGGTATGGACCCGGACTTCCGGATACTGCTCTGCCAGCATGGATTCCACGTCTTTCCGCAGGGTATCCCGGGAAGTGGTGTCCTTGGCCACGATAATCATCTGGCCATGGTCGTCTTCCGCTGCCTGGGGGTTGAAGAGGAGAATGAAACGGGGCGCCGTATCACCGATGTAAGTGGAGAAGGAGGACACCCGGTCATCACCGTAGAGACTGTCTGCCGCGGCGGACATGACTTTCTTCGTATCCTTGATGGAGGCCCCGGAGGGCAGGTTCACATCAAGAATAATTTCCGGCCGCACGGAGGAGGGGAAGAATTCATGGTTCACCAGGGGCAGGGTCATGAGGGCAAATACAAAGAGGGCCCCAACGCCGATGATGGCGGTCTTCCGGTAGTGGACGAACAGTTTCACTGCCTTCCGGAAAGCGCCGTAGGCTTTGTCCTGGATTTTCACTTTGATGGGGTTCGGCTTGCCCAGTTTAATGAACTGGTACCCCAGCACCGGGCTCACGAAAATAGAGGCAATCCAGGAAAGGAGCAGGGTAGAACCAATGACCCAGAAAAGGGAATTCGTATATTCCGTGACCTGCCCTTCCGCCAGGCCTACGGGGATAAAGCCGGCCGCTGTAATCAGGGTGCCCGCCAGCATGGGGGCAGCACAGGCCTTGTAGGCCCCTTCTGCCGATTCCATACGGCCGCATCCGTGTTCCAGCTTCACCTGCATCATTTCGATAACGATGATGGCATCATCCACCAGAAGCCCCAGAGATACGATGAGGGACCCAAGGGATACGATATGAAGGTCGATGCCCCGCCATTTCATGAAGAGGAAGGAAGCGCACACCACCACCGGGACGCACATGGCCAGCACCATGCCGCTCCGAAGGCCCAGGGACAGGAAACTCACCGCCATGACGATGATGAGGGCTTCGATGAGGGCTTCCGTGAATTCAGCAATGGAGTTATTGACCACCTTCGGCTGGTCCGCCACCAGGTCCACGTCCATGCCTGCCGGGAGTTCCGATTTCATATTGTCCACAGCGGCCTGGAGGTTCTTTCCCAGGGTGAGGTTATTGCCGCCATCTGCCATGGCCACGGCGATGCCGATGGCCGGCTTGCCGTTGAAGTACATGAGGGAGGTTTCCGGATCCGTATAGGTCTGGGTGACCTTCGCCACGTCGCCTAAGTGGAAATTCCGTTCACCCACATGGATGGGGATATTTTTCAAAGCTTCCGTGGTGCCCAGGAGTCCTTCCACCCGGATAGCCACGTTCCGGGAATCCGTGTGAATGGTGCCTGCGGGCATCATGGCGGACTGCTGTTTGATGATACCGTAAATATCAGACGGAGACAGGCCGAAGGAAGCCAGCTTGTTCTGGTCCATTTCCACGTAAATCATCTGTTCCTGCACGCCCAGGAGCTTCACCTGCTGCACGTCCGGCACCAGTACCAGACGGCGGCGGATATCTTCCGCATATTTACGTTTTTCTTCGTAACTGTAATCGTTGCCGGTCAGGGCATAAATGGATCCGTACACATCATCGAAACGGTCGTTGATGACCGGTCCCTGCACACCGGAGGGCATATCGCTCCATACATCGGTGACCGCATTCCGCACGTCATGCCACCGCTGCTGGACTTCCGACTTCGGCACGCTGTCCTTCAGGTCCACGTAAATGACGGTCTTCCCGTCGTGGGTAAAGGACTTGATATAGTCCAGCCCCTTCGTATCCTGCAGCTTCCGCTCCAGGGGATAGGTGACCTGGTCCGTGATCTGCTCCGCCGTAGCGCCGGGCCAGGCAGCGGCGATGACCATTTCACGGATGGTAAAATTCGGGTCCTCGCTGCGGCCCAGGCGGAAGTAAGAGAAGATCCCGCCGATAATGATGGAAATGATGAAGAAATAGACGATCTGCTTGTGGCGAATCGCCCATTCCGCCAGGTTCACCCCTTTCATGTTCTCACCTCTTCCCCTTCCGTGAGCTTAGAGGCTCCGGCGGAAACGATGCGGTCCCCCTTATCAATGCCTCCGGTGATTTCTACCGTATCTTCACCGTAGCGGCCGGTGGTTACTTCTTGGAGATGGACCTTATTGTCCTTCACTACCCAAACCGCCGGCTTTTCACTCTGGGTGGCCATGGCCGAAAGGGGCACCATGAATCCTTCCCCTTCCTTCCGGCTGCCGAATTTCACTTCCGCCGTCATGCCTACCACCACGGAATCCGGCGGGTCGATCAGCGTTACTTTCGCATCGTAGGTGCCGGTATTCGTATTCGGAGAAGCTGCGATATCCCGCACCGTCCCTTCCACCGTCACTCCCGGGAGGGCCCAGAAGGTCACCGTAGCCGGCGTGCCGACAGCATAGGATTTATACTGTTTTTCTGTGAGGGAAATATGGACATCCTTCCTCGAATCATCGATGATGGTCACCACCGGTGTACCGGCAGAGACCACCTGACCCACTTCATACATGGTGGAGCCGATGACTCCGTCCCGGTCAGCGGTGAGGAGGGTAAAGCCCAGGTTATTCTGTGCCCGGGCCAGGGCGGCCTGTGCAGAGTCCAGCTGGGCCCTGGCCAGATCCGATTTGTTGCTCACCTGGTCCATGGTGAGATCCGAAATGGCATTGGCCTGATGGAGCTGCCTGTACCGGGCTTCCGTGGAATAGGCCAGGTCCGCCGATGCCTGGGCGGAGGTAAGGGCGCTCTGGGCTGAAGCCACCTGCTCTTCTGCATCTTTGGAGTCCACTTTCATCAGCACGTCGCCGGCAGAAACCCGCTGGCCCTGATCCACATACCGGGCCATGATACGGCCGCCGGTCTGGAACGCCAGGGGCGACTCAAAATAGCCGTGGACCGTGCCGGAGAATGTGGTCTTTTCCCCTTTCACCGATTCCCCGGCCACCACCGTTTTCACCAGGGGCGCCTGGTGGGAAACCGCCGCCTGCTGGCCGCAGCCTGCCATGAGGATGGATGTGCCAAGAAGGCCTGCCGCAATCCATTTCTTCCAAGTTCTCATCATTTTCCCTCTCCCTTTTTCTTATCTTCTCCACCCTGCTTATGGGCTTCCAGCCCCTTCAGCATGATGTCTTCCAGAAGTTCCAGCACATCCTGGCCGGTCATATTCATTTCCTTCAGAAATGCCGGATCCGTGAGCCCCTGGGCCGCATAAAATACACACTGCCGCACCACGGGAAGATTCACATTCCGGTATTCCCCTTTTTCCACGCCCTCCTTCAGAAGGGCCATCATGTCATCAAACTTGGCTTCCCGGAACTGGTTCCACTCCTGCCATATATCTTCATACCGGTTCTGAAGGTCCTCATTCACCGCTTCCGGCAGGTACCAGAAGGTCTCAAAGAAAAGGCCGCAGAATGCCATGAGCCGGCTGTTCACCGGTCCCTCCCCGTGGACAAGGGACTTTGCCCGGCTGTCAAACCGTTCCATGGCCCAGTGCATCACAAGGTGCACCAGGTCTTTCTTGGAATCCACGATTTTATAAATGGAACTCTTGCTGGCATGAAGCTTTTTCGCCAGGTCATCCATGGTAAATTTGAGGGACCGGGCTTTCATTTCCTCCAGCGTCGCTTTCACCAGTCTGTCTTTCATAGTTACCTCCAGTACTAATTTGGTTTTTCCAGTACTGAATCTATTATAAAAAAATGTCGCAATCCCGTCAATGTTTTTTATACGGATGGATGGAATTCATGATACGAAAACTTTCAATCTGTTGAAAAGCCTGTGTCCCTGGGCCGATGATTCCGCCCCGAAAGGAGCTTGCCTTTCCCTCTTTCCCCATTGTCACGCTACTTTTCGATGAAGTATAATAGAGAAAATTCACTGTATTTAAGGAAGCGTAGATGAATTTGCAGAATCAGATTGTATCAGTACTTCCTTAAAGATTTTTCTTTTGTTTCCGGGGGAACTTTCTACCATGATCCGAATTGCTCTGATCGACGACAGCCCGACGGATATTGAAATCGGACAGCGCTATGTAAAATCCTATTTCGAATCCCGTGAGGACGCCAGGGATATGGAAATCTCTATTTCCACCTATCTTGATGGTCCTTCTTTCCTGTCTGAATTTGAAGAAGGCAAATTCGACCTCATATTCCTGGATATCTATATGCCCGGTATGGATGGCATAGAGGCGGCAAAAAATATCCGACAGAAAGATGAAGATGTAAAAATTCTCTTTCTTACCACCAGCCGGGAACATGCGCTGGAAAGCTACCAGGTCTTCGCATTGGGCTATATCCTGAAACCCCTCATCAGCCACAAAGATGACCTGTTCTCTGCACTGAACCGGGCGCTGCCGCCGGGTGCCCTGAAACCGGCAGCCCTTATTCTGCGGATTCCCGGAAACGAAACCCTGAAATTTCCGTTCAGCCGCATCATGTATATCGACTGCAACAAAAGCCGCACCGCCACTATCCACATGAAGGATAAGGAAGCCCCCACCCGGGAAATGTTCCAGGAAGTGGCAGAAACCCTGTCCGATGATCGCCGGTTCTTTGAATGTTACCATAAGGTGCTCCTTAACATGGACTTCATCGAATCCATGGACGATGAATCCTTCCGCCTCACCGATGGCACGGTGATCCCCATCAGCCGCCGGAAAAAGAAGGAAGTCAAGAATCACTACATGCAGTACCTGCTATCCAAATAGAGGATTTTATTATATTATTTTCTACAGTCATTCCATTCCCTTGCACTTTTCAACGGCCATTGACTGCAATTTCCCCATCTGCCAAAGTCCTGGCCCTTCTCCACCCTGATCGGACTTTGGCAAACCATGAACCCTTTATGCCAGTTTTATACTGTTTTTCCAATCGAGGAGTTTCATCATGGAAAATACTTTTTCTCTGGCCCTGTGTACGATGGTCATTCACCTGGCCGGCCGTTTTATCTGGTACGAATCGTTTCGCGACTACATTTCCAAAAAGAAACGGAACTATGCCGCCCTGTCCTTTCTGGCCCTGGGCCTTGTGAACCTGCTGATTTTTACTTATCTCTTTTCCCAGCCCGGCAGGCTTGTTCCCATATATAAGACATCCCTCGCCCTGGGGTGGCTGCCCTATTTCCTGCTGTCCTTCCTTTGGCTGCCGAAGATGGTGGCCCAGCAGGTTTTCGTCCTGGGCATGCAGGGGCTCTGGATTTCTTTCCTCCACACCCTGAGTATGATTTCCGTCATGGCCATGGTACAGGACCTCTCCCTCATCGATAAGCTGAATATGGAACTCATCGGATACATGGTTGCTTTTATCCTGACCTTCCCCATCAGCATCCATATTTTCCGCCACATGTGTCCCTCTCCCCAGCTCATCAATGAAAAATCCTACGGTTACTACATTGCCTCCCTGCCCATCATCATTTCCCTCATGCTGATTCCCATCAGCATGGACGACCGGCTCTGGAGCATAGACAAACTGGCGGCCCGATTCATTTCGGTCTTTGCTTTCTACGCCCTGTACCGCTACGTATACCTGGAGGCCCGGGACCTGGAGGGCATGGTACTCCTCCGGAGTGCCGATGAAATCAGGGATAAGGCCATCCGGTTCTTCCAGAACTACACCATTCTCGTACAGGACACCATGAAACAGGGCTCCATCCTGCGCCATGATGTGCGCCACAATATCCATACCATCTATAAACTGATTGCTGAAGGAAAGCAGGAAGAGGCTCTCTCCCTGCTGGAAACCTACGATGATGACCTGGAAAAGTCGGTCATCCATCCCTACTGCCTGAATCCCTACATCAATGCCATCCTGTCTGTCTATCTCCACAAGGCAAAAAATGCGGGCATTCCGGTATCCCAGCGCATCAGTTTCCCCAACAATATCCCGGGACTTCAGGAAGAGCTGGGGCTTCTCCTGGCAAACCTCCTGGAAAATGCCATCCGGGTATCGGAGAAAGAAAATCCGAAGTATCGTTTTCTCCGGCTGAACCTGCAGCAGAAAGGGAAT
>ERZ1034949.1165-NODE-1165-length-13173-cov-104.100625_pt1 | contig 13173 bp, 13 predicted proteins | sample MGYA00520590_ERZ1034949 | MGnify/ENA primary metagenome ERZ1034949 (study PRJEB33766, sample SAMN09781752) | gut metagenome | biome: gut microbiome | host: Homo sapiens | place: Madagascar | study: EMG produced TPA metagenomics assembly of the PRJNA485056 data... | reverse complement strand
ATCACTAAAATAAAACATGACAGAAAGGAAAACTAAATATATTTCCCTTCTGTCAGTCAATTCATGTAACATTACGAGCCATTGTTTCAGCTATCACTTCGTTTTTTTCTACTAATATAAGTTCCCAAGATAGCCAAGATTCCTAAACCAATTGCACTGAAAATTTTGGTATCTTTCTCACCAGTCGCTGGTAATTCTTTTGATGCTTTTTCTTTCTTACTTTGCACCTCTCCTTTAGAAGCCTCAGGAGCAGATGGTTTCTCTTCTGGTGTCACCTCTCCTTTAGAAGGCTCAGAATTAGATGGTTTCTCTTCTACTGTCACTTCTACCTTTTCTTCTAAACCGTCATAGCTATACACAATGGAATATACACCGGGTTGACTAGTATTCACTGTTCCTGTTACTGTAATTTTAGAAAAGTCTAGGGGATTTCCATCATGATCCAGTGCTGAATCAAAATTATCTCTAGCTTGCCAATTATCTCCTACATATATTGTCGAGTTATGTGCAGTTATACTAGCTTTGCTCAAAACATAAGGTTGGACATACTTCCCTGTGAAAAGGGTATTCTGGTCAGTCCAAGTAAGAACTAAATCTCCTGTTTCCGGAACTTGATTAGCACTAGACCACTCCACTTTTCCTGAATTATAAACACCTGTCCATGTATCATTATTTTGTGGAGAAATAGTCGGCGTAGTTCCATTTAGATTTTTTATTGCTGTTTGTACCGAAAGTGAATAGGGTTGCTTGTTTAAAACATAAATTGATGGAAGTGTAATGGTTTGGTTTTCCGCATATAATTTTGATAAATTCAAATTCTGTAAAGGAGTGAGATCAGAGATGTGATTAGAGCCCAATTCTAGAATTAATAAATTCGATAATTGCTGTAAAGGAGTGATATCAGTGATTTGATTACCGTTCAAATATAGAAATGATAAATTCGATAAATCCCTTAAAGGAGTGAGATCAGTGATTTGATTATCGTCCAAAGATAGCGCTGATAAATTCGATAAATCCCTTAAAAGAGTGAGATCAGATACGTGATTACCATTCAAATTTAGCTGTTTTAAATTCGATAAATCCCTTAAAGGAGTGAAATCAGTGATTTGATTATCTTCCAATCTTAGATTTGATAACTTCGATAATTGCTGTAAAGGAGTGAGATCAGTGATTTGATTATGGTTCAATTGTAGGAACGATAAATTCGAAGCGTATTGAAGTCCCTCTAAACTCGCAATACCAACTCCAGAACCATACAGGTATGTTAATTGTAACATATCACTTTTAGTTATTTTTGAAACCTCCAAGCCTAAGGCCTTAGCTACTGCAGCTTGAAGTGCTTTATCAGGCATCCAATTATCAATAGGGTCTGCCACCGCTCTTTGCGCAGCTTCTGCTGACTCATTTGAATTTGAATCGGTTGTTTTTTGTACTTGTTGCGGTGATGCGTCTTGTTCTTGTGCAACGGCTGTCAATGGAGCTAAGACCGTATGCGACAGTAACAGTGTCACCACAAATGCAGATGAAAATTTTGAAGACATTTAAATTTTTTCCCTTCATATTAATACATTATAATACATCATAAAATGCATTATAATTATATTATACCCCCCCCCCGAAAAGTCAACTATATCAATGTTTTTTATCATAAATAACTGTTTTTTTTGTATTCTGAAGCTAGTTTTTGCCCAGCCTCTAGACTGAAGACAATGTTAATATTGTGTTTTAGCGATTTATCTCTCCGAGAGTTCCTTCATGACACGGGGGAGTTCTGCGCTAATTGTCGTTGGTAAAACAACATAGGCTTGGTCGCTAAGTTGATCAGCGATGTAGGAATGTAAGTACGTTGCTGTGGCAACACTGTTAAAGAGATTATCTTTAAACTGGGCAATAAAGCCTGCAATCATGCCACAGAGCGTATCTCCCATACCACCTGTCGCTTGGTAAGGACCGCCAACAGTTAGCTCGCCGACTTGATTTCCTTGAATGATTTTAGTCTGATGACTTTTAGCCACTAAGACGGTCTTTTCTGGAAATTCTTGCAGAGCTGCTTTGGTGTTTTCGATTGTTTGGTTCGAAATAGCAATTCCTGATAATCTTTCCCATTCTTTTTGATGCGGTGTCAATATGAGATGATTCGTTTTGACTGTAATTGGCTTAGCTTTTACCAATAAATTCAAAGCGGAGCCGTCAATAATCAAAATCTGGTGTTCAGAAATATGCTCCAAAACCATTTGAAACACGGCTTCTGCCTTGCTATTTTCCCCTAAACCAGGACCAATCAAAACCACATTAGCCTTGGTCAAATTTTCATAAAATAGCTCCTTATCATCACAATCAAAAGCCATAGCTTCTGGAAGATGGCTATGAAGAGCTGCGATATTGTCACGCTCAGTCGCCACAGTCACTAATCCAGCACCGCTTTTAACCGTGGCTAAGGCGCCCATGATAATCGCTCCACCATAAGGGTAAAATCCACCAATTAAAAGAACACGACCGTATGTTCCTTTGTGAGAATGTGGCTGACGCTTTGTAACCACTTGATGTGCCAATAATTCATCAATAATCATGCTTTCACACTTCTAAGGGCAGATTGATATGTTTGTTCCATAAGCATTGTAATGGTCATTGGACCAACGCCACCAGGTACTGGTGTGATAAAACTTGCGAGTGGTTCAACTTCGTCAAATTTAACATCTCCAATGAGCTTACCATTGTCATCACGGTTCATACCGACATCAATAACCACTGCCCCTTCTTTCACAAATTCTTTGGTTACAAAATGTCCTTGACCGATTGCCACGATTAAAACATCAGCTTGTTTTGTCACGTGCGCCAAATGACGTGTACGAGAATGCGCCAAGGTAACCGTTGCATTTTTGTCCAATAATAGCTGCGCCATTGGTTTTCCGACGATATTTGAACGACCAATGATGACAGCTGTTTTACCTTCTAAATCAATGTCATACTCACGAAGCAATTCCATAATGCCAGCTGGCGTACACGGTACCATGATAGGACGTCCATTCCAAAGGTGTCCTGTGTTGATCGGGTGGAAACCATCTACGTCTTTTTTAGGGTCAATTGCTAGAATCACACGCTTATCATTAATGTGTGCAGGAAGTGGCAATTGCACCAAAATACCATGGAAACGGTCATCTTCGTTATATTGTTCAATCACTTGAATCAATTCTTCTTCACTGATTGATTCTGAAAGGCGAACAGTTTCACTTAAAAATCCTACTTTCTTAGCAAAACGTTCTTTATTGCGGACATAAACTTGACTAGCTGGGTCATCACCAACAAGAATAACGACCAAACCAGGCATAACGCCCGTCTCAGCTTTTAATTTTTCAACTTTTTCAACTAATTCAGTCTGTTTTTTGACGGCTAAAGCTTTTCCATCTATAATTGTTGCCATATCATTCTCCCAAATTGTATTTCTTCCATTATACCAGAAAACAGCATTATATTCTATTTTTCAGAAAATTCTTTAAAATATTATTGATACTGTCTTTTATACCTACAAAAAAGCTTGCCCAAAATGAGCAAGTTTTCTCTTGTTAGTTTACTTTACTGTTTTATGCATTTCATCTTTGACTGGGCAGTTACAATCACAATCACCACAAGAACCTTTTCCTTTGATGAAACTACGAAAGCCCATAAACACCGCAAATGCAATAATTGCAGCAATAATAATCGTTGCCATAGCGTTATTCTCCAGCCATTTCTAGATTATCCAAAGTAATCACTTTTTCTTTAACTTGTCTTGGTTTTCTAACGATAAAGTAAATAATAGCAATTAACAAGATAACAGCTACAATCGTCCAGAATGTGATGCCTTTGCCATAGAAAACAACAAGTCCAAGTTGATAGATAATCAAACTAACCACATAAGCAAGGCCTGTTTGGAAGCCAATTGCACCAATTGTCCACTTCGCATCTCCCATTTCACGTTTGATAGCACCCATTGCGGCAAAACATGGCGCACAGAGCAGGTTAAATGTCAAGAATGAATAAGCTGCTAATGATGTGTAATCCAATTGCAAAGCATGATACAAACCACTAGTCGTGTTGTCATTATACAAGACACCGAATGTTCCAACAACGGCTTCTTTGGCTGCAAGCCCTGTCGCAGCTGCAACAGTAGCTTTCCAGTCACCAAACCCAAGTGGTTGGAAAATCCAAGCAATTGCTCTACCAAGAGCAGCAAGGATTGAATACTCCGTATCAACAACTTGGAAAGCAAAATCATAAGATGACATAAACCAGATAATAACCGTCAAACTGAAAATGATGGTACCAGCACGTTTTACAAAGCTCATGGCTTTACCAAAGGCATAACGTAATACTGAGCACACTTTTGGCATATGATAAGCTGGCAATTCCATGATAAATGGACTAACATAGCTTCCAAGGAAACTTGTTTTCTTAAGCGCAATCCCTGATAAAATAATTGTCAAGAAACCGATGAAATATGTAGATGGCGCAACAAATGGATTATCTGGGAAAAATGCTCCCGCAATCAAAGCGATAATTTCCAATTTAGCCGAACATGGCATGAACGTTGCTGTCATAATGGTAATACGACGGTCACGTTCGTTTGCAATGGTACGACTTGCCATAATCGCAGGCACACCACACCCTGTCGCAATCAACATCGGAATGAAAGATTTTCCTGACAATCCGAAGCGTCGGAACACACGGTCCATGACAAAAGCAATACGGCTCATGTAACCAATATCTTCTAAAATACCCAAACAGATAAATAGAACAAAGATTTGTGGTAAGAACCCAAGAACCGTACCAACCCCTGCAACGATTCCGTCAATAATCAATGACTCTAACCAACCAGATACATGCAAGTAATCTAGACCAGTTTGTACCCAATTTGGCACTAAATCACCAAAGAGAACATCATTCACCCAGTCTGTCCACATTGTTCCGACCGTTTGAATAGATAGGTAATAAACCAAGAACATGACTACCGCAAAAATCGGCAATGCCAAAATACGGTTTGTCACGACACGATCGATTTTATCTGAAATCGTCATTTTGAAATTGCTATCTTGGTTCTGTGCCATTTTAGCCACACGTTCGATAAATTCATAACGTTCATTGATAACGATAGATTCAGAATCCTCTGTGAAAATTTCTTCGGTGATTTTAATCACTTCATTGATTTCACCTTTTTGAAATTCTGACAATTCTACTTCATTTTGAACCAAAGCATCACGTTCAAAAAGTTTAATAGCATGAAAACGTGCAGAACGTTCTGGAACAATATCACCTAAAATATCAATAATTTGTTTAATTGCCGCTTCAAATTTATCACTATAAGTAGGATATTGAATGATATCAACGGTTTCTTTAGTAGTATGAGCTGCTTTTTTAACAGCTTTCTCAACGCTGACATTTTTAACAGCACTAGTAGAAACGACTGGAACTCCAAGTTGATAAGAAAGTTTATCGATATTAATCATTTTTCCTTGACTTTTGAGGGCATCGCTCATGTTAAGCGCAACAGTCACAGGAATCCCTGTTTCAATCAACTGCGTTGTCAAATAAAGATTACGTTCCAAGTTTGTCGCATCAACAACATTAAGAATACTGTCCACATGATTACTCAACAAATAGTCACGCGCCACTTTTTCCTCTGGCGTATAAGGTGACATTGAGTAAATCCCTGGTAAGTCTTGCACCTTCCAATCACTATGTTTTTTAACGGCACCACTTTTTCGTTCAACAGTAACACCAGGCCAGTTACCAACACGTTGACTTGTTCCTGTCAATAAATTAAAGAGACTTGTTTTTCCGCTATTCGGATTCCCAATTAAGGCTATCTCTGTCATTTTTTCTCCTCACTATCTACTTTCACAACACTAATCATCTGCGCTTCTGATTTGCGTAAGGTTAACTCGTAACCACGTAAACTAATTTCGATAGGGTCTCCTAATGGCGCTACTTTACGAAGGTAAACTTTGGTATGGCGTGTTAATCCCATATCCATAAGCCGACGCTTTGCCTCATTAATGGCATAAATGCCATCTACATAAGCAAATTCTCCAACTTTCAACTCTGAAAGGGGCAAAGTTTCAAGTTTTCCTTCTTCAGTAACGTCAACATGATTTAAAATTGACTGATCAAATGCCAAACGGCTTGATTTAAGCATGACAATTGCACTCGTTGGTGTTTTTGAAACAACTTTTAACGAAGCACCAACTTTTAACCCTAAGTTTGATAAATGTCGAACACTTTCATCAGGTAAATCAATGCCAACGACTGCGTAGGGAATATCAATTTTAGCATTTTGCAAAATCAAAATTCTTGACCTCCTCGTTATTTTTTGATAAAACATTTGACCTTCCGCCCGATTCATTATATCATAAAAATAAGGCAAATTTTTCTATAAAAATTAATTTTTTCTTTAATTATTCAATTAATTAGAACTGTTCTAAATAAGATGTTTTTTCTATTTAGAATCATTATAATATAGACGCTTTCATTCTTGTTTCAATCATTTACATTTTTAAAAAAAACTAAATTCTAAAAATTAAGTGTGCTTAATATATGGAATTCCACTCATTTTAATCTAATTAAATATCCATTTTTACCTATATTAAACTTCTTTCAGAACAAGAAAAAACTCAGTTGAGTTCATGCACTCAACCGAGATTATTTTTTATTCTATTATAAAACTTTACTCAGGAAAGCTTTTGTACGAGCTTCTTTGGTTTGTTCAAAGACTTCTTCTGGCGTTCCTTGTTCAACAATGACACCTCCGTCCATGAAGATAACACGATCAGCCACTTCACGTGCAAATCCCATTTCATGGGTAACAATCGCCATTGTCATTCCTGATTTTGCTAAATCTTGCATAACACCAAGTACTTCACCAACCATTTCTGGGTCAAGCGCTGATGTTGGTTCGTCAAAAAGCAAGACATCTGGATCCATAGCAAGTCCACGCGCAATCGCAATACGTTGTTGTTGACCACCTGACAAACTAGCTGAATAAGCATCTGCTTTGTCGCGAAGCCCAACTTTATCTAGCAAATCATAGGCTTTTGCTTCTGCTTCTGCTTTAGAGATACCCTTTGTTTTAGTTGGTGATAATGTGATATTTTCAAGTACCGTCATATTTGGGAAGAGATTGAACTGTTGGAAAACCATTCCCATTTTTTCCCGCATTTTGAAAATATCATTTTTCTTATCTGTAATATCAACATCTTCAAAAGTAATCACACCTTTTGTTGGTGTTTCAAGTAAGTTCATTGTACGAAGAAATGTTGATTTTCCTGACCCTGAAGGTCCAATGATAACAACCACTTCACCAGATTTAATATCAAGGTCAATCCCTTTTAGCACTTCATTTTTTCCGAAATATTTATGAAGCCCTTTAATTGAAATAAGCGTTTCTGACATTAGTTGCTACCTCCATTTCCCATGCGTCTTTCAAGTCGTTTCACTAAGAATGACATCACAGTTGTCACCATGAGGTAGTAGAATGCAGCAAATAACAACGGTGTGATTGGCAAATATGTTGCTGTTACAACCGATTGGGCACCATTCCACAATTCCATAACACCGATAGTTTGAAGAAGTGAACTATCTTTGATAATGGTAATAAATTCATTACCAAGTGCTGGTAAGATATTTTTGAGGGCTTGCGGCAAAATGACATAACGCATTGCATTGACTGGGCGAATACCAAGCGAATACGCCGCTTCAAGCTGTCCTTTTGGCACTGCTTCGATACCAGCACGGACGATTTCAGAAATATAAGCTCCGCTATTTAACGAAATAATAATGATACCTGGAAGCAAACGTGAAAAATCAAGGTCAAGAACACCAAAGCCAACGATTGGCGCATTATTAAAGTGCATCCAAGCAAAGGCAATCATGATTTGAACAACCATCGGAGTCCCACGAAAGACCCAAACGTAAAAACTAGCAATCCAATTTAAAACTTTTATATTTGTACGTTTAACTAAAGCAACCAAGATACCAATGATTGTCCCAAAGGAAACAACACATGCTGAAATCATAATGGTTACAAGGACACCATAGTTAAAATAAGCCCAATATTCTGGCAAAAATGAAAAGTCCATTTATTTCTCCTATAAACAATAATCAATTAATTATAACACAGATTGAATAAAAATACCAATAATTCATTTTTCTGGAAATAGACGTAAATAATTGATATAACAGCATTTCTATCATTATTAATAAACAAAAAAATAAAAAGCACGCAGTTTGCGAACTTTTTGCAATTCAAAATAGCAATATAAGAAAAAGTTGAAACCACACTTAAGCAGGGCTTTACCAAAACCTTATACTCTGTCCTGAATTTTTCTTTATTTTAGTAAAGAAGGTCGTAAATTTCCATTGCGATTAAATCGATGCTATCAAATGAGTAAGACTCACGCGCTTCAACATCACGCAAAGTGAAAACTGGACCATTTTCAGGGTCATTGCTGAATGACACTTCTGCCACAACGACACCATCACGTTCAAAATTACGTTTTAGATTACTACTATCAGTTGTCATTAACTCAAGACGATTGATAATTCTCACCAAATGTGATTCCATGACTATTCTCCTCTTCGTTTATTGTCTATACTATTTTAACATAATTTCCTACAAACAAACAACAAAGGAATGTATTTTCTTTCTTTTATCTAAAATTCCTGTCAAAAGTGCCATTTTTCAGTGATTATTATCCCTTAAATTGCTTTTAGTGAATTGTACATAATCGCTTTGATAGAATGCATACGGTTTTCAGCTTCTTGAAAAATTATTGAACTGTATTTTTAAAAAATCTCATCGGTAATTTCAAGTTCAACAAGACCATATTTGTCATAAATTTCTTGACCAATTTCGGCATTAAGGTCATGGAAAGCAGGTAAGCAATGCATGACAATCACATCTGGATTTCCTGTCTTTTTCAACCAAATCAGCATTAATTTGATAAGGTAACAAAAGATCGATACGTTCTTTAAAATCAACTTTTTCGCCCATTGACACCCAAACGTCTGTGTAAAGCGTATCAACGCCACAAACAGCATCAAGGTCATCAGTAATAGTCAACTCAGCTCCGTTATTGTGTGCCTGTGCAATCTCGATAATTTCTTTTTCCGGCTGCAAGCTGGCTGGTGCAATGATTTTTACATTCACGCCAAAAATGGCTGAGGTAACTAGCAAAGAATTTGCCATGTTGTTACGACCATCGCTAACATAAGCGATTGTCAAGCCTTCTAGTTTTCCAAAAACTTCTTTTAATGTCATAAAGTCAGCAATCATTTGCGTTGGATGCCAAGTATCTGTCAAACCATTCCATACAGGCACACCAGAGAATTCCGCTAAAGCTTCAACATCAGATTGCTTGAAGCCACGATATTCAATCCCGTCAAACATTGAACCTAGAACTTTTGCCGTATCAATTACGGATTCTTTTTTGCCAAGTTGAATTTCACTGCTTCCAAGATAAGTCACATTCATCCCTAAATCTTGTCCAGCTACTGTAAAAGCAGAACGTGTTCTGGTACTTGTCTTCTCGAAAATAAGAGCAATATTTAAGCCTTCTAAATATTTATGAGCAATTTTTTTCTTTTTCAACTCTTTAAATTTCAATCCTAAATCAATCAGATTAGTCAGTTCTTCCTTAGTAAAATCAATCTCTTTCAAAAATGAATCATTAATAGCCATACACTCGTCCATCCTTTTTCTTTGAATAATATACCTAATTTTAGTATAGTTATACATTTTGTCAAGCAAATTTTGAATAAAAAAAATCATCTCCCCAAAATACCACCACATTTGTCATTTATATTTGACATGTCATATATAATGTACTATATTGTAATTATAGAATTATAGTTATAGTAGAAAGAAAAAATGAATCGCATTAGAGAATTTAGATTAAATCTGGGAATTTCCCAGTTAGCATTAGCTAAACAAATAAATGTTGCCCGCCAAACGGTTAACCTCATCGAAAACAATAAATATAATCCGTCGCTTGACCTTTGTATCAAACTAGCGGAGGCACTGCAAACTGATTTAAACACACTTTTTTGGGAGAATAGACATTTATAATTTTGGGAATTTTAAAGGAGAATCATTATGAAAGCGAAAAAACATCACTTTGGCTAAAATTTATTAAACGTTTCTACGGAATTAATGGCGAATTAGACGAATATCGTGAACAAGAAGTTAACCGTATCGGCAATAAACTGTTTATTGGTCTCTTTTTCTTTGAGTTATTCTTTTCTACTATTATTTTACTCATCAACCAAACGATAGCGACCGCCGCTTTTCTCTATATTAATCTCTTCGTCCTCATTTTTGTTATTCCTATTATTCTTCTTGTTATGTTGACCAATCGTGATTTGCAAACATCATTGGAAGTCCCTAAAAATGAAGTCGAACAAACACGGCAGAAAGCTCGCAAAAAGGGCTGGTTAGCTGGGGGAATTTTTGCACTATTCATGCTCGTTTTTAACGTTTTTAGCAAATGGCAAGAGGGAGAAAATCCTTTAGATCTCTTCACAAATCCTCTTGGACTTATCGCAATCATTCTCGGTGGGGGAATTTTTGGTGCTGCTATGGGGTCTATTGCAGCCAGTCAGATTGACTCTGAGAAAGAATAGCACTTTTAGCATAAGAGTGCTATTTTTCAATGCTTTTTACTTGATTTCTATTAACCTAGCGCTATAATAGAATCATGAAGTTTGACTATCTTTGACCTTTATTGTCAATGTCAAGCCATTACGAAAGGAGGGTATTTTATATGCTCTGTCAAAATTGTCATTTAAACGAATCAACAATTCATCTTTATACAAATGTCAATGGTCAGCAAAAGCAAATTGATTTGTGCCAAAACTGCTATCAAATCATGAAAACTGACCCTAACAATACTATTTTAGGTGTTTTAGGAGATGCACCAGCTTCTTCCACACAAAATCAATCTACTGGTATGAATCCTTTTGATGATTTCTTCAGTAATTTGAATAATTTCCACGCATTCGGTGGACAAGATTTCCAAAATGCGCCTCCAACACAATCAGGTGGTGGAAATAACGGCGGCTATAATAATTATCGTCCAAACGGCGCAGCTAGCCAACAGCAACACCAAAAAGGTTTGCTAGAAGAATTTGGTATCAACGTTACTGATATTGCTCGTCGCGGTGACATCGACCCTGTCATTGGACGTGATGCCGAAATCATTCGTGTGATTGAAATTCTTAACCGTCGTACAAAAAATAATCCAGTTCTTATTGGTGAACCAGGGGTTGGTAAAACAGCCGTTGTTGAAGGATTAGCTCAAAAAATCGTAAATGGTAACGTTCCACAAAAACTTCAAAATAAACAAGTTATTCGTCTTGATGTCGTTAGCCTTGTGCAAGGCACAGGTATTCGTGGTCAATTTGAAGAACGTATGCAAAAACTCATGGAAGAAATCCGTGAACGCAAGGACGTTATTCTCTTCATTGACGAAATTCACGAAATTGTCGGTGCTGGTTCTGCAGGCGACGGCAACATGGACGCTGGTAATATTTTAAAACCAGCACTTGCTCGTGGTGAACTTCAATTAGTCGGTGCTACGACACTCAATGAATACCGCATTATTGAAAAAGATGCGGCGCTTGAACGCCGTATGCAACCTGTTAAAGTTGATGAACCAAGCGTGGAAGAAACGATTACGATTCTTCGTGGTATTCAAAAGAAATACGAAGATTATCATCATGTCAAATACAGCGATGATGCAATTGAAGCTGCCGCAAATCTTTCTAACCGTTACATTCAAGACCGCTTCCTCCCAGATAAAGCCATTGATTTGCTAGACGAAGCTGGTTCTAAGATGAATTTAACCCTTAACTTTGTTGACCCACAAGAAATCGACAAGCGTTTAGTGGAAGCTGAAAACCTAAAAACACAAGCTACTCGCGAAGAAGATTATGAGCGCGCAGCTTATTTCCGTGACCAAATCGCTAAATACAAGGAAATGCAACAACAAACAATCAACGAAGACGGTATTCCAGTCATTACTGAAAAGACTATTGAAGCTGTCGTTGAAGAAAAAACTAACATCCCTGTTGGTGATTTGAAAGAAAAGGAACAATCACAATTAATCAATCTCGCTGATGATTTGAAAACACACGTCATTGGTCAAGATGATGCCGTTGACAAAATTGCCAAAGCCATTCGTCGTAACCGTGTCGGTCTCGGTACACCAAATCGTCCAATCGGTTCATTCCTCTTTGTTGGACCAACTGGTGTTGGTAAAACAGAACTTTCTAAACAATTAGCAATCGAACTTTTCGGCTCAGCTGACAGCATGATTCGTTTCGATATGTCTGAATACATGGAAAAACAGGCGGTCGCTAAACTTGTCGGAGCACCTCCAGGATACGTTGGTTACGAAGAAGCTGGTCAATTGACAGAAAAAGTTCGCCGTAATCCATACTCACTCATCCTTCTTGACGAAGTTGAAAAAGCGCATCCTGATGTTATGCATATGTTCTTGCAAGTTCTTGATGACGGTCGTTTGACTGACGGTCAAGGTCGTACAGTAAGTTTCAAAGATACTATTATTATCATGACTTCTAATGCTGGTACTGGTAAAACAGAAGCTTCAGTTGGTTTCGGTGCTGCTCGTGAAGGACGTACAAATTCTGTCCTTGGTGAACTTAGCAACTACTTCAGCCCTGAATTCATGAACCGTTTCGACGGTATTATCGAATTTAAGGCTCTTAGCAAAGACAATCTTCTCCAAATTGTTAACCTTATGCTTGACGATGTCAATAAACGTCTAGCAACTAACGATATTCACCTCGAAGTTACTGATAAGGTAAAAGAAAAATTAGTTGACCTTGGCTACGATCCTAAAATGGGAGCTCGTCCATTACGTCGTACTATCCAAGACCACATTGAAGATGCCATTACAGACTTCTATCTTGAAAATCCAAGCGAAAAAGATTTGAAAGCTGTTATGACAAGCAATGGTAAAATTATCATCAAATCTGCTAAAAAAGTTGAAAAAGAAGAAACAACCGTTTCAGCAGAATCAGAATAATGAAACTCTTTTTCTTTGCTTCAACGACTTCTCAGCAACAAAAAAACATACTAAGATTAGTAGTGAGGAAATCTCCGACGGGAGAAAGTACTCA
>ERZ1034949.1161-NODE-1161-length-13232-cov-16.100782_pt1 | contig 13232 bp, 13 predicted proteins | sample MGYA00520590_ERZ1034949 | MGnify/ENA primary metagenome ERZ1034949 (study PRJEB33766, sample SAMN09781752) | gut metagenome | biome: gut microbiome | host: Homo sapiens | place: Madagascar | study: EMG produced TPA metagenomics assembly of the PRJNA485056 data... | reverse complement strand
GAATATGACTTATCGGAAGATGATAAAATATTGTATAAGTTAGCAGAGCAACAAAAGTTGACTTCAGAACTATTAAATATGGGACAGGTAAATAATAATGAATAATCTTCCTGAAAATTGGTGTGAGTGTAAATTTAGCGATGTATGCTATCTTCAAAATGGATATGCATTTGATAGTAAATCATATAAAGAAAAAGGAACATACTTAATACGTATTTCAGATATTCAAAATAATGAGGTTCATTGCACCAATTGTGTAAAAGTGACAGAAGAAGTTGATGAATGCTTTGCTGTTAGTTATGGCGATTTTCTTTTGGCAATGTCTGGAGCAACAACAGGAAAAACAGGCGTTTATAAAGATAGTGATAAAGCTCTACTAAATCAACGCGTTGGAAATTTAAAGAGTTATGATGAAAATATTATTATCCCTAAATTTCGTAATTACTTTATATCAAGCAAACGACAAGAAATTGAAAAATTAGCATACGGTGGAGCTCAACCTAATATTTCAAAGTCAATGATAGAAAATTTAAAAATGTTACTTCCACCGTTAGATGAACAAAAAAGAATTGTAGATAAAATTGAAGAATTATTTTCGGATATTGATAATGGAATAAAAGACCTGAAGATTGCTCAAGCGCAAATTAAACAATATCGTCAATCTGTGCTTAAATCTGCCTTTGAGGGAAAACTCTACAAAACTTCCGAATGGAAAGAAGTTAAACTAGAAGATGTGTGCAAATTTAAAAGTGGAACAACAATACCAAAAGATTTAGAACATATTAATGGTGATATTCCTTATGTAAAAGTTGCAGATATGAATTTACCAGATAATAAGGTAGAAATTTGTACATCTTCAAAATTCGGTATATTGTCAGAGTTAAGAGAATCTCAAATTATTCCAATAGGCGCAGTTATTTTTCCAAAAAGAGGTGGTGCTATTGCAACAAATAAAAAAAGAAAAGTTATAAAACCTATTATTATAGATTTAAATATAATGGCTATAATACCAAGTGAAAAAATAAATCAGAATTTTTTGTTTTATAAAATGCTGAGTATAGATTTAACTAAATTAAGTAATGGCGGTAATATTCCTCAAATAAATAATTATAGTTTTGATAATGAAAAAATATTATTACCGTCTCTCCCTGAACAGCAACAAATTGTTGCGGAAATTGAAAAGCGTTTTGCGGTGGCTGATGAAATGGAAAAGGCGGTTAATGATAGTTTATTGCAGGCAGAAAAATTAAAGCAATCTATTTTGAAACAAGCGTTTGCCGGAAAACTTGTTCCGCAAAATCCCAATGATGAACCGGCAGCGGTTTTGTTAGAACGTATTAAAGCCGCAAAAGAAAATAGCACTAAAGGAAAAAAATAAATGACTGAAAATAATCTCGTTACCAAAGTTTGGAATTATGCCACAATTCTTAAAGATTCCGGCGTAGTTTATATGGATTATGTGGCGCAGCTGACTTATTTGCTGTTCTTAAAAATGGATGATGAGCGGACTTCTTTGCTGGGTGAAGAATCTTTGGTGCCGGCTGAATATCGTTGGGACAAACTCAAAGAACTCTCCGGTTCACAGCTGGAACAGCAATATAACAAAACGTTATCCGAGCTTTCTAAAATGAACGGTGTAATCGGTACAATTTATGCCAAAGCGACCAATAAAATCAATGAGCCGGCAAATTTAAAGCGTTTGGTGTCGCTGATTGACGGCGAAACTTGGATGGGGTTGAATATTGATGTTAAAGGTGCGGTTTATGAGGGTCTTTTAGAGAAAAACGCTACCGAAACAAAAGCCGGAGCCGGACAATATTTTACTCCGCGTCCGCTGATTCGGGCTATGGTAGAAGTTATGCGTCCGACACCGGATATGACGATTACCGACCCGGCTTGCGGAACCGGCGGATTTTTGCTGGCGGCATACGACTATATGCGCAAGCAGACCAACGATAAAATGAAACTGAAAGCACTGCGTGAAGAAAAATTATCCGGCAATGATATTACCCCGTTGGTTGTCAGTCTGTGTACAATGAACTTATATCTGCACGGAATCGGCGGAAATAAAGTTTTGATAAAAGAATGCGATTCCCTGCTGAATGCAGGAGACAAGCGTTTTGACATGGTGCTGGCAAATCCTCCGTTTGGCAAGAAAAGCGGTCTGAAAATTATGGGCGAAGACGGCGAAGTTACCACCGAAAAAGAGGAGTACAGCCGCGATGATTTTATTGCCACCACCTCTAACAAGCAAATCAATTTCTTGCAGCATATTATGACAATCCTCAACACTCACGGCCGCGCTGCGGTGGTTGTGCCGGATAATGTGTTGTTTGAGGGCGGTGCCGGAGAAAAAGTCCGCAAAAGATTGCTGAACGAGTTTAATCTGCATACAATTTTGCGGTTGCCTACCGGAATTTTTTACGCTCAAGGAGTAAAAGCCAACGTGATTTTCTTTGATAAATTTCCGCCGATAGATAAAGGTCATCGTACAAACGAGGTTTGGATTTATGATTTACGCACCAATATGAACTTTAGTTTAGTCACAAATTCTCTCGGTGATAAAGATTTGGCTGACTTTGTTAAATGTTATAATGCCGAAGATATTTCCAAACGGCAGGAAAGCGAACGTTTCAAAAAGTTTGAATATGATGAAATAATCAAAAGAGATAAAACAAATTTAGACATCAGCTGGATAAAAGACGAAAGTCTGGAAAGTTTGGAAAATTTACCTGAACCGCAAATTTTAGCTTCTGAAATTGTAGGTAACTTACAAACCGCCCTAACTTCCTTTAAGTCGGTTATGGACAGCTTGAAAAATGAGGAAAAATAAATTCTGTGACCCTAAAAAAAGCTAATTTATTTTTTAGTTGTTCAATCTCGATCTTTAAACATATATATAGAGAGTTAGATACCTTCTTGACGTTAGTGTGGTGACGATAATCCAGCATATCCAAAATGCCGCGGCATATTTGTCATTTTTCTAAATCTTTTACAATATTTTCGGTGACTTTTTTAGCATCTCCAAACAGCATAATTGTATTTGGCGCATAGAATAAAGGATTTTCAATACCGGAATAGCCGGAGGCCATTGAGCGTTTTACAAAAAATATTGTTTTTGCTTTTTCTACCGCCAAAACAGGCATGCCATATAGCGGAGAGCCGACATCTGTTTTGGCAATCGGATTTGTCACATCATTTGCGCCTATCACATACACAACATCTGCCGAGGCAAAATCTTGATTTATATCTTCCATTGCAAATACTTTTTCATAAGGAATCTGCGCTTCTGCCAACAAAACATTCATATGTCCGGGCATGCGTCCTGCAACCGGATGAATGGCAAAACGGACATCAACGCCGTATTTTTCGGTTAAGATGTTTGTCATATTCTTTAGAGCAATCTGCGCCTGCGCCGCCGCCATGCCAAAACCAGGTACAATAATCACTTTATGCGAATTAGACATAATAAAAGCGGCTTCTTCTGGCGAGCCGGTTCGGACTATTCCTGTTGATTTATGTTCTGTTTCTATAGATTGCGTTTCAGGCCAAACAATTTTAAGCAATGACCTGTTCATGGATTTACACATGACGTAGGACAAGATAGTTCCGCTGGCGCCGACTAATGTTCCTGTGATAATCAGCAACAAATCTCCTGCCAATAAACCTACCGTCACGACAGCCCAGCCTGAAAATGAGTTCAGTAAAGATATAATTACCGGCATGTCTGCGCCGCCAATAGGCATAATTGCACAAAAACCAATCAATATTGATAAAAGAATAATTCCGGCAAATCCTTGCTGGAAATATGTGAAATAAGCAATATTTATAAGTAATAATATTTCTAAAAATAAACTAACCCATTTTAACCACGCCACATTTTTACGGAGCAGGCCGTGCAATTTTGCAAACGCAACTATAGAACCACTGAAAGCCACAAGTCCTATAACCACGCACAAAGATTCCAATAGATTATCTTTGTGATATTTAAATGGACAACAAACTATCAGCGCCGAAGCTAACCCCCCGATTCCGTTAAGCAAGGCAACAATTTGCGGCAAAGCCGAAAGCTGCCATTTTGTGGCTAATAGCACTCCGCTGCCGCTTCCGGCGCAGAGAGCCAATAAAATCCATCCGGCGTTATATTTAAGATTCAGAGTGAGACAAGTTATCAGCGCAATGCCGACAGAAACCATTGCAATATGATAACCGCGCACCACTCGTGACGGAGCAGACAAGCAATCTATGGCAATAATCATAAGAAAAGCAGAAAGCAAATAAAGCAACGAACTAATCATTATTTTTTATTCTCCTTCTTTTTAAAAAGTTCCAGCATTCTGATTGTTGCCGCCAGACCTCCGAATAAATTTATAGAGGCCAGAAAAACGGCGATTAAACTCATAATTAAAATTTTAGTGTCTGTAGTATGACCGGCAATCACAATGCCGCCTAAAACAGTCAGGCCGCTGATAGCGTTGGTGGCACTCATCAGCGGTGCGTGCAGCGATGGAGAAACACGCCATACAGTAAAATAACCCAAAAAAGCCGAAAGCACTAAAATTGCCAATAAATAAACTTCATCCATTTTGTTCCTCCGACGATGATAGAAGAATTTGCGTCCAAACCTCTTTATCCTGTTTGATTTTATCTAAACGCGATATAAAATTATATACGTTTTGTGAATGTAGTTGGCTTGCTGAATATGCAACATCCGAAGCCAGATGCGTGTCAGCCAGCAGTTTATAGTGTCCGTTATCCAGTAATCTGCCGAAAATAGATGTTTCAACGTTTCCGCCGGCCATATCCAGAACTACAGCGCCAAAAGGCAGCCGCTGCAGCTGAGAAGCGCTTAAAACCTGCGGTACTTTTCCGCTTATGACAGATACGGCTGTAATCACAATTTGGCAGTTGGGCAATAACTTATTGATTTCGTCCGGATTTGAGGACACAAATTGAGCGCCCAAAGATTTTATTTGTTCCTCGGCGTCCTGCCGAATATCAGCCGCATATACAATAGCTCCCATGCGTTGCAAGGTTGCAATTGCTTGTAGTCCGGCAACTCCGGCGCCGATAACCAAAGATTTCAGCGGAGTTAAAGTTCCGGCCGCAGTCATCATCAAAGGTACGGTCTGCGTCTGCATATCCATAGTCAGCAAAGCGGCTTTGTATCCTGCCAAATTATGCTGAGATGACAACGTGTCTATATCCTGCACGCGAGACAAGCGAGGCAACCTTTCAAGCGCCAAAGTCGTAATCTTATATTTTTTCCAAATTTCTGTACGCTCCGGTTTTTTATAACTTTCAAAATTTGCCAATATGCACAGATTCTGGTGCAAAAAAGCATATTCATCTTCGCAAGGCGCCCAGATTTTAGGCATAAATTCTGATTTTTCATAAACTTCAGGCGCATTTAATAATGACGCGCCAGCCTGAAAATATTGCTCATTGCTGAAACCGGCGCGCTCTCCGGCTCCTGTTTCGGCATAAACCTGATGTCCGGCAGCCACAAGTTGCTCAACCGTTTGCGGGGTAACTGCCACTCTATATTCCCAAGCCGGACGTTCCTTAACAAATCCGATAATCATTGCACCCTCATAAAAAAGCTTGCATTACAGCTATATTACTTTTATATAATAAGCAAAACTAAAAAGCAAAGGAAATATAGCCAAATGGTTAGGTTGCGTAATTTATACGGCATCTTTTTCAAAATGGGAATTTTTACATTCGGCGGCGGTTATGCAATGCTGCCTATTCTCAAAGATGAAACCGTTGAAAAAAGAAGATGGATTACAGAAGAAGAACTTTTAAATTATTATTCCATCGGACAATGCACACCGGGAATTATTGCCGTAAACGCCGCATCTTTTATCGGCTATAAATTGCGCGGATTTTGGGGAATGATTTGGGCAACTTTGGGGGTGATTTCTCCATCTGTCATTATTATTTTATTGGTGGCGATGCTTTTAAGGCAATATATGGATAATCAATATGTGCAATGGGCGTTTGACGGCATTCGCGTCAGTGTTATCGCTTTAATAATAGATACGGTTGCAGGGATGTGGAAAAAAGGTATATGCCGTATCAGGGATTATGTTGTTTTTGGTTTGGCTGCAATATTGCTGCTGTTTTTCAACTTGTCGGCGGTTGCTATTGTCATATTGGCGGCGGCAGGATCGTTTATTCCAAACTTTAAGAGGCAAAAATGACCTATTGGATTTTAGCTTTTGAATTTTTTAAAATCGGTCTGTTTGCCATTGGCGGCGGATTGGTGACAGTTCCGTTTTTATATGATTTAACCGAGCAATATGACTGGTTTACGGCTAAGGAGCTTATGGATATGATTGCCGTTTCTCAGTCCACACCCGGACCGGTGGGAATAAATATGGCTACCTATGCCGGTTATAAGGCCGCCGGCGTATTCGGCAGCTTGTTAGCAACTCTTAGTTTGGTGACGCCGTCGGTGATTATTGTTTATCTGATTTCCAAAATGCTTACAAAATGGAAAGAGAATCCCAATGTTTTACGGATATTGAGCGGTATCCGTCCGGCAGTATTGGCGCTAATTATGTTTGCCGGCTATGATATAGCTAAAGAGTCTGTTACCGATTTTCAAACGGCCGGATTGCTGCTTGTTTTGGTGATAGCTATGAGATTTTATAAGAAAAGCGCGATTTTTTATATTATATTTTCAGCTGTTGCCGGATTGCTTTTTCATATTTAGCGGCTTGAAATTCAGCAAAATAGAATATACTATAGGAAAAAATATTAAAGGAGATTAAAATGAGCGAGCAAAATACTGTTTACGATGTTGTCGGAATCGGTAATGCTATTGTAGATGTATTGGCAAAAGTCGGAGATACTTTTTTAAAAGAACGCGATTTAACCAAAGGCTGCATGACATTGGTGGAAGCAGCCGAAGCCGGTAAGATTTATAATGACATTATTCCTGAACGCGAAGTTTCTGGCGGCTCTGCTGCCAATACCGTGGCGGGAATGGCCTCTTTGGGCGCTGACTGCGCTTTTATCGGAAAAGTACATGATGATGAATTGGGACAAGTTTTTAAACGCGATATCGGTGCCGCCGGTATTGACTGCTTTACATCACCGCTGGAGGAAGGTCCGGCCACGGGGCGCAGTATTGTTCTTGTAACGCCGGATGCTCAACGTTCAATGTTTACATATCTTGGCGCTTCGCGAAAACTTTCTAAAGATGATATTGATGAAAAGCTGATAAGCGAATCAAAAATAATTTTTATTGAAGGATATTTATGGGACGAGCCAATGGCGCATGAAGCCGTGCTGAAGGCCTGCGAATTGGCGCATAAATACGGACGCGAAGTGGCTTTTACGGTTTCTGACCGTTATTGTGTTTCTTCACACCGTGACCACATGCTTGATTTAATTAAAAATCATGTGGATTTGCTTTTTGCCAATGAAATGGAATTAAAAGCTCTGTTTGAAACCGAAGATTTTTCGGCAGCTTTGGATATGGTTAAACCTATGGTAAAAATTGCCGCTATAACCCGTGATTCTCGCGGTTCGGTAGTTGTAAACGGCAGAGTTAAAATATTTGTGGAAGCTGAGCCGGTAAAACCTGAGACTGTAGTGGATTCCACAGGCGCCGGAGATTTATATGCCGCCGGTTTTCTGTTTGGTTTGGTGAATAAACGCAGTTTAGGAACTTGCGCCATGATTGGCAGCATTGCCGCATCTGAAATTATCAGCCACTACGGCGCAAGACCGGAAGTTTCTTTGCGTGGTTTTGTTCGTAATAAGCTTCTGCAATACGGTAAAAGATTTTAATCAGGTAAAAAGCGGCGCAAAATACGCCGCTTTTTACATATCCAAAACCAAAACACAGGCTTGTTTGCCTTTGTTGCAGGCTTTGCAGATTTTGTTAATTTCAATCGGGGTTATATCTTTAAGACATCTTCGGTCATCAGCGCACAAGCTGTTGCCATAATAGTTATATGTTTTATCCGTCACGACATGAGCGGCTCTGGCCGCCGAATGCAATGGATAAAACACGTTTTGAACAATTTCTCGGCACAGTTTATCCGAAAAAGCGTATGATAAGTCGCCAACGCCTTGTTCAACCGTTTTTCCGCCCAAATAAAAATCTATGGTGATATTTCCGTTACGGATAAACGGCTGAATAGTGTCGCCCATTTCATCGGTTAAGCGTATATAATCAACTCGCTTCCAAGTTTCCGGAACTAAATTAAGAGCCTGCACCACATCAACAAGCCCATATTGATAACTGCTGTTTGATTTGTTTCTTAAGCTGTCTGTATGTTCTAGCATGCCCTGAATAAGATAGTTAAATTGTTCTACGGTCTTGTTTATTTTATATTTTTCCATCGCCTTAGAATATCCGGCAATGCCGCCGACAGAGAGAACACCTATAATCGCCAAAACTCCAAGCATTTCTATCATGCTTCTGCCAAATTGATTTTGTTTCATCGTAACTTCCTTATAATTTTTCAACATAATATAAAAAAGCCATCGGTAAGATGGCTGGAAGTTCGTAACTATGTTCATTAAATAGTGTAGCATATTAGCTATTGCGAATATAGCATATTTTGCTACCTTCCAGCCGACAGACCAGAAGGTATGCTTGATTAACGTCTACCACTAAGACGAATGAACAGAGGCTACGACACCCAAGACAGACTATTGTCCATCCGCTATATATTTTAATCGGAAACAGTTTTAAAGTAAAGATAATAATATTATAGAAGTAAAATCTTTTTGCTTTTTATAAAAACAGAAAATTATTGAACAAAATTTGATTGTATATAATAGAAAACGGCTGTTTTGTTAAAAAAACAGCCGGTCGGAGTTTTGAGCGTTTTAGAGCGGGTAACGACTTTCCAAATTTCCTACATCGTCACATCTCAAGCTGTCGGCGGTATCTGCGAGAGAATGGAGACCTGCAGAAAGCGGACGGCGCATTTTGTTAAACATCTCTAAAGTTTGCTCTTTTGATTTTGTAAAAATACTTTTACAGTCCATAATATAAAAATTTAATTGTTAAAATAATAAAATAGTTATTGTGCTGATAGCACTTTACTTTGCAAATTGCAACAAAAAAATACCTGCTTTTCTTAACGAAAAACAGGTATTAGTTTTACTCTTGAATGAGTTTGAATCCACCCACCACAGAATAAGCAGCGCTTTTGGCAGGGACTTTTGGGTCAATAAAGTTATCAACTTTTTCCTCTACCTTCTCCTTAGCCTCGCTAAATGCCGACTTTACATCAGCAGATACCTTAGCTAAAACAGATTTCTTGGCTTTTGCAGCTGCGGTCAAACCGTGCTTAACCTCAAAACCGACCGGAACATTTTCAAGAGCTTCATACTTTTCAAAATGTCTGAGCGGACTCTTGATGGTAATATGAGCAATGTTCTGACCTTTCAAAACATCTGCCCAAGCTGCTGATTTGGCAAGATACATAGTACCGTTAGTAAAATATACCTCAACGCCGGAATCGGCAACACCCACAGAATCTACAGTCAGAATGTCGCTGTCATATTCATTGTCAGAAACAACAATGTTAAAACTGCCGGCAGCATCTTTACCCTTGTAACTTACGATACTATAACCGGCAACAGACTTCTTAAGCTTGAGGTACTGTGCGGCGGTCAACTGTGCGCAAGCGCTGTCTCCGTAAGCAACATATGATTTGTTAACTTTGGCAACGCGTGTTACGGGATTAAAAGACTGTGCGTCTGCAAAAGCAGAAATAAAAACGCATACTACGAAAAACAAAAACTTCTTCATAATCAATAAAATTTAAATTAGATTGGTATTGGGAAAGCTCTTGTATTCGTGATAATAATAACGATAAGAGGTTTCCATAATAATTTTTTTAACTGGCTTAGAATATCACAATTTTTGGCAATTTGCAAGAGTGTTTGTCCACAATTTTTAGGCAAAAATATATTTTAATGGAGTTTATAGGCAAGTTGCAGTTTGATTTTGTGTAAAAAAAATGAAATAAAGTGAATAAAAGGGGTTGACTCTGAAAAATATCACGCCTATAATCCGCTTAATTTTGAAAAGTGGTGATCAACTTTTTGAATGTAATAGTTAATTGAAAGTAAATGGAGATTAAATTTGGCTCGTATAGCTGGTGTAAACATTCCAAGTGCCAAGAGAATTGAAGTCGCATTGACTTATATCTTTGGTATTGGTAGAAAATCTGCTCAAGATATTTGCGCAAAGTCAGGAATTGACATGAACCGTCGTGTTAGTCAGCTTTCTGATGAAGAAATCATGAAAATCCGCGAAGTAATCGACAACGGATACCTTGTAGAAGGCGAATTGCGCCGTGAAGTTGGTACCAACATCAAAAGATTGATGGATTTGGGTTGCTATCGTGGTTTGAGACATCGTAAAGGTCTGCCTGTTCGCGGTCAGAGTACAAAACAAAATGCTCGTACCCGTAAAGGTAAACGTAAAACCGTTGCGAATAAGAAGAAATAAGTGAGGTAAGTGCAAATGGCTAAAGCAATTCTGAAAAAGAAAAAAGCAAAAAAGAAATCAAGAATATCACTTCCGGTGTGGCTCACGTTGATTCTTCTTTCAACAACACAAGAGTTACAATCACGGATGCTCAAGGTAATACTGTTTCTTGGTCTACCGCAGGCGCACAAGGTTTCAAAGGTTCAAGAAAATCTACTCCTTATGCCGCTCAGGTTGCCGCTGAAGAAGCTGGTAAAAAAGCTCAGGAAAACGGTATGAAAACTTTGGAAGTAGAAGTTAAAGGACCTGGGTCAGGAAGAGAGTCTGCAATCCGCGCATTGCAGGTAATCGGTTTTACAATCACAACAATTCGTGATGTAACCCCAATTCCGCATAATGGTTGCCGTCTGAGAAAAAGACGTCGCGTCTAGTTATTATTTTGGCACAGGCCTTTATTCAAGGCCTGTTGCCGTGTTTTTTTATATGTGCATATAACTTATCAAGAAAAGGACAAAACCGGTGATTCAAAAGAATTGGCAAGAACTTATTAAACCAACTAATTTGCAAGTTTCTCAAGATGAGGCTGCTCACAAAGCAAAAATAGTGGTTGAACCTTTAGAAAGAGGCTTCGGTCTGACTTTAGGTAATGCGTTGAGAAGAGTTTTACTGTCCTCATTGCAAGGCGGTGCTGTTTCCGCCATTAAAATTGACGGTGTTTTGCATGAATTTTCTGTAATTCCTGGCGTTCGCGAAGACGTTACAGATATCGTGTTGAATATTAAAGAGCTGGCTGTTGCCGTACACTCTGACAGCGCAAAAACAATGACATTGAAAGCTGAAGGCCCTTGTGTGGTTACTGCGGCTATGATTGAAACCGGTCATGATGTTGAAATTATGAACCCAGACCATGTGATTTGCACATTGGATGCCGGCGCAAAAATCAATATGGAATTAACTGTTACCACCGGTAAAGGCTATGTTCCGGCTTATAACAGCAAATCAGCAGATGCCCCTATCGGCTTGATTGCCGTGGATGCAATTTATTCTCCGGTTACTAAGGTTTCTTACAAAGTTGAAAATACTCGTGTTGGTCAAATTACCGACTATGATAAATTGACTATGAATGTTGAAACAAACGGTGTTGTTTCTCCGGAAGATGCAGTTGCTTTGGCAGCTCGCATTCTGCAAGACCAGCTGAAACCGTTTATTAACTTTGATGAACCGGAAAGCGAAACAGAGGATGTTCATGAAGAACTGCCGTTTAACCGCAACTTGCTGCGTAAGGTTGATGAACTTGAACTGTCTGTTCGTTCTGCAAACTGCTTGAAGAATGACAATATTATCTATATTGGTGATTTGGTTCAAAAAACCGAAGCTGAAATGCTGCGCACTCCAAACTTTGGTCGTAAATCTTTGAATGAAATCAAAGAAGTATTGGCTAAAATGGGTATACACCTCGGTATGGAAACTCCGGGTTGGCCGCCTGAAAATATTGAAGAGTTGATTAAGCGTTGTGATGAACACTTCTAAAATTGCGATTAGCGGTGCATCTAGCATCTAAAACTGCGAAAGAGAGAAAATTCACGTACTTCTGTGTACGCTAAAATTTTCTCTCTTCTTGTTTCAGGCACTATCTACACCGCTAATCGCAATTTTATATTTAGCTATATCAAGACTTTTTCTTATGTGTTTCTGTGTATACCGCGAAAAAGTCTTGCGGCGTATTAGGCGCATTATCCGAGTTTTAGAAAACAAACTAAAGAGGAAAAATTTACGTACTTTTGTATGTGCTAGAATTTTTGCTCTTTTTGTTTTAAATTCATATAGGCTCGTCTTCTTTTAATATGTGGGGCAAAGTGGTGTTAGACGCCGTTCAATGCCAACGAGCGTTGTCAAAACAAAGGCTTGTATCCATACGAAACCGCAAGTTTACTGGGGGATATCTATTCAAAATACTGCAAAAATACTATAAATTAGATAATATCGCCTGATAGGAGGCGAAAATAAATCAGTAATAAGTCAATATTTAGTGGTAAACTCCAAACAAAATCATACATTATTGTCAAAAAGGATTAAAACCGAGCAGTAGTCATCTTTGCAGACTTTACATGCTTCACTAATTTCTGTTAAGTTATAATTTTCTCTTACGCATTCACTAACAGCATAATCTGCCGGTCTGGCTTTTCCGCAGATTCGATAACGCCAATTGCCGTTGCAGCTAGCTCCGTTACATAAAACTATAGTCCAGATAATATCGGTATAAACCGGCAATAAATGGAATAATTCGCGGCAGTTGTATTCAGCCATGCTGTTTGGTAATATTTCAAATTGTAAATTTAAACGAGTGTAAATATCATAAGGTCTCATAATAACCGATACTCTGTTTCCGAACAAATCTCTGTTATCATCATTTAACAAGCCTTGAGGCACAATGCCGATTTCTTTTAAGGTAGGTAGAATGTCTTCACTACGCTTTCCATATTGTTTTTCTAGTTTATAGGTATCTTTGATGTTAAAAATCAGCTCTTCTATTTGCTGTATCCATTTATTTTGCTTCCACTTTTCCATCGCCTTAGAATATCCGGCGATGCCACCGACTGATAGAACACCAATAATCGCCAATACGCCGAGCATTTCTATCATGGAACGTCCCACGCTGCAAATGTCATTGCGAGCAACGCGAAGCAATCCAGAACCCTTTATAGAGTAGCTTCTGAACTTGTTATTTCCGAATGTGTGATTTTTTACGCCGAACTCTGCAAAA
>ERZ1034949.1153-NODE-1153-length-13289-cov-70.786157_pt1 | contig 13289 bp, 21 predicted proteins | sample MGYA00520590_ERZ1034949 | MGnify/ENA primary metagenome ERZ1034949 (study PRJEB33766, sample SAMN09781752) | gut metagenome | biome: gut microbiome | host: Homo sapiens | place: Madagascar | study: EMG produced TPA metagenomics assembly of the PRJNA485056 data... | reverse complement strand
ACAGAACTAAATCCTTACAATAATTAATTGTCCAACTTTTTGGGGTCAGTACAAACGAAGTTCTTTTTAATGTGGCGAATTGTCAAATTAAGTGCACATTTATCCCATAAAAAACTTCATAAGGTGTTTTCCAGTTTAGACATTTTCGTGGTCTGTTGTTTAATTTATTTTCCCATTCCTGAATAATCAAGTGTTCTACCTCTGTTAAGTCACTTCCTTTTGGGAAATACTCTCGCAATAAGTCATTTGTATTCTCATTTGTTCCTCGTTGCCAAGGAGCATGAGGATCAGGAAAATAGACTTCGACATTTAGTTTCTCGGTGAGTTCAGGATGTCCTGAGAATTCCTTACCTCTATCAGGAGCCACTGTTTCTTTTGGTAGAGACTCTAACATATTTACCATGGCTTCTATAACCAATTTACTTTTCTTGACGGCTACTTTCTGAATTTTGAGGAAGCGGGAATGCCTATCAGTGAGTGTTACTAGGCAAGTTTTTCCAGTCTTTCCAGCAACAGTATCGGCTTCCCAATCACCTATTCTCGAGCGTTCATTAGCTGCTGTTGGTCTCTCATGAATGGTATGAGAAATAGGAATTTTTCCTCGCTTTTCCCCATGGGATTTTGTATGGCGTGTTTTACCATGGTGACGAAGTTTGCGAACAACCCCACGAGCACCATGTGAAAGAGGTGTGTCGTCAAAGCGACCGCGATAGATAGCTCTATAAATGGTTTGCTAACTAATGACGTGTCTTTCTCGTTCTAAACGTAATCGCCCCTCAATTTCTTCTGGCGACCATTGACACTCAAGAAAAAGATGCTTGACGGTCTGACTGAGTTCAGTATCTATTTCTAATTTCCTTTTTCGCCCACAATGCGATTTAGCGAGATGATAAGCTGTTTGTGCCCTACTAGGCGAATAGTTGCCTTGTTTGGAATGACGTTTTAATTCACGGCTAATACTTGAGGGGTGCCGATGTAATAGTCGTGCTATTTGAGAAAAGGTCATCCCTTTAGTACGATAAATCAGAATACTTTCTCGTTCATCTATGGTAAAATGATGGTAGCTCATAAGATTTCCTTTCGCAAGATTTTTGTTCAATCCTATTTTACTAGAAAAATCTTATGAGTTTTTATTGTGCACTTATATTGTAAATTCAAGGTAGATAAACTTACTTTTAACTCAAACTAAGTTGCAAACAATTGTTGCTTCTCTGTTCGATTTTAGGATTATTCGCGAACGAAGTGAGCAACAAGACGATACTTTGTGCTGCTTAAGCAATCTGGGAGATTGTTTAAGGTTGCAGATAAGAGAAACGAAGTTTCTCCTACATATCGGAAGTTTTGAGCATCCAGTAGATGCTTTGAGGTCTGAGCCTAGAAATAAAAAAGCAAGGAACCTAAGGGAAGTATCAAAAAAGACTTTTTTCTAAACAATAGATTCTGTGAAATCTGTCAAAATAATGAAGGTATGTTATAATAGAGACATGACTAAAAGCCGTTTTATATTTGTGGCGCTGATGTGCGCTTTTGAAACATACTTTTTTAATGAATGTTTATTTGAAGGTGATTGTTTATTTGCTTTCTTTTGGGGAATTTTGCTTTTTCGCGACCTCAAGCGTACCTATAAGGTTGACAAATTCATTCACACGTTGACATCAACTACCAAGAAGAAAGACTGACTTCACCACTACGTAATAATTTTTCTTGACCATTGTCAAGTTTAACAAGAAGATGTCCATGGTCTGTAATTTCTTCAGCTACACCTGAAAAGAGAATATCATTTTCGATAAAGGTCACTTGTTTGTTTAAAACAAGTGATTTTTCTTTATAAACTTTTACTAAATCTTTTTGAGGAATTGCGAAGAAAAGATTCCAAATTTCAGTGATTAATTGGTTGCGTGTGATAGTTGGTTGCTCGCAAAAAAGGGTTCCAGCTTTTTGTGCAATATCGTCTGGAAAATCTGTGATATGAAAATTAAGTCCGACACCAATAATTACATCGGTAATCAAGCCGGTTTCAACAGATGAAATCGCTTCGGTTAAAATGCCTGCAATTTTTTTGCCATTTAGGTAGATATCGTTGACCCATTTTATTTCGGTTTCAATACCTGTCAAACGAGAAATAGCCTTGACAATGCTAGAGGCAACCATGAGCGTATAGGGTTTAACTTGTTCGAAAGGGACGTTTGGTTTTAGGTGAAGAGACATATAGATGCCACCTTGTTTTGAGGCAAAAAAACGTCTGCCAAAGCGTCCCTTAGCCATTTCTTGACTTGTAGCCAGGTAAAGGTGCGGTTGCTTATCAGTATCGATATTATTTTTAGCATCTAACTGAGTTGATTCACTTTTTTCATTCAAAGTGACCGCAATATTAAGATTTGTCGCAATTTGCTGAGGGAGCAGTAGGTCGCCTGAGATAATTTTATAACCGCGTTTTTTAACCGAATGAATTTGAACCCCCTTGTCTTCCAAGGTTTTAATCGCTTTCCAAATAGCTGTGCGAGATAGCTCAAATTCTTGCGCCAATTTTTCCCCACTAACATAATCGTCTTGTGTCTTGAGATAATCATAAAGTTTTTCGTAGGTTTTCATATCTTTAGTATAATATATTTTTTCCAAATATTCCTAACAAAGCTTCAATATTGTTAAATTTATAAAGGTATTGTACATGAAGTGACAAAGATGTCATCACGGTAAAACTAATATCACCTTTGTAAAGATAGGTAAAAGTTATCACCTGATAATAAATTTGTTATAGGCATTTGCGGTAAAACGTGGTACAATAAGTGAGTTAATGAGTCCCAATCAGACAATCTGGCGGTTTAATAACGTGTTATTCTTCGTTAGCTTATCTTGATATACTTCAGTATTATCTGCGATTTCACTGCCTTGACTAACCCGCCATTAACTGTGCCATATCTTTTTTTGAAGATACAGATTGGTACTTTGTAACTCTCACTGAAATGATGCTATTTTTGTACAGATATTTCAAGGAAAAAAATTTTTCCGACATTTTAATGCCTAGAGGTGTTAGAATGAAAAAATAATGATATGGGGGACATTTTTATGTCAGAACGTAAACTTTTCACGTCTGAATCAGTTTCTGAGGGGCATCCAGATAAGATTGCAGACCAAATTTCAGATGCTATTTTAGATGCTGTGTTGGAACAAGATCCTGATGCACACGTTGCAGCAGAAACGGCTGTATACACTGGGTCAGTCCATGTTTTTGGTGAAATTTCAACGACAGCTTATGTTGATATTAATCGTATTGTTCGCGATACCATCGCCGAAATTGGTTATACTAATGCTGAATATGGCTTCGCTGCTGAATCGGTTGGTGTTCATCCGTCATTGGTTGAACAATCACCTGATATTGCACAAGGGGTTAACGAAGCGCTTGAGGTTCGTGGAAATGCAGACCAAGACCCACTTGATTTGATTGGTGCAGGTGACCAAGGGCTAATGTTTGGTTTTGCCATTGATGAAACACCTGAATTAATGCCATTACCAATTTCACTTTCACATAAATTGGTGAAGAAATTGGCTGATTTGCGTAAATCTGGTGAGATTTCATACCTTCGTCCAGATGCTAAATCACAAGTAACTGTTGAATATGATGAAAATGACAAGCCAGTTCGTGTGGACACTGTTGTTATCTCTACACAGCACGACCCAGAAGCGACAAATGACCAAATTCGTCAAGATGTAATTGAAAAAGTTATCAAAGCGGTTATTCCAGAAAAATACCTTGATGATAAGACGAAATTCTTCATTAATCCAACTGGACGCTTTGTTATCGGAGGACCTCAAGGTGATTCTGGTTTGACTGGTCGTAAGATTATTGTTGATACTTATGGTGGATATGCGCGTCATGGTGGCGGTGCTTTCTCTGGTAAAGATGCGACAAAAGTGGATCGTTCAGCCTCATATGCTGCGCGTTATATTGCTAAAAATATTGTTGCTGCTGGTTTTGCCACTAAAGCAGAAGTACAATTGGCATATGCTATTGGTGTAGCGCAACCTGTCTCAGTTCGTGTGGATACATTTGGCACTAATACCGTTGCTGAAAGCAAATTGGAAGCAGCTGTTCGTGAAGTTTTTGACCTTCGCCCAGCAGGAATCATTCAAATGCTTGATTTGAAATATCCAATTTACCGTCAAACGGCTGCATATGGACATATGGGACGTACAGATATTGACCTCCCATGGGAAAAACTTGATAAAGTAGAAGCTTTGAAAGAAGCAGTGAAATAAAAAAGCTGGTTGTAACCAGCTTTTTTATTGTTATAATTCTAGATTCCGTGAAACATTGATAAATATATTGTTAATGTGTTCTGCAATTTCTTGTGGATTATGCGGCTTTTCTTCGGTTAACCAAGAAGAAATAATATTAGAATAACCACCGATAATAAAAAGTAAGCTGTCTGAGAGTTCTAATGGTGTTTTCGCTTTAATATGCCAAGGAGCATCAATAGCTTGATAAATACGGACAGCTGCACGGTTGAATTTCTCAAGGAGCAAATAAAATTGTTGATTTTTGATAAGTAGGCGCAGGTAATGGCGATTTTGATAGAAATAATCAAGAGTGACGCCTAATACTCCGTTTAAACTTGATTGGTGTAAAATCTCACTTTCTAATGAGCGTTGTGTTTGCTTTGATATTTTTTATTCGGCTTTGGATACGCTGAAGTTACAAACCACGACATTAGAATATTTTTTCTTGAAACAAGCATTGTTTTTTAGACAGAAATATCTTATTAATTCAATTCTGAAATGGCGTGTTAATAACGATTTCTCATTAAAATGGATGCTTCAGCACGGTACTGATATTACAGGCGAGAAAACTTATTTTGACTTTATTGAAAATATCTCCCAACATTCCTTGCAAGGATATGCAAATAAGGTGACATAAGATTGTTATTATTGGCAGGGAGCGAGGATGTGTATGTTCCTAAAGAACGTTTAGGAGAGTTAACAAGAGAATTGGTCGATGCTAAAAGCGTTACAAGTAAATTATTTGATAAAGAAACTGGTGGGGTATTATATTGTCAAATTGACAATATTTTGCCTGCCATCAAAGAAATTATTTCTTTTTTGCAACAAGATTGGCAATTTTATAGCATTATCATTAGGAATAAATAGATATCAAAATTGTTTTGGGATTTAAAAACTTAACTTGACACATATAGGTGTGATGATACTGCTAAAGTCTTGCGGTTTTACTTAAATATTCGAATCTAAAAAATTTTACCACATACAATCTGCTCATTCAGTTTGTTAATTTGAATAATATGTGTTAAAATAAAAAGGTTGAATTCTAGCAGAAAGTTTTGAATGCATGCGTAAAATTGTAATTAATGGTGGCAAGCCTTTAAAGGGTGAGGTTGCTATTTCAGGTGCAAAGAATAGTGTAGTTGCTTTGCTTCCTGCAGCTATTCTTGCAGATGATATTGTCATATTAGATGGCGTTCCTGCCATTTCCGATGTTGATAGTTTAATTGAAATCATTGAAATCATGGGCGCCAAAGTGAAAAGAGAAGAAGATACCCTTGAAATTGATCCACGTGGCATAAAAAATCAACCAATGCCTTATGGTAAGATTAATAGTTTACGTGCCTCTTATTATTTCTATGGTAGTTTGTTAAGTCGTTTTGGTGAAGCTACAGTAGGTCTCCCAGGTGGTTGTGACCTTGGACCTCGTCCTATTGATTTGCACCTTAAAGCTTTTGAAGCCATGGGAGCTACGATTTCGTATGAAGGCGAAGCGATGCGTTTGGCGACAAATGGTGAGTCTATTCATGGTGCACATATCTATATGGATACGGTTAGTGTTGGAGCAACGATTAATACGATGCTTGCAGCAACTAAGGCAAATGGTCGTACGATTATTGAAAATGCTGCGCGTGAGCCAGAAATCATTGACGTAGCTACTTTGTTAAACAATATGGGAGCTCACATTCGTGGTGCTGGTACAGATGTGATTACAATTGAAGGTGTTGATTACCTTCATGGCACACGTCACCAAGTCATTCCTGACCGTATTGAAGCTGGTACTTATATTGCCATGGCAGCAGCAATGGGTGAAGGGGTTCGTATTACCAATGTCCTTTATGAACACTTAGAGAGTTACATTGTAAAACTCGAAGAAATGGGCGTTCGTATGACGCTTGAAGAGGATTCTATCTTTGTTGAAAAACAATCAGTATTGAAAGCTGTATCAGTGAAAACGTCACCATATCCAGGTTTTGCGACTGATTTGCAACAACCAATCACACCGTTGTTGTTGACAGCTGAGGGACGTGGTACTATCCTAGATACCATTTATGAAAAACGTACTAATCACGTTGCTGAATTGGTACGAATGGGTGCTGATATTTCTATTGTTGGTGGTCGTATTGCTTACCAGGCACCTAATAAATTAACAGGAGCTCCTGTTAAAGCCTCTGATTTGCGTGCAGGTGCAGCGCTTGTTATTGCAGGTCTAATGGCAGAAGGTCAAACAGAAATTACCAACGTTGAATTTATTTTGCGCGGTTATTCAAATATCATTGAAAAATTAACAGCCCTAGGCGCTGATATTAAATTAATTGAAGATTAAGAGGAAGCCCAAGGGCTTCTTTTTTGTCGCGCGTGGTCAGATAGCTAGAACCTCTTGTGATATAATAGAGCTATGTTAACGTAGAAATATGAAGTCTTAATTTAAAAGTGTTTTGAACTATTTTTTATAATTGTAGTAAGGAAACTAACCAAAAATTAACCAAGCAACATATTTTTAATCAATTAGGTATAGAATAAAGTGCATTAGTTTTTTACTAGTGCATTTTACTGTATATTGAATAGCTTTTTTTGTTGTATTTATAGCATATCTTTTGACAGATATTAACATTGTTGCTATAATGTTAGCATAAGAAAAGAGGTGTATGGTTTATGACTACAATTACATTTAAAGTTGATGATGAAATGAAAAAGGAAGCAACAGAACTTTATAAATCAATGGGGCTAGATTTATCTAGTGCATTACGCTTGTTTATAAAGCAATCTCTTGTTACTCGTAGTATTCCTTTTGTTATTAAAGCTGATGAATTAACTCCTGTTCTTGATGATGTCGTAAAGGGTGTCAACATGAGTGAGGAATTTACTGATGTTAACAGTTTGATGGAGAGTTTGAATGCTTAAAATTAAATACCACAGACAGTTTAAAAGGGATTATAAGTTAGCTTTAAAACGTGGTTTAAAAGCTTCTAAACTAGAGGAAGTCTTAGAAATTTTAATAAAGGGTGAAAGTTTACCAGAAAAATATAGAGACCACCAACTAGTGGCAAGTAAATATTACCAAAATGTTAGGGAATGTCATATTCAGCCTGATTGGTTGTTAATTTATCAGATTGATAATGATAATTTGATTTTAAACTTAGTGCGAACGGGTAGCCATTCAGATTTATTTTAAAAAAGTATCGTGAGTGAAAAAATGAACGAGTTGAGTAATAGGGAATTTATCAAAAGGTTAGAGCAAAAGATACCATCTAAAAAGGTAGATTTTGATAATCCTGTTGATGTTAAAGAATTTTTCGGTGATGAAGATTTTTCAGAGTATGAAAAAGTGTTTAAAGATTGATTTAAATTGTTTAAAATAATAGGTAGGTGCTTTTATGAAAAAGAAGTTGTTAGCAACATTGTTAGCGGTTATGTCAGTATCCTTACTTTTTGGGTGTTCATCAAAAGATGACTTAAGTGGGAAATATTACTATGTTTCTAGTGCAACAGGAGATACTAAGTTAGTTTTGGATGTTGATGGCTCAAATGGTACATTTTATGCTGACGGTGAGCATGAAATATTGGGAATTGATAGAGATTCAAAAGTTATAACATATTCTGATTCTGGTTCACAAACAATAAAATATAGTTTATCTGATGATGGTACATTAAAGTATTCAGGGTATATTACAGGTGAAGAAACTATTTATAAAGAAAATAGTGAAGCTTTGAAAGAAGCTATTGAAGATGCAAAAAATGACGACTAGAAAATTCTAGTCGTTTTTTTAATATTTTTCAGTTCTATTTTTTCTTATTTTATCTTTGTTAGAATAATAGACTTTTAAACAAGTCATACACTTGTAGTAAGAATTTTTTTGTTTTGATAGTATGACTTTAAGTTTTGAGTTACAATTAGGACAGTTTCTGTGATATTGTTTTAGAGTTTGTTTGACTTTGTTATTATTGTTAACATTATCTAGTTCATTTTTTAAGTTGTTAAAGATACTTTTATTGAGGTTTTTTAACTCATAATAATTAAAATCATTGAAGAAAGTAAAATCATTAATAACAAATGAAAATTCATTAGGGAGATATTTCTCTAAAAGATTGATTAGCCCAATTCAATCAATAAGAAGAACTTTATGGTGATTTTCTTTTGTTGCGTTTTCAGTGAAAAAGCCAGATGTTAAAAAGATTCTATTTGTAGGTTGAATGATACCATTAGTTGTTGAACCGATAAATGCTTTAACTATTTCACTACCAATTATTTTATTGTTTTGGGCAGTATAGGATTTACATTGGATAACATATTGAAGTGTATTGTTATTATCGTAAACTTCAATATCTATTCCTTGGTCGTTATAGCCATCTTTATTTTTTGTGGTAAAGCCCATTTTTTCAAATATTTTGCAAGTTAGTTGTACTAAGGCTTGTCCATTTTTATCAGCTTTTACACCTAAAATAGTTTGAATGGCATCAGTGATTTCTTTATCAATTTTATGATTTGAGGATAAGGTGTTTCGATTAGCGGTAGTTATAGATGATAGATAGTTTGTGGATTTTAGGCTTGTTGTTTCTTTTTTAGAAAATAATTTTTTTAGAGGGTTCATTTCTTCTCCTAAGTTTAACTGTCTGAAAAAAGTTGTGTCAGTTTTTCTTTATATTTTTGAAGTATAGATTTCTAACTGTTTCTTTGACAAAGTTTTCATATTTATCAGGTATGAAAGCTTTTTTCATATATTCGATATAATTAAAAGATTCATCTATAGGATATTCTTGGTTGATTAGATTGAGAAAGTCAATGATACGGTTTTTTTCAGTTTCATTTTCTATTCGATAATTGTATGTTTCTACAAAGCATAGTGTGTTATTTATGTCATCTTTGAGACAATGAGCTTTTTCATGTAGTAGTACATTGATTAGTTCAATTTCAGATAGCTTGTTATCAACGAAGATGTATTTTTGACCGTTAATTTCATTATGTCTTCCTTTGCTATCTGGAAGACTTGTAAATAAGATGATGATTCCATGCTTTTCAATGTCTTTAATGATTTCCGATAGTTCCATATTAGTGGTTTTTTAGGTAGTCAATAAGGGCATTTTTCATATTTTCGATTTCTTCATCTGTAGCTGGTTTTCCGTTGAAACCAATTGATTTTCTTAAAGATTGCTCCAAGGCATCTTCGTCAATATCAGAAGAATTTTTAATATCAGTTTTGCCTAAAAGATAGTCGGTAGAAACGTTGAAAAAATCAGCAAATTTTTCTAGTGTCTCTCCATTAGGTTTACGACCACCGTTTTCAGTTCTTGCATATTGCGGTTGTGACATTTGCAATTTTTTTGCAACTTCTTTTTGTGTTAAACCTGCTTTTTTGCGCAGGGCTTTTAAGCGTTCAGGGAACATAAATTTAGCCTTTCAAAAAAAATATAAAAAAGTTTAGAAAAGGGGTTGACAAAATATCCAGTTGGGTATATACTATGAATATAGCCAATAGGTTATTGATTTTCTGTTAAATTCTGTTGTTCAGAGAGATAAAAAGTGTTTTAAAAAAACAAAATGAAAAAGTATCTCACGAACGAAAAGAGTTAGGTATAGAAAAGTAAATTGACAATTAAATAAAAAGTACGTCAGATTCTTACTGACAGTCAGTTGAAATCCAACGCACAAATGAAACTTAGACACTTTCATTGTACGTTATTTTGACCGAATTTGTCAAGAGTTTTGTAGTAAATATTATGGAGAGAAAGTAAATGCCCAGCTAGGTAGTGCTAACTGGACAGGATAATTATAGTACATTGCGTAAGATAATTATTGTTACTGTAAGTGTAATGAATGGGTGTTCTGAAAACATTTCAAAGTACCAAGCGATTAAGCTAAGTGTACCTTTGACAAGACGATAAATAATTTCAGATAAGATTTCAAACAACATTTATTTTTCTCCATAATATTTACTACTGTGACTATTGTTGTGAACTTGTTTGAGACTAGTTTTATATATTTAATAATAGCTCAAACGAAAAAGCACGAGAAAAGACCTACACCTCGTCAATAGAAATATTGATTGGTATAGTAACAATTCTCATGCTTTGTTACAGTTCTTTATGAAGATATAAATACTTGTGTTTATTTATTATATCGATTTCAAAGGGTAACGAAAACAAAAAGAATTGTTAACGTCCGTAGTTAATTATATCATATTTAACTGGTTTCTAACAAGTTTGCAACAGTAACGTACTAAGGTTTATGCTAGTTAGCCTGTGTAGAGCGAAAAACTAGAACTGCTGGCATGGGATGTGTCGGAGATACCGATTAGTAAAAACGTTGAGAGGCGGATAGCTATGGTGGTTTGGGCGGTGTGTTAGATTGTGAAAAAATCTAGCTAAGGGCTGAGGTGAAGCGTTAGGCGTGACTTAGTCGAACTGTAGAGACAGTCGTGAGACAAGTCTTGAGGTAAGTGTGCGAAGATATGAGCATGCGTTTCAAAAAGGTGTTTTTAGTGTGCTTTTTTCCAATTTTAAAAGTTGTGTCAGTTAGTGTTAAGTTTGTCATACTAGTTGAAGTTGGTTTAATAAGTACTAAAAATATTAAGTGGCTTAGCAATAAGTCGCTTTTTTGTTTTGAAAAGCCTATTAAAAGTGAATTAGTAGGTTTCTTAAAGCATACAAAAGCAGTAAAGTATCGTATTGTATGTTATAATGATTGTAAAGATGATAGTTACAGTTGTTGATTTTTAAAAGAAAGGTGGTCTTGATATGCAAGAATCATTTGGAGAAACAATTTTGGAGTTATCTAAAGAAGATATGAAGTTAAATCCTAAGAATCCTGTGGTAAGAATGTATGATGATGATGAATTGATTGGGAAATTTTCTTTAAAAACTGCAGAAGTTGTTGAAAATATTGATTTAGCTGATTATGATATACGATTTGCACAGAAAGAAATTAGACGTAATCGTGATAATTGGTTAGAGACTTGGCGAGACTATGTGGGTATCTTGAATGCCTAGAAATAGTTTTGAGAAGTTTATTATTGAAATTCGAACGAATGAACATAATCATAAGAAACAAAGAGCTCATGTTCATATTTATATTCACGGAGATGAAGTGGGTTCTATGTTTTTAGATGGTACAATGAAAGATGGTCAATTGAAGTCTCGTGACTACAAGAAAGTATCTGCTTATGTTCAAGCAAATGCTGAATGTTATCAAGCTATGTGGGACGAGTTTCAAGGAAGTGAATATTAAGAAGTCATGAAAAAATTCATGGCTTTTTTCTTTTGTAAAAAACAATATGGTGGTGATATGAGATATTAGTTAAGATAACTATTAAAAAATGGAGGATTGTTATGAGTATTAATAGGGATGATTATTATAAAAAAGAATATGAAAGAATTGTAAATCGTTTTATTTGGAACATATCAATTTATGCTTCAATGTCTGATTGTTATGACGCTTGTTATCAAGAAGCTGTTGATGAAATTGAAAATCTTTATCAAAAAGCATATGGTAGCGAAGATATAACATCAGGTTTACGTAATTGGGCTTTAAATACTATCAAACGCTATTATTTAACGAATAAAAAGAAAGTTAGTGAGTGGGTGAGTTGAAATTTATATTAATGTAATTGATAAATGGCGTTATGATAGTGAGTTTCAACAAACGATAAAATTTTATGGGATTGAGATTGTTAATGATAAAACAGGTGAAACATATCGCCCAGTTTATCCGTTTGCAGAATATGAAAATCGAGCAGTATTAGTAGAATTTGTTGAATTGTATGAAAAAGATTTGCTAGATTTTTATTTGAATGGTTGGAATTATTCTTTTGGAACGTTTGTTCATGAGGATATAGAAAATGATACGAAAGATAGGTTTCGTGATTCTTGGTTCAAAAAAGGAGTGGTGTTTTATTGAATGGTTTTAAGAAAATAGTAAATCGAAAGAAAATAATTTTGGTTTTGTTAATTGCTTCAGGTTTATTAGTTTCGTTAAAAATCGGTTATGATTATTATTCAAGTGATTATCATAGTGAGCTAACAGCTAAAGCTTATAATGATACAGTTAATGAAAATGTCAATATTGTTTTCTATAAAAAAGGTTGTCCGTACTGTCAGGCTGGAATGAGTAAGATTAAGAGTGAAGCTAAACAAAGTGATGTGACAACGTTTTATGTTGATACTGATTCGACGGACGGACAAGTGTTAACAAGTCGTTTTAGTGTAACTAAAGCATCAACGATCTTAAAAATTCGTAATGGTAAATCAACATTAAATTATTATGCTTATGATGATAAAAATGGCGACATTGCTGTTAATGATAAGTATATTGAGGAGGTGTTTTCGGATTAGTTGAAAGGAGAAAATAAGTGTCAAATAGTCTGTTTGAACAATGGTTAGTTAAGCGTAAGTTGTTATATCAACTAAGAAATAAAGCACGGTCTAATTCGATTCGTGTTTATTTTTTGAAAAAATCAGGTGAAGTTGTTTTTGTAAAAACATATAAACGATATGATGAAGCTTATATTGTAAAAGTTTCATCTTTGGATTATGCAACATTACGTCGTTACATTGCCGACGGTAGCTTTGTTGTTTTTAAAGGTAAGTCAACAACGTCGGTTGTTGATTTTTTAGTAAAATCAAAAGGACGAAAATGGCTACATATTGAACGTCAGATTTTAGATTAAATTGAAAGTGAGATGATTTGGTGAAGTTTGCAAGAGCGCCAGCTAAAATTTTAGTTTGTTGAGTTAAAGATAGTTTTTGCTATCTTTTTTTGTTTTATAGAAAAAAATTAAATAGGAGTTTTAAATTAATGAAAAATAACAATATTACAGGACATGGATATTTCCGTAAATCTAAGGCGTACGGTCTGGTATGTGGTATTGCGTTAGCGACAGCCTTTCTTGGTGCTCATGTTAGCGCTGATGAAGTTCAAACAGTTACTCAAGATGCGTCAACATCACAACTTGTTTCAACTATCCAAGAAAATACTACCGATCAGCTAGCAGAAAATGTAACTTCTGAAACATCTGTAG
>ERZ1034949.1152-NODE-1152-length-13295-cov-4.775302_pt1 | contig 13295 bp, 17 predicted proteins | sample MGYA00520590_ERZ1034949 | MGnify/ENA primary metagenome ERZ1034949 (study PRJEB33766, sample SAMN09781752) | gut metagenome | biome: gut microbiome | host: Homo sapiens | place: Madagascar | study: EMG produced TPA metagenomics assembly of the PRJNA485056 data... | reverse complement strand
TGCCGAGCGTGTTGGTGCGGCGCTGGCCGAAGCCTTCCGCCGCAATCTGACCGCCGACGCCCTGCCGGACGGAAAGCTCTATTGGAACATTGCTGACCGGGTCGTGCGCCCGCTGCTGGAAGAAGACCACGCCCTGATCGCGGACGCTTCCGCTGCTGTGCAGCTGGCTTTGAACCAGCAGGTGGGCATTGGTATCCAGCCGCAGCGTGCCGCGCTCAACACCGACGCTGTGAATGGCCTGCTGAACAAGCTGGCTGAAGCAGAACGCTTCAAGGATGCGGCATGGGTGCTGGATGAGCCGGTGCGCACCTTCTCCCGCATGGTGGTGGACGACACCCTTGAAAAGAACGTTTCGTTTCAGGGCAAGGCCGGGCTGCAGCCCCGGGTCATCCGCACCGCCGAAAGCCACTGCTGCAAGTGGTGCAGCGCACTGGCCGGAACTTACGATTACCCGCATGTGCCGAAAGATGTTTACCGCCGCCATGAGCGCTGCCGCTGCCGGGTAGAATACGACCCCGGCAAGGGCAGGCGGCAGAACGTGTGGAACAAAACATGGACGGAGGGGCCGGAAGTCCTTCAGGTGCGCAGAGAGTTCGCGGAAACGCCGCTTCCGAATAAAGTGCGCCTGCCCAAAGAGGATCCTCTGCAGAATGTTCTGCCGGAATATCTGCGGGCGGCCACACCGGGAATCGGCTCTATTTCATACGATACCGGCTATGATATGGTTCGCCATGCAGATGAAATAAAAACAGCACAATGGCTGCACGACCATCTGGGCGGCGACATTGTGCTGTTGAACGAGGCAAATAATTATAAGGCGATGACACCGGACTATATCTGGAACGGAAAGCTCTGGGATTTAAAAACAGCGTCCACCGAAAAATCCGCAAACAGTGCTGTCCGGCATGGGCTGAAACAAATTCAAGAGAATCCTGGTGGCATTATCTTGAACTATGGGCAGAACACGATTTCTGTTGATTTATTGAAAGAAGTTCTTCGAAAAAGGCTGACTGCCAGCGCAACGCAAGACGTGGATATCCTTGTTGTATGCAAAGATACATTGCTCACCGTTCAGCATTTTATTGCAAAAAAATAGAGGTGTCGAACCCCCACCATATAGCGGAGGCGCACCTCTATTTATTATATACCATATTTTCGATTTGCCGTCAATATCTAAGAAGGAGGAAGCCAGCCCACCATGCCGCGGACGCGAAAACAGGCAGCCGATGTGCGGCTGGGCCGTCAGACGCCTACCGCCGCTGTGGTGCTACCCTACACAAAGACCCTCGGGCAGGATGCTATCGACCTGTACAACACCACCGGCCGCACCGCCCAGCAATGGCAGGAGCTGCTCCTGTATGACATCCTTGCCCGCAACGAGGATGATCTGTGGGTGCACACCAAGTTCGGCTATGCCGTGCCCCGCCGCAACGGCAAAAACGAGATTGCTGCCATTCGGGAGCTGTACGGCCTGCAGCAGGGCGAGAGCATCCTGCACACCGCCCACCGCACCACAACCTCCCGGGCGGCATGGGAGCGTCTGTGCCATCTGCTGGACAAGGCGAAGATCCCGTACAAGTCCATCCAGGCGGTAGGCCGCGAGCACATCCAGCTGGAAGATGGCGAAGGCCGCATTGAGTTCCGCACCCGTTCTTCCAAGGGCGGTCTGGGCGAGGGCTTCGACCTGCTGGTGGTAGACGAAGCACAGGAATACACCGACGATCAGGCCAGTGCCCTGAAGTATGTTGTCACCGACAGCGAGAACCCGCAGACCCTGTTCTGCGGCACCCCGCCCACGCCGGTCTCCTCCGGCACGGTGTTCCTGAAAATGCGCAATGCTGCCCTGCGGGGCGACACCCAGAATACCGGCTGGGCCGAATGGAGCGTGGAGCAGCAGACCGACCCCCACGACGTGGAAGCGTGGTACCGCACGAACCCCAGTCTCGGCACCATCTTCACCGAGCGCAGCGTGGCAGATGAAATCGGCGATGACCCCATCGACTTCAACATCCAGCGTCTGGGCCTGTGGCTGCGCTACAATCTCAAATCGGCTATCAGCCGCGCCGAGTGGGATGAACTGAAAACAGATGTCCTGCCCAAGCTCACCGGAAAACTGTATGCCGGCATCAAGTTCAGCACCGACGGCACCAGCTGTGCGCTGGCCGTCGCGTGCCGCACCAAAGACAACACCATCTTCGTGGAAGCCATCGACTGCCGCCCCACCCGGGCAGGTAATGGGTGGCTCCTCGATTTTTTATCAAAAGCCGACCTCGCCGCCGTGGCGGTGGACGGTGCCAGCGGGCAGCAGCTTTTGGCCGACGCCATGAAAGCCGCACACCTCAAGGCACCTATCCTGCCGACGGTCAAACAGGTCATCACGGCCAACGCTGCCTTTGAGCAGGCCCTTTTTGCAAAGACCCTGTGCCACGCCGGACAGCCCGGCCTTACACAGGCAGCTTCCAACTGCGAAAAGCGGGCCATCGGCTCCAACGGCGGCTTTGGCTACCGTTCCCTGACCGAGGGCGGCCACATCGAACTGCTGGACAGCGTCATTCTTGCCCACTGGCAATGTGCCGAGGGCAAAGCGAAGCGTCGCCAGCGCACCAGCTATTAACAGGCCACACGGGCCTGTTTTTTGTTTGCCAGAACGAAAGGAGTTTTTCTATGGCAGAAGCATTTGAACCCATCACCACACAGGAAGCGTTCGATGCAGCGGTCGCAGACCGTCTCGCGCCTTATGCCGACTACAACGACCTGAAGGCCCAGAACGAGACCCTCACTGGGCAGGTAGCGGAGTTGAATACCCGCTGTCAGACCTATGAGACGGACGCCCTCAAGTCCCGCATCGCCCATGAGGTCGGTCTGCCGTTCGAGATGTCCTCGCGGCTGACCGGCTCCACCGAGGCTGACATCCGCAAGGATGCCCAGAGCCTGCTGAAGCTGCTCAAGCCCAAGAACCCGCCCGCACCGCCGCGCGGCGACCCGGACCCCAGCGGCGGCAGCAAGCGTGACGCCCTGCGCACCTTCACCAACCAGCTGATGAACAACGACTAAAGGAGATTTTACAATGCCTGATATTCTGAGCAAAGGTTCCCTGTTTCCCGCCGAGCTGGTGCCCGGCTTCATCCAGAAGACCACCGGCGCATCCGCGCTGGCGAAACTCTGCGGTGCAACACCCATCCCGTTCAATGGCATGAAGGAGTTCACCTTCACGCTGGACAAGGAAGTGGACATCGTGGCTGAGAACGGTGCCAAGACCAAGGGCGGCGCGACCGTGGATTCCATCACCATTCTGCCGCTGAAGGTCGAGTACGGTGCCCGCGTGTCGGATGAATTCCTGTACGCTTCCGAGGAATACCAGATGAACGTTCTGGAGGCTTTCGCAGATGGCTTCGCCAAGAAGGTGGCAAAGGGTCTGGATCTGATGGCCCTTCACGGCGTCAATCCGCGCACCGGCACGGCATCTTCTGTCATCGGCGACAATCATTTCGACAAAAAGGTCACGCAGGCCGTGACCATTGCGGCCAGCGATAAGCCCGATACCAACGTGGAAGCCGCCATTGCTCTGGTACAGGGCGCAGAGCGCGACGTGACCGGTATGATCCTGGCACCCAGCTTCAAGAGTGCACTGGCCGCCCAGACCACCACCGACGGCGCAAAGCTGTATCCGCAGCTGGCCTGGGGTGCCAATCCCGGCGAGGTGAACGGCCTGCGCGTCGAGTCCACCTCCAACCTGTCCTCCGGCTCCAGCCTGGACCGCGCACTGGTGGGCGATTTCGCCAACTGCTTCAAGTGGGGCTACGCCAAGGAGATTCCCATTGAGGTCATCCAGTACGGCAACCCCGACAACGACACCACTCTGGGCGACCTGAAGGGTCACAATCAGGTGTACCTGCGCGGCGAAGCCTACATCGGCTGGGGCATTCTGGATGCCGCCGCATTCGCGCACATCAAGGCCAGTGCATAAGGAGGGACCATCATGCAGTATCGCAACAAAAAGACCGGCGCTGTGATCGAGACGCCCTGCCGCATTTCCGGCGGTGACTGGGAGCCGGTCAAGTCGTCCAAAACCGCCAAGGCCGATAAGGAGAAAGCGGAGGCCGCCGAATGACCTACGCCACACTGGAAGATCTGGCGGCGTTGTGGCGTCCCATGACCGCCGCCGAACAGGCCCGGGCATCTCCTTTGCTGGAGGTGGTCTCGGCCAGTTTGGATGTGGAAGCCCGCAAGGTTGGCAAAGACCTGTCTACCCTTGTGGCTGCTGACCCGTCGCTGGCCATTGTAGCCAAGAGCGTCACGGTGGATGTGGTGGCCCGCACCCTCATGACCAGCACGAATCAGGAGCCTATGACCCAGTTCACCCAGTCGGCAGGCGGGTATTCCGCTTCCGGCTCTTTTCTGGTGCCCGGCGGCGGCCTGTTCATCAAAAAATCGGAGCTGGCCCGGCTGGGCCTGCGCCGCCAGCGGATCGGAGTGATCGAACCTTATGCCGTGGATTAAGGGCATTCCTGTCACCTTGTACGAGAAGACCCAGACCGGTGAGGACCGCTTCCATGACCCCATCTACGCAGAAACGCCGGTCACGGTGGAGAATGTGCTGGTCACTCCGGCAGATGCTTCCGCTGTGACGACCGACCTGCAGCTGAACGGCCATCATCTCGCCTATGAGCTGTGCATCCCGAAAGGCGATGCCCATAACTGGGATGATGTTACCGTTGAATTTTTCGGCCAGAAATGGCGCACCTACGGCGGTGTACAGCAGTACATTGAGGAACTCGTGCCGCTGGACTGGAACAAGAAAGTGATGGTCGAGCGCTATGGCTAAGGTCAAAATCGATCTGAACAGCCCCGGTGTCCGCGCACTGCTGCGCTCCCCGGAGATGCAGGCGGTGCTTAAAGACCGCGCCGACACCGTGAAAGACCGCTGCGGCGACGGGTACGAGTCCTATGTAGCCCCGACCCGCGCCGTGGCCGTTGTGGAGACCGTCTCCAAGAAAGCCTATGACGATAATTCTGCCAACAACACCCTGCTGAAGGCCGTTTCGGCCAGCCGCAGCGGTGCGGTGGTGCACGAGCATAAGCGCCACCTGAAGGACGGCAGAGTGATCACCGTGAGGAGCTACCAGCGAAAGAAATGATCGAAGAAATCATCCTGAACTACCTGCGGGAAAATGCTTTTCCCTGTTACATGTCCATGCCGGAGAACCCCTCCGGCGATTTTTGTATTCTGGAAAAGACCGGCGACAGCCGGGACGAGGGCATTTACACGGCCACGCTGGCGGTGCAGTCCTACGGCCGCAGCGACTTTTCTGCCGCCCAGCTGAGCCATTTTGTGGTGCAGGCCATGCAGGCTGCCGACACGCTGCCCGAGGTCGTCTCCTGCGACCTTGTCACTGAGTACAATTTCCCGGATACCACACGCAAACGGCCCCGCTATCAGGCCGTTTTTTCTGTTACACATTACTGACGAAAGGAAGCATTTCTATGGATGCAAAGAACGTAACTGCTGCAAAGCCCAAGGTCGGCGGCGCGGTCTGGCGTGCCCCGCTGGGCACCCCGCTGCCCACCGATGCAAAGTCTGAGCTGGACAAAGCCTTCCAGTCGCTGGGCTACATTTCCAGCGACGGCCTGACCAACTCGAACTCGCCCTCCAGCGAGAACACCACCGCCTGGGGCGGTGACACCGTGCTGACCCAGCAGACCGAAAAGCCCGACACCTTCGCTTACACCCTGCTGGAAGCACTGAGCACGGCTGTGCTGAAGTCCGTGTACGGCGACGACAACGTCACCGGTACGCTGGAGACCGGCATCACGGTCAAAGCGAACTCCTCCGAACAGAAGGACTGCTCCTGGGTCGTGGAGATGGTCATGAAGAACGGCGCACTCAAACGCATTGTCATCCCGGACGCCGCCGTCACCGCTGTGGGTGACATCACCTACTCCAACGGTGCCGTGGGTTACAACACCACCATCACCGCCGTACCGGACGATAAGGGCAACACCCACTACGAGTACATCATCGCGGCATCGGCAACGCAGTCCGCCAGCGGCGGCAAGGCCGTGACTCAGTCCGCTAAGAACACCGCAAGCAATAAGGAGGCACAGGCATGATCACTGCAAAAACGAACGATGGCTTTGAAATCGAGCTGGACGAGAACTTTCTGGACGACGCGGAAATGATCGAAGCCATGACCCAGTTGGGCAAGGACCCCTCCGCCTTTTTTATCCTGCGTGACCGGATGCTGACGCCGGAGAATAAGGCTCGTCTGTACGACCATCTGCGCAACGAGAAGGGCATTGTCCCCATGAGTGCCCTCGACAAGGCGCTGAATGAGCTGCTCACCAGCTTCAAGGCCGGAAAAAACTCTGCATCCTCGCCGAACTGATCGCGTCGGACGAGGATGCCCTCATCTGCGATTTTGCGCAGTATTACCATGTGCTGGGCTGGCGCAGCCTGCCGCTGCGTCTGGCGGCCACCCTGGCCGCCGGTCTGCCGGAGGACAGCCGCAGCCTGATGCGGGTGCATGGCCGGACCGTGCCTTTTGCCACCGAGCTGCAGGCTTATGCCGCCGACCGCCTGACTCAGGTGGTCTGGTGGCTGCACAGCGATGCATCGAAGCCGCCCTCTGTGGTGGCCGACCTGATGGGCATTTCTGCCGGAGACGACGGCAATGTGCAGAGCTACGACAGCCCGGAAGACTTTGATGCCGCTCTTGCGGCCCTGAAAGGAGGTGGTTGACAATGTCGGAAGGCATTGAAATGGCGAAAGCCTATGTGCAGATCGTGCCCTCGGCGCAGGGCATCCGCGCTGCTCTGACCGACGTTTTCGGCGAGGAGACCGACGGCCTGGGCGAAAAGACCGGCCAGAGCATCGGTGCCCAGCTGGTGGGCACGATCAAGAAGGTCGTGGCCGCGGCAGGCATCGGCAAACTCATTTCGGACTCCCTCAACATGGGCGGTGCACTGCAGCAGAGCCTGGGCGGCGTGGAGACGCTGTTCAAAGACAGCGCCGACACCGTCAAGTCCTATGCCGCCCAAGCCTATAAGACTGTGGGCCTGTCCGCCAACGATTACATGGAGCAGACCACCAGCTTTGCAGCCAGTCTGCTTTCCAGCGTGAGTCAGGACACCAATGCCGCGGCCCAGCTGGCCAACATGGCCATGGTGGACATGGCTGATAACGCCAACAAGATGGGCACGGATATGCAGGATATCCAGAATGCTTATCAAGGTTTCGCCAAGCAGAACTACACCATGCTGGATAACCTGAAGCTGGGCTATGGCGGCACGCAGGCTGAAATGCAGCGCCTGCTGAAGGATGCTGAGAAGATCTCCGGCGTCAAGTATGACCTCGGCAACCTGGCCGACATGTACAGCGCCATCCACGTCATCCAACAGGAGATGGACATCACCGGCACTACGGCCAAGGAAGCTTCCACCACCCTGACCGGCAGCTTTGCGTCCATGAAGGCAGCCGCTGAAAATGTGCTGGCGGACTGGTCCACCGGTGCCGACCTGACAGAGCCCCTGCAGGCCCTGGCTGACACGGCGCAGACCTTCCTCGAAGGAAACCTGCTGCCCATGATCAGCAACATGCTGCAGGGTATCCCGCAGCTGGTGTATACGCTGGTCCCGACGATCTTGCAGTCCGGCACCGATCTGCTCAACTCGCTGGCCGAGGGTTTTGCGCAGGGCATCCCGGATTTTCTGTCCAATGCTCTGCCAGAGCTGCTCTCCTTCACCGAGGAGCTGCGCGCCAACGCAAGCGAATTCGTGGATGCCGGCCTGAACATGATCACCCAGCTGCTGAACGGCCTGATTGCAGGACTGCCGGACCTGATCGCCTATGTGCCCGATATCATCATCAATATCTGCGGCATCATCAACGACAACATGCCGAAAATTTTGGCGCAGGGTGTGTCCATGATCGTGCAGCTGGTGGTGGGCATCGGCAAGGCGGTGCCCGACCTGCTGGCAAACTGGAAGAAGATTCTGCAAGCCGTGCTCTCGGTCATTTCGGCCGTCAACTGGCTGAACATCGGTAAAAGCCTGCTCACTCACATCGCAAGTGGTGTCAAGAGCATGGGCTCCAGCCTGCTGGCGGCATTCAAGGGCGGCTTTTCCAGCGCCCTGAAGTGGCTGTGGGAGCTGCCCGGAAAACTGTACGAGCTGGCCAAAACGGCCATCCAGAACTTCATTTCCGGCCTGACCGGTGCCGGGTCGGTGGCCACTGCTGTCACGGCAGGCCTCGACCTGGCCGAGACCGCCAGCGGCGATGATTCCGGCCTGAATGACTGGATCGGCGCGAACTCCGACCTCGCCGACAGTGCCCAGGATATGGCGGATATCGCCATCCCGGCTTACACCAAATCCGGCGACGCGGCGGCCGCATCCAGTAAGAAGACCAAGACCGCCGCGCAGAAAGCAGCGTCGGCGGTCGAGTCTTACTCTGACACCGTGACCGAAGTGCTGGGCAAGGTCACCCGCACCACCCAGACCACGAACGAGCTCCTCTCCGACGGCACGCGTCAGCAGAAAAAAGTCATCACCGAGACCAGCCGCCAGATGGTGAATGGCCTCCTGAAGGACATCAAGACGGTGACGACCATCGGCGCGGACGGCAAGAAGACCATCCAGCAGACCATGGAGACCGTCCGCGAGACGGCCCTCTCGGTCACTTCGACCTTTGATGCTGTGGTGGACGGCATCCAGACCAACACCAAAACTGTCACCGAGACGCTCACCGACGGAACGACCCAGCAAAAGCAGGTCATCACCGAGACGCAGACCGAGGTGCTGAACGGGATGCTCGTGACGGTGGAGCGCGCCAGGACCATTGCCGCCGACGGCACCGAATCCGTTGCTGAGACCATCAAACGGGCCAGTGCTGACAGCTTTTCCGGCCTGACGAAGGGCTGGCAGGAAGAAGCCGAGAAGGGTGTGCTGGGCACCTTCGACACGCTGGTGACAGCCGTGAAGAAGCAGGACTGGCAGTCTGTCGGCAAGTGGGTGCTGTCCACCCTGTACAATGGCCTTGCGCCGGAGACCAAGCAGCTCATCGACGATACCGGCAAGGCCCTCATCCAGCAGGTCAACGGCGTGCTGAAACAGGGCGTCAGCCAGCTGGCGAACGGTGCCTGGAAACTGGGCGGCCAGATCTGCGACGGTCTGACCAGCGGCCTCGGAGAGGTCGTCAGCCGCTTCTCCGGCCTGGGCGGCACCCTGACCGATATCTTCTCCGGCCTGAAGACACCGCTCACCGCGGCAGCCACGGCCATCAGCAAGGGCCTGCAGGGCGGGCTGCTCTCCAGCTTCCCGTCCATCCTCGCATCGCTGGGCAGCCTGATCGGCTCCATCGGCTCTGCTTTTGTGGGCATGCTGCAGGCCATCGGCGCGGCGCTTTTCCCGACGGGCTTCGGTGCCCCGCAGGCGATTTTGATGATCGCAGCCGGTGCAGCTCTGGCGGCCACCATTGCGGCCATCGTGGCCAGCATCGGCGGCTCCTTCAAAAAGAGCCCCGTCACCGGCTCGTCCGGCACTGCAGGCGGCACCGTCACCGGGGCATCCTCGACGCTGTGGGATTACGAGAAGACCGCGCCGCTGCCCCAGCGCACCCAGCGGCCCAACATCGAAGTGAACCAGTACATTTATAGTAAAGCGCAGACGGCAGCTGACCTGATGCGCGAAGCACAGTATGAACAGGAAAGGGCGGTGCTGCAGGGTGTTTGATGCTGTTTTTACTGCCAATAGCGGCCAGAGCTTCGCCTTTGGCTACAAGGCAGGCGTGCTGTGGAGCTGTGACCCGCTGGGCGACCTGCCTGTAGATCTGGAGACCAGTCAGGGCTACCAGCAGGTGGGCGCGACAGTGGAGAGCCGGAGCATTTCCGGCGTCACCCGCACCATCACCGGGCGCATCCTGCGCAACACCGATTACTGCAAGCGGCAGCTGCGGGACATCTTTGCGCCGTCCGTCACCGGGCGGCTCACCGTAGCCGGGAAGTATTACTGCGACGCCGAGGTGCAGCGCTGCCCGGCCATTTCGGCGGCCGTGCTGTGGCCCACCTTTTCGTTCCAGCTGTACTGCCCGAATCCTTACTGGCACAGCGTGGCCGAGACCACGGCAGCCACCATCAAGGTGACCCCCGTGTTCCGGCTGCCTGCGTGCTACACCTCGCATCAGTACGGCGTGCGGGAGCAGGCCAGTTATATCCGAATCCTCAACGCGGGTCTGGACACCCAGAACTGGAAGCTCTCGCTGACCGCCCGGGGCGATGTGGTCAACCCCGGCGTCATCAATCCGGAAACCGGCGAGTTTCTGCGCTTTGTCACGACCCTGCAGGACGGCGACGAGCTGCAGGTCTACCGGGAAAACGGCCAGCTTCGGGTGGAGCAGGTCATCGACGGCAAAAACTACGACGTCTTTGCCGTGCTGGACGAGAGCAGCGACCTCTGGACCGTATATCACGGGGCACAGGCATGGCAGCGTACAGCGGATTCCGGTGACAGCTGGCTGTTTCTGTCGCTGACCATGCACGCCGCGTTCACCACGATCATCACGATCATCACGGAGGAACCTCATGGCTGATATTACATCTGCCCTGACTGCATCCGGGCACAAAAGCATCTGCGTTTACGATGCCCAGCTGCGGCCGCTGGGGCGCATTGAGAGCTGGGTGTCTCTGGTGTGGCCGGAGCGCTATAATGTCTACAGCAATGTGCAGGGAGCCCAGTTGGAGCTCCACGACACCACCGCCCTGCAGGCGCTTTGCCGCCCGGACCGGTATCTCTGGCTCATCGGCAGTGACCGGCTCATGCGCATCGTATCTGCCCAGAAGGCCGACCACAAACTGGTCATCTCCACAAAGGATGCCGCCTGCATCCTCGACGAGCGGATCAGCACGGGAACGCTGAGCAGCTTTGCCGTGGAGAACACGCTGCGTGGTCTGGTGTCCGGGACCGCATGGCCCTGTCTGGAACTGGGCGACGCTGCAGGCCTGACCGACACCTACACCGGCGAAGTCAAGCCCGGCAGCCTGCTCTCCATCGCCGAGCAGGTGTGTCAGGAGCTGGACATCGGCTTCCGGGTGCGGTTCGACCAGCCGCAGAAAAAGCTGCTGTTTGAGCTGTACCGGCCCAAACTGGACCCCAACGCCCGGTATGCGCCGCAGTACGGCAACCTGACCGACCTGACCTACACCGAGAGCATCACGGACTACAAAAACATCTGTACGGTCGTGGGCGCAGACGGAACAGTGACCGTCGGGGCCACCGGCAACACCGGCGCGGCCCGGCGGGAGCTGCTTCTGGATGCATCCAGCCGCAAGAAGGAAGAAAAACAGTCTCAGGACGACTACCTTGCTTCTCTGCGTGCTCTGGGTGAACAGGAGCTTGCAAAACATCTCCGGCTGGAAAACTTCCGCTTTACCCCCACCGGCCCCGTTACCGTGGGCAAAGTGGTGGCGGCCAGCCTGCCCGGCACGGATATCCAGGCGGCGGCCCGCATCACGGCAGTCACCCTGCAATCTCAGAAAGGCGAGAACTCGGTTACCACCGAGATCGGCACGCCCATCCTCAGGAGGAAAAACACATGAGCATCATTACCTATCCGCTGGACGGTGTGACCTACAGCGCCGAAGATGTGGCAACGTACCTGTGCACCCGTACCTCCGGTGTCTACGCGAAGGACAGCAATTTCGCCGCCAGCATCACCGGAACCCGGCAGGTCACCATTGCGCCGGGCCTTGCCTGGATGAACTACGACGACTTCAAGGGCGTGTCCGTCTGTAGCCGGGAAGACACGGTGCTGACTGTACCCGATGCCGACAACACCCTCAACCGGGTGGACCGGGTAGTGCTGCAGTTCGACACGGCATCCAACCTCACCGCCATCCGGCTCAAGACCGGCACGCCTGCCGTGGCTGCCCAGCCGCCCGACATTCTGCAGAACCACAACCAGTATGAGCTTGGCCTGTGCACGATTTCTGTGCCCGCAGGCAGTGCCGCCATCTCGGCCGCCGACGTCACCGACACCCGCGCCGATGAGGACGTCTGCGGCGTCATGCGAGACGGCGTGACCGGCATCCCGACGGCACAGCTCATCGCCCAGTGGCGGGCGGCGCAGGCGGCACAGGTGGCCGCCGGTCAGGCACTGCTGGACCAGCTGCGCGAGGAGATCAAGGACGGCAGCGCGTACAGCAAGACCGAGGCCGACACCCTCTTTGCACTGACTGCGGACAAAATCACCGCAGCTTTGGGCTATGACCCTACGGCGAAAATCACACGCTTAGAAAGGATTATTGGTATGGACGGTAAACTTGTTTTTAGCGGTGCAGGCGTCTGCACCGGCGGCACCACCACGATGACGATTCCCAGCACGGTGGATTACGTTGAAATTGTCTCGGCGATTCCCGCGATGGGACGGAATAATAGAGGGTATACGGATGGTGCTGATTACATGGTTGCAATAGGGACTACTCTTGGAGTGTCTGCGGATTTCGGCCATGCAAAGGTCGCACGCGGGGGCTCCGCAGCTGTGGCGTTTACAGGCCTCGCAACTTCAGGCAATAATGTACTTGGAAGAGATTTTCCGGAAAGAAGTATTTACTTCAATAATGAAAGCGCCGATGTCTCGCTGGTCTCCGTATCCTTTGCATCGGGCGGCACCCTGTCCATTTCGGGCGGTTCCAGCGCGAACCGCTTTACTGTGTACGGCTACCAGTACCTGTGAGGTGATCACATATGATGACTATTATTGACTGTACCACCCAGCCCGAGCATCGGGTGATCTACGGCATCTGCACCACCCCTATCCCGGACGGCTGGGCCGTCATCCCGGAGGGCATGACCCTGCCGGGCGCCCTCGCATACGCGGACATCACGACTGAGGAGCGGGATGGCCTGCCGACCGTGACCGCCATCACCCCGCGCCCGGACCTTGTGGCGCAGGCAGAGGCCGCAGCAGCTGCCGCGCAGGAGGAGGCCAAAAAGCAGGCCGAACAGATGGCGCAGCTGCCGGACCGCGTGGCCGCGCTGGAGACCGCGAACAACGATATCATCTTAATGCTGGCTGATTTGATTGGAGGCTGATTTTTATGAAAACCCTGAACGCACTCAAACTTCGCATTATGACCCGCGCTTTCAAAATCCGCATTGCTGCCGGTGAAGTCTTTGAAGACATCGCCGCCGACTACCCGTCCCTGACCACGGACGATTTGGAAGCCATCAAGGCAGAGCTGGAGAAGTAAAGGAGTAAGCGATGGAAAAGCTTTTGGAATTTCTGGCGGGGCTCGTAAAGG
>ERZ1034949.1151-NODE-1151-length-13311-cov-1031.754375_pt1 | contig 13311 bp, 16 predicted proteins | sample MGYA00520590_ERZ1034949 | MGnify/ENA primary metagenome ERZ1034949 (study PRJEB33766, sample SAMN09781752) | gut metagenome | biome: gut microbiome | host: Homo sapiens | place: Madagascar | study: EMG produced TPA metagenomics assembly of the PRJNA485056... | reverse complement strand
GAAAAAAGTACTTGACAATCCAACTTCCCCATACTACCATATAGGCGCTTAGGGGGGAAGCCGGATCGACTTAAGCCCTAGGGGGGTAAATAGCATACCGAGTTAAAAGCTATTGATTAGACTATAGGCGATAAGTTAAGATTAGGACGAACAAAAGGAACGATCCTAGCGGATCAAGCCCGGCGCACATCCGGGACGGTTAAAAAGGCACCGCGTGAAATACAGCCCATCTCCAAAGGATAACCCAGTTATACGGGTGAAAGAATATGTATAGCACCGGGTGTCTCGGTGAAAATAAGACAACTTATTAATATCTATATCGAATACAGGAGGATAAATATGTACACAGTATTATTCGTATGTTATTGTAAGAACCTTAATGGTGAGGTTTTTAATAAAAGTGCTTCTGTTCGAATTTTCAACACTGAAAAAGAAGCAAAAGAAGTGCTCAATGAACTTTATCTTGGTTTTTATTCGAAAGGTGATAAAGGTTATAAGTTTTTAAAAGAATTCAGAATAGTAAGCAATAGGAATATCGGTTTCAGTTGCTGTTATGGAAGAGTTGACTATGTAAGCGTTGATACTAATTATTAAGGATAAAACAAAAATGAGATATTATTTAAGAAGAAGTTATGTTGTTAAATTAATCGCTGATTATGGCGATATCCATGACACTATTGATGTAGGAGAATTCGAGAATTATGATTTGGCTTTATTGCAGATGGAGGATTATTATGAGTCGATTAAAAAGAATATCGATGACGCGTGGGTGATTGGAGAGATACAAACTATCAATAAATATCGCGATATCGATGATGATAATTTTGGTTTTCCAAGGAGAGAATTGATTAAGTTAGAAGCGTGGAATATGAAGACGGGGATTAAATTAGAAATAAAGAAAGAGGATTAAACAATGAGTAATAAAATAGACAATCTTAATAAGGCAAAAGAGACTCGCGATGACGAGTTTTATACTTTTGAGGACGCGGTAAAAATTATTTATCGCGATTTAATAGAGTATAATCCAGTCGACTGGTTTAATACAAGACGAGTCTTTATGCCATGCGATGGGTTGCAAAGTCAATTTTTAAAACAAGCGCCTTTTAAAAATGTTTGTGCGAGTGATGGCTATTCGTATGTTTATAAGACTGGTGAGTATAACGATTTAGATTTTAGCGACGACGATGATATTCCTAATTTCGAGACAGGATTGTTAGGTAGTTTTGCTGAGTATTTAGCTAGTTCGAACCTACTAATAACTAATCCACCTTTTAGTAAACTAAGGCGTAAAGGCGGCTTTCTTGAGGCGATTGACTGGTGGGTCAAAAATGAGAATCATGATATTTTGTTGATATTGCCTTTAACTTGCATAGGGTCGCCTATAGTCGTTGAGTGGTTAAAGGATAAGAGATTCGATGTTTATCCGGGACCTAAAAAGTTTAAGCGTCCGGACGGTTCAATTGCAACGGTCGCCACGATAGTATTAACTACTCTGGACTTTGGTTGGAATTCGTACAAAGATCCATTAGATATTCAAGTAAAGGGACCAGATGGCGATTTTAAGGGATTTATGGGCTATTATCAAGATAAGCGTCATATTGATTATCCCTGCTATTATTTTAATCATAGCGAAGATGTATGCTTAAGGACGCCTATACGTCCTAATGATCCGCTGTTTTATTCAGACGTGGCGGTTCCTGTTAGTTTCTTATACATATACGACTGGCGTTCAATGTTTGATTTTATCGGTATAAGCAATGTTAATAAAAATTCTTTTGATCGCGTTGTATTAAGACCTAGACGCAGTGGCTATATATTAAGAAAGTTTAACATGTTTAAGAATGAATAAGAAGCTAGATATAGACTATAACTGGATCGAAAGGGTGGGAACGGGGAAGGGTGATCCGGGAGGTGTAAGCGAAGGTAGATATAAAGTAAGGGAGACGGCGGAGGAGCTCGCTGAGGACGTTGAGTTTCTTGCAAGGTTTACGCGGATGACCACTATTGAGTGGGTGGATAAGTGGGGTAAAGTAGAAAGAAAAATCTATTTGCCCCGACAGCGATGGTGGGTTGAGGCGTTTAACGATACATTTAGGTATTTGACACAGGACGGACTTAAGCGAGCTATAATGAAAGTGTCGACGGACTATAAAAAAGCCGAGTCGGCTCATCCCGAACAACACTTAACTCAGTACTCACCAACGGGGCTGACTGAGATTCGTTTTGAAGGGGTGTTCGAGCCGGCGTCCTCCTAGCGTGCATTCTTTTTCTTTCAAGGTAGTCGCGTCGACCAAAAGATCAGCGGTATTTCTCATGTCCTTTCATGGCTGGTCTTTATTATCACCCGGCGGGTTAACAGCCCTAAAGGGTGCAAAAAAGGAGGACATTATAAATGCCAAACGAAGAACAAAAAGTCGAAGACGAAAAAAAGAAGGAAGATTACAAAGTTGTTGTCGAGGTTAGACGTATTACAGGAAGTCGTAAAGATGGGACAAAATATGATTTTGTTGTTTATGAGGGCTATGATAAGAAAGGCAAAAAGTGCGAGTTTAGATTAACCAAAGAGTGCAAAGGTCAGCCTGTCAAGCCCGGAACCTATATTCTTACAATCGAGCGTGGTAAGTTGAACAAAGATAAGACAAGACGTTTTAACACTTTCTGGATTAGAGATGTAAAGGGCTATGAGGTCTATGATGGAATCAAGACCGACGACGATGACGATTTACCTTTCTAGAAAATAAGACAACAAAGACAATGGGCGGAGGTGATTTCTCCGCCTTTTATTTTACAAAAAGGAGATTATGAATGGGCGGTAAAAGAAAAAAGATCGTTATTACTGACAAGATAGCGAAGGAATACAACAAAATAAGCGATAGAAGCCCCAGCGTTCGCGTGACGATGCGTCAGTATGCGTCGTTATCCCCTCGCAAAAGAAAAGAGTTTTACCATATGAGTATCAAGGAAGGCGCGTGGCTGGGCTATCGGGACTATTTGAAACTATATAAGGAAGTAAGGGTCGCGAATAGAAGACTTAAGGGCTGGAATGAAGGTCAGCGTGCCGGTTTGTTCGAAAATATAAGGTATACGACGCATCTCGATAAGTATGCGCCGGATGAGCTTTATCAGTTGTCGGAGAACGTCCATATCGCGTCAATGAAAAGCGGTAAGAAGATGCTGATGCGCAAAGGTCGTGAGATGATCCTAAACAACATTAACCATTTGTTCATAGAGCCTTATGCTCCTAAGAACACCAAACAAGGCTGGAAAAAATACAACGATGCGACAAGGACGGCGCGTTCGTTTATGCGGAACCTTAATTCGCTAAGCGACTATGACCTCGGACGTTTTCTTAATTTAAACAAGGATATGAAGGAGATCCTTATCTACTTCGAAGGCACGACCAGCAAAATAGCCAAAGACGGATCCACGTATTATCAAGGTTTGAAATTGAAAGCCCTGCGTCGTGCGCAGAAGAAGGACGCGAATATGAACGACGTGCTGGAGGAATTCAACGCTCGTTTAAAGGCGTTTAAGGCGCATAAATCGTCGGGTGGTATAAATAGACGTAAAAGAAAAAAGAACAAGAAACTGCCTAAGAAGATTAAAGAATATTAAGGGTTTCAAGTGATGAGGAGGACGGTCATTACAAGAGACCACATATATGTGGGCGATTTTGAGACGAGGTGTTCCGAGTATGATCGTGCTTTGGGTCATAGCTCGGTATGGTTGTGGGACGTTTGCAATATCGAGACGCTGGCGCATCATCACGGGCAGGATATGGTTTCTTTTATGGATTATATGGTGGAGCTGGGGCAGGCGATTGTATATTTCCATAACCTTAAGTTTGATGGTAATTTCATAATCAGCTGGCTGTTGAAAAACGGATTCAAATATGAGAAGGAGGAAGCCACCAAAGCAAAGACGTTCACGTCGTTGATAACCGATACCGGTGTATTCTATTCGATAGATGTCCAGTTCGCTCCTAAGAAGCATATTACTTTTAGGGACTCCCTTAAGAAAATAAACGGGACGGTTCGTGAAATAGCCGAGTCATATGGATTGCCTATAAGCAAAGGCGAGTGCGACTATACCAAAGAAAGAGATGAGGATTATGAAGCGACTCCCGATGAGGTCGACTATGTTGAAAGGGACACCGAGGTCGTCGCGCGTATTTTGAATATTATGTATGACGAGGGTATGGATAAGATGACGTCCGCCAGTGATACCTTTAGCAAGTATAAGGCGATGCTGGGTTCGGATTACAACTTTCTATTCCCGGTCGTAGATATAAAGATAGACCAGTATATTAGGGAGTCATATAGAGGAGGCGTATGCTTCGTGAATCCTAAATACAAAGGTAAACCGGTCGAGGTGGATAACGTATACGACGTCAATAGTATGTATCCGTATCAAATGTGCGAAAAATTGCTTCCATACGGACGCCCGGTATTTTTCAAAGGTAAATATAAACACGATCCTGCTTATCCCTTGTATATTCAAAGGGTGCAGGTATGGCTTGACAAAAAGGAAGGATACTTCCCGACAATACTTAAGCATGATACCCTTTCAATGTTCTCGACTGATAGATATATAGAGGATACCGGTGGCGCCATGGAGGAACTCACGCTGACGTCGGTTGATATTGAACTTATGTTCGAGCATTATATAGTGAGGGATATAAAATACATCGATGGCTATATGTTCAAAGGTTCGAGGAATCTATTCAGCGCTTATATTAAACCCTTGTATGAGCAAAAGTGCAATTCCAAGGGGGCTAAAAAACAATTGATGAAGCTTCTTATAAACAGCCTTTATGGTAAGTTTGCAAGCAATCCGCATCACTTGAAAAAGGTGCCTTATTTGGATAAGTATGGGGTGGTTAGATACGAGGACGATCTCGATAGCCCGGATAGCCGTCCGGTATATACAGCGGTGTCGGCGTTCATAACCGCATGGGCGCGTTATCAGTTGTTTAGTGTAATACAGACCAACTATGATATTTTTATTTATTGTGATACCGATTCGGTTCATCTTGCAGGACTCGGTAAGAATATCCCCGTCGATAGCAAGAAGCTCGGGTGTTGGAAGATTGAGTCCGATGCGAATCCGGTCAAGAAGGCGAAGTATCTGGGTGCTAAATGCTATATACAGGTGCTTACAAACAAGTCGGATGATTACCCGCGCGGGCTTAACGTCAAGGTCGCCGGTGCGCCAGCCGAGGTCAAGGATCAAATAACATGGGATAATTTCAATATAGGTGCTTCGTTCAGCGGTAAAAAGATCCCTATGCTAGTGAACGGTGGCGTGATACTTACCGATATAGACTTCCAAATAAAAGAGCGATAGGTTAACTACCGCTCTTTTTTGATTGCTGGGATTTGCCCTGCGTCATACGTATAAATGAATTCTTGGTGAAGGCATTGTCGAACATGCAAAGTTTGTTGGTGTAAGCAAGAACGATGACATCCTTCAAAGGTTTTGAAAGCAAAGCGTGTCGGGTGTCGACGTATTTGTAATCGGTCGTATAGCGGACGTCGTCGCGGGCTTTCAAAGAAAAGTCATGGCATATATAGAGCTTGCCGTCGGCGTTCGAATATATACGGATCGAGTTCTCGTCGTCCTCGAGTATCATTTGAAGTTTGCAAAGCGATGGACGCTTGTCGTAGAATAGGTTCTCGTCGTCACTGAACTTGTTATTGAAAAGGTTATCCTCGAAGGCAGTGCCTTTGATAAGACGACCCATGGTGGACTCTTCGCGCATTTTATTGTAAGCAGGCGAGTTGTCGCAGTAATGGAAGCATACGTCCTTGTCGCGATTTATGTAAAGACCGAAGTCCTTTATCTTAAGTCCTAGGAATTGAAGCGTCTCGTCGCCACGCTCGAGAGCGTTAGCAAGAAACAGGATCTTTTTCATCTTCTTAAGACGGGCGATGGTGTAAAGCGAGTTAATCATCTCCCATGAACGTGAACCGCGGTTAGATCTGTTCTTCTCGGCTATGAATTCGTCGACGACTATTATTTGTATAAGATCGTAGTCATTGCCTTTGTAGTTTTGGAATGTCGAGGAAGGCATAAGATAGCCGGCTGTCTTCCCGTTTATCCTAATGGTTTCACCGACGATGACGCCGGATACCTTGTATGGCAGTTTCATCTTAGGAACATCGCTGAAGAACTTTGCTCCATTGTTGCTTGCTAGTTTCTTACGGGCTTCTTCGCTATCACGAAGCCAAACGAACATTATATTATGTTCGATAAAATTCCTTATGCAGTATTTTTTAGCCTTGAAAGTTTTACCGATGCCACGTGCGCCTATCCAGCCGATGACCTTTGTTCCGTATGAGAACGAAGGACGATCGTCGAAGTAGTCGCTGGGGTGGTTAGACTTGTCGAAGCTGTATGGTTTGAAAATATAAAATGATTTTTTCATTTTATCCTCCTTATAAAAAAAGTGGCGACTGGACTATTCCACCATAGGAGGCGACCCTCCTCTAAGTCCTTATGGTCTCCACTCTCCTCGAGTGTCGTATGAGACCGAGGCGGTCTAGAATAGCAACCCAGTTCGCACAGAAACTACATATATTATACCTCTATATCGTTGTAATTAAATGCAATGTAAGTCCTTTTCCTTCTTGATAAACAATATAAAATAGACCATCAGACTCACTTGAAAGAGTAAGGATAGCTTGACCGGTGTAATAAGTGGTTTTAGCTCCAGTAATGTAATCAAGATAATCTATTGTATTGTTAGGATGAAGATAAATATTCTCAAATACGGCGTGACTATTATAAAATAATTGCAATTTCAAATCGTTAATTCCAGTCACTTGAACATGTTCTAACAAATCAGCTGGTGCGTTCAATTCTATAGTTTGCCCCTCTGTATCTGTAATAGCATTGAATTTAGTCCATCCTTGTGTGGTGAAACTAATATCACCTGTGTCGAGTCTTTCTTCATAATCCTGTATTGTGACATAAGTATTAGAAGCATCGGTTTTAGTAAGATAAGTATTAGAAGCATCGGTTTTAGTAAGATAAGTATTGGAAGCGTCGGTCTTGGTAAGATAGAACTTATTGATTGCAAAAGCAGTCAAGATTTGATGATAATCGTGTACATCGCTATTGGAAAACTCGGTTATGAATTCTCCTTTATTTAATTGAAAACGTGTATTATCAAGAAAAAGAATTGCATCATTATTTTCATATTTCATCTCGATAGTAGAAGTATCAATACCAAAATGAAAAGAAATATCAGTTTCATTTATATCTATATTAGATGAATCAGATAATATCAATTGTAAGGAAGGATGGTTAATACCAGTGCTATCAATAAGTTTACCAGCCATTAATCCAATATTTTGGGAGATTGGATTTCCGCTCTTATCAATATTATATTTGACAAAACTATAAGGTATATCGGAGTTGAAATCAGTCGGAATATATTGTTCAAATGTATATCCACCTTCCATGATGGAGGTATTCTTCTCCCACGCATTAGGTTTAATTTTGCTTATATCATCCTTAAGTTTAGCTATATCGGCTGTATTTGTTTTTATATCGTCTTTGTTTATTTGAACCTGCTCGGGTAGTGTATTATAGTCGTCGTATATTTTTAAATCGCTCATGTTTTAATTCTCCTTTTTATATAGATAGTCTTCATAATCATCGCCTGCATATATTTTAACAAACAATATGCTGAATCTATTAACGAATTGAGTAGTATATGTATTATTCGCATTTCTTATTGCATCCTGTAGACTGTCATATTTGTTCCCGGTTGTGCTGGTTGTTGTTTGATCGCTGATATAGTCAAGGACAGTGTTCAAAGGATCATTAACTCTATCATTAGGGTTTTGTGCTGAATTCATAATTGAGTGTCCTTGATCTATCAACTCATCCAGTGTAAGCTCATTAAGGCGTCTAAGACGAGCGAGCCTTGTCACATACGAAGGAAGCACATCGATAGCAACTATAAACAGGTTTCTAGCAAAGGCGCCCGGAGTATCAAATGCCACCTCGCTATCGGCGTATCGGTTATATACAAGTGTCATCGCCAGCTGACTATCCTCATTATTCAAATTAGGATAATAGTTCTTGACCTTACCAGTTGTGACATTGACAAAGGTCGCCTCGTCGTATATTTCTTTAAGCTTGAACGTCCTGCTTGTCATCGTTCCCATCTTCATTGTCTCCTTCCTGTGAGGGCTCAGCTTTCTTAGGCTTAAGCTCCTCGCTTATTTCAACGCTTATATTTTTATTTTCGGGATTCTTAGCGTATTTCTTGAAAAGCTCGATAGAGTCCTGTCTTTGCTTTAAACCGTCCTGCAAAACGACATCAGTATCAACACCACTGTTCTCCGCTTCACTTGTAATCATACGCTCTTTTTTCTCAAATACATCCGGTGCTGGAATTCCATTAAACCCTCTTCTAACTTTGTCATAGAACTCTATGGTTTGGCAGTAGTTTTGTGTATCAAACGTATTATTGAAATTGAACATTTGAACCGGCTGACCGATTCCGTTCTTAACTTGAGAGCTTACAGCGACAAGCGGGCAATTAGGATCAAACAAACGTCGCGCCTGTTGCATCACTGTGTTTTTCTGGTCTTCCGTATCGCATAAAGCAAGCGCCTTCTTTACACTAAGATATATATTGCATAATAGCTGATTATAGACTTCGATTTGATCGAGAATGGTACTTTCTAGATTTATCTGAGCTCTAGGAATAATGCCATCGGATCCGGGAAGCCATGGCGTATAGTCATACATGATAACCGCCACGCGACTACCCTCGGCTGGTTCCATATTATCGCTGTTTATAACTGAATATTGAGGACCATAAGGATGACCGGAGAAGTCAATAGGTTGAATCTTATCCAGCTGTCCATAAGGGTTGAGCTCGCCTTGTTTGGCATATCGTGAAAATGTAAGAGTACCATTATCGTCCTCGAATATGCATAATGACCCATATTGATACAACAAACCCTCGAGCTCCGTAGACTTCAAGTTAATAGGAAGACTCCAAATATACCTGCTGGTGCATAGAATTCTATCTTTTGAAACAAGCATATTCTTATAAGCTTCTTTTTTAAAAGGAACCTGCATCAATGGATTGAATCCGTTGTTAATCATATCCAACAGCATTTTATTGTTTACCTGCGTTTGCAAGTAAAGCTGTTTATATTTCTTACCGAACATTAATCGAACCTCCTCTCATAATTACTTACATTATAATCGAACATCCTATCCGTGACATTCCAAAACCTAACGCCATCAGCAAAAATGGATTTAATTTCATCTCTTACTTGATTAGGAATTCCGACCGTTCCTTTGCTGGTTATGTTTTGTAAATCGGCTTTGATGTAATTGAAATAATGTCTTATGTTTATATAGTCTTCGACTTTACCCATACGATCTACAAGATAGCCATACTGATAATAATAATCAAAATACTTTTGTAAAACGCCATCGGGAACCGACCTGTATTCTAGATAAGTCTTAAAATCATAAGTCGCCATATTGAAAACAGCGCTGGATGATGATCCTTTTATAGTACCGGGAGATGCTTTAACATTATCCAAAGTCAATGCCGAATTGACAAGACTCGTCGCAACATTAATTCCTAATTTAATAACACTTCCCCAATCATAAGAAGCAGGAGTTCCGGGTGTGGCAGGAATAGCCGAACGTCCGGGAGTGACCAAAGCATGTGTAAAATCACGTTGCTGAACTAAACGCTTGTCTCCAGCTTTGTATTGCTTGTAATTTCTCGAATAAGTTTTATATTTCTGCTGTGAATTAGTATAATATCCGACAACCTGTGGTGCTATTCCTTCACGTCCCGGTCTACCTTCAACTTCTGGTGTATAAGCTTCATACAATGAATACAAAGACGATCCACCAATAGCCCCAGCAAGAGACTGCAACCAGAAGTTTTTATTATTAGCCATAAACTCATTTATAGCGCTATTTGAAACAGCTAAGGATGTATCATTCGCGACAACCATACCGCTTAAATTATTGTTGGTAAATCGTGAATATATACCTTGCGGTCCCTCAACTCGAATATAAGTTCGTGTTATTTCTGCTTGAATAGGCTCATCGATTAAAAAAGTCACATCACCTATTTTTTTATTGTAATCAAACAAATCCAAAGGTGCATAAGTTATCTCATCACCCATATATTGAACAGCTATTTCTCTAAACAATTTATTGTAAAGAACAGGACACATATCAACATCCCTGCTTTCTTTTATATGGGATAAAGAATAAACATTATTTATTCTATAAAACTTTGAAAAATCATATTGAAGCTTGAATTGAGAATAATATAAATCTAAACGGAATCTAAATGTCCCCGGATTACCAATTACGTGCGTTCTATCATTTTCTCCTTTATCGTTATAAAAAAAATATCCCGAAACTTCAGTGCAATAATTATCGCTTCCTCCTCTTCCCAAATCACCGGCTAAAATTAAATTGCCATCTGAATCAATACTTGCAATATTACAATTAACAGGTGATGGAGGAAATGGACTTATTTTTATAGCAATAATACCGCTTGATCCATTCTCAAACATTTTACTAATTTTATTTAATGGTATTCCTACTGGAAGACTATGTACGACTACTCCTGTAGGCGACACATGTTCGCATATAATTTTTTTATTAGATTTATATACAGGAACACAACACCAAGTATAACCAAGATCAACATATCCACCATTGATAGTTTTTATATTATGAGGATAATCATCTTCACCGACAACTGGCAAATAACTTCCTCTTTCATAAATTTTATATTTAGTATCAGCATTTAAAAATATATATTCCCAATAAAGAACATTATCTTTAAGCCATTGAAGTGCCTCAGTATTAGATCCGCGTCCAATATTATAATCCAACGCTTCACGATCTTTTACTATTTTAGCATCGCTGACATTCAAATCCTGTTGGAAGAATATTGAACCATCGTTAGTTCTTAAATCAGTATTAAATGGATAATTAGTTTCACCATCAATGACTAATGCTGAACCCCAACGATCCACATGAGCTCGATTAATCAAGACACGCTGGCTTAAATCGACCTCCAACAAATATGTATTAAGGACATCTAAAGTCAAATCCAACTGGATGAAACTCTTACTTTCATCATTACCGCCAGTTATATATTCGACTTGATCTATAAAATAATAAATATACTTAAGACCGGCATTCTCATTAGTATTCTTAAGAATAAAATAATTACTGCCCATGACCGTCAATGGACTGCCTTCAGCCTTGATAACTACTGTCGTCTTATTCAAAGCTCCAAAATCGAAGTCGACCGACGGCGCATTAACAAAAAGAGTACTTGCTTTGAAGTACTCTTCCTGCTGGGCTCTACTATCAAATCGGATGGCGTTCTCATAGGAACTATCGAACGGAACACTAGTCAAAGCGTATTGATACTTGAACCCCATAAGCCATTAAGCTCCTAAAGTCTTTTTATTAGCTGTAAACTTAACAGCAGGTAAGTTTTCGAGCCATCCCTTACCATACCAGAAATGCAAGAAGTTATTAATGGTCAAGTTTGAAACATCGAAGAACTCACCTCTAAATACAAACTTGTAAAATAATTGATATGCTGATTTATGCAAGATCCAACCAATAACTCCTTCTTTACCGGTAGGAACTTTAATCTGAGGAACGGTATATAATTCGGGCTTTGCAAAAGAATTAGTAATAACTTGACTATTCAAGAGCTCAGCATATAAGTTAATAAGGTTCTTAGATTTATAGGGCTCACAAAAAATAAACTTCAAGTCACCGACTCTTAATGCTTCCTTATTCTTAAGACCATTATAATCTCGAGTAAAGTATTGTATATTTTGCAATACCTGCTGGACATCGTTAGTGATCTCTTTGTTGTTAACCAAATAACCATTATTCAACTCAGTAAACGAATTGACGGTGCTCAAATCATACTGGTCGACTGCTTGATTTTGCTTAGTCCCAGTAAATACCTTACTAAACAAATCAGTAATAATTTCATCATACAAATAATCGGTCTTTGTTGAATCCATTTGTCCCAAAATATAACCAATGAACTCATTCATTCCTGCTTCACTTGTAAAAGCCATATCAAGAATATATCTATTATAGGAACTTCTAATTACCTTTTGCTCAGTAATCTGCAAATATTCCTCACCAGCTTTTACCTTCTTTACTTCAAGCAAAGTGGATGTGGGCTTATAGTCCTCGACTTCTCCTAAATCACTCCAAGGGAATATCTTAGTATTACCAGCACTAAGAGTGTCGCTCAAAAACGAATCGACAAATGCATCGGGAGCGCTCGATGTATTTGTTGCATACAAACGAATAAAAAGTGCTAAATTAGTGAGTCCCGAGAAGAACTCATTATCAGTTAACACAATGGGTGATGTTGACGCCATATATCTTTATCTCCTTTATTTAGATGAACCTTCAACTCTCTTCACTACCTTGCTATCGAAGGCTCCACGCTTAGCAAGCTCCTCGTTCCTCTTGAATGTATTGTCGACTACTTCACCATAGTCCACGAAAGACTTCAAGACCGTCGCTTTTTTAAAATCTACAATATCGCCACCAGCCTTGATATGTTCCTGTGCCTGTTCCAACCATTGAACAAACTTAGGAGGAATAGGAGCGGGTGTCTTATTAGTCTCTCTATATTCTTTGATTTTATCCAAAGCAAGATCAACCAACTCGGCATCGCTTATCTCCTCGCCCTTTTCATTTTTAAGAGCCTTTATCTCAGGCTCAGTAAACTTAATAGAAGTATCCTTTTTTAACATTTTCTTTCTTTACCTCCTTTTTCTTCTCCTCTTCCACACTATGAAGAGCATTCTTTACAGCCGTATAGAAATCCTCGCTTTTAAATAACGCTTTAATATCGCCTATAGAAAGCTCTTCTTTCTTAGGTGGTACATCTTTACCTTCAGCGTTATCTTTAGGCGCAGGTGGCGTTTTTTCGCTATTTTCTGGCATCCTCTGTATACTCCTCCTCGATTGAAACTCTACTTAAATATATTTTTGTCTTGCAGTTAGGACAAATAATATAATAGAGCTTATCACTGCGCCCGAGCGCTTCTTTAATATTACTGAGCTCATTTTGAATACTTTTACTCTTTAAGTAAGAAAGAATAAAAGAAGTCACAGCTCCAATAATAGCAACCGCAGAAGCAACAAGAGCAGTTAAAATCTCTTGACTCATAGTTTAAACCTCCGTGCTTATTATAGCATAAGAAAACGAAATTAGGGAGAAAATGTTGAAGCGAGGTAGTCTTTGTTGCT
>ERZ1034949.1147-NODE-1147-length-13333-cov-16.361199_pt1 | contig 13333 bp, 17 predicted proteins | sample MGYA00520590_ERZ1034949 | MGnify/ENA primary metagenome ERZ1034949 (study PRJEB33766, sample SAMN09781752) | gut metagenome | biome: gut microbiome | host: Homo sapiens | place: Madagascar | study: EMG produced TPA metagenomics assembly of the PRJNA485056 data... | reverse complement strand
TTTAGCCTTATAGGCGCATATGAAGAACCACCGGCTATGCCGGTGGGTTACTTTTATGGAAAAACGGATGAACGCGGTTAAAAATTTAAGCATAAGGTTGCAGGCTGTCGGCGGTGATAAAGTTCGTCAGGAATTTAAGTCGCTCGGAACGGACGGTCAAAAGGCTTTCCGTCAAATAACGCAGGTCATCACGCCCGCCAACGACAATCTCAAGGCTTTGAGCGACACCGCCAAAACTTTCAACGGCGTGTTGAAACAAGCCGCGGGATTGGTCGGAGCTTACGCCGGATTGCGTGGTTTGACAAGCACTTTCAAAAACATCTTTAATATCAACAACGAGTTTGAAAGTCTGTCCGGTTCGCTCAAAACCGTTACCGGTTCGGCTGAAGGAGCGCAAAAAGCTTTTGCCATTATTGAAAAGTTCGCTCTGGACACGCCGTATCAGCTGGAAGAAATCGTTGAGGCGTTTATTCGGCTAAAAGCCCTCGGTTTAGAGCCGAGTATGGAAGCACTGACCGCATACGGCAACACGGCGTCCGCCTTTGGTAAAAACATTATGGATTTTACAGACGCGCTGTCCAACGCCGTGATGTTTAACTTTCGCTCGCTTCGGTCGTTTGGCATCTTGGCGACCACCGAAGGCGACAAGGTTAAATTCACGTTTCAGGGCGTGACAACGGAAGTCGCCAAGAATTCCAAGGCGATTGAGCAATATCTGCGGCGTATCGGCGATGTGAACTTCGGCGGTGCCATGATGGAACAAATGAACACCATGGGCGGCGTGCTGTCAAATATTGAAGACGCTTTCGGAAAAGCCGCCAGAACCATAGGCGCCACTGGATTAAACGCCGTTATTACAGACGCTTTGAAACAATTTAACGATTTGATAGACAATTCCGACACCGCCGCCGAAACAATCGGCACGGTTTTGACCGCCGCGGTGAAACTCGCCGGCAAGGCGTTTTTCACTCTGGCGGAAAATCTTGACCTTGTCGTAACTTTGCTGACGGCTCGCCTCGGTTCATCCGCCGTTTTAGGCGCGGTTAACCTGCTCAGAGCCGGTGTCGGATATCTGCAGGTTTCGTTCGCAGGACTATCGGTTCAAGCGAAATCGGCGGTTGCCGGCATTGCGATGATGAGCCGAGTTTCCAAACTCGCCGCGGCGCAAATGGCAATAACGGCTTTGGCTGTCGGCGCGTTAAAAGGCGCGTTGGCGTTGGTTGGCGGTCCGGTCGGAGCGGCAATTCTCGCCGTGACTGCTCTTTATAAACTTATGGAGAGTCACGATGTCGCCAAACGGGCGGCGAAAGACCACGCCGAAACCTTAAAACAGCTGCAAAACGAACTAAAAAACACAACAGAGGAAGCGGCAAAATTCTCGGCTGAACAATCAAAAGACATGGCGTTGGCGGAATGGGGTTTGAAACTTAAAACCTCCGAGCAAAACATCAAGGATTTGCAACAAGAACTGAAAAACACAGGTGGATTGTCGTTGACCACCAGATTGACGCCCAACTCTTTGCTTAAAGATTACGAGGTTTACGCTAAAGATTGGGCGGAAACTTTGCGTCAATCCAAAATTGATTTGGAACGATACGAACAGGAAATCTGGAAGCTGGCGGCGGAATATCCTGATTGTCAACCGCAGGCGAAATCCGTTCAAGACAAACTTCTGCTGTTGAAAGCTGCGGAAAAAGACGCTTGGAAAGCCCGAGACGAGTTGAAATATTTGCAAAATCCGGAACTGCGCCCAAAAGACGAGATAAAGACGCAAACCACGGTTGAACCGACTGTCACGATTGACAACGACAAGTATAAAAAGAACATTGAAGATATTAAACAAAAGATTTTAGAGTTGAAAACGCCATACGAGCAAGCGATGGCCAAAGCCGACGAGTGGCGAGCCAACGCCTTGAAAAATCTGAACGCAAGTTCGGCCGATTATGATGAATACAAGCAAAAAATTGAACAGGTTTACGCCGATATGGTCAAAAAAGCCGATAAAACGGCGCTTGATTCCTCAAAATCGTTGGCGGACGGTTTCAAACGAGGCTTTGTGAATTTGCAAAATGAAGTCGGAGATTTTGCAAGCCTTGCCGAAAGCGCCGTTAAAAACGCTTTCAACAATATGGAAAACACGTTAGTTTCGTTTGTGACAACCGGAAAAACGAGTTTTGCGGATTTTGCCAACGCCATTGTGGCGGATATGGCTAGAATTGCCATTCGGCAAGCGATAACCCAACCATTGATGACCGGCATCGGAGCTTATTTCGGCTTTGGAGCGGCGCACACAGGCGGAGTTGTCGATAAAGAAAGCCTGATGACACGTTCGGTTAGTCCACTGGTGTTTGCCGGTGCTCCTAAATTCCACGGCGGCGGTATTGTCGGCGATGAAGTGCCGATTATCGCCAAACGGGGCGAAGGCGTTTTTACCCGTGAACAAATGAAAGCCCTCGGCTCGTCCGGCGGCGCCAATGTCAACATCAGCGTCAACGTGGTCAACAAAGCCTCGAACGAGGTTAAAACTTCGGTTACAAAATCAAATCATGGCGGCGGCAAGTTCAGCCTTGATATTATGATTGAAAAAATAGAGGGAGCGATAGGCAAAAACATCACCAAAGGCGAAGGCTTGTCGCCGATTTTGGAACAACGCTACGGACTTAATCCGGCTTATGGAAGTTATAGATGACAACGATTACATTTCCCAAACGACTACCCTATCCGACGGTTGAAAGTTATTCCATTCGACCGGACGAAGCGATTATCCGCACCGACATGGAAGCAGGACCTGCACGGCAACGTCGCAGATACACGCAAACTCCGAGTAAAATCGCCGTTAAATGGATTATGTCGCCTGAACAATTTTGCCTGTTTGAGGCTTGGTATAAATATTACGCCAAAGAAGGAGCCGAGTGGTTTGTCATCACGTTGCTTGGCGGTATCGGTTTAACCGAGCAAGAAGCCAGATTTACCCAACAATTTGAAGCGAGCATAACCGCAGGTCGGCTTTGGCAAATCACAACCGAACTTGAAATCCGAGACCGCCCGACTATTACCGAAGACGCGATGCTTATCATCATGGATTCAGATTTCCAGAAGTTGGAAATGGTCACCAATAGATTGCACATTTTGGTGCATAAAACACTTCCAATTAAACTTAATTAAAGGATAACATCATGGCAAATATGCAGGAACGGCTTGATAGAGCTGTAGAGCAGACCGAAGTTGATTCGGGAATATTTCATCATATCGTGCATGTCAAAGATATTGAAAGTGTAACAACAGAAAATGGTAAAATTCCTACAATTGCTAAAGCGATTAAAGATATTCAAGGCAGAGTTTATGATGAAACCTATAATATGGTTGAAATCGCACAAAATGCGGCTGACACAGCAACTCAAAAAGCTAACGATTGTACGGGTATGACAAATATAGTAGCTAATTATACCGCACAAAATAAACAATATGTTACAAATATGCAAACATTGATGGAGGGATCAGATGAGGAAGTACAAGCACTTGGGGGCAAGCATTCTTGCGAACAATGGGTGAAGTTGGCACAACAATCTACTACCGGTAGCTATCCTACAACAATCAGTGGTGTGGCGGATGTAAATCAAACAATTCTACCAATTGGCGAATCATTAAGCGTATCGAATCGAATTCTTGCTGTAATTATTGAAAATACACTTTTACTACCAAATACTTATACTCTATCTGCAGATTGTAAAAATGTTGTTTTATCTAATCAATTATCAATCGGAGAGAGATGGAGTGTGCAATATTTGACTGATTTTCAGTCAATCGCAAGTATAGACATTACTATCATTTATGAAGAAATGGAGACCGAGTGATGATAGACACAAGTAAAATACCGGCCTCACGCCTTAAACAAGAAACATTTGACAACAAACCACAAGACGGAAGTGGCAACGTGATTTCTTCAGGGGCGGTTTATAATGCCTTAAAAGAGAAATTGGATGCTACAGATACTGCGGTTAAAGCCAAAGCCGATGCTGACGGCAACATTATCAGCAAAACCTACGCCCGAATTTCGGACGTTATTTTTTATGAAATAACAGATTAATTCAAGAAAGGAAAATCAATGGTTACAAAAAACATTAAACTAAAAAACGCGGATGGCGATTATCTGTATCCGTATACAGAAAATTTACCGACAGCGTCAACATCGGCTAAAGGTGCGGTTAAGTTGGACAGCACACCGACATCAGGTTCAAACAATGCGTTGACATCTGGAGGTGCTAAAACTGCGTTGGATAACAAGCTAGATAAAACCGCAACAGCGGAGAAAGCCACGGCAGATGCAAGTGGTAACACAATCACTACTACTTATGCAACCAAAACAGAATTATCTGCGGTTGAAAAATTGGCAAATAGCGCAAAAAATATAGCTGAAGGTCGTGTTTCCGCAACAGTTGTTGAAAATTATTCAGAGTTGGTGACTGAACTAAAGTCTGCTGCAAAGGATGATTATAAAATTGGTGATAATTTTTACATTCAAGCATTAAATGTGCCTGACTTGTGGATTTGTGATGTTAAAGAAACATCCACATCATACATTTACAGTAATGATGCGGCAATCACATCGGCATTAAAATCAAACGGCATTATTCAAATTGGCTATTTTGAATTAGCACAGCTTGAAACAGAAAAAATTGATTTATCCGGTTATGTACCGACTTCTCGCACCATAAATGGCAAGGCTCTCACCGGCAATATTACACTATCTGCTTCGGATGTCGGTGCGCTTGCTTCAGGTGCTACAGCCTCTAAGGCAACTTCAGATGCCAATGGAAACAATATTGCAACAACTTATGCCACAAAAGCGGAAATTATCACTTTTGAGGAAATGTAACTAACGATTTAAAACATTGACAAATAAGAACTTAAGACTAAAAAATCGTAATGGTGGTAACCTCCAGCCATATACGAACAACATACCGATATCCTCAACATAGGCTGCCGGAAATGTAAAACTGTGCACAAGTCCAATCTCAACCTCTAACAATGTGATAACATCTGGGGCGGTTTATACCGCCCTTAGTGATATTCAGATTTTGACCTTTTATCTCTTGTTGAGATTGAAACACATAGAGAGGTGTTTTTTATTGGAGACAAATATGGCGAATAAAAAGGTAAAACTCAAAAACAAAAGCGGCGATTATTTATATCCATACACAAATAATGTGCCGACAGCTTCAACTTCCACAGCTGGTATTGTTAAACTGGATAGTGAACCAACATCAGGTTCAGACAACGCCCTGACTTCCGGTGCGGCTTATACGGCTTTAGCCGGAAAATTGGCAACTACAGGCACAGCTGCAAAAGCGGTATCTGATGCCAGTGGCAATACCATCACAAGCACATATGCCACAAAAACAGAGTTAAACACGCTTAGGAACAGTATGGCAACTGATACCGGGGTAGTGCATACGACCGGTAATGAATCAATTAATGGCACAAAAACGTTTAAGGCGGCGATTATCGGTACAGCAAGTGATGCAAATAATTCTGTGGTGACAACTGTTGCTAAATCTAAAAGTGCTAACGGCTACTACAAACTTGGCAATGGTTTAATACTTCAATGGGGTTTGGCAAACACAGGTGGAACAGTAACGTTACCAACCGCCTTTACCTCAACGAATTATAGCGTTGTTATTTCACGTGTTAATACTGACACAAAATATCACGGTGGAAGTTATGTACAAGCATTGACAACAACCAATTTCACATTCAACGGAGCAGATGCTAACAGCCAACCTCATTATTGGCAGGCATTAGGCTATTAGAAAGGAAATAAGATGCAGTTAAATGATATTTTGGGAATTGACAAATATGATGAGGCGTATCTCTGTGTTCTTGTTAATCCTAACTTGACAATTATTGAATTAGAACCAGAAAATAATGAACGCCGTTTTCAAATAGTGGAAATAAGCGAACCAACAACAGATGGTGTGGAGTTTATTGACTATGACTGATGCAACTTTAACCGAGGCATTAAAAGAGGCTTACGCTTCCGCGCCAAGCGACATAACGATATTGCACACTTTGGAACTTCGGCATCCGGCTTTTATTGATGAACAAGGCCGTAAAACGGCTATCCGAGTTGTGCGTGACAATGTCAGTCATAAATGCGCGTTGGAAAGCTCGGCTCCGCTTGACGCCGGCAAAACCGTGGAGTTTACGGCGATGGCGTTTGATTTGGAGCTGCCGCCGGTTGAAACCATTCCTGTGCCGGAAATCACGGTTACTTTGGACAACGTTTCAACGGATATTGTTCAATATTTGGATCAAGCCATAGAAACGCAGGATATAATTGAAATGACCTATCGCCCTTATCTTTCCAATGATTTGTCTTGTCCTCAGATGGATCCGCCAATCACGCTGACGATCACCAACATTTCGGTAGATATCCTGAAAATAACGGCGACCGCCAGAATGATGGACATCGGAAACAAGTCTTTTCCAGCGGAAAACTATACAGTCAAAAAATATCCTGGATTGAGCAGATAATTTTTAATCAGCTCTTGCGAATTCGAAATTTAATACCTAGATAAATGAAAGTTAATAAATCATAAAGAGGTTAAAATGTTAGATAGAATTTCAGCAAAAGAATTACGTGAAAAAAAAGAACAAGGTGTTGATGGTATTACAGAGGGAAATATTTATGTGCAAAAACTTAAAGAAGCATCTGAAAAACAGAACTTAGAAGAATTTTGCAATATATGTAAAGAAGTTCATATCCAACCTATAGAGACACGAAACTATGTATTAGCAAGAGTATCAGCTGTTCTTTTAAATAATTATTTTAATGTTGCTCTTACCCAAAACGAATACTGTAGTTTTACAAAAAAAGTTGATTACTGGGAAAACAAAGCAAGTGAATTGAAAGACCTCATTGCAAGACAGCAATGGAATCAATTTCAAAATTTGGTAGAAAGAATTATCTTTGAAAATAAGAAGAAAAAAATAAATGTTTTGGATTTTTATGAATGGCTTGATAAGAAAGGTTATTATCACTATGTGGAGCAATATGAACAAGAACAAAATCCAAATGGCATTTTGGGTGAAAATGGCTATGATGCATTTCGAGATTGGCTAGAAGCTAATGGCTTTGGTAATATTATATATGATTATGAACAATCAAAAAAATAACATATTCCCGCTACAGCGAGATTTTTTATTACCTAAAACAGGAAAATAATGCCTCATTTTGCAAATAAATATATCGGCTTGCCGTGGAAGGCAGGCGCGCAAGGCCCTGACAGTTTTGACTGTTGGGGCTTTGCTCGTTATATACTAAAACACGAATACAGACACGACGTACCGCAAGTTAATATAAATCCAGACAATTTGCGAGATGTTCTGCACGCTTTCAAAAATGATTTGGCTTTTCAATCGTTTTATGAAGTTGCACAACCTCGTGATGGAGATGTGGTATTGATGCGGCAAGCGAAAAATCCGGTTCACGCCGGTATATGGCTTGATGTTGATGGCGGAGGCATTCTGCATTGTTGCCGTAACAGCGGCGTGGTGTTCCAAAACGTGCCGTCACTTAACTCAATCGGTTGGTTTTTACATTCCTATTACCGAGTAAAAGAGAATATTTAATACTATACTTTAACTATTTCACAAACCCTTGCCAACCTGACAAGGGACGGATAAGTGCGCTTATTCAACAGCCCAAAACCGTTTGGCAGCTTGTTAAAGAGCAAAAAGTTGATATGACAGTGCCGATTTTGTGCTTGATTAACGGCGTGCCGATAATGCGTAAAAATTGGAATAATTTACTAAATGACAATGACATTGTAAACATTGTCTCGTTGCCTCTCGGTGGTGGAGGTGGCGGTTCCAATCCGGTGCGGATTGTGCTTACGGTGGCGGTTATTGTCGCTTCGGTTTACACCGGCGGAGCTATCGGCGCAGCGTATGGCGCAGGCTGGGGAGCCGCCGCGGCGGCCGGCGTATCCATCAGCGGTGGAATTTTGGTAAACACGCTTGTGCCTACACCAAAACCGACGTTAAACGGAATGACCTCGTCGTCTTACACCCAAAGTCCGACATATTCTCTGCAAGCGCAAGGCAACTCCGCCCGCTTGGGCACCCCGATACCGGTTATCTACGGCAGACATCTGATTTATCCTGACTTTGCCGCTCTGCCGTATTATCGCTATCAAAACAATGAGCAATATGTTTATCAACTCCATTGCATCGGACAGGGCTCGTACGATGTGGAGCAAATCCGTGTTGAAGACACGCCGATAAGCGCATTCAAGGAAATAACCTATAAAATTGTCAACCCTAGCGAAAACAACACTTTGTTTAATGAAGACGTGGTTACTTCCGCCGAAGTCGCAGGTCAGGAACTATTAAAAGGCGCGATTGTCGGCGGTTTTGTGCTTAACCCCACGGAAAGTGAAATCAATAAAATAGAAATTGACGTCGCCTGTCAGCGTGGATTATATTATGCCAACGACAATGGCGGGCTTAGTGAGAAAACTGTGCAATGGCGGGTTGACGCTCGTCTTATTGACGATGAAGACAACGCTCTCGGCGACTGGTTCGCTTTGGCCACGGAAACTCTAACCGGCTCCACGGTCAACGGCGTCTACCGAACTTACGCATATTCGGTGGCGCAAGGTCGGTACGAGGTTCGGGCGACAAGGCTTGACGACAAAGACGACAGTTCTCGCTCCGGACACGAATTGCGTTGGATTTCCGCCAAAGGTTATGTGGTGTCGGAAAAAAACTACGGCAATGTCACGCTGTTGGCCATAGTGATGAAAGCGACCGACAATCTTTCGCAACGAGCCAGCAATTTGATAAACTGCGTTGTCACGCGCAAGCTAAAAACTTGGTCGCCAAGCAGCGGTTGGAGCGGTTTGACGCCAACCCGTTCCATCGCTTGGGCTTTGGCGGATATTCTAAAAGCCGATTACGGCGCGAAACTAACCGATAAATCCATTGATTTAAACGCGCTTTATCAACTGGAACGAAAATGGTCGGTTCGCGGCGACACGTTCAACGGCGTGTTTGACAGTAAACTAACGGTGTACGAAGCTCTTTCCAGAGTGGCGAAAGTCGGACGTGCGGTGGCTTTTATTCAAGGCGGAATCGTGCGTTTTGTGCGTGACGAGCCTAAAACCATTCCCGTCGCTCTGTTCGGGCCTAGAAACATTGTCAAAAACTCTCTTTCCATTCAATACATAATGCCGTCCGAAGACACCGCCGACAGCGTTTGCGTGCAGTATTTTTCAGAAAAAACTTGGAAAACTTCGGAAATTACCGGAACCTTCAGCGGTTCCGCTTCAGATAAGACCGCGACGGTGGAATTGTTTGGCTGCACAAATAAAGAGCAAGCTCAGTGCGAAGCCGTTTACATGGCACTTGCCAACCGCTATCGGCGGCGAGTTGTTACATTCAGCACCGAGCTTGAAGGCTTGATTCCGACATACGGAGATTTAATCGCCATCACGCACGACATGGCGCGTTGGGGACAAGGCGGCGAAGTCATAGCGCGAAACGGTCTAAAACTAACTTTGTCCGAACCGGTTGCTTTTAGCGACGGCGTTAAAAACATATTGGCTTTGCGAAACAAAAACGGTTCTCTTGGCGGTGTGTATGAAGTGACGGCAACTGAGCTTAGCACCGAAGTAACGCTGAAAACTCAGCCGAGTATTGAGATTTTGACGGCTTCCAGTGCAGAACGCACACATTTTGCATTCGGAACACAGGACAAATGGAGCGTTTATGCCCGTGTCACCGGTATTCGCCATCGCTCTAATCAGGTGGAAATAACAGCGGTTATAGAAGACGACCGAGTGCATCAGAATTAATAAATTAAAAAATGAAATCTGCTATTGCAATTTAAATGTTTATATTATTTAGATTTATAGTCTATTGCCTAATTTTTAGACAATTATAAAAAAAATCTGTATACTTTTTAATATAAATATTGATACATATTATATGAATATGATAATTATTTCAATTTGAGAGGTGTTCAATATGAAAAAACTTTCAGAAAGATATAAACGATACTTATTAAGAAAACAAAGATATTCTTTTCATAAAAAGAAAAGACGCAAATATTTAATTGAAGTAATTTCAACTCCTAACATAATGAATCTTAGTGAATGTTACAATGCTACAATAACATTTTTTAATAAATTAAGGCAAATTTGCGAAATCACAAAAAAACGTTTTACTATTGATTTTAAACCATTAAATAAGATATCACCAGCTGCTGCATTAATTTTTACTGCTGAAATTGATAGAATAAAACATATAAAATGTTTCAAAAGAATGAGAGTCATAGATTTTAAAAAATGGAATAAAAATATTAGTTTACAACTAAGAGATATGGGAATGTTTGATCTCTTAAATGTAAATAATTTACCATCTTCTTTTTTATATGAAAAGAATGATACAAATGAATATTATATACGCTTCCAATCTGGTGATATTGCGTCTGGTAAAGATGCTCTACTTCTTCAAGAATTATTAACAAATTTAATAGCGGTTTCCATTCCAAATCCTAAAGGATTACAAAAGGGTTTAACAGAAGCTATGACTAATTCAATTAATCATGCTTATCCTGAAGAATTTATAGCACAAAATCTTTTGAAAAAAAAGATGTGGTGGATGTCGGCCTCTTTGAACGTTAAAACGAGAATTATGAGCATTATGTTTTATGATGAGGGCATAGGCATTCCTAAATCTTTGCCTAAAACCTATCCTGAGTATTTCAAAAGTTTAGGAGGCCTTCTAAATGATGATGCTCAAATGATTCAAGCGGCAACACGCATAAAAAGGACCTCAACAAAACAGAAAACTAGAGGGAAAGGATTGAAAGATATTAAAGATTACATTACAGAAAGCAACAAAGGATTATTGAAAATAATGAGTTATCGCGGAGAGTATAACTATAAATCAGATGGCTTAGAGAGTATAAAAAATAGAAATATAGCTCTAAAAGGCACACTTATTCAATGGGAAGTTTTATTATAATATGGAGGAAGTATGACAATAAAAAATATTTCAATATCTAAAGATTTTAGCAGAGTTCCTGCCGGACGTTTCTATTCTGATGGACCATTTAGTGGACAAAGATTTCGAGAAGAATTTTTATTACCAGCTCTAAAAAATAAAGACATATCTAAGGTAATTGTAAATCTTGATAATCTTTGTGGTGTTGGTTCATCTTTTTGGGATGAGGCTTTTACTCAATTAATCATTAGAGAAAAAATTCCATATCAAGAATTATTGGATAAACTAGAATTTGTATGTACTGATGACGATACTTTAATTCCACTATTGACCTCTTATTTAAAGGAGGCTAACAATGTGTAACTTGAATACTATACTGAGTTGTGGAGGCGCTGTCGCCTCTATAATTGCTGCTGTGCTTAGTATATATAAAGAATTTCAAATACGAACGCAACTTAGAATAAAAAAATATGAAGATGAGTGGAAGAAAATATTGAAAGATCTAGATAATCTTGCTGATTTATGTTCTGATTATTGGCTGATTGCAGGGCGTTCAAAAGAGGAAAAAGGTATACAAGAAAGTAGTATAACTTATAAATGTAAGAATCTATCAACCAACCTTACCATAATAAACAGAAAATACAAAGATTTTATCAAAGGGGATATGGTGGAAATTATAAACTTATTTAATGCGGTGAAATCCGAAGCTACTGGTGGAGACTTTCAAACAACAGCGGCTAAAATAGATAAAGAAAGAGTACAACGAGTACACGATAAGGTAATATCACTTAAAGAAATAATTAATTTGGAAATTTAATAATTTTTAGAAAAATTTTACACTTATTTTGTTTTCGAACATCCGCCATGAATAAAATCGTGGCGGTTTTGTTTTTCAGTGAAAGGAACATCATGGATTGGCTGCAATTTTTACAAATAGTCTGTGTTCCGGCGTTTGTCTGGCTGGTTCATAAATTCGGCGAAATGCGCAAGGAACTGAACGATTTTAAGGTTCAGGTCGCCAAAGAATACGCCACGCAAATGCACATCAATCGGCTTGAATTGAAAATTGATGATTTACGGCAACTTATATGGGAGATACATAATGAATCAGCAGTTACCAAGAGGCATAAGAAACAATAATCCCGGAAACATTCGCTGGGGTGCTAACTGGCAAGGATTGAAAAAGGACGGAAAATCGCAAGATCCGTCCTTTTGTGTTTTTACAACGCCAGTTGCCGGTATCCGTGCGTTGGCAAAGGTTCTCATTAATTATAAGAGGATTCACAGTTTAAATACGGTGAGGCAAATAATCAGCCGGTATGCTCCACCGAATGAAAATCAAACGCAGGCTTATATTCAAGCGGTGGCGAAACAACTTGGCGTTTATCCGGACACAGTAATAGATATTGAGGAAAAATGCGTGCTTTGCGTGTTCATCAAAGCCGTGATTCGTATGGAAAACGGCGTGCAACCGTATTCTGACGATACAATTTTGCAAGGCATTAATCTTGCTTGTTAACCCGCCCTAACAGGGCTTTTTTTTATGAAAGGAATAAATATGCTTAAACTTATTGAACTTCTAAAACTTAATCAGCCATCCACATGGCGCGGTTTAATCGGTCTTTTATCAGGTCTGGGCATGGCGATAAGTCCAGAGTTGGCGGAACACATTGTCGCTTTGGCTGTTTCCGCGTTCGGCATTGTGGAAATTGTCAGAAGTGAAAAAAATACCAACAAATGAAAAGTCAATTGACTGTAATAACGCAATATATGAATGTACGCCTCTCATTAGCGATAATGGGAGGTTCTTTTTTTGTATAAAAAACACACGCCAAAGACTGTGCAGAAAGGACATCTGTCCGAATAACATTTTCCCTTATAGTTGCTTTTTTTGGTATTATCGCAGCATTTGAGCCTTTTTATAGATGTGGATAATTATAATGATTTATGGATATGTTCGAGTAAGCACAGATAAGCAAACGGTTAAAAATCAACGATTTGAAATTGAAAAATAAATGCGCTTAATGTTGCTAAAAACGCTCGCTCTAATCTGTCTGCCGATTGGATTAAACGCCTGCTCGACAAATATAAACAGTGATTTGCTCTACGCCGATTACACCAACGACAATTCCGAAACCATCCGGCAAATTTATAGAAATAATGTGATTTGTGAAGAAATGTGCATCAGAGATAATTTAGTATTTTTATAAGGTCTCCTGACATTGTCTAAAATAAGATGGGTATTTAAGCATTAGATTTTTTGCCGCATTTGTTTTTAAAATTTGTTTAATATAATATCGATTTTGTGTATTAATATTTAAGG
>ERZ1034949.1145-NODE-1145-length-13345-cov-27.300451_pt1 | contig 13345 bp, 8 predicted proteins | sample MGYA00520590_ERZ1034949 | MGnify/ENA primary metagenome ERZ1034949 (study PRJEB33766, sample SAMN09781752) | gut metagenome | biome: gut microbiome | host: Homo sapiens | place: Madagascar | study: EMG produced TPA metagenomics assembly of the PRJNA485056 data... | reverse complement strand
ACTTACATAATTTTGACAGGTGACCATTTTATGGCCACCCTTTGTAGGTTGGATGGTTTTCTGCTCTTTACTTTTTAGAATATTATCTCGAACTCGCGTTAGTAAGACAACCTTCTGCACGTTTCACACAACATCATGGACTGTTTTTAGGGAAATAGTCGGTTGGCCTCATCAGGCACGCTCCCCTTTCGCGTAGTTGTAACGCGTTAATATAAGGCTGTGCCTCTAAAAACGAAATCGAAACTTTTGCCTAACTTTGCAGCCGTGAATAAGGAATATGTTTTTTGCAAGGGCGCACGCACAAAGGTGGCGTCCTTACTGCTGGTTGCCATAAGTGCCGCAACCAGCACCTATGCCAGCAATACGGGGGCCAACAGTGCCGACAGCACCGATGCCCCAACGGCACGCTTTGACTACAGTCTGTCGGCCATTACCGAAGGACAATGGAACATGACCACCGGACGCGGTGCATGGGCCAACCGCCTTGATGCCTCGCTGGGCATCGGGCTGTGGAGGGGGGCACGCCTCGAAGCTGGCATTCTGAGCACTTGGCAACCTACCGACTACATTGCCGAGGTGTGCCAGGACTTTTCAAACATCAACGCACCAAACCGTCCGTTGCGGTTGGTGCATTTCGGACTTCAGCAGCATTTTATTGACAACAAGTTAGGAGTGTTTGTCGGTCTGCGACAGGCCGACGAGGACTATTTCAACACCCCGATGGCCGGGCTGTCAACGGGTGCTTCGTGTGGTTGTGTGCCCACGGTGAACGACAATTTTCACATCAACGTGTTTCCGCTCACCGCATTAGGCTTGCACATTACCTACACCCCCGCCCCACAATGGCTTGTGCAAACCACCCTGTATAATGGCAACGCCTACGACACGCTCGACCGCTCGTTCCGCTTCAGGCCACATGCCGATGGCATAATCAACCTGGGCTCGGTAAGCTACACCCGTGAGGGGGCGCACGCTGACGACTTCAGTGCCACCTACCTTGTGGGCTGGAACTTTGGCAATCATTACCGCGAGGGCACGCAGCACCGCCACTCGCAGGTGGGCTTTTGGGCCACGGTGGAGCAGCCCCTGGCCAAAGTGGGGCGCGTGGGGTTGGCGGCAGCGGCCACAGTGTCGCACCAATTTAAGGACCCCGAAGTGGCCGTGGGCTACTGGAACGGTACACTGGCGGCCAACAACCTTACACGCCGTGGCGGCACGCTGGCCCTGGTGCTGAACCGTGCCTACTACAACGATGCACACGAAACCGACACCGAGCTGACCTTTGCCATGCCGCTCGGACAGTACTTCACACTGCAGCCCGCCATTCACCATTATTCTACAAGCGGACACAAGCAATGGCTCGGACAACTGCGCGTGACGGTGAGCCTGTAACCCGCATACCCAAACATGGTGATTTTGCCCCCGAAACACCATCGGGACAAGGATAGCTGCACCTTTTTTAGTACCTTTGCACGTAGAATAAAGAATAACAAACAGTATGACTAACGTACAGCAAAGGTCGGCCATAAAGTTGGAGAACGCATTGGCCGAAATTTCAAAGTTTGAAGTTGAAAACGGCGTGACGGAATTTCACGTCATGATACACGCCACACGTCCCGAACAGACATTTCAGGAGCAGCTTGACGCGGTGCTCAACACGTATTATAATTTGCTCGAAACGGAGTTAAAAGGTGCCTCATCGGTTATCAAACGCTACTTTTTGAGCGATGCCGCCAACCAGTATGAAACCTTGATAGCCTCGGTGCCCGAAGCACCGGCCTGTGCCTGCTCGGTAATAGAGCAAGCACCGCTCAACGGCACCAAGGTGGCGTTGTGGGCTTATTTGCAAACGGACATTGGCTGCGGCACCTTCAACAATGGGTTGTACCGTGTGCAGCATGGTGCTTATACCCACTTATGGGGAGGCAGCGCCGTGGCTCAGGCACCCGACTCTGAGGAGCAAACAAGCCTGCTGCTCAAAGACTATGTGATGCAACTGCTGGCCAATGGCGGCCACCTGGCAGAGAACTGTGTGCGCACATGGTTCTTTGTGCAGAATGTTGATGTGAATTATGCCGGTGTGGTGAAAGCACGCAACGAGGAGTTTTACACACAGAACCTTACGAGCAAGACGCATTTTATTTCGAGCACGGGCATCAACGGCCGCAATGCCAACCCCGATGCGCTGGTGCAGCTTGACACGTATGCAGTGCTCGGCATCAAGCCCGAACAGATGCAGTACTTGTATGCGCCCACTCACCTTAACCCTACCTACGAGTATGGGGTGAGCTTTGAGCGCGGCACACGCATGGATTATGGCGACCGCCGCCAGGTGTTCATTTCGGGCACGGCAAGTATCGACAACAAGGGCAACATTCTGTACCCTGGCAACATTCGCAAGCAAACCGAACGTATGTGGGAGAATGTGGAGGCACTGCTCAATGAGGCCGAATGCGGATTTGAAGATGTGGGACACATGATAGTGTACTTGCGCGACACGGCCGATTATGCCGTGGTGAACCAAATGTTTGAGGAGCGCTTTCCCGGTGTGCCCAAAGTGATTGTGCACGCACCAGTGTGCCGTCCGGGCTGGCTCATCGAAATGGAGTGTATGGCCACCAAGGCCGTTATTAACACCGAATTTGAGAATTTATGATACATGTTTGCTATGGCCTTGCCCCGCAATAGGCGCAAAGCTGTAGCAAATATCTTTTCAGATGCTACCTCTAATGGGGGCGACGCGTCCCGCGTCGGTTTTTCAGCAGCCTCGGGACGCGCCGCCCCCATTTATATGTTTGCGTTACTTATAAAAAGATACCGACCATTATGAAACGCATATTCATCATACTTTACACCTTAATGCTCATTGTGCTGGGTGCTGCCACTCTGGTTGAGGACAGCAAGGGCACGAGTTTTGCCACCGACTACATATATGGCGCCCCGTGGTTTATTGCCCTGTGGGGGGTGCTGGCAGCCGGCATGGTGGCAGCCATTGTCAAGTGGCAACTGTGGCACCGGTTCTCGGTCATGATGCTCCACCTGTCGTTTGTGGTGATATTGACGGGGGCATTCACCACTTTCGTCACCTCTAAAAAGGGGGTGGTGCATTTGGTGAACAGTGTGCCCGTACACACATTTCAGAGCGAGGATATGAGCCAGAGCTATCCACTGCCATTCACACTGGTGCTCGACAGTTTCAGCGTGCAGCACTACCCTGGCACCATGGCTGCCGCCAACTATACCAGTGCCGTGAGCATCACTGCCGACACGGGCGAGACGGTGCACGCCGACATTTCGATGAACAACATTGTGAAGCACAGCGGCTACCGCTTTTACCAATCGTCGTACGACGAGGACGGACAGGGCAGCTGGCTCAGCGTGAACTACGACCCTTATGGCACGGGCATCACCTATCTGGGCTATCTGCTGCTTGTGGTGTCAATGCTCATGGTGGTGGCCGACCGCCGCGAGGAGGTGCGACGCCTGCTCAGCCACCCACTGCTGCGCAAGGGCGGCTTGCTGATGCTTGGCATAATGCTTGGCACCATGCCGGCCTTGGCCAACCGCACGCTGCCGGCCTTTAATCGCGCCAAGGCCGACTCGCTGGCCGTGAAGCAGGTGGTGTACAACGACCGCGTGGCACCCTTCAACACGCTGGCACGCGACTTTGTGCTGAAGCTCTACGGCAGTGCTTCGTACCATGACTTGACGCCCGAACAGGTGGTGAGCGGCTGGCTGCTGCGCCCCGACGTGTGGCAAAACGAGCCTATGATATTGGTTAAAAACGCCGAGCTGCGCCGCATTCTGCATCTCGACACAAAATATGCACGGCTGACCGACCTGTTCGACAACAATGGCTACATTCTGCAACGCTACTGGCACGGTGGCCAAGCTGCCACACCCAACGACCCGCTGCAAAAGGCCATTGCCGAGGTGGACGAGAAACTGGGCCTTGTCATGATGCTGCAAAAGGGCACGCTCATCACGCCGCTGCCCAAGGACGGCAGTGTGCAACCGCTCTCGTCCACTCGCGTCGAGGCGGAACTGCTTTACAACCGGATGCCTTTTGCCAAGGTGCTGTTCATGGTGTGTCTCACACTGGGGCTGGTGGCATTTGGCCGCCTGGTTTACCGCAATTTGTCTGGCCGTCCGGCGCTCAAGCATGAGCACGCGGTGTGGAGCGGTTTGCTTTATGCCGTCACCCTTGCGCTGCTGTTTGCCTTTGGTTTGCGCTGGTATGTGGCCGGCCATGTGCCCATGAGCAATGGGTTTGAAACCATGCAGTTTATGGCACTTGCCACGTTGGTGGTGTCGTGTCTTACCCACCGCCGTTTTGGGGTGATGCTGCCTTTCGGCCTCATTCTGTCGGGCTTTGCCCTGTTGGTATCGTTCCTGGGGCAGAGCAACCCGCAGATCACCAACCTCATGCCGGTGCTGGCGTCGCCGTGGCTCAGTCTGCACGTGTCGGTGGTCATGATGGGGTATGCGCTGCTGGCCTTTACGATGCTCACGGGCATCATGGGCCTTTGTTTGCCGCGCCAGGCCACACAACTCATGCTGCTTGGGCGCTTGCTGCTCTACCCCGCCGTGTTCTGTCTGGGCATAGGCATATTTCTTGGTGCCGTGTGGGCCAACCAGTCGTGGGGCGCTTACTGGAGTTGGGACCCCAAGGAGACGTGGGCGCTCATTACTTTTATGACTTACGCCATTGCCTTTCACAACCACTCATTGCCTTGGCTCAGCAAGCCGCGCCACTTTCACTGGTTCTGCACCCTGGCTTTCCTGACCGTGCTGATGACTTACTTCGGTGTAAACTTTGTGCTGGGGGGAATGCATTCTTACGCAGGATAAGTAGCGAGGGGTGCGCGCTATGGCCGCTGACGCGGATAACAGAAGAATAAAATGGCTGACGCCGTAGTGTTACAAGTAGTAACGCTACGGCGTCAGCTCATTTGCACATCTGCATATTTCCGCACATCTGCATATTATTGTTGTCCGGTAAAACATAAACATGAAACGGATTCAAGCACCAAACGCTACCTCTAATGGGGGCGACGCGTCCCGCGTCGGAAATTAAGGCAAAGGCTCACAAACAGCCATGTAATTAGTGCTGTCTGTAAGCCTTTAGTTAGTGTATGAACATTGAATTTTCCCGACGCGGGACGCGTCGCCCCCATTAGAGGTAGCGTTTGGTGCTTGAGTCCGTTCGCATGTTTATGTTTTACCGGACAACAATATCTGCACATCTGTGCAGCATCACTGGTCCTCCTCGGTGCGCTCCATGATGCTGGCTGCCAGGCAGTCGGCGGTATGTATAATCATTACCAGAGGATAGAGGGAGTGCGCAGTGTCGTAGTTGCGCTGATCCTCGTAAGAGTTCATGTTCACACCCCACGGGCCCATGTGCCAACGTATGGCCAGCATTTCGGCATCGGTCAGCTCAAGACCGCTGCAAAGGAGCAGCACCAACGACTTTTCGCCGTGTCCCATCGGAAAATTCTTGTAGCTCACATTGTAACCCGGCACGTCCTCGTACACACCCATGGCATTGCGCTTGCGCTTGGTGGTGGGCTGGTAGATGTCGGTTTTGCACACATCGTGCAACAAACTGGCCAAGATGACACTGTCGCGCGGCACCTCACGTTCGAGGGTGGGTTCGAGCTGTTTCATGCCCTCCCACACCTTGAGGGCAGCCTTGCAGGTGTTGAGTGAGTGCAACACCAGTCCGCCCTTGACATTGAGGTGGTGTCCGGCCGATGCAGGCGCATCGAAAAAGCCCCATTCCTCAAGGTCGTTAATCACATCGTCAATGCCGTCGCGCTTGCAACTGCGCAACAGCTCCAAAAACTCTTGTTTGTAAACGGTTATGTCTATGTCCATAAATATTATATTTGTGTTCTATTGAATTGTTCACTCATACCATTTCTTTATCTGTAAAAGCCGCTTGCGCGGAGCTTGGTATTGCGCGTTAATAAGGCTCTTCGCCGCCACGAATTCACGACTGCGAACGCCCAAAATGTCGAAGATGACATGCGGCAAATCGTCGGTCATGAAGGGACGGCCCTCGGCTGCGCGCAGACGTGCTACCATGTCGGAATGAACGGCTGCATAAGAGGGTGTAAGATAGATGAGAAACGGCACATCAAGTTGCTCACGCTTTGCGCGGGGCACATCGGTAGCCAAGTCGGTACGCCCCAACTGATGACGATAATTGTAGACCTCCTCACCATGATCGGCAAAGTAGAGGACAATGGCGTTACGCTTTTCGAAGAGCCGTATAATGTGGTCGACCACGAGGTCGTTGTAGCGCGTAGCATTGAGATAATCGGCCACACTCTGCCGCTCTGCTTCGCTCAAGTTTAGTGTTGAGCGAATGTCGCCTGACTTGAAGTAAGTATCGCCTTCGGGAAAACGCTCGCTTGCACGCTGGTGCTGCCCATAGAGGTGGAATATGACAAAATTACGCTTGGGCTGTTCCAACGTTTTGCGTTGCTGCTCATAGTACGTCACTAATTGCTCATCGTAAGCAAAGGTGCGCGTGCCGCGATAATCGAAGAGTAACGAGGCGATGCGTGGGTCGTTGAAAAAGCCCATGGAGGCGTTGAAGCGTTTGTCCATCTCCGCACCCGCAAACTGATTGCTTAAAAACACCACATTGTAGCCACAGCGCCGCAGCACAAGAGGGAACAGCGGCGCATCGCACCACTGTCGTGCCTCGCCCACCGAGGCTGTTGAGAGGAACTGCTTGAAATTCTGAGTGGTGCCATTGTCTGAGGCTATGACATCGCGAAAGACAAAGAGTCTGCCACCTGCCAAGCGTTGGCGCAACCGGGGATTGGTGTCGTACGCTCCGTCGTAGAGGTTGCTCATGTGCCGGTTGAACGACTCGCCAATGATGAGTACAAAGTCTGCCGCCTGTTCTTTGCTAAGAACTGGCTCTTTGTAGCTTTGCAACGTCTGGGCACAGCGATCAAATTCCTGGGCAAAGCTTTTGTGCATGAGCACAGACTGATACAAATTCCAAATGGCATTACGCTTAATTGGCGAATGCACCATGCCAACGCGATCATCGTTGGTCATGGCATCGCTGCCAAAGAAGAAGGCGTGACTAACGAGCAACATCATTCCTGCAATTTCTAACGCGCGCCCAACTTTGCTCTTTGCCCACGCGGGCCAAGGCTTGACGCGTTTTACCCCCCCCAGTTCGGCAGCTATAAACAGGGCATAAAACACCACAAGGCCCAATGTGTGATAAGAGAGGATAAAGGTGTGAACGAACTCACTGCTCTCGCGTGCGTTAGTCTCACAAAGAAACTGGAGTATGTAGGCGTCCCAATGCCGGTTAAAAGAAAGTAGCAAAAAGACATTGCTCAGGCTATAGCCTACTAAAAACGAATGGCAGACGATGTGCAAAGCACGCTCCACACGCGGCTTTGCCAACGAGAACAAGATGCAGATTAAATACGACAAGGCTGCATAAAAGCAGACATTGAACAAGGTTGCAACTACCGCCTCCCACCATATTTGCCCCCGAAGCATAAACAGTTCGGGGAGCATCAGCAAGAAGGTCATCGCGGCACATACAATGGGATTGATGCCTTTGTGGTTGTGAATATTTGGCATGTTAGAATGGGGTATTGAACACCGAGGGAGAATTAATGTCCTGCAAAGAGCAGCACGCTCTGTAATACTTGGCATCTTTATAGGGTGGTTCTAATAGTTGAACACCTCCTGCTTATGGTGATTACTAAGGACAAAATTACCGAAATCTTTCGTATTATTGACGACTTGTGTCAATAATATGACAAGCAGGCATTCAATATTAGTTCTTCTAATCATGTCCAGCCTCAGCCGATAGGCCTTGCCCCATTGTTGGTTCCATAAATTCCAGGCCTCATCGCCCGCGTAAAGGTTTAGCCATATATTAACGACAAGATACAGACGCATTTAGCAGGTTGAACCGCAACTATCACACTGCGGCATGGCCCCACGTTACAACTTTATAAAAATTTAATAATCGGCATAAGTGGTCCATTTCCGTGCATAAGTGGTAAGATAACGCGCATACATTACATTTCAGTATTAAAACACCTTTATTCTGAGGGTATTGCGAATTGTGCACACTTGCGAGACGAAGGCTTTTTTTTTAACTTTGCATTACAATATGTCAATATTAAGAGAACATTGTTTATACTCACTAACACACACATGATATGAAGTTTTTACACAAACTATTAGTATTCGCGTTACTGTTTGTTGGCGTCATTACGCAAGCATCAGCCGAAGCTTTTACTGTGAATGGTGTGGTTTACCGCATTACAGACACAGGCGTAGCTGTAAATAATTTAGCCAAAGACAACAATCTGAATGGCATTGTCTATGTGCCCGAGGAGGTACAGTACGGCTCAACCACCTACAAAGTTACGGGCATTGATTACTTGGGGAATAGAGACATCAAAGATATTTCGCTTCCTGGCACCATCAAAAAGATAGCCAATGAGACATTCAGGAACTGCAAGAACCTGCAGACTGTCTGGCTTGGCGAAGGCATCAGCTATGTCAGTAACGAAATGTTCTACAACTGCACAGCACTCCAGAATGTTTCATTGCCAAACTCATTGCAGTACATTGGCAACCTTGCTTTCTGGGGTTGCACAAGCCTTAAATCAATACAACTGCCCGAATCACTTGACAGTTTGGGGGATTATGTGTTTTTAGACTGCGAATCTCTTTCAAACATTGTGTTACCCAAGTCCCTACACGCTATTGGCCACTCCTGCTTTAGCGGTTGCAATGAATTAAGTACAATCAAAGTCAGCCCAGCTAATCCATATTTTTCAACAGACGGCAAAGCCATTTTCAATAAAGACAAGACAGTATTGTACACTGCTATACCGCTTACGAGTTACAACGTCCCCTCAACGGTGCGTGAATTGGGATATTCTGCCTTTAGCGGCCAAAAAGACATGACATCAATAACCCTGCCCGAAGGACTTACGAGTATTGGCAGAAGCGCATTTGGAGGCTGCTACATATTAGAGCAACTTGTTATTCCGTCAACTGTAAAAAGTATTGACGCGGACGCCTTTCATGGCTGTTCTGCACTCAATAAAATCAATATACCACAAGGCATTAGAAGCTTGGCTGACGGAGTACTGTCCTACTCTGGCATCAAAACATTAGATATACCTTCCTCGGTAAACTACATTGGCGAGGAGGCTTTTCATAATTGTGAGTCCTTGCAATCGATCAAATTGCCCGAAGGACTTACTTTATTGAATTATAAACTGTTTGATGGGTGCAAGCAACTTTCTGACATACAGATACCCTCAACCGTTACAACCATTAAAGAAGATGCGTTCAATGACTGTAAAGCATTAAAGACTATCACATTGCCAGCATCTCTCAGTACACTTGAAAATGAGCCGTATTCCAGTGGTGGCATTTTTTCGGGCTGTAGTGCCTTGAAGTCTATTCTGATTGAAGCAGGCAATAAGTATTTCGAATCAGATGGCACTGCCTTATATAATAAGGCAAAAGACACTTTGATATGTTTCCCTCGCGGTGTAACAGACGTTGTTGTTCCGCAATCAGTTAAGACTATCGGTAAAAAAGCATTCTTTGGCTGTGACAGTCTGCAAAACATTCTGTTTGACGACGGCGTTTCTGACCTTGTAATAGAAGAAAGAGCTTTCGAAGAATGTAAGAATATTAACAAGCTGGTTCTTACATCAGGCATTAAAGAAGTGAATTACGGTGCCTTTGATGACGCTCACATCAACCAACTGGTTATAACTACAACACACCCCCGAAGTTTCTATGGTGGCATTCCATGGGGTGGCAATATTGAAACAATATATGCGCCAGCCTCTGACCTCAGCACCATAAAGAGCTATACATCGAGCAGTTTAATACCACTTGATGCCATCTATGTAGCATCAGACATCACAATAGGATCACGTTCAATTGCATTCAAACTTGTTAAGAACGAAGCACCCTCAGGACTTGACGAACTGCCTGCCAACACGTACCCTTGCGTTAAAATTGGCGATACCGAAATAGAGGCTGACGAGAACGGACGCTATGTGCACGCAGGACTCGTTCCCGAACGCACATTTACCTATACCATCTCTGCCAAAGACAGCCATGGGAACAAGGTGGGTAGTGCATATTCCTTTACAAAGAAAACTGCCAGTCTGTTCAAATCGTTTACGTTATACTCGGGTCAAACATACGTTGCAAGTTCTAACATCAGACTCAATGTAGACCCCGAAATGGAGCAGCCGGACGAATGCCGCTTTGTCTATGGACCTTCTTACACTAAATCATGCGATTTGAAATATAGCGATGAGGTGCAAAGCATAAAGCTTACAGGATTTTGGCCTTCGACGACTGTCACTCTGAATTATCAAGAACTGAAAGACGGAAGAGTCACGTACTCGAAAGAATACAACATCATGACGGAAGGCATGGGGCTCAGTGCCGAGTTTGGCAAGATTACACCCACAAGCTACACCATGACAGGATCGCGCAACAAGACATCTCATGATGCTGAAGTAGTGGACGAGGGGTGGACGCTTGACCGCGAAACCATAACCCGACACGGAAGCACACTACACGTGACAGGCTGCGAACCTGAAAGTTATATATATGCTGGATATGCCGTCATGGTGAAGAATGGTAGCGAAACCAAATTGTACTACTACTCTCCAAGCAAATCGAAGCAGCTGCCGGCTCTGACGCTCGAAACTGTGACTGAGGCAAAGGCTACCTCAAACACTGTGGCACTGATATGCGCCACTACCAATATTGACGATGAGGAGGCTAACACAGGATTTGAATGGCGACGCTATGACGCGCCCGACCTCGTGCCAAGCTCGAAGGCTAACTGCCCCGTTGTAGATGGTGTAATGACTGGTGCCCTGCGCAATTTGAGCGCCAGCACATACTACAAATTCCGCCCATTCTATAAGGCCGAAAGCGGCAAAACATGGTATGGCGAATGGTCAGCCTTTGGCACTGCCGACGCTTATGTTTACTTTGACCCGACGGTGCGCACCTATGCCGCTGTGTGCCACGATGAGAACTCGGCTACAGTGAGCGGCTTTATCATTGCCGGTTCTGACGACATTAAGGAGCAAGGTTTTGAATACTGGAAACGCGACGATGCTTATGCCACAGCCAAACACACCACTGCCACCACCGACGATAATACGCATCAAACTGTTGTGGCTACGGGACAGCGCATGAGTGCTGTACTCCAAAATCTTGAGCCGAACACTACCTACATTGTGCGCGCTTACGTTACAACCGAACACGGCACAACTTATGGCGAGGAGCAAATATTCTCAACACCATACTCTACTGCCATTGGCGAGGTTGAGCTTGACGAGGCATACAGTGACCACCTTGCGGCTAAGGTTACCAAAGTTGGCAACAACGATTTGCAGCTGGCCATCTGCGGCACCGCACGCCCCGTGGCCATACGCTTGACTGCTGTGAGCGGCATACAAATGGCTGCAACCACACTCGGAAGCAGCCTTGAAAGCACCCGCCATGCTTGTCTGCACACCAACCGCCTGCAACCAGGCATGTATTTATTGCACGTTACCGACGGGCAGGATGCGCAAACCATACGCATCGCCATTAAGTAAGCACCCTACAACTATATTTATAGCCCCGCCCAACTTGTGTGCAAAGTTTGCACACACGATGGGCGGGGCTTTTATTTGTAAAAGTGGTATACGTCATGGCTGCAACTTTATTTCTAAATTTGCAGCAGCTGCATGTAGCATTTTATCAGCGCATGCGTCTAATAAACAGAGATCAAACAACCATACACACGAATGACCGAACAAGAATTTTCACAATTGGTCAGTGCACACAAAAGTACCATCTACACCGTTTGCTACATGTTTTCGAAGGACGAGGACGAGGTGAATGACCTGTTTCAGGAGGTGCTCATCAACTTGTGGCGAGGCATAGACACCTTTAAGGGGGAGGCGAAACTAAACTCTTGGATTTACCGCATCAGCCTTAACACCTGCATATCGGCCGAACGCAAGAAGAAACGGCAGCCTCAGACCGAACGCCTCGACATGAGCATCAATCTGTATGAGGACAACGACACTGACTCCCGACAAATACAAATGCTCTACAAACGGGTGCACCAACTGCGCCCCTTCGACCGCGCCCTGGTGCTGCTGTGGCTCGAAGGACTGCCCTACGACGAGATTGGCGCCATTACGGGCATAACGGCCAAGAACGTGTCGGTGCGCCTGGTGCGCATACGCGAAGAGCTTAAACACATGAAATGAGGCCACACCTCCACCCCCCTCATCACCTCTACCGAATAACAAGCATTACTATCATGGATAATACCTTGAACGAAATAAAACAACAGTGGCAGTTGCTGCAAGACAAACTTGAAAGTCAGTCCATCGTTAACGACAAGCTGATTAGACGCATCATCAACAGCAACGCACGCAGCATCAACCGCCACGCGCTGTTAGTGACCGTCATGGCTGCCCTGGCCATACCCTACTGCACCTGGTTGCTGCTATGGCTGCGCATATCGTTGGCTTTCACCATTGTCACCGCCGTATTTTTACTTGCAGCCGTGTGTTACAACATTTACACTCACCGCCGCGTGCAGCCTGCCCAACTTGCTCAAAGCAGTTTGGCCGAAGTGACATGCCGCGTGGCACGCATGAAAATGCTCTATGCCAGATGGCTGCGCTTCAGCATTCCATTCATTATATGTTGGTTCGCGTGGTTTGTATACGAAATCATAACCCTTGCCGGCATGAGCCATGACGAACGCACGGGCATACTCGTGGGTGGCGTAGTGGGTGGCATAATTGGTGCTGCTTTGGGCATATACACTTACCGCCGCACCCAGCACTTGGCCAGTGAAATTCTTGACCAAGTGCGCGACTGTCAAGCCCCAACCCCTTGATGCACTCTAACGCTTAAGAAATGCACATTTACACACTCTCAAGCGTGTTTTTACCCCTTTTGTTGCACAAAAATGCACTTTCTCGCAAAAAAAATGGCGAAATACTTTGCAGTTTCAAAAATAAGCCGTACTTTTGCATCGCTTTCGGAAAGAAAGACACTCATTATGGTGCTTATAGTTCAGTTGGTTAGAGCGTCAGATTGTGGTTCTGAATGTCGTGGGTTCGAATCCCACTAAGCACCCCACCAAACAGAGGATTGTTCGTAACGAGCAATCCTCTGTTTTTGTTATGTGTTCGTGAGAACATAAGGACAGAAGTTGTAACGTGTATCAGCCGCTTAGCGCGGAAAACATAAGCAACATAAGTTTTCTCTAAAAAAGGATTAT
>ERZ1034949.1143-NODE-1143-length-13356-cov-26.143297_pt1 | contig 13356 bp, 9 predicted proteins | sample MGYA00520590_ERZ1034949 | MGnify/ENA primary metagenome ERZ1034949 (study PRJEB33766, sample SAMN09781752) | gut metagenome | biome: gut microbiome | host: Homo sapiens | place: Madagascar | study: EMG produced TPA metagenomics assembly of the PRJNA485056 data... | reverse complement strand
CTATGTGCTCCATTGGGCTTTCAGCCCGTCCTTGCTAAATCCGAAACTTGAATAAATAAACAAGCAAATTATGAAACTCAAATATACCGTAGCGCTCACGGCCTTTGCATTGTGCAGCAGCATGAGTGCGCAAGACATATATAAAGTAGAAACCCTCAGCGGCAGCGACCTTAATGGTACAGCGCGCTATGTGGGCATGGGTGGTGCCATGAGCGCATTGGGAGCCGACCTGTCGACCATTGGCACCAATCCTGCCGCCATAGGCATGTACCGTCGCAGCGATGTGGCACTTACGGGTAGTGCCACCATACAGCCCAACGGCCAGTCGTTTTACGAAATAGACAAGGCACGCGGCTCGTTCGACCAGGCCGGATTTGTATATTCCTTCAAAACAGGCGATGGTAAAGGCAAGGGCGTGAATTTTGCCAATTTTGCCTTCAACTACCAAAAGCGGCGCAATCTTAAAAACTTTATTGGCCTCGACAACATTGCCACGCCTAAAGGCACTTCGCAGTCGTGGCAGATGCAGGAACTTGCCTATTACAATGGCAGGGGCTTGGACTTCAGCAACGACAATGACTGCAACTACACCACGCCGTTGGCTGTTACAGGTTACGATGCACAGATGATAGTTGAGGGACGCGATGCCAACGGCAACCGCATCTACACGCCACGCAATTCGATGGCTTACAACTATTATCGTGCCCAATGGGGAGGCATACAGCAGTACGACTTCAACCTCTCGTTCAACATCAGCAACCAATTTTACGTGGGTGCCACCTTTGGTGTGTACAATGTCGATATGCACAGCCATTTGGAGTATGACGAAAATCTTTCGGCTGACGGCACACACAGCATTGGAGCATACAACATGAATTATGACGAGTCGGTGACCGGCACTGGCTTCGATGCCAAAGTAGGCTTTATTTACCGTCCCATCGAAGAAAGTCCCTTCCGCATAGGTTTGTCGGTAAGCACACCAATATTCTACGATCTTACACACGATGCGTATCTCTATATGGAAAGCCCATTCCAATATACCGACACCGAAACGAACAAAACATACGATCGTACAGCTGCAAACTATACCGTCACAGACTTGGATTACCGCATACGCACGCCGTGGAAACTGAATATCAGTGCGGCCACCACCGTGGGCAATTACTTGGCACTTGATGCAGAGTACGAAGTGAGCCGTTACACTGGTGCGCAAGTGCGTTACCCCGATTACGACCGCTACGATTATTGGAACGACAGCTACATCTCGTCTGTTCGCGACCGCGAGATGGATAAGGAAATTGACGCCATGCTCAACACCGTGCAGACATTCCGTGTCGGTGCCGAGGTACGCATGGCACCAGGGTTGTTCGGCCGCATTGGTTACAACTACGTGTCTTCACCATTCAAAAAGAACGCCTATCTGAACGCCTTCACCGAAAGCCCTTCATACCATTACAGTCTCAATACCGACTATGTCAATCTTGGCGCTATCAACCGCTTGACACTCGGCTTGGGCTACCGTTGCAAGCACTTCTATCTCGACATGGCCTATCAATATCAGCATCAGCATGGCGATGTTTATGCTTTCCGTGCAACTGACTATGACGCAGGTATGTCGTCAGACAATCTGCTGAAGGGGCAGGACGTCAAGCTCGACCGCCACAACATCATGTTAACCCTTGGCCTCAAGTTCTGACAATCCCCTAAAATAGTTTGGAACACTTGCTCAATAAATTGCGCATATCACACAGCCGCAGCTTCGCTACGGAGCGTGCACAGCTTGTGATATGCGCAATTATTGTATGCTGACATGCAGTGTAGCCCAAATGCCCCTGCCGTGCCAAACACTTTCAAGCAAAGTCTCAAAAAACTATCAATTCGCTTTGCAGTTACTGCAAAAGGCTGTACTTTTGTAGATGCAGAAAGCATACTCTTGTTCTTTTTATCACACCCCGTGCCTCCTAAGGAGTATGCGTGTTGGCGGCTCCGCTTGCAAGTATTGGCGAAAACACACTTGTGGGCATTGCATCATACGCAAAACTAACATTACCTATCATAATAACAAGCTAATGAAGACAGATATCGAAATTGCGCACAGCACAGAGCTCAAGCGCATTGACGAGGTAGCAAAGCAGTTGGGCATCGACCCCGAAGCCATCGAACACTATGGCAAGCACATTGCCAAACTGCCCCTTTCGCTCATTGATGAGAAGAAAAAAGGCAAGCTCATCTTGGTAACAGCCATTACGGCCACACGTGCCGGCATTGGCAAGACGACTGTGAGCATTGGTCTTGCCCTTGGTCTTAATGCTATTGGCAAGAAGGCTTGTGTGGCGTTGCGCGAGCCTTCGCTTGGTCCTTGCTTCGGCATGAAGGGCGGTGCAGCAGGTGGCGGATATGCCCAGGTGCTGCCAATGGAACGCATCAATCTGCACTTCACTGGCGACTTCCATGCCATCACCTCGGCCCACAATATGATAGCTGCCCTGCTCGACAATTACCTTTACCAGCACGAGAAGGAAGGCTTTGGCTTGCGCGAAATACTTTGGCGTCGCGTGCTCGATGTCAACGACCGTTCGCTCCGCTCTATCGTTACCGGACTCGGTCCGGCAACCAATGGCATTACACAGCAGGCTGGTTTCGATATAACCCCCGCATCAGAGTTGATGGCCATTCTTTGTCTTGCACAGGACGAGGCCGACTTGCGCCGTCGCATTGAAAACATACTCTTGGGCTATACCTACGACGGCAAGCCCTTCACGGTTAAGGACCTTGGTGTGGCTGGTGCCATCATGGTGTTGCTCAAAGATGCCATACAGCCCAATTTGGTGCAGACAACCGAAAATACGCCAGCCATTGTGCATGGTGGCCCGTTTGCCAACATTGCCCATGGCTGCAATTCGCTCATTGCCACACGCATGTCGTTGAGCCATGCCGACTACACCATCACCGAGGCCGGATTTGGTGCCGACCTGGGTGCCGAAAAGTTCTACAACATTCTTTGTCGCAAGAGCGGTCTCGAACCCGATTTGACTGTGATTGTAGCCACAGCCCAGGGCTTGAAAATGCACGGTGGTGTAGAACTTGACAAAATCAAGGAACCAAATGAGGAAGGTCTGCGTCACGGTCTGGCCAATCTCGACCGCCATGTGCACAACCTTCAGGGTTTTGGCCAGAGCGTTGTTGTCGTGTTCAACCGTTTCGTAACCGATACAGAGGAAGAGATGGCGTTGCTGCGTGAACACTGTGAAAAGGAACTCGGCGTGCCCTTCGTCATCAACTATGCCTACACCGATGGTGGTGAGGGTGCAAAGGAGATGGCACAGCTCGTGGTTGACACCATTGACAAGAACCCCTCGCAGAAACCCTTGCATTTTACTTACGACGACAACGACTCCATCAAGACCAAAATTGAGAAGGTGGCCAAGACCATTTATGGTGCGGCCAGTGTCACCTTTGCCAAGCCGGCTTTGAAACGCATCAAGTTGGCCGAGGAACACGGTATGGCCCACTTCCCCGTGTGCATTGCCAAGACGCAGTTCTCATTCTCGGCCGATGCCAAACAGTATGGTGCGGTGAGTGGTTTCAACATTCTCATAAAGGACGTTGTGCTCAACGCTGGTGCCGAAATGATAGTAGCCATTGCTGGTGACATCTTGCGTATGCCTGGTTTGCCCAAGGATCCGCAAGCCAACCACATCGATTATGTTGATGGCGAAATCATTGGCTTGAGCTAATGTGCTTTCAATGTGAAAATAACTTTGAACACCTGCTTAGTACGGCAGACACCGTAGCGTGACCTGTTGGCCGCTAATGCAGAAAACAAAAGAATATAAAGGCTGACGCCGTAGCGTTTTTGTTTATAACACGCTACGGCGTCAGCCTTCATTTGTACATCTGTACATCTGCACATCAGCGAGCTGTGCTCGCTATCCCTCCTCGTCCAGTCTGTTCTCCCACAGGTAGTGGCGTGTCTCCTTAACAATCACGCCCGACAGCAGGAGCAGCGACACAATGTTAGGCAGAGCCATCAAGGCATTGCACGTATCACCCAAATTCCATACAAGATTTATGGCTGTAACGGAGCCTATGAAAGTAGCCGAAATCCACAAAATGCGGTACACATAGCGTGCCTTGCGGCCAAACATATATTCGAGTGCTTTCTCCCCCAAGTAACTCCACCCCAGAATGGTGCTGAATGAGAAAGTGAGTATGCCCATCGTCAGTACAAACGGGCCAAAAGTGGGAATCTGTCCGAAAGCCACCTTGGTGAGTGTGGCGCCGGCCGTGGAGTCAATGCTAGGGTCGGCCATGATAGAACTTACAAGCACCAGTCCCGTGATGGCACAAATCACCACCGTGTCCCAAAAAGGCGAGGTAGAGCTAACCAACGCCTGACGCACCGGGTTACGCGTTTGGGCAGCCGCAGCCACAATAGGGGCAGAACCAAGTCCCGACTCGTTCGAGAACAAGCCACGGGCAATGCCATAGCGCATGGCAATCATCATGCTAGAACCCACAAAACCGCCTGTTGCAGCGTGCGGTGTAAAGGCATCTGTCACAATCAGTTTCAGTGCCGGCCACACATATTCGTGGTTAATGCCCAACAGCCACAAGCAACCCCCTACATAAAACAGTGCCATGAAAGGTACAAGCCCTTCGCACACACGGGCAATGCCTTTAACGCCAAACATGATGACCGCACAGGTGAGCAAGGCTATGGCGATGCCGGTGTAAAGAGGCGGAATATGATACCCCTCGTGCAGCAGCATCGATATGGAGTTGCATTGAATCATGTTGCCAATGAAGAAAGAGGCCAACACGGTGCAAAGGGCAAAAACTATTCCAAGCCAGCGGCAGCCAAGGCCGCGCTCAATGGCATACATCGGTCCGCCAAGCATCTTGCCGTCCTTTGTTGTGACGCGGTATTTAATGGCAAGCAATCCCTCGGCATATTTTGTAGCAATGCCCAACACGCCTGTCATCCAACACCAGAACACGGCCCCCGGCCCACCCATAGTAACTGCGGTGGCCACACCTATAATATTGCCAGTGCCAATGGTGCCGGCCAGGCTTGTGGCCAAGGCCGAAAATTGGCTCACATCGCCTGTCGAGCCTTTGTCGCGCTTTATGCTGAGCCTGATAGCCTTAAATATGTAGCGTTGTGGAAAGCGCAAACGTATGGTCAGATACAAATGCGTGCCAAGGAGCAACACAATCATGGGCACACCCCACAGGTAGCCATTTATGAGTGTAAGAAAGTCATTTAGTGCAGACATTATGTAGTTCTTTGTTTGTATTATTGTGCGTTGGCGAAATTAGTAAACAACTTGACAAGTTAACGGGTAAGCAGGTAAGTTTGCCAAGCTTTTTGAGCTTCTTACCATTCAGATCTTAACATAATAAGTAGTGTAAAACATACTTACTTGTTAACTTGTCAACTCGTTAATCCGTTAACCAAGAATCCCGTCAATGGGTTATTGTTGTGCAAAAGTATAACATTTTTCGCTTTTATTGTTACTTTTGTAGTAGAACTCGCAATAAATACTAACAATAAGGCAAATATATGCAAATAATCGAGCATTTCATACAAGGCAAACGCAACAATGCGCAGTTGTGTGAGGACGGTTGGGTAGTCACTCCCCATTTTGCGGCAGTTGTCGACGGCAGCACCTCCAAAGTGGCCGGGCGCAATGGCGGACGCATGGCCATGGAACTGGTGTGCAAGGCCCTGCACACCTTGCCCCCATTGGCCGACAAGGCCACTATGCTGCACCACCTGACCGCCGTGCTTGCAGCACACAATGTGCCGCAAGCCGCCACAAAGGCCGAATACCGTCTCACCTGTTCGGCCGTCATTTACAGTGCAGCGCGCCGTGTGGTGTGGCAGGTGGGCGACTGCTTATGCCGTTTTGGCGGAACCACCTACACACACAACAAATTAGTCGACACCATACTGACCGACGCACGTTGTCATGCCGTGCAATACCTGTTGGCGCATGGCCACACCGCGGCCGACATCATGGCCAACGACCTTGGCCGCGCCATAATATTCGATGCACTGCGTGAGCAGACCAATTTCCAAAATGATCCCAATCCATATAACCCCTACCGCTATCCCGTGTTCGACGGCACACCAGTTGACTACGCCCTGGTGCCCGAATTGCCGGTGCCAAAGGGAGTGGGGGAGGTGGTGCTTGCTTCAGACGGCTACCCCATGCTCTTCGACACCTGGCAGCCCACCGAGGCGTATTTGCAGCAAGTGTTGCAGTCCGACCCGCTTTGTATCGCTGCCAATGCGGCCACCAAATGCTTGATGGCGGGCAATGTGTCGTTTGACGACCGCTGCTACCTGCGCATCGCGACAAATTGATTGGCGGGTTGATGAGGTGACCAACTCCACCAACTTCACTAACTCGTCACAGCCCCCCTCGTCATCTAAATCCCTTCCGCCAAACTTGCCCCGTATTGAAATTCATGCTAACTTCGCGCCCATTATGACAAATATCCTATTCATTTGCCTCGGCAATATCTGCCGTTCGTGCACAGCCGAGGAAATATTCCGCACAATGGTCCACAAGGCCGGCCGTGATGCCGCCTTCCACATCGATTCGGCAGGTCTTATCAACTATCACGAAGGCGAACTGCCCGACAAACGTATGCGCAGCCATGCTGCCGACCATGGTTATTATCTCACCCACCGGTCGCGCCCCGTCACAATGGCTGATTTTGACAAGTTCGACCTCATTATAGCCATGGACGAGCGCAACCGCGACAATTTGCTGTCGATGGCCCCCGACGAAGCAGCACGCAGCAAAGTGGTGATGATGGCCGACTACCTGCAGCACCACGAGGGCGTAACCATCATACCCGACCCCTATTATGGCGGAGCCAAGGGGTTTGAACTGGTTATAGAATTGCTCGAGGACGCCTGTGAGGGGTTGTTGCTCCAACTAACTGCAAATTAACAACGCGTTTTTACTACTGTAAAATGCAGTTGTCAAAATAAAATGTTACATTTGCACTAAGAATAAGCTAAGGCAAAACATCAATAGACATGTTGAAAGGGAGAGGTGGCAAGCAATCAGCTTGCAGGGCAAGCACTTTGTTCGCTTCTCTTTTAACAGCGCTGACTTGAAAGCCATTCATACTTGTCAACTTGTTAACCCCGATATTTGCCAACATAACAAGAAACTATTAACAACATAAACACGCAATACGTATAATATCATGGAACAGAAAGATTTGCAGCACATTGCCAATCAGTTCGAGATTAACGGAACAGTGGCCGAAGTAAAGCCTCTTGGCAACGGCCTTATCAATACAACCTACAAGGTGACAACGGCCGAGGCCGATGCACCCGATTATGTGCTCCAGCACATTAACAATGCCATATTTCCCGATGTGGACATGTTGATGAACAACATTGTGGCTGTGACCACCCATATCCGTAAAAAGCTTGAGGCAAAGCACACCGACGACATCGACCGCAAGGTGCTGCACTTTGTACCCTGCAAGGATGGCAAGTACTACTACATCTTCGACAACAAGTATTGGCGCGTAATGGTGCTCATACCCGATGCAGTATCTAAGACAGGTGTAACCCCCGAAGGTTCAAAGATCGTGGGCGAAACATTTGGCGACTTCCAGGCCATGCTGGCAGATATCCCTGTGCAGTTGGGTGAGACCATTAAGGACTTCCACAACATTGAGTTCCGCTTGCAGCAGTTCCACGATGCAGTTAAGGAAGACAAGATGGGTCGTGCAGCCGGCGTGAAGGATATTATCGACGAAATAGAAAAGCGTGCCGACGACATGTGCCGCAGCGAGCGCCTTTACCGTGAAGGCAAATTGCCCAAGCGCATTGCACACTGCGATACCAAAATCGACAATATCCTTTTCGACAAGAACGACAACGTGCTTTGCGTTATCGACCTCGACACCGTTATGCCGAGCTTCATCTTCTCAGACTTTGGCGATTTCCTTCGTTCAGCTGCCAACACCCAGCCCGAGGATAGTCCGGAATATGACAAAATCGAATTCCGCATGGACATCTTCAAGTCGTTCACCGAAGGTTATCTGAAGACGGCACGTGCCTTCCTCACCCCCATCGAAATTGAAAACTTGCCCTACGCTGCCAAGCTCTTCCCCTACATGCAGTTGGTGCGTTTCTTTGCCGACTACCTCAACGGCGATACTTACTACAAAATTCAGTATCCCGAACACAACCTCGTGCGTTCACGCAACCAGCTCACTTTGCTCAAGCGTGCTGAGGAGAAGGAACCCGAAATGGTAGCTTTCATCAAGCAGCAGCTTGCATAAACTCTTAAAGGGAGTCAAGTTGAAGGGGTGTCCCAATCAATTTGCCAGCCTTTGAGCTTTAGACAATGAATAACTAAAACAACAAGTGTTCCGTCCACGTCAGTTACTCTGATGTGGGCGGAGCTCTTTTGTGTAGACAACTTTTGTGCTGTTTCAGTCTCCTGTTTGCTAATTCCGTCAACTGCGTTAAAGTGTCTGGCAGATGCGTTCAGGAGTTTGAATAAGCCTCATCTTGAACAATTCGTTGGCTTTTGGCAGATTTTTCACGAAAAATAAATACCTTTGCGGGCAAAGGGCGCATGTGCGCCTTGCAAGTAGTTTTCAGCATCTAACAATAACCCTATACAATTCAATGAAAAAGAAATCCTTATTTATAGGTATGGCCGCCCTCATCTTCCCCTCGACGATGATGGCGCAATACACCATCTATCCTGTGCCGCATGAGCAAACTGCTGGAACAGGCAAGGTGAGTTTTCCGACGGAGGTGACAGTGTCATGCGACAAGGGCATTGACCAGTCTACCAAGAATCGCTTGACAAATATATTGTCGGCACATGGCATAACAGCCACATTCCTGGACGATGTTTCGTCCGTTGCGGCCAACATCTATCTGGGTGTGAATGGCGCCAATGGACGAGGCAATGCGGTGGCAGCCGAACTCGGTCTGTCGCTCGACGTGCTGAGCAAGGAAGGCAAGTTTGACCGCCACATTGTGTCGCTCACCGATGGTGGGCAGGGTACTGCACGCTTGCTGGTGTTGGGCGAGAACACCGATGCCACCTTCTGCGGACTGGCTTCGCTCGAGCAGATGCTCGACAATGGCATTGCAGACCTCGAGACTGTGACCATCAACGACTATGCCGACTTGAAGGAACGCGGCATTATTGAGGGCTTTTATGGCAAACCTTACTCAAGCAGTGTGCGCAAGGACTTGTTGCGCTTCATGATGCGCTACAAAATGAACTGTTATGTGTACGGTCCCAAGAGCGACCCTTACCACTCAGGCAAGTGGGGAGAACCATATCCTACCGAACTGACAGAGAGCCAAAAGGCCTCAGGGTTTGTCTGCCAACAGGATTTGAAGGACTTTACGAGTGTGGCTGCCGATACCAAGGTTAGCGTGGTGTGGGCCATTCACCCGGGTAACGCCATCATGAACAGTGCCACGGTGGTGGACGACGTAATGAAGAAGTTTGGCAGTATGTACGACCTCGGTTTCCGTCAGTTTGCCATCTTTGCCGATGATGTGAATGTCCCTGGTGATGAGGCCACAATGAAGAAGACGGCCGATAATGTGGGCGCTATACAGCATGCCATTGAGGATAAATGGAATATTGCGGGCGCCGATCCGGCAGATACGGTGAAGGCCCTGCGCTTTACACCGCAAATATATTGCCGCGCTTTTGCTGGCCCCGATTCTCAGTATAACAGCTTCTTCCAGGCAATGAGCAGTTTGCCCGCCAATGTGACGGTTTATTATACCGGTGGCGGTGTGTGGTCGGTGCCCAATAATAACGACCTTAATACGCTGCAGGCACAGTTTGGTCGCCAGGCCATCTGGTGGTGGAACTACCCCTGTAACGACAATGGCACAGGCCCCAGCGAGATATACCCTCTGGACATGAAGAGCAACTTCGTGGACATGCCCAACGTGGGCGGTGGCAGCATTGCCAGCGAATTGACTGCCAGCAACCAGGGTATATTGTGCAACCCGATGGAGCAGGGCGATGCCTCGAAGACGGCCATATTCTCGGCTGGCGACTACTGCTGGAACAACAAGGGCTTTGACAATATGAAGTCGTGGGAGGCTTCGTTCAAAGGCGTACTGCCCGGCAATGAGTCGGCACAAAAGGCATACCGTTTCCTCGCCCCCTACTTGAGCAAGAACGACCCCGAATCACTCAACACGCTCATCAGCGACTACAAGAAGAGTGGCGATGCCACAGCACTCAACGCCTTGATGGACGAGATTGTGAACAACTGCGAGGTGATGTTGGCACTCGAAACCGCTGGTACCGAGAGCGAACAACTGCTGCTTACCGACATCAAACCATGGGTGGTGCGTCTGCGCGACATGGCTATCACAACAAAGACCTTCCTGACTTGCAACAGCATGAGCAATGCAGAGGAAGCATGGTCAACCTATATGGGGACAAGCAAAAAGGCTGCGGCACTGTCAACCGACGCGGCTTATATGACCAAGCACATGAGTGGCTTTGGCTCAGATGGCATCAGCACGTCCGAGCGTCTGACGCATGCGTCATATCGCTATCTTACCCCCTTCGTAACTGGCTACCTCAATGCCCACGCCGTAGACAAATTCTTTGCAAAAGGCAACAGCGTCAGCGTGTTTACTAACAATGCTGCAAATGCCGACAAGGCTTCGGTGCGTGGCGGTAGCAGCAATTTGTACATTATGTCAACCTCTGCCCTCGAAATGGCAGATGGCGAATATGTGGGCATAGCATTGGCCAACCCCACACGTTTGACAGCCATCAACGTCAAGAGCACGTTAGTTGACACTTATGAGGTGCTTTACAGCCTCGACGGCAAGGTGTGGAACAAGGTTGAAGCCGATGGCGCCGCCCCCGAGGGTTATGTGCATTATGTAGTGTTGGTGAACAAGAGCGGTGAAAAACAGACGTTGCGTTTCAGAGCCAATGTATTCAGTATCGACCTTGCAACAAGCGCCGAGGTGGCCGGAGCGTCAGCCCCCGCTACCAACTATTGGCAAGATCACAACGCAACCTACCTCTACGACGGCAACTACAGCACCTATACTTGCTTGAACCGTGAACAGCAGGTGAACGATGTGTACCAGATAAACTTGAAAAAGGCTGTAAACATTGAGAATGTGCGCATCTGTATGGGTACAACCAATGGTGATAATGCCAAGAAGGCATTGGTTCAAATTTCAGAGGATAACCGCAAGTGGATGTCGCTTAATGTAGCAGGTACCAAGAGTGTGGAGTACGGCATCGACCTGCCACAGAACAAGGTGGTTGCTACGGCAGATGGCGCAGACGTTATTGCCACAGACTTTATTCCGACTGATACCAGTGGTAAGTTCAAACCGACTAAGGCCCGTTATGTGCGTTTCAAACTGACTGAAGTTCCAAGTGGCAATAAGTGGTTGCGTCTGAACGAAATTGAGGTGAATGGCAAGCCTGCCAACGAACTTACGGCCATGCAGGACGAAAGTGGTATAAAAATTGGCAATGCCACTGATGGTGATGCTTCAACCTCGACAAGTGTCTATACACTGACTACTGCCTCAGGTGGCGAGTTTGTGTACAACTTGTTGAATGCTGCATACGTAAAGGCGGTAACCTTCTTCTGCACGCCCGAAACGGTTGACGGTCTCAAGTTTGCTGTGACAAATGACGGTACTACCTGGGACGACCTCGCTGCCGAGAGCAGCAATGGTGTGGTGAAGGTCAGTCTCGGCGAGGACCAACGTGCTGCCAAGGCTATTAAGATTGTGTGGACTGGCAAGACGGTGCCCGCCATACACGAGGTGGCTGAAACAGCTGTTGATACGGACACGCCTCCGGTGGTTGACGGCATTGAGCAAGTGACAGCCGGCACCACAACGGGTGCTCCCATCATGACATTGGCCAATGGCATCGTCACGGCGCAATCAGCTCTTGGCCTGGCCAAGGCTGAGGCTTTCACAGCCGATGGCCGTTGTATCTTCAGCCAGTCATTGGGTGGTGTTAAGCAAGCTGTTATTCCCGTAGCGGCTGGCGGTCAGCAAATGGTTATTGTAAAGGTGACCTTGGTTGACGGCACTGCCGAAACTGTCAAGGCTATTATTAAGTAAGTTCATGCGTATGGGCTTTGACAGATATAGATATATTTGCCTGTAGTCTGTTGTAGCCTTTTCCCGCAAATTTATAATTCAGTCGGTGTTCATCTATAACAAACGCTGATTGGTCTATTAAACTCCGAGGTAGTTGTCTATCTCGGAGTTTTTTGCCAATTTTGCAACTGAAATAATAAACTAAACTGTGGCGGAAATTAGGGGGCAACTCGTCAACCCGTTAACTCATAAACCTGTTAACTCGTTACCCCGTTATCCCGTCAACTAATTCAGCTAACGCGTAAATAAACATCATTATCGCAATGAAGAAGTCTTATATTTCATTGGCCGTATTGGCCGGCTCGATGATGCTTGCCACAAGTTGTGGCACAACAGCAGGCAGCACCAGCAGCAACAGTTCGTCAAACTCAAACACCACATCGTCTGCTATTGAAACGGGCACCTCGCTCCTTGGCAATTTGCTCAGCGGTGTGTTGGGTGGTTCAACACTTTCGGAGAGCAGCATTGTGGGCACATGGAACTACACGGGTGCCGACTGTGTGTTCGAAAGCGAAAATCTCCTGGCTAAGGCTGGTGGCGCAGTGGCTGCCAGCAAGGTGAAGAGCGAAGTAAATGACAATCTGGCCAAAGTGGGTATTAAGAAGGGCGTGTGCTCTTTTACCTTTAACAAGGATAACACCTATACTGCCAACTTGGGCGGACGTACCATTCAAGGCAACTATACACTTGATGCTAAGAACAAGAAAATCAAGATGACTTATCTTGGTGGTTTGGCTTCGATGACACCGCACGTAGCCATGAATAATGGCAAATTGAGTTTGCTCATTGAGAGCAGCAAGATGCTGACACTCATTAAGGGCGTTTCGGCTTTGAGCAAGAGCACAACGGCCAGCACCATTTCGACGGTGTTGAGCCAGTACAATGGTATGTACATTGGCATGCAGTTGAGCAAGTAAGTATGCCCTCTGTGGAACAGACCAGACAACTGTTCCTTGCATCGGTTAATACAAGTCATGCGAGCGCGGACCCTTTAGTCTGCGCTCGCATTCTTTCATGCGAACGGACTCAAGCCCCCAACGCTACAACTAAACGCTACAACTAAACGCTACAACTAAACGCTACAACTAAACGCTACCTCTAATGGGGCGACGCGTCTCGAGGCTGCTGAAAAAACCGACGCGGGACGCGTCGCCCCCATTAGTGCTTGCGTT
>ERZ1034949.1140-NODE-1140-length-13404-cov-12.828152_pt1 | contig 13404 bp, 14 predicted proteins | sample MGYA00520590_ERZ1034949 | MGnify/ENA primary metagenome ERZ1034949 (study PRJEB33766, sample SAMN09781752) | gut metagenome | biome: gut microbiome | host: Homo sapiens | place: Madagascar | study: EMG produced TPA metagenomics assembly of the PRJNA485056 data... | reverse complement strand
AGCCTTATAGGCGCATATGAAGAACCACCGGCTATGCCGGTGGGTTACTTTTTTGATGTTATTTATTCTGTTATATTATCAAGCGCAGAGGAGAAATTTATGGCTTAAACACACTAAGATTAACCGAAAAAAGTTTAATGATTTCTTTGTATCTGCATTCGATAAATAAGAGAAGTTGTGCAGTAAATGCCAAAAAAAAATGCCGCATAAGCGACATTTTTTTTAGATTCTGTTTGATTATAACGGAAGCAATGGAGACCAAGCCGGGTCGGATGCTTCGGCCGGTGTAACAATACGGCGTTCGTTATAACCGGTCAAGTCAATGCTATACAAACGTACCGGTGAGCCTCTGTCTTGGCGGAAGTACATCAGTACACGGCCGTTTGGCGACCAAGTCGGTCCTTCTACCAAATAGCCATCTGCCAAAATACGCTCGCCTGTTCCGTCCGGATACATCACTCCGATATAAAAAGCTCCGTTAACAATTTTTGTAAAGGCAATATAGTCGCCGCGCGGAGACCAAACCGGAGTAGCGTAACGGCCTTTGCCAAAACTGATACGTTCAACATCGCTGCCGTCGGCATTCATAACATAAAGCTGCTGATTGCCGCCGCGGTCGGAGTTAAATACAATCTTACTGCCGTCAGGAGAATAACTAGGCGAGGTGGAAATAGCGCTGCCATAAGTAATTTGACGGGTTTTACGAGTTTTTATATCCATTTCATAAATATTTGTTGAACCGTGATTTGCATAACTTAGCAAAACTTTTGAGCTGTCAGGCGAAAATACCGGAGCAAAAGTCATTCCCGGAAAGTTGCCTAAAACCTGACGACGATTAGTGTCCAAATCAAGCATATAAACACGCGGACTGTTGCCGACAAATTCCAGATATGTGATTTTTTGCATATTCGGCGAAAAACGCGGTGTTAAAACAAGGTTTCTGCCGTCTGTTAAAAACTTATGATTTTCACCGTCTTGGTCCATCATGGCAAGGCGTTTAATCCGGCGAGTCGCACGTCCGGTTTCTGAAACATAAACCACACGGGTATTGAAGTAACCTTTGTCACCGGTCAAGCGTTCATAAATCGCATCAGCTACCACATGGGCGATTCTGCGCCAATTGCTTTTGGTGGTAGTAAAAGATTTTCCGATGAGCTGTTGCTCTGAGGCAACATCCCACAAACGGAAATCAACACGGATTTTGTCATTAGGAAGCTCAACAATTTGGCTTTGTACCAAAGCTTGAGATTTTATGGCTTGCCAGTTTACAAATTTCGGCTGCTGGTCAATTGACGTTAAAGTCTCAATATAGCTGTTGGTCGGCAATATTTTAAACAAACCGCTGCGGTCCAGGTCTGCGGCCAAAACTTCACGGACTTTGTCACCATAGTCATTTCCGATGATTTTTGTAAAAAAGTTACCATTATTGCCAATCATTTCCGGAATGGCGATAGGCATCGGATTTCGGGTAGCGCCGCGCACATCAATTTCCAATTCGGCATGTGCCGGAGAGATAATCAATGTTAAAAGCGCTGCAAAAACATATTTTAATTTCATTGATTTACACCTTTAGAAATATTTAACTCTTAACTGGATTTACAATATACGCATTAGTGAAAATAGTAAAGATAAAAAAGAGTTTATGGACATAATTATGTATTTTTTTATTGACAATAAATTTTAATCCGCATAGCTTTTACAAAAAGGGATATATAATGGATATTAAAGAATTTAAGGCGATTTTGCCTGCCTACAAAGCTTTGATTGGCATAGACTATGGCTCTAAACGGATGGGAATTGCAGTCTCGGATTTGGGGCGTAGTATTGCGACTTCGTACAAAATTTTATATCGCGGCGAATGGCAAAAAGATGTTGCTGAATTAAAAAAAATTATTGCCGAAAAAGAAATAGGCGGTTTTGTTTATGGTTTGCCTTTGCAAATGAACGGCGAAGAAGGAGCTATTGCACAAGAGGTAAGAGCTTTTGCCGAAAAATTGTCTCAAGAAATTGATTTACCGTATGTTTTTTGGGATGAACGGCTTTCTTCTTCGGCTGTTGAGCGTTTTTTGATAGAAGAAGTTGATATGTCGCGCGGCAAACGTAAAAAAATTTTGGACGCGTCTGCTGCTGCCTACATTTTACAGGGCGCTCTGGATGCCATTGGTTTTTGCCGCTGAATATTATAAAAAAATTAACGAATTTGAGATATATTAAAAGCTGTGCCGCAAGGAGAATGAGATGAATAATAATTTTGAATATGTGAATGATTTAAGCTTAGATGAAAAACTTATATTTTTGCGCATGATTATCCGGCTGATAGGCAAAGACGGGCGTATAGATGATGCAGAGCGTTCGTTTATGAAAGAACTTGCCGGAGAATATCAAATTCCGCGTGAGTACAGCGCTCAGATAAATCAGCAGATTAGTGAAGAAAATCTGCTAAAAGAAGCGCAGAAATTAGACCGCAAAAAGTCTTTGTATTTGATAAAAGAATTGCTGACCGTTGCAAATTCAGATGAAGATTTGGACGATAGCGAGATAGATTTTGTTATCAAAGTAAGTAAGTTTTTGAATATAGAAGATGAAAAAGTGGCAGAATTAAATCAGTTGGTTTTAGATGAAATGTCACTATCAGAGCGCCGCTATCAGGCTTTGGAACTTGGTTAATCCGTAAGACTTTGAAAAGTTTTCAAAATTTGTTCCACATCTTCATAGGTTATAACCCCGTCTCCGTCGGCGTCAAATAGTCTGAAAATAGCTTTATTGTTGCTTAAAAGCGATGTTTGCTGGTAGTGCTTAAATTCATTTTCGTCCAAAAAATCATCGCCGTCAATATCCGCGTCAATAAAGTTTTTAGTAACAGATTGTTCATCTTCAGAAAAATCTTCATTTTGTTTGAGGTGAGTATAAATTTCCTCCCGGCTTATTTTTTTATCTTTATTAAGGTCAAATTCTATAAAATTTTTAGCAGCAATTTTGCCGAAGTCTTGTTCCTGAAACAATAGAAATTCATCTTCGCTGATTTTACCATCGTTGTTGATGTCGGCTTTGTTAAATTCTTCTCTGCTGAAAAAAATCAGACTATTTATTTCTTCTTCAGTGTTTTCCTCCTCAGAAACTTTTTTTTCTGAGCTGTCAGAAAAAGACTCCGACGAGGTTTGAGTTTCCATAATGTTGTTTTGAGTTCGGCGCGGCACCCAATTCCATTTTTTAGCAAATGCCGGATAACTTAATAATAATATAATCAAGAAAACTGAGATTATTTTCATGAAATTCTCCTTTTATTGATAGACGTAACCGTTAACAATAATTTTAGTGGTGTAGATAATAAAACACATTCCGGGGTTTTCTCCGTTCATCACAAAAGGGTGATGTTGATTGGTGCGCGTACCTGTGGCTAAAGTGAAATTTGGCGCTTTTACATTTACAAGATAGCCTTCTATATAAATTGTATCTCCGGCAAGCAGCGTATGCAGACCCTTGTTAACATTTTCATTGGCCGGAATAGGGTGATAGTTATTGAATTGATTTTCGTTTATATGCGGATTGCAGACTGCCAAATTTCTTTCACTTTTTTCACGTTCAGAGTCAGAAAGGTAAAATGAGAAAAAGGATTCCTTGTATTTTACGCCTTTACATTTGATATAAGCAGTTCGTTCTTCGTGGTCAAATTCAAACAATTTATAGATTTCTGGTTTTGCCATATCGCCGTAAATCATAAATAAATCAATAGGCGCTAAGTTTATGTAATCGCTTTGGCTGTGACCGCGGTAGATTTTGTTTAGAATCGTGTCATAAGAGTCAACGTATCCGATTTTGGCGGATACGCTGTATTTTGTTTGCGGATATAAGATGTATTTTATATTATTGCGGACAAACGTAATCGGAGCAGTATTCAAATCTTCGTAATAAGCATCTTGAGAAATCTCTGATTTTTCATTTGTCTTTTGTCCGAATAAAAACGGATAAAACATACGCTTTGGATATTCAGGATATAAAAACATAAGCAAACCAAGCACAATACATACAATATAAGTCTTACTTTTTTGACGTCTATTCTTAAAATAGCGTATTGAGTAAATATCGGGCATGGTTTGCTCCAGCAGGCTCAGAGCCTAATTTTTATTTGTATATAAAACCATCGCTGATGATTTTAGTCGTATACAGGTAATAATGCTGATTGAGGTTTGCTCCCTCTAACAGTCCATTATTCTTTTTATTTGCTTTATAAGCGGTTGTTATTTCAAGCTGAGGCACGTCCACCAAATATCCCTCAATATGAATAATATCGCCTTTCATCAGAGTGTGTACGGCTTTGTTTATACGCTCGTTGGCAGGTATGATGCGATAATTATTGAAAGTACCTGTTAAAGAATAGGCATTACAAAGATTATATTTTTCTTGCTCTTTTTTGGAAGCCTGAGTTGCAAAAGAAGCAGCAAATGATTTCTCATATGATACGCCTTTGCAAAGCAAATAACCTGTTCCGGACTTGTGCTTATAGTTAAATAAAGAGAACACGTCTGATTTTGCCATTTCACCCCATAATAAAAACAGGTTTGCTGTTGTCAAATTAGTATCTTTGACGTCTTTGTTCTTCTTTTTTAAAAGTTTGTCTATAGTGTTTTTAACAATATCATCATAGGGATGTGCGTATCCGACTTTGGCTGTGATTGAATATTGCGCATGAGGAATAAGCTTGTAATTCTTTTTATTCCTTTTTAACTCAATGATTTTTTTGTCTGCAACGTTAAAGTTTTCAGTTTTGTTTATTGTCAACTTTTCGTTATCTTCTTTGCCGATAGTTTGCTGAAAGAACAAGCGTAAAGGATATTCGGGGAAGAAATAGAATGATACTCCGAGAATGCAAATAAGATAGCCAAACCAGCTATAATGTTTTACTCGGTTCGTAGATTTTTTCATATGCAAATCGGGCATAATTTAACTCCTTATAGGTATGTGTTTAAGACAGTTTTTTAATAGCTTCGGAAATTCTCAGTAAAGTTTCGGCTTTTCCCAAAACATGAGCTAATTCTGTTGCGCCGCCAGGTGTGGTTTCTTTGCCGGAAAGGGCAATGCGCACCGGATAAAGAATTTGTCCGTTTTTCATTTCATTGGCAACGGCCGTTTCTTTTAGGGTGTTAAACAAATTTTCGTTAGTCCAATCTGTAACATTTTCCAAAATCGGCAAAACAATTTGCAAAGCTTTAGCGGCAATTTCCGGATTAGTTTTCATTTTTTTATTTTCATACAAAGACACATCATATTCCGGCATTTTTGCTAAGAAATCTGTTTGTTCTGTAATTTGATTTAAAACTTCAATACGCGGCTGTAACACTTTGCTTAAAAAGAATAAATCTATATTTTTATTTTCTAAATCTTTATAATATGGCAAAGCCAGCCTATGAAAATCCTCGGCTGAAAGATTGCGGATATAGCAACCATTCATCCATGTAAGTTTAGTAATATCAAAAATAGCAGGAGATTTATTTAATCTTTCACTTGAAAAACATTGTTTAAGTTCTTCTAAAGAAAAGATTTCCTGTTCTGTTCCTGGGTTCCAGCCGAGTAGGGCAATATAGTTCAAAATAGCTTCCGGCAAATAGCCTTTAGCCACCAAATCTTGGAAAGAGGCGTCGCCGTTGCGTTTGCTTAATTTGTGCTGAGCGTCTTTCATAACCGGCGGAACATGTACATAAATCGGCGGTGTCCAGCCGAAAGCCTCGTAAATCAAGTTATATTTAGGGGTGGAAGAAATATATTCATTACCGCGCACAACATGAGTTATCTGCATCAAATGGTCGTCCACCACATTGGCAAAATTATAGGTAGGCAATCCGTCAGATTTTAGCAACACTCCTTCGTCAAGCTCGTCATAATCAATTTCAATATCGCCATAAACCACGTCATGAAAAATGGAAGTCCCTTTTTTATTTATGGTTTGGCGGATGGTATAAGGCTCACCGGCGGCAACACGTTTTTTAGCTTCTTCTAAAGAAATTTTCAAACAAGGGTCTTTGAATTTTATATGAGCTTCAGGAGTGTCTTCATCAACATCTTCGGTTTCTTCTTTTTGAGCGCAGAAACAATAATGCGCGCCCCCAAGCTCAACTAATTTATGGGCATATTCCTGATAAATTTCGCGGCGTTCTGATTGTATATATGGACCAAATTCGCCGCCGATATCCGGACCTTCATCCCAATTCATGCCAACGCGTTTCAAGGTTTTAAATATAATATCGGTAGCACCTTCAACATAGCGTTTTTGGTCGGTGTCTTCAATACGTAGAATAAAATCGCCGTCTGCAGACTTGGCAATCAAATATTCATATAAAGCTGTACGCAAGTTGCCGATATGCATGTAGCCGGTAGGACTTGGCGCAAATCTGGTTCTGTTTTTCATTATTATAGCAATCCTTTAATATAATTTTTTATAAATTATTCTCAGCATAGACTAAAAATTGCTTAATGCAAGAGTTTTATCAATATTTTCAACCTATAAAATATATAGTGTCAAAATATTGGTCTTTTAATTCTTAATCTTGGCGGAGATTTGAGTGAAAATTGTGTAAAAAAAACGACCGTTTAAAATGGACAGTTTTTAGGCTGTTTTTTGTAATCTAGCAAAGGTTGGTAAAATTTGCAATAACTTTTTATATTTGCGATGTTTTTTGTGGTTTTGTAAGAATTATCAGCGTCTTATTCTGAGTGTGTAAAAATAACGGTCGTTTTTTTTACACAATTGAGGAGGAATAAGATGTTTAAGAGTATAGAATTTTTCAAAGGAAAGAGCAGGGGTGAGGAGTATGGATTGCTTCGCGTTGCTCGCAATGACATTTGCTCTGCCGGTCGGTCAATGATAGAAATGCTCGGCGTATTGGCGATTGTCGGCGTACTTTCTGTCGGCGGTATCGCCGGATATTCCAAAGCGATGGAAAAGTTTAAGCTTAGTAAGGCTCTGGCTGAATACAGCTATCTTATTTATGGGTTGCTGGAACACTTAGATGAAATTAAATATTCCACTAAATCCGGAGATGGAAATGCTACTCCTGTTGTGGAATTAGCTAACAATTTGAATTTGGTTCCTCCGACATGGACAATGATAGCAAACAATCTTAATGTTAGTCATAAAAATTTATTTGAAGACCCATATAACAATCTTTTATCTATTTACTCAAAAGACGGAAATTTGCGTTTTGATTTTATTTTAGGCGGTTCGCAATTTCCGGACGAAGGCTCTTGGATAACTGAAAATTTTTCAACCAAATTTTGTATGGAATTGGTAAACAATGTTGTCAAACCATTGCATTCTTCTTTGGAATTTTTATTTTTTTACAGGTCAAAAGGAAGCTCATCCACTTTTTATGGTGATAAGAATTGCTCTTCCGTCCGCAAATGTTTGAGTGATATCAGTATAAAAGAAGTGTATGATAATTGCAAACGTTGCTCAAAAAAAGAAGTTTGTTCCGTAACTATAGACTTTTAAATTGTATATATCAAATTTTTTTCAAAAAAATGTCTTATACACTTGCATAGGCAAAAATCGCTCCCTATATACATTTTTAGAAATGAAAAAGGAGGATTTAAAATTATGAGTAATAAAGTTATAGGTATTGACCTCGGTACAACAAACTCTTGCTTTGCCGTTATGGAAGGTAAAGATGCAAAAGTTTTGGAAAACTCTGAAGGCGCACGCACAACGCCGTCTATGGTTGCTTTTACAGATACTGAGCGTTTGGTTGGTTATCCGGCAAAACGTCAGGCTGTTACCAATCCGGAAAATACCTTGTTTGCTATTAAAAGATTGATTGGCCGTCGTTATGATTCGGCAGAAGTAGAAAAATTTAAAGAACATTGTCCGTTTAAGATTGTTCCGGGTGACAATGGTGATGCTTGGGTAGAAGTTAAAGGACAAAAATATGCTCCGTCTCAAATTTCGGCTATCGTTTTGCAAAAAATTAAGGAATATGCCGAGAGCTATTTGGGCGAAAAAGTAGAAAAAGCTGTTATTACTGTTCCGGCTTACTTCAACGACTCTCAACGTCAGGCTACTAAAGACGCCGGTAAAATTGCCGGATTGGAAGTTTTGCGTATTATCAACGAGCCGACAGCTGCCGCTTTGGCTTATGGTATGGATAAAAAAGCTTCCGGCACAATCGTTGTGTATGACCTTGGCGGTGGTACATTTGATGTCTCTATTTTGGAAATCGGCGATGGTGTGTTTGAAGTTAAAGCTACAAACGGCGATACATTCTTGGGCGGTGAAGACTTTGACCAACGTATTGTTAACTATTTGGCTGATGAGTTCAAAAAAGAAAACGGCATTGACCTGCGCGGCGACAGACTTGCTTTGCAACGTTTGAAAGAAGCTGCTGAAAAGGCCAAAATTGAATTGTCTTCTACAACTCAAACCGAAATCAATTTGCCGTTTATTACCGCGGATTCAACAGGTCCTAAACACCTTAACATTAAATTAACCCGTGCTAAATTGGAAGCTTTGGTTGATGATTTGATTGAAAAAACCGCAATTCCTTGTCAAAAAGCTTTGGCCGATGCCGGATTGAAAGCCAGCGATATCAGCGAAGTTATTTTGGTCGGCGGTATGACTCGTATGCCGAAAGTTCAAGAAAAAGTTAAAGAAATTTTTGGACGCGAACCGCATAAGGGCGTAAACCCTGATGAAGTTGTGGCTGTTGGTGCTGCTATTCAAGGCGGCGTGTTGATGGGTGACGTTAAAGACGTGTTGCTGTTGGATGTTACTCCATTGTCTTTGGGTATTGAAACTTTGGGCGGCGTGTTTACTCGTTTGATTGATCGTAACACCACTATTCCGACCAGAAAGTCTCAAGTATTCTCTACGGCCGAAGATGGTCAAACCGCTGTGACAATCAGAGTGTTCCAAGGTGAGCGTGAAATTGCCGCACACAACAAATTGCTTGGCCAGTTTGATTTGGTAGGTATTCCGCCTGCACCGCGTGGTATGCCGCAAATTGAGGTAACTTTTGATATTGACGCCAACGGTATTGTAAACGTATCGGCCAAAGATAAGGCTACCAACAAAGAGCAAGCCATTCGTATTCAAGCTTCCGGCGGTTTGAGCGATGCCGAAATTGACCAAATGGTTAAAGACGCCGAAGCCAACGCTGAAGCTGATAAAAAGCAAAAAGAATTGGTAGATGCCAAAAACCGTGCCGAAAGTTTGGTTCATGAAGTTGAAAAGAACTTGAAAGAATTTGGCGACAAGGTTGCCGAAGCTGATAAAAACAGCATTACAGCCGCTGTCGATGCAGTAAAAGCCAGCATGGAAAAAGAAGACCTTGAAGACTTGAAGTCTAAGACCGATGCTTTGATGCAGGCTTCTATGAAACTGGGCGAAGCTATGTATAAAACACAGCAGGCTCAAGGCGCTCAAGGTGCGGCACAGGGTGCTGATACCGGTGCGGCTTCCGGCGAACAGACAAAGAAAGATGACAACGTGGTTGACGCTGATTTTGAAGAAGTTAAATAACGTTGCTTTGTCAAAAAAATATCCGTTTCAGCAATGAAACGGGTATTTTTTTGTTTGTTGACATTTATCCTGAAAAAGATATACTCAGGTTAGATGTTAAATTTTTAATTCTTAATTTTTATGACAAACAATATTATTAAATTTTCGCAGAAAAACATCCCGAAAATTAAAGCCGGTATGTTTTGGTATGACGACGACACTTTTTCGGCAGATTTAATTGCAGATAAAAAAGTTAAAGCCGTCGTTGAGTTGGTGGATACGAGCTTAGGTGTTGTTTATGGCGACATTTTAATACCTGATAAAAAAATGAAGTGGGCTAAAGCTGAAAAATATATTGAATTTTTCAACAAATATACCAGAACTGATGATTATTGGGTAAGAAAGGTTTTGTGCGAATATATGGTAAGTATATTTGCAGAAGATGACATGCAGCGCTACATTTTTGAATTTGTCAGAAGCAAGCACGTTGGTTCGCCAAATACAAAAATCTGTTTATATGATGATTTTCAGTATCTTGATGTAAAATCTTCTGCCGATAAAATCAAAGCGGCCTTTGAAAAATTGCATAAAACTTCTCGTTTTGATGAAGTGAAAGGCTTTTTCAAAATAGCGCGGAAAAGAAATTATTGGACTGAAACAGCCGGAAAAAGAGAACGGTGGAATTTGGCCTTTGTGCCGTCCATTGCCGGAAGAAAAATGTATGTTCGTCCGGTTTTAGCAATGGCTATTTTTGAGTGGTAAGTAATAAACAGTTCTGAAATTTGATTTTCAGAGCTGTTTTTGCTTAAAAATTGAACATTGCGCTGAAAGAATCTTGTAATGGCGTGAAAAAATCATTATTCAGGCAACAAAATAATGTGAAACTTGTCACAGACACAGCAGACTCCCAAAAAGTAATGAGCATATTAGACTTTTGTACAGGTTATTAAAAAAAAGATTGCTTTATATAATAATATATTATATATTCCCTATTAAGAGCTTATTTTGCGGTGTGATATGTGCCGCTTAACTGTCGCAAGTTAATAATTCAGAGAGCTTTTATTATTCCCTTAAAGGGAATACATCTCCAACAGCGGGGAGTCTTACATATATGTACAAAAAGTGTTAATCGGTTCTGACACTTTTAAAGATGTAAGAAATCAATCTGAATTATGATTTGCGAACTCCCCGACCTTTGCAGGTAATTTTTAAAAGTTACTTATGTAATGCAAAATATAAGGAATATGCTTTACAGTAGGGTAAAATCAATTTTTTATCCGTTTTTTTATATTTAAATTAGCTTATGGTGATTTTATGAATTTAGGAACAGACAAAGTAACTCCCTTGTTTTTGCATATTTTTATTCCAACATTGCTGGGAATGGTCAGCATTTGCGCTCTGACAGCCATAGATGGAATGTTTGTCGGTCACAGTATTGGCAGCGATGGTATTGCCGCGGTTAATATAACAGCTCCGCTGTTTATGATATTTACAGGTATAGGACTTATGTCTGGCATTGGAAGTTCGGTAGTGGCCTCGCTGGCTTTAGCTAAGGGAAAAATAAAAGCTGCGCGCATAAATGTAACACAATCTATGTTGTTTGTTTCAATTTTTTCTTTAACATTATCTGGTTTAATATTTGTTTTTCCGGATAAAACCGCTTATTTATTGGGCGCTTCTGATACTTTGCTGGATTATGTTAAGACCTATTTACTGTGGTTGTTGCCATCATTTCTTTTTTTAATGTGGTCGTCATTAGGATTGTTTATCATTCGTTTGGACGGCGCGCCCAAACTTGCTATGTGGTTTACGGTTATAGAATCTGTTACCAACACATTTTTAGATTGGCTTTTTATGTTTCCTTTGGGATTGGGGATTATGGGGGCCGCGTTGGCTTCTACAATATCCATAATTATCGGAGGAACTTTGGCTCTCGGTTATTTACTTTATAGGGCAAAAACTCTGCGGTTATGTCCAATCAGACGTTTTTCATTGTTTTTCAGTTGCATAGCCAATCAATGCCGTATCGGTTCATCGGCGATGCTTGGAGAAGGCGCAATGGCTGTTTTGATGTTTGTCGGGAATCAGATTTTTATGCAATATTTAGGAAACAATGGTGTCGGAGCGTTTGGCGTATGCTGTTATTATACACCTTTTGTATTTATGGTTGGCAATGCCGTTGCGCAATCCGTTCAGCCGATAATCAGCTTTAATCACGGAATTTCAGAAACGGCGAGGGTTCAATCGGCCATAAAAACAGCGTTACAGACATCTTTATTATTCGGGTTGCTGACAACATTTATATTTATGTTTTTTCCGGATGTTTTGGTTGGTTTATTTTTACAAACGGAAAATCCGGCAGCCGAACTTTCAATATCCGGTTTTCCTTATTTTGCCATCGGTTTTACATTTTTTATCTTAAATCTTACTTCCATAGGCTATTTTCAGAGCCTTGAAAAAATACAACAAGCTGTGCTTTTTGCGATATTGCGCGGATTTGTTTTTTTGGTTCCGTCATTTATTTTGTTGCCAAAAGTTTTGGGCATACAAGGAATTTGGCTGGCGATGCCTATGTCAGAATGCTTGACTTTTGCTATGATTGCGCTGTATTATCTGAAACAGCATTATCAGCAGAGAACGGAGAAAAAATGAGGGTTTTGCTATCAATAAAACCTAAATATGCTGAAAAAATTTTCAGCGGTGTAAAACGTTACGAGTTTCGTAAACAGGCATTTAAAAAACCTGTGGATGTTGTTGTTTTATACGCGACTAAACCGGTTGGCAAAATTGTCGGAGAATTCAGGCTTAAAAGCATACTTCAAGGTTCTCCGGATGAAATTTGGCAGAAGACAGCGCAATTTTCGGGAATCAGCCGTGATTTTTTTGATAGATATTATAAAAATCATAAACGAGCGTATGCTTTAGAAATTGAACACCCCGTACAATATAAAAGACCTATAAAACCTTTTGAATTTATGGCTGATTTTACGGCTCCGCAAACATATAGATATATTCCGTGAAATTTGTTGACGATAAAAATAAAATTTGGTAATATCAGCGAAAATGAAAGATTTGTGATGGAAAAAATACCGCATTTACATCAACATGAAAATGAAAAACATCTGCAAGATGTGCCGGATGAAAAAGCATTTATCCGTACGGCTGAAACTTTTCAGCTGATTTCTGACGCTACGCGTCTAAAAATTTTGTGGCTACTGTGTCATAACGAAATTTGTGTAAATAATATAGCCGTATCGCTCAATATGAGTTCTCCAGCGGTTTCGCATCATTTGCGTCTGCTGAAACAAGCCGGACTTATTGAAAATCGCCGCGAAGGCAAAGAAATGTATTATAAGCTGACTGCAACGGCCGAGGCTGCTTTGCTTCACCGCGCGCTGGATGATATATTGGACATCAAATGTCCGCTTTAGAAAATGAAAAATCTTCGGCTTTATATAAAGGCGAAGATTCTTTGATTATCCTAACAAAATTAGTATTCATAACGTACTTCCCAACGGAAATCAGACGGCTCTTTAGGGCAAAAATAATAACCTAAAAGCTGATGATTTTCAGTTAAAATACGCCAATTACCGGGAATTGTGGAATTAATTTCCAAAACAGGAACTTTGTCTATCAACCATACAGACTTATTGCTGTACTTACCGTTGAAGGTCATAGAATGTGTGTTGTGACTGACTCGTTTGCCTTTCACACACTTTAAAGGAATAACTTTGTTTTCCTTTAATTCATTAAGTTCAATTTTTTTAGCCATAATTATAAAATATTAGTGAAACAAAATAATTTAAAATACTTAGTATATATAGCTTCCTAAATTCAAAATGTAAAGAACTTTCGGTGTTTTTATTCAGAATGCGTTTCTGCGTGGTGATTAAAAAAATTGTCAGTTTTGTTTTTTG
>ERZ1034949.1139-NODE-1139-length-13414-cov-90.791975_pt1 | contig 13414 bp, 10 predicted proteins | sample MGYA00520590_ERZ1034949 | MGnify/ENA primary metagenome ERZ1034949 (study PRJEB33766, sample SAMN09781752) | gut metagenome | biome: gut microbiome | host: Homo sapiens | place: Madagascar | study: EMG produced TPA metagenomics assembly of the PRJNA485056 data... | reverse complement strand
AAGTCACAACAAAATCTTTTATTGATTGAATATCAACGAGTTAAGTACTTTGAAGAATATAACTGCTAACGATTTAGAAACGAGCTATATTCTTTTTCTTTCACAACTTTGCAATATACAAAGAACGCTTTGATTACAAGTGCAAAGATAAATTGAAATTTTGAAATACAATTATTTTTGCTCATTTTTTCACTTTCTTTAATGGATTCCCTTGGCAAGCCCTTTGGCACTTTACCTACTTCAAGGTATTGCAAATATACACCGATTTTCGTACCTTTGCAGCCGATTTTGAATATTCAAACCAAGATGAGGCTACGATATGCTTATGTGTCTGTGCTTTTGCTCATGTCCTTCTCAACAATAGCAAATGTATGGGCATCGTCTTCCCTTTCTCCTGACGGAAGGGCTTTCTCTTATGCTGTGTCGAGTGATACAGTAAGGGAGAGTCGTGCCTTGTCAGAGGGAGATGGCGACTCTGTGGAAACGCAAAAAGAAGATTCCATCTTTAAGACGCTCAACCTCGGCGAAGTGGTGGTTACTGCTGCCATGAAGGAGGTGGAGATGAAGGGCGACACCACGGTCATCAATGCCAATGCCTTCAAAACTCCCGAGGGGGCTTACCTCGAAGAACTCTTGAAGCGTGTGTCAGGCTTGGAATACGACAAGCAGAACAAGACGATAACATATAATGGTCTTCCCATCTACGAAATCAATGTCAATGGCGAGAGTTTCTTTGGCGGCAACAGCACCCTCGCCCTCGAAAACCTGCCAGCCAAGTTGGTGAGCAAAATCAAGGTGTATGACAAGCGGAGCGAACAGGAGAAAATCACCAAGGTGCGCAAGGGCGGCGAAAACTATGTGCTCGACTTGCAGACCAAGCGAGAGTTCAACGGCACGCTGATTACTTCGGCTGGCATAGGCAGGGGCAACAACGAAAAGAAGGAAGCCGAGTTAATATCCAACCTCTTCCGCCAGACTGGCGACAACATCTCCGTGATAGCTCGAAGTGGCAACCGATATATGACTTCTCGCTACCCCGACAACCGACAGGACAACGTGGCGATGAACTTTGCCAAGAAGTTCTCCAAGCGATTCACCCTCTATGGCAACATGATGTACAACCATTATGCCAGTGGCAACGAGAGCACCCTATATAGCGAGCAATATCTCACCACAGGCAACCGTTACCAGAACTCGGCATCCACCAGCACCAATCGCAACACGATGGGCAATGGTTCGTTGGGCATGAGGTGGAACTTGGATGACAAGACCTATTTTAATATAGGTGGAAACTTCAGCAAGTCGAAGAGCGACAACACCAGCGACAGCCAGCAATCCACCTCTTCAGAAGGCGATAAGCGTATCAACAGCATCACGAGAAACTCGGATTCTAAGAGCGACAGCCATTCGTTCTCCGTCAATGCCGACATCACCCGAGTGTTCAACGACAAGGGTACGAGCATCAGCCTCACGGGTAGTTACTCCGACAGCAAGAGTACCAACGACTCACATTCCCTTTCCGAGACCACTTACTATCAGTTGGAGAGCAGTCTGGGTGGCGATTCCGTGCTTTATCGCAACCAATACCAGCACTCCCCCTCCACCAATCGTGCCTATTCCGTAGGCATCAACTTGACGCAACCCATGGCTGAGAACTTGCGCCTGCAACTCGGTTATCGCTATGCTGCCACACGACAGATGAGCGACCGAAGTACTTACGAGAGCGAGGTGTATATGGATAGCCTAAGCAACCACACCCTGAGCAAGACCATTACCCACGACCTCAGCCTCTACCTCAATTATGATGGCAAGCGATGGCAGGTGAATACGGGTGTGCAGATGCATCCAGAGCGGAGAAGTCTTGACCAGAAGACTGGGCTGCTCTATGCCGATACGGTGAGGACGAGCGTGAATTGGAACCCACAGTTGAATGTGTCATGGCATCAAGGCAAGACTCGCTTCGAACTGAATTATGATGGCAGCAGCCGACAGCCAGACCTTGGCAGTTTGGTTTCGCTGACCGACAATAGCGACCCATTGCACGTTACTCATGGCAATCCTTCGCTCAAAGCGGCTTATAGCCAGAACTTTCGGTTGATGGGAAGGAACACTCGCCTCGGTCTTTCGGGCGATGTTAATTTCAGCAACACCTATAACAGTCAGACGCAAGCCGTCTTTTACAACCTTGCCACTGGTGGCACGGAGACTTATCCTGTGAATGTGAATGGCAACTGGAACATGCGTGCCAGTCTTCGCTATCAGAAGCGATGGAAGAAACGGTTCAATCTCTCCGCTCGCACAGGTGCCAACTTTAGCCAAAGTGTAGCCTTGGTGAACGAGGGGAAGAGCGAGGAGCCAGACCGCAGCGTCACCCACAATACGTCGTATAATGCCAACCTTCGCTTGGGTTATCAGCCGAAATGGGGAGGCTTCGACTTGCAGGGCGATTGGCGTTACCGCCATGCCACCAACCAGCTTCGTAGTACGTCCAACTATACCCGAAGTTACAACTTTTCGCTGAATACCTATGCAGAGCTTCCTCTTGGTTTCCTGGTCAAGAGCGATGCTGCATACTCTTTCCGTAACGGCACCAACATCAAAAAAGGCGAAGACGACCAAGTGGTTTGGAACTTGGGGGCATCTTGGCGATTCCTCAAAAAGAAGCAAGCCGAGCTTTCGCTCTATTGGTCAGATATTCTCAGCGACAAGAAAAACTATTATCGCAATGTTACAGCGACAGGATTGACGGAAAGCCGTACCTCACAAATTGGCAGCTACTTCATCATCAGTTTTAAGTATCGGCTGAATAAGCAACTGTGAAAAACATATTGAAAATCTTAGATATGTTATGATTTCTCAACAAGACAGATGAGAAACCCTATAAATCATAACAAATTACTATTGCAAATTTCATTATTTTTAGGTATTGCACATTATTTAATAAATATGTATCTTTGCAGCCGCAAATTAAGGGTAATATTTTGATTAATTATAAACATTTAAAAGAATAATAAAACAATGAAGATTTTTAAGAATTTCATCGGTCTCGCTGCCCTGGCACTCTGCCTCGGTTTCGCTTCTTGCAGCAGTGACGACGATGCACCTTCTTATAGCAATGTGGCTGTAAGCAACTCAGAGTTGATGACTATCCTCAAAGCTAAGGGATACCAGTTTGATGAAAATGGCAAAATGCTCCTTGACGACAAAGCCAACAGCACCACATCTCTCGACCTTTCAGGCACAAAGGTTGATACCGCTGCCTTGAAGGAACTTTCTGTTTTTCCTAATTTGAAAGAGTTGAACCTTAGCAACAATGGCTATGGTCCAGTTTTCCATATCGCTTCACTTCCTTCACAGATTACAGGTCTTGACTTGCAAGGCAATGACATCTATGACTTCGACGGCTTGGTAACAGCCAAGGTTGAGAATGATGAGGTGAAAGCTACCATCCTTCATGAGTTTACAAAACTTTATCTCCCTGCTTCCTGCAAGTATAATGTAGAGGACTTGATGCCTTTCTATACAGAGAATGAGGCAGAGAACAAGACTGTTGACATGCAAATGGTGAACGACAAGGGCTCTTTGGAGAAGTATAACACTTTGAGAGAGATTCCTGATACTTACTTTGCAGCTTATTTGAAGATGAACTTTAGTTCGGTTTTCACTTCTGACGGAAAGTTGGACATCAGCAAACCTCTCGGTCTTGAAGACAGAGGACGCAATATTTTCTTGCAGTATGACACACAATATGCAGATATTGAAAAAATTGCTTCTATCGAAGGAATAGAATATTTTGTGAACAATCCTTTTTATGAGTCTTTTTATGTTTACATAGATATTCAGTCAAGCACAGAACATATAAGACAATTTGAATGTCATAGATTATCGCCAAGACAAAATATCAAAGGTTTGGTTGTGAACAACACCAACTTTGTTGGTGGATTAGATTTGAATGAAGCAACAGCTCTTTCTTCATTGGGAATAAGTAACAATCCTTCTGTAACTTCGCTTGATTTGACCAATACAGCTTTCCTTAATCAAGAAACAAAGGATTTTGATGCTACCATGTCAAATTTCTTGGATTGCAGAGATTGTAAGAATCTTGAAGAAATAAAAATAAATCCGAATAATAAAAAAGTTACATCACAAATAGTTTTAGCAAATTTGCCTAAATTAAAAACTATTAATTTGCAAAGTATTGAAGGCATAGGCGATTTAGCACTTTGCCAATTACCAAACTGTGATATTGTTTATCCTAACAATTTGATAGCATATTATCGTAGTTCAAACAACAAACTGTACTATTTTGAATCAAATCCACGAAGAAAGGTATATTTCACAGTGTCTCAAGATGTATTAAATAAAGAAAGTACAAAAAACTTTGTTCAGACGTACTCTGCTCATTTACAAGAGGATAATAGTACATATTCAGAATATAATCCAGTTAATTGGAATTAATTTTAGTAATAATTTAAAATTTTATTTATCATGTTTAAAAGAACATTTTTAATGGCGATTGCCTTCATCAGCATGATGGTTTTCGCAAGTACTGCATCTGCTCAGACAACTATCTATGGTTGCTTGAACGAAGTTTACATGAACGGAAATAAAGATGCTGTTCATCAGAATGATGTTTCTCCAGCTCTTCACACAACCTTGACTCCAAATGGAGATGGTTCATACAAGTTGGAGTTGTCAGAGTTTAAAGTTGGTAAAATGCCAGCTAAGTTGAAGGTTGTTGCAGATAAAGTCGTTCTTGATGGATCAACTGTTAATGATTGTGGCAATGCTATTATCTTGAGTTTTGGAAAGGGCTTGAAGTTTGATGCAACTATTACGGGTTCTTATGATGCCTCAACAGGCAAGTTGGAATATAAGGTGCAAAGTGTAGATGCTTCTTTCCTTGGGGTGGATTTCGATGCAAGAGTTCATTTCACAACAGAATGTACAACAAAATAAATTAACTTAGGTCTTTCCCTTAAAATAATAAGGGAAGACCTTTGCTTGTCTTATGATGAAAGCAAACATAAAGTTTAGCATTAACTTTCTATCTTTGCTCTTTTTGGCTGTTTTTGCATTTTGTTCTTGTTCATCAGATGAAGAAATAACAGATTCTGATGCAAATTCAGAACTTGTAAAAGAGGCGACGAATTACCTTAATGGTGAGATTGTGCTCAGTACAAATGCAACAATGAATGGAGTGAACAAAACCCTTTTACCGGAGGGATGTCCTACAAAGTTCAAGTTTGAGTGGAGTAAGACCGATGACCAAACTTTTACGATTTCTTTGCTTGACTTCACTGTCGGCAATATGGGAATGATTATCAATTTTAAGTGTGATGTCAAGACCATGGTTCTCAACTCTTGGGAGCAGAAAGAATATACAGGTGATGGTTGGATAAAGTTTAAGGGTGAAGACGGTTCTGTATGGGGAACAGACACAGACGGTTCTGCATCAAGTGCCAAAGGTAGTAGCGTACAAGGCTATTACAATGCCAAGACCCACGAAATACAATTCATCGTCAACTACAATATGATGAATGTACGTTCTGAGTGCTTCAAGCAGACCATTGACAAGTCTCGTCTCGCTACTTTTGAAACCGACAAGGCAAAGTATGAGGCAGACTTGGCTGCGTATAAAAAGGAGCACGGAATCAAATAAGAGACTGTAGCTTATATATAAAAGGAAAGAGGGATATGCCCAGACATGTCTCTCTTTCTTTTTGCAAGTAAAAAATGAAGGGAAGAGAAACAAGCCATAGCGAGGCTGAAATCGTGTAAGGATTTGGAAAAAATAGAATGACAATATAAATGAAGACAATTAGAAATGTAATGCTCATCGGCTTACTGCTGATACTCGCTCTCCCTGTCGCTGCACAGCGAAAGGTGAAGTTCGGTATCTTCGACAAAGCCACTGATCAGCCAATCATCGGCGCAGTCATCACCTACGCCGACAATGAGAAATTGAAATCGCCACAACGTACCGTCACCAATATGGACGGTGAGGCTACCGTCGAGGTGCCGCAGAGTGGCAAGTGTTATTATCAAGTGATATCCGTGGGCTACAACCCGCTGAAGGGAACCATCGGAAACGACAGCTCCCTCAAGCTCTTCATGACCGAGGACGTGATGAAGGTGAACGAGGTGGTGGTTACTGGTTCCCGTACTGCCCGACCAATCAAGCTCTCGCCAGTGAGCACGCAGGTGATCGGCGGTAAGGAACTGGTAGATGCAGGCTATGCCGACCTGACCAAGGCTCTGCAACAGGAGACTCCGGGTATGAATATCCAGAAAGTGGGATTCGGAAACGAAATCTCCATGCAGGGATTGGATGCCCGCCATGTGCTCTTCCTGCAAGATGGTGAGCGATTGACGGGCGACATGGCGGGTAACCTCGACTATGAGCGATTCAACCTCCATGCCATCGACCGCATCGAAATCGTGAAAGGTGCCAGCAGTACCCTCTACGGAAGCCGTGCGTCGGGTGCCGTCATCAATCTCATCACCAAGAAGACCACCAAGCCTATCGATATTCAGGCTGGTGTACGCTGGGGACAGATGAACGAAACCAACTACAAGAATCCATCCAAAAAGGATTTCTTGTATATGTTTGAGAAGAACGCCGACCGCCCGAACCTGCAGAGCTGGGTGTCGGCAGGATTCAATGCAGGAAAGGTAACTTCGCAGACGGACGTGTGGTATTCTTCGAGCGATGCCTTCTACATGTACCAGGCGGAGAACGACAAGAAGGTCTATACCCAAGAGGCGAATCCTTGGCTCGACCACGACGTGACCATTACCAGCGTGGCTTCCCGTCCGCCAATGGGCATCGAGGGTACAGAGCATATCTCGGTATCGCAGAAGGTATTCTACGACCCTTTCAAGAACCTGGAGATTCTTGCCTACGGTAGTGCGTTCTATATGAACACCTACGACCTCATTCAGGACATGACCTTCAGTCAGGCGCGTGACTGGACGGCTGGTACCAAGATTAAATATACATTCAAGGACTGGTTCAAGATTACCGCCTCCCTGCATGGCGACTTCTACGACCGCTTCAAGCGACATGAGCGCATCGACGAGCGTACCAAGGTGTATAAGAGCCGTATCTTCCAGCCTCGCCTCTCCATCACCTCGCAGAAGTTCGAGGGGCACGACCTCATCCTCGGTATCGAGCACCTGAGCGATGACCTGACGAGCGACCGATTCAACGGCGATGCCTCCCACATCATGCGCACCCGTTCGCTGAAGGAAACGGAGGCTTTCCTGCAGGACGAGTGGACGATGAACGACCACTGGATGGTTTCGGCAGGTGTGAGAACCAACTTCAGCCGTGCCTTCGGACTGATGGCGATGCCTAAGATTGCCTTCAAGTGGAGTCCTTCGGATCACTGGGCATGGAGAGCCAACTATTCGATGGGCTATCGTTCGCCAAGCATCAAGGAGCTGTTCTTCAACTGGGACCACCTCGGCATGTTCATGATTAAGGGTAACGAGGACCTGAAGCCTGAGAAGAACAACTACGTGAGTCTGGGCACAGAGTACTCGAATGATAACTTCTTCATCTCGGGCAATGTGTATGGCAACTTCTTCCGCAAGAAGATAGAGGGCGTATGGCGCATCTACGACATGCAGTATAACTTTGAATACACCAACCTCGCCAAGCAGAACCTCATCGGATTGGAGGCCATCATGCGCTGGCACTTCCTCAACCACTTCACGATGAATGCCACCTACAGCTACGTGAACGTGAGCAAGACGGATGGCATCCAGGTGAACACCACTTCGCCTCATGCTGCTACGGCGAGCATCGACTATAAGTACAACAAGAAGAACTACCGACTGGGCGCCACCTTCTCGGCAAGCTACATGGGTGAGAAGAAGTTTGATGTGCAGGACCGACTCTCTGTAAACGGTGAGAGCCACGATGCCTACTTCCGCTGCCAGTTGCCTCAGTATGTATTGTGCAACCTGTCGGTGATTCAGACCTTCTATAATAAGGTGAAGGTAACGGTGGGTGTGGATAACATCTTTAATTACGTGCCAAAGACCCTGGGTTCGGGCATCACCATGTTTAACGTGCCAGCCACGGCAGGAGCCAAGGCGCATGTGCAGGTGGAAGTGTTGGTAGATGAATTGGTAAAAGCATTTAGAAAGAAGAAATGATGAAGAAAGCATTACTATATATAATAGGTGTGGCAGCCGCAATGACGAGCTGCGTATCTTATGAGGCTGAGGACTTCACAGGTCATACCTTGCCCCGAAAAACAGGTTATAGCACGGGTGTTACCAACGACTGGCTCTATTTTGACCTGAAGACGGGACATCGCTATAATGTGCTGAATCCTAACCAGAGTGTCATCGCCTATATTGACGGCAAGCCGATAGAGGAATATTTCCATTATAAAGGTACTGCCAAACTCGTAAAGTATTGGAGCGAGGGCGTACAGAAGAACATCTTCGAGGATGCAGAGCGTGATGAGAACGGCGATACCATCTTTACCAAGAATCAAGCTACAGGCAAGTTAACCTATAAGACGGTGAAGAGACAAGCCAACAGCATCTTAGTGATGGAGAACATGGAGGATGACCCCAATACGATGGCTTATCCTGCTACGGAGTGGGACCTCGCCTTCAATGGTTATCAGCTCCGCACCAACAGCGGAACGAGCGGACCAGGCAAGGGCGGTGCTGCCGACCTGGGCTATGGCGAATATGACAAGTGGACGAGCAAGGCGCAGGTGGATGCCTATCTGGCAGAACACAACATGACTTTCGCCGTGGATGATTCGGCAAGCGTCTATGTCACCATGTCACAGAACGACTGGAACAAGTATTGCATCGCCAACAAACTGAATATGAACGAGAACCCTTGGTTCGACCCGAACAACGGTCCTGCCAAGCAGTTGGTAAGCGGCAATCCGGTGCTCGAAAAGGCAATGAGTTTCTCTGGTCCACCTCCAGTATATACTCCTTCTTTCCATACCTACGTAATCCGTTCATGGGATGGTGAGAGATATTACAAGCTCCAGATCATCTCCTGGTATGATGCCAATGTGCAGATAGGTGATGAAGGAGGAAGAATCAGTTATTACTTAGATGAATTAAAGTAATTCAATATCAAACAATAAACATTAAACATTATGAAACAATTGAATTGGTGGAAATCCATCGCTTCGTTCCTCGTGGTACTCTTTACCATGCCGTTGGGACATGCGCTGATGATGATAATGGATAAGACGATGACTCCTGAAGCTGTGCATTACTCAGCCTTCTTCATGGGGTTGGCAGGTCTTATCATGGTAGTAATCGGTGTCTTCGTAAAGGGAGACACCAAACAGACTCTTTGGGGACTTTTCGGAGGACTGCTCTTCTGGACGGGTTGGATAGAATTCCTGTTCCAGTACTATGCTACCCGCTGGGGTACACAGCCGGAGATGGAGAATGGCGAAGTTGTGACTCGCCCTGAATACCTCATCCTCCCTGCCACCTTCGGCATGTGGATGATGATAATGGTGCTCTACATCTTCTCAACCAAAAACGGATGTAACTTCATCAACTGGTGGCAGCGTGTTCTTTTCCGTTCCCGCAAGAACGAGATTGCCGTCCGTCCGATGACACATCATACAAGTATCGTCACCTTCATGGAACTGAACATGATTTTGTGGACAAGCTATCTCCTGTTGATGTTCTGCTACGACAAGAACTTCCTCGGCGACCATCATCCTGTAACTTCGGTTGTTGCCGCAGCTTGTCTGATAGGTAGTTTCTTCATCTTCCGAAAGCAGTTGCGTTTGAGCACATGGGGAGCCAATATCCGTATGGCTATCGCAACGGTTGTTGTGTTCTGGGTTCCTGTGGAAGTGCTTGGTCGCCTTGACTTTTTCAAGGAGATTTGGATTGAGCCGGAGAAGTATACTACCCAGATGATTTGCATCCTCGTGGCATTCGTGGCATTGCTCGTCTATATCATGTTTGCTGCTCACAAGAAGAAAAGCCATGAGTAACAAGAAACTATATTGGTGGAAATCCATCGTGTCGATGGGCGTGATATTGGGAAGCATGCCCATGGTTCACTTGGTGGCACGAGTATTGAAGGACAACTACGACGGCACGCAACTGTTGGGTGCTGGCATGGCTGTGGGATTCGTGGGCTTGGTGATGGTGGTGGTCGGTGTTTTCGTCAAGGGACAGACTCGCCAAACCTTGCTCGGACTTATCGGTGGCATGTTCTACTGGACGGGTTGGGTGGATTTCCTCTTCATGTATTATGCCCATCGTTGGGGCACACATGCTGAGATTGACCCAGTGACAGGAGAAGTGTTGAGCCGCCCTGAATATCTTCTGCTCCCTGCCACCTTTGGCTTGTGGGCAATGGTGATGTTGCTCTACATCTTCTGTTCCCGAAATGCCTGCAACTTCCTCAACTGGTGGCAGACGCTCTTCTTGGGGAAGAACAAGCGACTCATCGCCGCTCGCCCGATGACACGCCACACCAGCATTGTTACCTTCATGGAAATCAACACAATGCTCTGGACTTGCTATCTCCTGCTGATGAACCTCTACGATCCTCAATTGTTTGGTCGTGAGAGTCCAGTCACCTTCGGTGTAGCCTTCGGTGCCTTGCTTTCCGCCCCATACGTATTTCGCAAGCAACTCCACTTGCAATCGTGGGGAGCAAACATCAGAATGGGTACGGCAACGGTCATCGTGTTCTGGATAGTGGTAGAGGCATTTAATCGCACGGGCATCATCGGGAAGCTCATTGCACATCCGAGCGAATATCCTTGGCATTGGGTAGTGATGGGGATAGAACTTTGCTTCTTGGCAGGAAAGATTGTCAAGGATACAAGGGCGAAGAAAGAAACAAGATAGATAATCAAATAAGGAAATCAATGAAGAAAGGAACTTGGAGAAAACAACATAAATGGCTTGGTATCGGCTTGAACTTCTTCATGCTGATGTTCTGCGTGTCAGGCATCCTGCTCAATCATCGTTCACTCATCAAGGAGGTGAACGTGAGCAGGAAGTACCTGCCAAGTCGTTATGAGTTTCGGAATTGGAACGGTGGATTGCTACGAGGCACGCTTGACATTGCCAAAGATTTAATGGTAGATTCCATGAGGAATGTGGATTCTTGTCGCCAACTGTTGCTTTATGGCAATGGTGGCATCTGGCTTACCGACTCCAAGGCTTCCTATTTCAAGGATTTCAATGAGGGCTTGCCCGAAGGTGCCGACTATAGGCAAATCAAAAATGTCATAAGGCTTGATAATGGAAGGATATTTGCTGTCTCACCTTTCGGGCTTTATCGCTATGGAGTGCATAACAAATGGCATGAGGTGAATATGTCACTGGAGGATGAGGAGAAATTTACGGACATCGCTTCGCATGGCGACACCCTTGTAGTGCTCAGTCGTTCCTTTGTCTATACCTCGCTTCCTCCTTATAAGACTTTTAAGCGCATTCAACTTCATGCGCCAAAGGATTATGACGGCAAAGTAACAGCCTTTCGTACCGTTTGGCTACTCCATAGTGGAGAACTTTTCGGAATAACAGGAAAGATTGTGGTTGATGCCATAGCCATTATTCTTGTGGTTCTCTGTATTACGGGTATCGTCTTTTGGCTGAGACCGAAGCGAAAGGCATTACTGCAAACCTCGCTTCATCTGCATGACAGAATCGGGCGATATACTATCATACTTGCGCTCTTGATTGCACTGACGGGTTGGTGTCTCCGCCCTCCTGTGATGATAGCATTAGTGTTAAGCAAGATTCCGTCTATCCCAGGCACAACACTCAGAAGCAAGAATCCTTGGAACGACAAACTCCGCATAATTCGTTATGATGAGAGCTGCCATGATTGGCTATTATCCTCATCGGAAGGATTCTATTCATTGAACATCAAAAATGCTACAGTGAAAGTTATTACTTCTGTTCCACCTGTCAGCGTGATGGGATTGAATGTATTACAGAAAGATGCAAATGGTAGATGGCTTTGCGGTTCATTTAGCGGCTTGTTTGTTTGGGACAGACGACAAGGAACTGCTACCGATTACTTTACGAACAAACCTGCACCGAATGAAGCAGGAGCACCATTCGGAAAGAAAGCTGTCGCAGATATGAGCCAAGACTTTTCCACCCCTGTCGTAGCGGAATATTACGAGGGAACAAACTTTGCCCCTCAACCTTCGAGCATGAACCAACTTCCTATGTCGCTTTGGAATGTGGCATTAGAGGTGCATAGTGGCAGAATTTTCATTGGAACGATAGCCACATACATATTCATCTTTGTTATGGGCATTCTTGCGTTTTGGTGCTTGTGGTCGGGCTATAAAATTAGGTTAAAAAAGAAATAATATTGCACAAAATCCAATTCTCATTAAATGCGAAAACAAACTGATGGTGGCGAGGTAATATTTTTGCCACTATCAGTTTTTTATATAGTGTTCCACCTGCTATAATGGTGCAAACACAAGAAACAACATCTTATTATTTCTTGATAAGCCTTTTGATTTCATTTGATTCGTTTGTCAACTTTCTTGCCAAGCTATCTTTGTATGCTGCTATCTCCACCATTTTATAATAACGAAAGATTGAATCTTCATAAACAGCAACACGACTTCTTACATCATCAATAACTTTCTCATCTCGGCAAACAGAGAAATGCTTTTCGATGTAGCGAATATTCGGGTCGTCAGATGGAAGAACCATTTTTAAGGCTCTATACTTCAAGTCTGCCTCCTCCCAATTTTTGTGCTCTCGCCATTGGGTGAGATTACCCCAAATGGAGATAACAAGAGATAAAGCCAAGCCTCCAATGAAAAGAAGAACATACTTTGAAGTAGGCTCGAAACGATGGGTGACAACCTTCTTCTGAGGTGCATTGCTTATGTTGTCAAGTCGCTCTTGCATGTCTTTTGATGCAGCATCTTGCTCTTGCTTCAGCTGCTTAACCGTATCAAACAAGAGCTTGCTTCGCTGTTCTCTGTTACTTGCTTCTTTCTTGGTAAGGTCGGTAAAGATACAGATAGCCTCTCTTAATCTTGCCAATTTGTCAATAGACTCCCCTTCTTTTACAGCCATAGCAAGAATAGCTTTTTCAAGCTTACATGTATCAACACTTACAGGGACAGGAATGCTTCCAGCCTCTGCATTCTTTGGTGAAGCAGAAAGTTCATCGACTTTCTGCTCCAATCTCTCAACTGTGCCGTAGATGGCTTCCAATAGTTCTTCTTTCATCTTTCTTTTGTTGTTTGAATGGTTTGTAACTTGCATCAAAGGCTAAAGCCCTTTCTGCGTTTCTTCTTTTTCTTCTTGGCTGATTCATCCTCTGGGAAAGACTCAAAGGTCTGAGCGTTGGCAGGAGCAAAAAGTCCTATGGAAGAAATACCGTCCCAAGGGTCTTGACTGC
>ERZ1034949.1138-NODE-1138-length-13416-cov-5.410448_pt1 | contig 13416 bp, 10 predicted proteins | sample MGYA00520590_ERZ1034949 | MGnify/ENA primary metagenome ERZ1034949 (study PRJEB33766, sample SAMN09781752) | gut metagenome | biome: gut microbiome | host: Homo sapiens | place: Madagascar | study: EMG produced TPA metagenomics assembly of the PRJNA485056 data... | reverse complement strand
GCTGCACCTGGGCGCGGGGGCGGCCCTGCTGGGCGGTGCCATCGCGGTGGATGGTGCGCTGGGCTGGCTGCTGCGCAGGCTGGCTGGGTCGGCGAGTCTGGATCTCCCGCGTGGGGAACTGCACGGTGTTGCCGTACTTGCGTTCGGCTGCAGCGCGGTAGGCCATAGCCTGGCGCTGGGCGTGGGTCAGCTCACGGGGTGTCTCCTGCACGGGGGCCTGCTGGATCGGCTGCGGGGCTTCCTGCACCGGTTCCTGTACGGGGGCCTGCTGGCGGATCTGCCGGGCCTGCTGCTGGGTGCGCATGGGCTGCTGGATGATACGGCGGCGGGCGTTCTGGTTGGCCTGCTCCTGGGCGCGGCGGCGGGCAGCCTCGTACTGGGACTGGTCAAATCCGCCGGACGCGCTGCCGGTATTGAGCTTACGCGGTTCGCTCATTATGTTTCCTCCCTGTTTTTGGAGTTGGCGGGAACAGCCGCAAAACAACATACCGCGGATACGGCAGCAGCACTTTGGCTTCCCTTACGGTTCTTGCAAATGCTCTTTTGCATACTCGTATGCGGCCACGCTTTCAGGGTCCAGCGTACCGCCCTTTTCTTCTACAAAATCAATGCTGCGCTTCAAAGCGTCGCACAATGCCCGATCCAGGTCCTGCATCTCCAATTTGCGCAGGTCTTCCACGCCGGGCCAGTCACGCTCAGCGCTGGTCATATCGGCCAAGTAGATGATCTTGTCCAGTTTGGTCATGTTCAGCTTGCCGGTAGTGTGGCAGCGGATGGCGGACAAGATCTCAGGATCGGTAACGCCCCATTGGGTCTCGGCCAGGATGGCCGCGGCGATGCCATGCCACACGGGCGATGGGCGCGCAGGGGCATTTTCTGCTATTATAGCATTATCGGCAAAAATCTGCAACAACTCCGATTTGGGTAGTTCTTTGGCAGAATCATGCAAAATTGCCGCCACAGCGGCTTTTTCCTGGTCTGCACCCCACTGTTTTGCCAGTTTTACCGCCATTTTTTTTACATTTTTGGTGTGTGTCCAGCGTTTTTCGCTCAGACGCGGCTTCACGATCTTCTTGGCTTCTTCGCAGGTCATGGTATCAAACCTCTTTTTCTGCGCTGTATAAGTGGTTTTCCTGCACCACGCGCAATGTCTCCGGCGGCAAAACCTCCGGCCATTGTTCCGGCGGGATTTTGCCGCTGCGGATGTTGCTGGAGGCACAAGGGTAAGCCTCGGCCCTGGCAAACAGCACCCTGCCGCCCTGGGCGGTCAGGTCGGCAGCGGCCGCCTGCAAAGCGGGTTCGTCCCCCGCTTCGCGGCTTTCCACCACCAGCGCGGCCATGGCCAGCATATCCTGCCAGCGGTACCACTGGGTAAAGGTCAGCAGCATGTCGCTGCCAACACAAAGGTACAGCTTTGCGCCGGGGTAGGCATCACGCAGCATTTCCAGCGTGTGTACCGTGTAGCTGCGCCCGCCCTGGGCGATCTCCCAATCGCTGACTTCCACCGCCGGGCTAAGCGCCGTAAAGCATTGGCACATGGCCAGCCGCACTTTGCCGGGGGTGGTGCTGGCCTTTTTGTGGGGCGGGATGCCCGCAGGCATCACGATGGCCTTATCCGGCCGCACCAGTTCCAGCGCAGCCCGCAGGTTGTTCATGTGGCCGTTGTGGGGCGGGTCAAACGTGCCGCCGTACAACAAAACCTTTTGCACCGTGCCCATTATTTTGCAAAAACAGCGTCGAAGGCGCTTTCTTTCTTCTTTTTCTTGAACAGCACGAACTTACGGCCGATGACCTGCACGCACTCGCAGTCCAGCGCTTCGCAGAGGGTGTCGGCGGCTTCGCGGGCGGAATACTCGCTGTTTTCCAGCACCTTGATTTTGATCAGTTCGCGGGCGGCGATGCAATCGGCAAGGCCCTGGATCAGGGTATCGTCGATCTCGCCCTTGCCGATCTGGAAAACGGGGTCAATGGTATTGGCGGCGCTGCGCAGGGCGGCGCGCTGTTTGCTGGTTAAAGCCATAATGGTCTCCTTTTTATAAATAGGTTACTGTAAAAACGCAGACATTCATTTTAAAAACGCCGGAAGCTCCCGGGCCAATTTTTCCATGGCGCGGCCGCGGTGGCTGATAGCGTCCTTCTCGGCGTCGGTCAGTTCGGCATAGCTGCGGCAGGCGGTGTTCTCGGTGGTGGTGCCGTCGGGCAGGCCCACACGGGCGGGCACAAACAGTGGGTCGTAGCCAAAGCCGTTGGAGCCGGTCTCAGCGAAGCTGATGGAGCCGGGGCACTCTCCTGCCACTTCCAATGCGCGGCCATCGGGCAGCATAAAGCAGATGGCCGAGACAAATTTGGCGGTGCGCTGCCCTGCCGGGACGTCGGCCATCTCGTGCAGCAGCTTAGCGTTATTGGCGGCGTCATCGCCGTGGTGCCCGGCATAGCGGGCGCTGTATACACCAGGGGCACCGTGCAGAGCGTCGACACACAGGCCGGAGTCATCCGCCACGGTGGGCAGGCCGCTGGCCTTGCAGAACGCTTCGGCCTTGATGCGGGCATTCTCGGCAAAGGTAGTGCCGGTCTCCTCGGGGTCGAGGTCTATACATAAGTCACGCAGGCTCTTGACCTCGTGGCCCATCTGCTCCAAAATGCGGCGCAGTTCTTTCAGTTTGCCGGCGTTGTTGCTGGCGGCACATACGATCATGCCTGTTCCTCCCCGGAAGTTTCCTCTTTTTCTTTTTCCTCTTTCTGCAGTGCTTCCTCGGGCAGCAGGGTCTCCACGAAGGTCTGGGCGTCGAATTCCATCAGATCATCGATCTTTTCACCCACGCCGATAAAGCGGATGGGCAGACCCAGGTTCTCCCACACAGAGACCGCACAGCCGCCGCGGGGGGTGCCGTCCAGCTTGGTCAGCACGATACCGGTGGCACCGGCGGCGCGGCAGAACTCCTCGGCCTGACTGATGGCATTCTGGCCGGTGATGGCATCCAGCACCAGCAGCACTTCCAGGCTGGCTTCGGGGCTGGCCTTTTTGACGCTGCGGGAAATTTTGGCCAGCTCGTCCATCAGGCCCTTTTTGTTGTGCAGGCGGCCTGCAGTATCGGCAATGACCATGTCGTAGCCCTTGGCGGTGGCGCTCTTGACCGCGTCAAAGATGACGGCGGCGGGGTCGGCACCCTGACCGGCCTGCACCAGCGGCACACCGGCGCGGTCGGCCCACAGTTCCAGCTGCTCGCTGGCAGCGGCGCGGAAGGTATCGCCCGCGGCCAGCATCACACGCTTGCCTTTCTCCTTATACAGGTGGGCCAGCTTGGCGATGGTGGTGGTCTTGCCCACGCCGTTGACGCCGATGACCAAAATCACGGCAGGTTTACCGTCCAGCTCCATCGGGTAGCGGGGGGTCAATTCCTGGCAGATGATCTGGCGCAGTTCGTCCAATGCCTGCTGGCCGTTCTTGAGGTGCTTTTCCTCCACGGCATCCCGCAGCTCGTCCACCAGGCGCACAGCGCACATGGGGCCTACATCGGCCAAAATCAGCTGTTCTTCCAGTGTGTCATACAGGTCGTCGTCGATCTGGGCGTGGGTCAATGTGTTGACAATGTTCTGGAAAAAGCCCGTGCGGGTCTTTTCCAGACCGTACTTCATTTTCTGCTGCTCCTGGAACTCCTGCTCCGAGATGTTGCGCTTGAAAAAGTTGAAAAATCCCATGGGAAGCCTCCCTTATATATCAGGTAATGAGGTCTGCGCTGACCTTGTCCAGGTCAAGGCGCAGGATCTTGGAAACGCCGTCCTCCTGCATGGTGACGCCGTACAGCACGTCGGCGGCCTCCATCGTGCCGCGGCGGTGGGTGATGACGATGAACTGGGTGTGGTCGGTCATGCGGCGCAGATATTGCGCGTAGCGGGCCACGTTGACGTCGTCCAGCGCAGCTTCGATCTCATCCAGGAAGCAGAAGGGCGCGGGGTTGACGTTGAGGATGGCGAAGTAGATCGAGATGGCGACCAGCGCCTGCTCGCCGCCGGAAAGGGCGCTCAGGTTCTTGATGACCTTGCCCGGGGGCGAGACCTCGATCTCGATACCGGATTCCAGCACGTTGCTTTCGTCGGAGAGGTACAGGCGTGCGTGGCCGCCGCCGAACAGTTCTTTGAAAATCTGCTGGAAGTGGGTGTTGATCTGCTTGAAGCTCGTCGTAAACAGCTCTTCCATCTCGCTGCACAGCTCGGCGATCATACGGGTCAGCTCGCTCTTGGCCTTTTCCACGTCGGTGACCTGGGCTTTCAGGAAGTCGTAGCGTTCCTTGACCTCCTTATATTCCTCGATGGCGCCGACGTTGACGTTGCCCAAGCCGCGAATTTTGCCGCGCACCTCGGCCACGCTGCGGCGCAGCTCGGTCAGGGACTCAAACTCAACGCAGAGCTCCTTTGCCTCGCCGGCGGTGAGCTGGTACTCCTCCCACAGTTTGGTGTTGGTGTCGTTCAGCTCGTTTTCGGCGGCAGTGCGGCGTTCGGCCAGGCGGGCCATCTCGCCGCTCATCCGCTCGCGCTCATCGGTCAGGGCGCGGTTTTCCTGTCCTAAGCGGGCCACGGCGGCTTCCTTTTCCATGCGGGCGGCGTTGGCCGTGCGGATGGTCTCCTCGGCGGCGGCGATCTTCTCTTTGTTCTCGCCGCGGGTGCGCTCGATCTCAGCGATCTTTAAGGCGTTGGCTTCGATCTTGGCCTTGGCGGCCTCGATGGCGGCGTTCAGCTCGCGGGCGCGGGCTTCGGCCTCGCCGGTGCGGCTTTGCAGGCCTTCCAAAGCGGCCTCATGCAGGCCGATGTCCTTCTCGTTGGCCAGGCGCTGCATCTGGTTTTCGCTCAACTCGTTGGTGATGCGCTCCCGCTCGGCGGTCAGGCTGCCTGTGCTCTCGCCCAGTTCGGCCAGTTCGGCATTGTAGGTGTTCAGCTCGGCCTCGGCCTTGCCCTGGGCGGCTTCGGCTTCGGCGCAGGCGGTCTCGTTCTGGGTCACGGCGGCCTGCTGGGCCTCAATTTCGGCGGCCAGACTGCGGGTATTTTCCTCATGCTGGGCTACGGCGGCGGTCAGGCGATCGAGCTCCAGCGAGGCGCGCAGCCGTTCGGAGGAAGCATTCATGCCCTCGGCCTCGGCGCCGGAGAGCTGGGCGGTAAGGTTATCCACCTCGGCCTTGCGGGCTTCCAGCTCTTTTTCAGCATCGGCACGCTTTTTCTCCAGCTTGACCAGACGGGTGCGCAGTTCATCCAGCTCCTGCTTGCGGCTGAACACACCCACGCTGCGGGCGGTGGAGCCGCCGGTAAACGAACCGCCGGCGTTGATGACCTGGCCGTCCAACGTGACGATGCGGTTGCGGTAGCCCAAGTTTTTGGCCACAGTGGAGGCTTCAGACAGATCCTCGACCACGATGATGCGGCCGAGCAGGTTATCGATGATGTGCTGGTAGCGCGGGTCGCACTTGACCAGATCGGCGGCGACCTCGGCGGTACCGGTAAGGTGGCCGGTGAAACGGGAGCCCTGCACGGTATCCAGCGGCAGGAAGGTGGCGCGGCCCGCGCGCTCGTCCTTCAAGAAGCCGATGGCGGCGCGGGCACAGCCCTGGTCCTCGACCACGATGTTCTGCAAAGCAAAGCCGAGGGCCGTCTCGATGGCGGTCTCATAGCCTTTTTCGACGGTGAGGATGCCCGCCACAGGCCCGATGATGCCCCGCAGACGACGGCCCGCAGCGGCACGCATGACGGCCTTGACGCTTTGCTGGTAGCCGTCCATGTTGCGCTCCAGGTCTTCCAGAATGTGGATGCGCTGGGAGGTGTTGGACCGTTCTTTGTCGGCCTTTTGCAGCGCGTCGGCAGCTTCAGCCTGCTGGCGGCGGCGGCTTTCCAGTTTCAGCTTTAGGACCGCCTTGATGTTATCGTTGCGGGTGACGGCCTCCTCGGCATCCTTCAGGCGGCGCTCGGCGCGGCGCTTTTCTTCCTCGGCAGCGGCGGCGGAGTTTTCCAGCTCTACGGCCTGCTGCTTTGCTTCATCCAAACGCTGGGCGGCGGCTTCTTTTGCCGATTGGGCCGAGGCGGCGCGCACTTTCGCGGCAGTGGCGGTGTCCTGCAGGCGGGCAATAGCGGCGTCGATAACGTCCCGGCGCTGGCCGCTGGCGGCAGCTTTTTCTTCCAGCGCACGGAGTTCGGCGCGCAGTTCTGCCACGCGGGCGTCCAGCGCAGCGACCTCGCCGTGCAGTTTTTCGATAGCGGCTTTGTGGCCGGCGGCCTCGGTCTCGATGGACTGGCGGCCCTGCCCGGCGCGCTCCAACTCGCCGGTGGCTTCGTCGATGCGGAAGCGGCTGTGCTCGCTCTCGTTTTTCAAAACGGCGATCTCACTCTCACTGCCCGCGTTGGCCTCGGTCACGGCGCGGATGTCGGCGTTGGCCTGCTCGACCTGCAGGACAAGCTGCTGGGCTTCCTCCCGCAGGGCGGCGCTTTTTTCGTCGAACTCGTCCAGCTGGCGGCTCAGGCGTTCGTAATCTGCCTGGGCGGCTTCAAACTTGCGCTGCTGGTCGCGCACGGTATCGTTGGCGCGGCGGATGGCATCGACCCAGAGAGTGACTTCCAGGCTCTTGCGGCGCTCGGAGAGTTCCAAAAACTGCTGGGCCTTTTCACTGTCCCGCTTCAGGGGGCCGACACGCTTTTCCAGTTCGCCCAAAATATCCCGCAGGCGTTCGAGGTTTCCCTCGGCGGCTTCGAGACGGCGTTCCGCCTCGTTTTTGCGGTAGCGGTACTTGGCGATGCCGGAGGCTTCCTCGAAAATTTCGCGGCGCTCGGCGGACTTGGCGCCGACGATCTCGGCAATGCGGCCCTGGCCGACGATGGCGTAACCGTCGCGGCCGATGCCGGTGTCCAGCAGCAGTTCGTAGACATCCTTCAAACGGACGTTCTGGCCGTTGATAGAGTACTCGCTCTCACCGCTGCGGTAGTAGCGGCGGCCGATGGTGACCTCGTCGGCATCCATGTCCAGGCCGTGGTCGCTGTTATCGATGGTCAGCGCGACCGAGGCAAAGCCCATGGCGCCGCGGCTTTGGGTGCCGCCGAAGATAACGTCCTCCATCTTGCCGGAGCCGCGCAGCTGCTTGGAGCTGGTCTCGCCCAAAACCCAGCGGATCGAGTCCGAAATATTCGATTTGCCGGAGCCGTTCGGCCCGACCACGCCGGTGATACCCTCGCCGATGGTGATCTTGGTCTTATCGGGGAAGGATTTGAAACCTTGGATTTCCAGTTCTTTCAGGCGCATGTATGGTTAAAACCTTTCGCGTAGGTTGGTTGAATTCGTATTTTTACCGCAGTTTCTCCAATGCCAATTTAGCGGCGTGCTGCTCGGCGGCTTTTTTGCTGCGGCCGGGGGCTTCGGCCAGCTTTTCGCCGTTGCGCCATACGCAAACGGTAAACTTCTTGGCATGGTCGGGGCCGGTCTCGCCGGTGACCTCATAGCGCAGCACGGCGCTGGGGTCCTGCTGGACTACCTCCTGCAGCTGGGTCTTGTAGTCTTCCTCGGCAGTCTTGCCCTCGGTGATAAAGGGCAGGATGAAGTTGCGGGCGGCCTCCATGCCGCCGTCCAGATACAGCGCAGCGATGACGGCCTCAAACGCATCGGACACCACGCTGGGGCGGTTGCGGCCGCCGCCCAGGTCCTCGCCGTGGCCCAGGCGCAGGTACTCGCCCAAGTGGATCTCCTGGGCAAACTGGAACAGCGCATCCTCACTGACGAGGCTGGCGCGCATGCGGGTCAGCTCGCCCTCGGGCCGGCCGGACTGATGGAACAGGTGGTCCGCCACCACAACGGACAGCACGCTGTCGCCCAAAAACTCCAGGCGCTCGTTGTGGGTGGTGGCGACCTTGCTCTCGTTGGCAAAGCTGGTGTGGGTCAGTGCAATGCGCAGCAGCGCGGGATTTTTAAAGGTATAATGCAGTACTTGCTGCAGTTCTTCCGGTTTTTTTGCCATCTGTCTCATGCCTTTCTTAAAACAACAGTACGATAGCGTTTACTCTTTTACAGGCTCGGCTTTCTCGGCTTCGGCCTTTTCGGCCACAGCGGCCAGGGCGGTCTGCATGGTGCCGCACAGGTCGTTGGCAACGCACAGCTTGGCCTGGCGGATGGCGTTTTTGATGCCTTTGGCGTGGCTGGAACCGTGGGCCTTGATGACCGGCTTGGCAGCGCCCAGCAGCGGCGCACCGCCCACTTCCTCAGAGTCCATCATCCGTTTCAGCTCGCCCAGGCCGCCTTTGATGCCCAGGTAGCTGAGCTTGGTGATGAGGTTTTGCAGGAAAATTTTCTTCAGCATGCCCAGCAGCGTCTTGGCGACGCCCTCGGTCAGCTTGAGGACCACGTTGCCGACGAAACCGTCGCAGACGACGACGTCCACCTCGCCATCCATGATGTAGCGCGGCTCGATGTTGCCGGCGAAATGGATACAGGGGTTAGCTTTGAGCAGCTGGTGGGCCTCGCGGTAGATGGGCGTGCCCTTGGTCTCCTCGGCACCGTTATTGACCAGCGCGACTTTGGGGGCGGTGCGGCCCATGACCTTCTCGGCGTAGACGCTGCCCATGGTGCCGAAGGCGTTCAGCATTTCGGAGCGGCACTCGACATTGGCGCCGCAATCCAGCAGCAGAAAGTTCTGCTTCGCGCCGGGCATCGGGGTAGCCAGCGCCGGGCGCTTGACACCTTTGATCGTCCGCACGATCAGGCTGGTGCCCACATGCAGTGCACCGGTGGAACCGGCGCTGACAAAGGCGTCCGCCTCGTCGTTTTTCAGCATCGTCAAGCCCTTGACCAGGCTGGAATCCTTTTTGTGGCGCACAGCCTTGACGGGGTCGTCGTGCATGTCGATATTCTCGGTGCAGTTGATAATGGTGAATGGTGCCAGGTCAATTTTGTTCTGGGCGGCGCAATCCTTGATAGCGGCTTCTTCGCCCAGCAGCACCAGTTCCATGCCGTCGCCAAACTCGGCCGCAGCCTGAGAAGCGCCCTGCAAAACGCACAGCGGGGCGTTATCGCCGCCCATGGCATCTACTAAAATTTTCATTTGTATTCCTCCACCCATGCGTGCATGGCGTTTTGTGCGTTCTGCGAAAGAGCGGCGTAGCGCTCGCGCTTATCGCGGATGGTGTTGATTTCTTCGGTGCGGGGCAAGATGCCCATGTTCGCGCCCATGGGCTGGAAGTCCTTGTTGGGCGTGGTGATATAATCCAGCAGCGCACCACACATCGTGCTGGCGGGCGGCGGGGGCAGCTCACGGCCCTGCAGGCGGGCCAAGATCTGGCGGGCAGCCAGCAAGCCGCTGGCGGCGCTTTCCATATAGCCCTCAAAGCCGGTGATCTGGCCCGCAAAAAACACGTTGGGGTGTTCTTTCAGAAATTGCTGCCTGGTCAACACGCTGGGGCTTTCCAAAAACGTGTTGCGGTGCATGACGCCGTAACGCACGAACTCGGCATGCTCGAGGCCCGGGATCATACTGAACACCCGCTTCTGCTCACCCCATTTGAGGTTCGTCTGGAAGCCGACGAGGTTGTACAGCGTGCGGGCGGTGTTCTCGGCGCGCAGCTGCACAGCCGCCCAGGGGCGGTGCCCGGTGCGGGGGTCCCGCAGGCCCACCGGGCGCAGCGGGCCAAAGCGGATCGTATCAGCCCCGCGGGCAGCCATGACCTCGATGGGCATGCAGCCCTCGTAGACGGTGAGATCGCCGTCAAAATCGTGGAGCAGCGCGCGCTCGGCGGCGATCAGCTCGGCGTGGAAAGCCTCGTACTCTTCCTTGTTAAAGGGGCAGTTAAGGTAATCGGCCTCGCCGCGGCCATAGCGGGAAGCGGCGAAAACCTTCTCGTAGTCCAGGCTTTCGGCGGTGACGATGGGCGCTACCGCGTCAAAAAAGCTCAGGCGGTGGTCACCGGTCAGGCCGGCCACGGCATCCGCCAGGGCTCCCTCGGTCAGCGGGCCGGAGGCTACCAGCACGGGGGCGCTTTCGTCGAGAGCGGTCACTTCCTCACGATGCACTGTGATATTCGGGTGCTTTTCCACCATCTCGGTAACGGCGGCGGAGAAGACATCCCGGTCCACGGCCAGCGCACCGCCGGCCGCCACGCGGGCGGTCTCGGCCGCCTGCAGCAGGTGGCTGCCCATCATCTTCATTTCCAGCTTGAGCAGGCCGGAGGCAGAGTCCGGGCGCTCTGCTTTCAGCGAATTGGAGCAGATCAGCTCGGCAAAGCCGGCACTTTTATGAGCGGGCGAAAACTTGCCCGGTTTTTGTTCGTACAGGTCTACCTGCACACCGGCGTCCGCCAGCCACAGCGCGGCTTCGCACCCCGCCAGACCGGCACCGATCACGTTTACTTGCATAGTCACTCCGTTATGGTTTCGGCGTTATTCCGCCATTTTTCACTTCTTTTCGATAGGCTTCGTAAAGCCGCATCCCTCTTTGGCGCAGTAGAGCTGGCCTTTTTTCTTAAAAAGGGTCTGGCCGCACTGGGGGCATTTTTCAGGCACAGGCTCGTCCCAGGTCATAAAGTTGCACTTGGGGTAGTTGCTGCAGCCGTAATAAATGCGCCCTTTCGCGCTTTTGCGCACCAGCATGTGGCCGCCGCACTCCGGGCAGATGCCGCCGGTATCTTTGATCAGCGGGTGGGCGTTGCGGCACTCCGGGAAGCCGGAGCAAGCCACGAACTTGCCGTATCGGCCGGATTTGATGACCATGGGGCGGCCGCACTTTTCGCAGATCTCGTCGGTGGGGATGTCCTCGACCTTGACGCGCTTGCCCTCCATGTTCTTCTCGGCGTCCTCCAGGCTCTTAGCAAAGCCTTTGTAGAAGTCATCGATGGTCTGGACCCAGTCAGCCTTGCCAGCCTCGATAATATCCAGCTTTTTCTCCATATCTGCGCTGAATTTCACATCTACAATGTTGGGGAACTGCTCCATCATCACAGTGTTGACGGCCTGACCCAGCGGGGTGGTTTTCAGCTTTTTCTGGTCTTTTTCCACATAGCCGCGGTCGACGATGGTGGTGATGATGGGCGCGTAGGTGGAAGGGCGGCCGATGCCGTTTTCTTCCAGTGCGTGGATCAGCGTGGCTTCGGTGTAGAGCGGCGGCGGCTGGGTGAACTTCTGGTCTGCCGTCAGGCTGCGCAGTTTGAGGGTCTGGCCCTCCTCCAGCGGGGGCAGGGCGGTCTCCTTTTTCTGCTTGTCGTCGGTGGATTCCTCGTACAGGGCGGTGAAGCCGTCAAAAGACACGCGGAAGCCAGATGCACGGAAGAGGTAATCCCCTGCCGTGATGGACACCGAGACGGTATCCTGGATGCAGTCGGCCATCTGGCTGGCCATAAAGCGGCTCCAGATCAGGCGGTACAGTTTGGCGGTGTCGCCGCTGATGCTCTGCTCCACTTCATCGGGGGTCAGTTCCGGCATAGACGGGCGGATCGCTTCGTGGGCGTCCTGGGCGGCCGTGGCCGAGCGGGACTTCCACTTGCGCTGGGTGTTGCAGACGTAGTTGTCGCCCCAGCGGCCCGCGATGAACTGTTTGGCGGCGGCGCTGGCCTCGGCGGCGATGCGCAGCGAGTCGGTACGCATGTAGGTGATCAGACCCACGGTGCCGTGGCCTGCAATGTCCATGCCTTCGTACAATGTCTGGGCAGCGCGCATCGTGCGGGTGGCCGAGAAGCCAAAGGCACGGCTGGCGTCCTGCTGCAGGGTGGAGGTGATGAAGGGCGGCGCGGGCTGGCGGCGGCGCTTGCCTTTTTCCAGTTTGGAGATGGTGTAGCTTTTACCATCCAGCGCGGCCACGATGGTATCAGCCTGCTCTTTGTTGGTGACGGTCAGCTTTTTGCCGTCAGCGGTAGCGGCCAGGCGGGCCGTAAAGCCGTTTTTGCTGTTGCTCTGGGGGTACAGCGCGGCGTCGATGTTCCAATATTCGTCGGGCTTGAAGTTTTCAATTTCCAGCTCGCGGTCGCGGATCAGGCGCACCGCCACGCTCTGCACACGGCCGGCGGAGAGGCCGCGGCGGACCTTGCGCCACAGGAACGGGCTGAGCTTGTAGCCCACCAGGCGGTCCAGTTCGCGCCGGGCCTGCTGGGCGTTGAACAGATCAATGTTGATGGCACGGGGATGGGCCATACCCTCCTTGACGCCCTTTTTGGTGATCTCGTCAAAGGTCACGCGGTTGGGGGCGGCGGGGTCCAGGCCCAAAATGTTGGCCAGATGCCAACTGATGGCTTCGCCTTCGCGGTCCGGGTCGGTTGCAAGCAGGACGCCGTCGCACTTTTTAGCCTCGGCTTTCAGCTCTTTGACCAGTTTCTGCTTGCCCTTGATGGTGATATACTTCGGCGCAAAGCCGTTGTCCACATCAATGCCCAGCTGGCTGGCGGGCAGGTCACGCACGTGGCCCATGCTGGCCGTAACTTTATAGCCCCGGCCCAGGTATTTGCTGATGGTCTTTGCTTTGGCAGGGGACTCCACTATGACTAATTTCGGCATAGGTTACCTCAACTTAACTCTATATTTTACAGGGCGACATAGCGCCGTCCCGGCTGACTTTGTGCACCGCCGTACAACTCCAATTCGGTACAGGCGGCCAGCACTCGGCTGGCGGATAGGCCGGTGGCAGCGGCCAACTCGTCCACGCCTTTGGGCGTGGGGCCCAGTGCCGCATAGACGGCCTGGGCGTCGGGGCTGGTTTGTTCCACCGCAAAGGTCGATTGCTCCGGCGCGGCGCTTTCACTTTCCACGCCCATACAGGCCAGCACGTCCGCTGCCTGGCACAGCACCCCGGCCCGGCCGGAGCGCAGCAGCTCGTTGGTTCCCTGGCTTTGGGCGCTGTAAATACTGCCCGGCACGGCCAGCACCGGGCGGCCCAGGCTTTCGGCGTGGGACACGGTGTTCAGCGTGCCGCTGCGGATGCGAGCCTCGGCCACACATAGCACCTCCGACAGGCCGGCGATCAGCCGGTTGCGGGCCAGAAAGGTGCCTTTTTGCTTGCCCTGATAGCCGGGCGGGTACTCGCTGCAGACGGCGCCGCCGCCTTTCTCGATGCGCTGGCGCAACTTGACATTGGCGGCGGGGTAGGTCGTATCGATGGCCGTTCCGAGGAACGCCACGGTGGGTGTGCCAGCTTCCACCGCCGCGCGGTGGCCCTCACTGTCGAGACCGTCCGCCAGACCGCTGACAATGACGGCTCCCTGTTTGGCCATCTCCAGCGAAAGGTCAAACGCCGCCTGCCGCCCGTAAGCGCTGGGGCGGCGGGTGCCCACCATGCCCACATAGCGGTGGCCGTTCAGGCAGGCGGGCTCGCCGGTGACGTACAGCACCAGCGGCATATCCGGCAGGTCCCGCAAGCGATCCGGGTAGGCGGCATCATCGGGAGTGATGATCTCCACACCGGTCAGCAGACAGTG
>ERZ1034949.1135-NODE-1135-length-13434-cov-25.717094_pt1 | contig 13434 bp, 6 predicted proteins | sample MGYA00520590_ERZ1034949 | MGnify/ENA primary metagenome ERZ1034949 (study PRJEB33766, sample SAMN09781752) | gut metagenome | biome: gut microbiome | host: Homo sapiens | place: Madagascar | study: EMG produced TPA metagenomics assembly of the PRJNA485056 data... | reverse complement strand
CTACAGCTGCGATGAGTCGAGAAATCTTTCTGGTAAATGCCTGTGACGGTGTTACCACTCGATAGGACTTAGAACAGCTTCTGATGTTAGCTGGAAACGATCAGAGCGACTTTAGTGAGAGCCCCTTCCGTCTCGCTGCGCTCGCCACCTCCCCCATAGATGGGGGAGGTAGAGTAAGGGGAAAGCGGCTTCGCTGCAGAGGGATTCCTAATGACACTACACCCAAAACGTGCTACTGACTCAGCACGAGGCTCCCTTTTCAAAGGGAGCTCCCCACCGGGGTGAGGGATTCTGTCGGAAGCGCCGCAGGCTCATGACTTGTCTCCCCCTTCGGGGGAGATGCCGAAGGCAGAGGGGGTGCATTTGCCGCAGGCCGCTGACCGGTTTTCCTGGCAGCCAGGAGCCAATAGCTTCACCTGTCTGTACGCCCCTCAGCCATCCGACCGCTGCGGAGCAGGCGACATTCCATAAGCTGTAAGTGGACAGTTATCAGTAGAATATAAACTTCGTGCCGCTTTTTATTCTGATGCGGCGCACCACCACTCCTCACTCCTCACTCCTCACTCCTCACTCCTCATTCCTAACTTCTCCAGGCCCCGCCCGTCTGCACGTCTCTCTGCCACTCCAGCGCCGCAGGCGAATCCCCCCCGATCTCGGTCTCGACCTCGATCTCATTTTTCCCCCATCTTTGCATATAAGCAAGTTTCTTATTACAATGAAACTATAGAATCTATTGTGCAAAGAAAAGGAGGATTTCATGGAAGCATTAACCGATGCAATGATTGCTGGAGCCCTCGAATTCAAGAAAAATAAAATCTGGGACACCCTGAAGGGGGATAACCTCATAGCCCTTACCTTCATCGACGGCACGGTGGGGTATATCCATGTATTCTGCCCGAAGGGGGATGGGTATGGGTCATTGGGAATCAGAGGGTTTGCCCTGTACCGGGCCGATGAACTTTATGGCTATCGCTTTATGGTCCACAGACCCATAGGAATGAGTGAAGTGGAAGCGCAGGTACAATGGAGCCTGAGGTCCTGTATAGAGCTGCATTTTGCACCAAAGGACAGGGCCTCTCCTGCGTTCGTAGAAGCCATCAGACTGTACAGGGCGGAAATGGGGCTCCGGAGTACCGGGAAAAACGCTTTCTTTGAAATAGTCCGTTACCTACCGCACCTGACTCCCCAGTTCCTTACAGATCCCAAAGACCGGACCCATACAGAGGAGGCCCTGAATTTCCTGAACTGGCTCAGCCGCCACGGCGGCGGTGAACGGCTCCCTGCCTTCGATGACGGGATCCCCTGTTTCACCGCATGCACAGGGACCTACCGGATGGCGAAAGTGGAGCTGCCGCCAATCAAAGAATATGAATTTCCCAAAGTTCCGTTTCCCAATGAAGTACTGGCCCACCGGCTGAAGAGTGCCGGAAAGAGGGGCATCCTGGACTGCAACCTGGTCACCCTTCCGACGATGGTTATGGATGAAGAAGACGAAATTCCCTGTTACCCCTGGGTCCTGCTGGCATGTCCGGAGGACGAAGAGTACACCATGGAGCCCTATATTTACAGGAGGTTCGATGAAAAAATAGTGGAAGCCCTGGCGGAAACATTCGTCAGGCTGGGATTCGTGCCCCGGGAAATCCATGTCATCAATGAGCGGACCGGAAACCTGCTGGAAGATTTCTGCAGGAAAACGGGAATCCACTTGGCCATGGGAAAGAGCTGGAAAGTGATTGAAGACATGAGCAATGAATTCTTTTACTACATGGATCCGGCAAATCTGGACTATGAAGAGGACAGTGACTTTTCCGGGGAAGAGGACGATGCCCAAGATCCGGACCTGCTGGAGATTATCCATAAACTGACCCTCATGAGCGATGACATGATTCAAAGCATGCCTGACTTTATACAGCAGGCAGTCAGAATCCGGTCCGACGAACTCCCAAAATCCCTCCGCAAACGCCTGAGCCGCCTGTGGGGATGGAAAAGACAGAGTTGAGCGTTGAGGTCCCGCGGCGAAGCCGCTAAAGCACCCCAACCTCCCCTCTTTAGAGGGGAAAAGTAAGCGAACTGGAGTTACAGCAGCGAACACAATTTGGAGGAGCGCAAGCGACGCTCAAATTGTTGTGAGTCGCTGATAGCCGTGCTGTAGTGAGCGCAGCGAGCGAAAATCCAGTGAGACACTTTCATCGCGTAGGTGCGAGTCCTGCAGAGGACTCGCAAGCCAGTCGCAAATTGGCGCTTTTACTGCACATTAAAGCGCCTTCCTTTTGTCGACTGGCCGAGATCGTGGGGACCGCGACAGCGGTGGAGGGGTGCCAACGGTTGGAGTCATCTCGCCGAGGCCTTGGGCCTTGAGCAGATTCACCTGCGGCGCCTGTGTGGCTAAGGGTACGTCCAAACATACGAGGGCTTCTAGTTATTAGCTGTTAGCAACCAGGAAAGCTCTACAGCCTGCGGCGAAAAGTAAAGAGTTGAGATTCCGCGGCTTCGCCGCCATTAGGATTCTAAAGACTCTACACCCAAAACGTGAAAATGACACTGCAGAAGGCTCTCTTCCCAGAAGAGAGCTGCCCACCGGGCTGAGAGATGGTGATGGCAGCGCCGCAGGCTGGCCAGCTTTCCTGACAGCCAGCAGCTAGAAGCTGGAAGCCCCCACCCGTCCGCATGCTGCTTACCCACCTATCACCGGTACCTGGCCTGTCATTCCAACATTTTTTTGAAAAAATTTCACTTTCCATGTTCACAAAATCGAAGTTCGCGTTATGTATATAGTAGAGGGATGAAAAAGGCCCGCGGGATGAAAGGTGGATTCCCCGTTTTCCTGAGTGCGCGCTGTGGAAAGAACCCCGGGAATCCACCGGACATCGGTACCGCCTGATGAGTCCCTCGCCCATTCGGCCGAAAGGGAAGATGAGATCGAGCAGCGAGACCGAGATCGAGGTGGACAGCGGCTTCGCCGAGAAACCCCTCGACCTTGACCTCACTCTCGATCTTCACAAAACGTTTGCACAGTGCAAATAACACGCAACACAACACACCATAAGGCTTAAGACTTTAGATTAGCTCATGCTTTTGCTCCTCTGACGACAAGTTCAGTTTGGGGATGGCTTAATCCAATCCCTTCACGCTGGCGTCTGATTCATTGGACGAATTCTTGCAATCTACGGACCCTGGGCCTGATTGGTGTGTTTTTGTCGTGGCTGGTTGTCGTGCGAACGGATGGGGGCTTGTGGCTGAGCGGTAATGCCCTGCGGGCAAGGTGGCTCAAGGGGAACGGGCTTCGTCCGAGGGGAAGGTGGCGGCGCACAGATTGAGAAGCGCCGCCTTTTGATACACGATAGTGGCTCCGTCGAAGAGACGATAGAAGATAGACGATAGATGGAAGAGAGTCAGCCTGCGGCGCTGCTATTAGCTAACCTCCGTCGCCTGGTGGCGCCACCTCCTTCCCAAGGAAGGAGGCTAACGAATAGCAGTTTCACTGCACTATCTGACACTAACCGCCCCCGTCATTTCGAGCGGTGGTAAGCGTCGCAGTGGCTCTGTCTTTAAAAATCGCTACAGCATCGACGAGTCGAGAAATCTCCCAGATAAATGACTCTGACGGTGTTACAACTCCAGAGGATATCGGTTCTACCGGAAGCGCCGCTTTATGAAACACTACAGCGGCTCCGCCGCAGATGCATTAGAATCCCTCTGTCACCGCGTGACATCCCCCTTTGGGAAAGGGAGACGACCCTTTAGCCTGCGGCGTTTCCATCAGCTAACCTCAGCCCCGTGGGCAGCTCCTTCCCAAGGAAGGAGCTTAGTGCAAAGTCATTTTCACGTTTTAGGTACAGAGTCATTAGGATTCCAATTGCGGCTTCGCCGCGAATCGTTAGCCTCCTTCCCCGGGAAGGAGGTGGCTGCGCAGCAGACGGAGGTTAGCTGATGGATTCGGCCCAAAGGGCCTGATCTCCCTTAACCATCTGACTCTACCCCTATAACGTCATTTCGAGCGGTGGCAAGGGAACTGGATTCATAGGGAGCCGCAGGCGACCGAGAATCCAGTGACACGCTTCCCCTCGGGTGGCAGCATGCTAAGTGACTCTGTCCTTAAAAATCGCTACAGCTACGATGAGTCGAGAAATCTTTCTGGTAAATGCCTGTGACGGTGTTACAACTCCAGAGGATGTCGATTCTACAGGAAGCGCCGCCTTTTGATTCCTCTCGAAAATCCACCTTTCTTCATGTGAATCCATACGTTTATCGTCATTTCGAGCGGTGGTAGCATGCACAATGACTGTATAAGTAAAAATCGCTACAGCTACGATGAGTCGAGAAATCTTTCTAGTAAATGCCTATGACGGTTTTACAACCCGATAGGCCGCAGATTCTGTCAGAAGCGCCGCAGGCTGGACCTCAACTCTCAACTCTCAAATCTCAAATCTGTACTATTCAGACAGCACAAAAACACGGAACCTTTTTGCCGGAATCTCTCATGCATCGAAGGCCGCCATGAATCAGGCATCAGCGCATTAGCGTATCGGAAGATTGGTGGGACAGGAAGAACCTTCCCTCTCTGCCGAAGGCTGCTCTTGGATCGTCGTCAAAGCCTGCCATTCCGTGTAGAGATATATTGGCGATATTCCGTGTTTTCGTACTTGTGAAACTTTGTCTTGCTGGGTGCAGGATCCTGCTGGCCGCTCCTGCCGGCCGGACGGGAGCGGGGCGGGGAAAGGAGAAGTCCTTGCGCAAACAGGAGATTTCCATTTCCGGTTTCTTTCCCTACCCGGGATTTGGGAAAAGGACCATACTTTTGAGGAAATTACCTGCTCTTAAGAGGGCTTCTGATTTGCCCCTCCATATATTAAAATTGCGCGAGATACCCTAAATCACACCTTTGTAATAGAATTTTATGTAATTCTAATGAAATAAAGATTATGTTGGTAAATGGTACCGATGAAAACTGATCAGCTCATGGCTCAATGCCCCGCCTTTTTACATGTGATACAGTCACACGACATCCGCTCTGAATGGCTCAATGGCATCTATCATCTAAAATCTAAGCGACTGGCGCCATGTTCCATGTACCCGTCGTGAAGCACGGCATCCACGGCGACCTCCGGCAGAAAGGAAAAATTGCAGAGCTGGCTCTCGGCTACGGCGGCGGGGAAGGAGCCCTGAAAGCCATGGGGGCTCTTGACATGGGCCTCACAGAAGAAGAACTGAAGCCATTAGTCTCCTCCTGGCGGGCGACGAATCCTCACATCGTGGATTACTGGTGGAAAGTAGACCGGGCGGTGAAAGAAGCCATAGAGCACCATAAAATCATGCAGGTAGGGACCCTCACCATCTTCATGCAGAAGGGCATCCTCTTCATCGAACTGCCCTCGGGACGGAGACTCTCCTATGTAGGGGCTGCTATGAAGATGGGGGAAAAGGGCTATAAAGTCATTATGCCAGTCTTGCCGACCTCTATGACCCACTGCTTATGCCCCCCAGAGCTCCAGAAGGCCCATCAAGAAAATGATAAGGCTCTAATGGAAGCTTATGACTTTGACTGGCATACCATGAAGGAAGAGGACTGCGTAGCGGAACTAATGAAGATGTACCAACGGCTTGTGGATGAAGAGAAAGTAAAAGACACAATTGACTATATAAAAAAGAACCCATAATTCAATGGGTCCTTTTTTATTTTGCTAAATGTTGTTGAATTGAGCAGATGATATCATTCCTGCCTTGATTATACTATTGAACATAAAAATAGATGTTTGTATTTGAAATATGATAAAATAAAGCAAGTATATAAAAATTAAACTTTTTGGGGGTACCGGAGGTGGATGGCTTGAGTAGCTTTGGGTTGAATACAGGCACTTTGGTCAATATAGCTTTTTTTATTATCTTTATTATAGCTATTGTATTTTGCGTTAGACAATTCTTAAGACCACTCAAAGGTAGAATTACGGCTTTACAGGAAATAATAGTGACAATAAGTAAGTATAATAAGAATTCCATCGCTTTTAATTATGAAAATCTAAGGGCGGAAATGGATAGTACTATTCTAAAATCATCCTGGGAATTATACGAGCGGACTATTTTAAAGGCTGCTGATGATGAAGGGCAGGTTATCCCTTATGCTACACAGGAGTCAGCAGATTTTATTACCGCTTCAGGTGTACTTGCAGGACTTCCGTCTGGCCTTTATAAAAACTTTGCTGGCATATGTACCGGTCTTGGCATTTTGGGAACTTTTGTAGGTCTTACGGTTGGCTTGTTAGGTCTGGATACTTCTACAACACAGTCTCTGCAGCAAGGAATTCAGGGACTCTTAAGTGGTATGACAGCAGCATTTTTGACATCTATTATAGGTATTGGTATTGGGTTATGTTATAACTATTATTATTCCGATAAATTCAAAAAAATTGAAGAATTAACTGCAAAGGTTTGTGAAAAGATTGATGGACTTTTTGATACGAAGAGTGTCCATGAACTCCTTTATGATAACTGGAAAGAATCCAAAGAAAGCACCGAAGAGATCAAGAATTTCAATGAGGCCCTTGTTGTAAGACTTGGAAATTTACTTGAACAATCTGCTGAAGCCTCCCGGCAGGCTATGGATCAATCGCTGGATAAATCTTTTAAAGAGAACCTTCTTCCTGTATTTAATAATTTGACAGCTGCCATTGACCGACTGAACAATGGTGGTGTAGCAGAGCTTCGTGAAGGACTACAGAAAGGCGCCGGAGAGCAGCTTACCGGATTTGCCGGTTCCATAGAAAGACTACAGGCAAATCTGGAAGAAACAGTGAAACAGACGCAGAATGTGACGAACGAGAGCCACGCCCAGCTGCAGCATGCCATGGATGGTATTGTGGCAAGGCTTCAGGAAGTTGGTAATTCTATCAGCGAGACGCAAAAGCTAAGTGCTGATGAAAATAATAAGGCAATGAAGGAACTGATAGAAGAACTGAATACTAATCTGAAGGCTGCTGTTTCTCAAATGGTAGAATCTTCGACTAATGCGAACAAAGCTCTCGTAGCTGCTACAGGAAAAGCAGCAGAAACGGTTGACAGCTTGTCTTCAACTGCTGAAGCCAATATGGAGAAGCGGCAGAAGGCAATGAATGATGCAGCCGATACGATGAAGCAGACTTTATCTGATACTCTTGAGAATATCCGGAAGGAAATGCAACAGCAGAATGCTGCATTGAAAGTTACACTGGATAATCTGAACCAGGTTATGGGAAGCAATAAAGACGTTATGGTCCAGGCAGGGAAAACGGCCGATACTTTTGCCAAGGCTTCAGCACCTATGAGCCAGGTTGCCAATACTATGGGCCTGCAGGTCAATAAAGTGGTAGATGCCAGTGAGATGTTTACCCAAAAAGTTGGGGATCACATTATCCAGCTTAGCAATGCTTCGAAAAGTACGGAAACGAGCTTAGCTGAAATCAGGCGGGCAATCCAGGAAATGCAAAAGGAGTGGACTGCATATGCTGGTCATTTTGCAAACGTCAGCGGTGAAATGGAGCGTACATTCAAGACGTTACAGGACGGGCTGAAAGCTTACAATGCGGAAACAAAGAAGGCATTGGGCGAAAATCTGGAGTCCTATGACAAGCACATAGCCGGTTCGCTCGATGCGCTGAGAAGTCTTACCGGAGAATTAAGTGACTCTGCCGATGATCTGGTCAAGGCGGCAGATGCATTATCCGGAATTACAAGAAAGAGATAAAGGGGATAACGGGCCATTATGAAAAGAAAAAATAATGGTGAAGGGCTGGAAGCAGACGGAAGTGCCTTTAATACATCAATCAGTGATCTCATGGCGGGACTGCTTGGAATCTTTGTGCTGGCACTATCCTTTTTCATGCTGAACTACAGCGAAGTTACTGATAAATATACGGGAAATCTGGATAAGCGTGACCAGATCCTTGAAAAGGTTAAGCATGAAATGCAGAATCATGGGGTTCAGGTCCATATTGATACAAAGCAAGGCGTACTCCGCATCCCGGAGAGTGTTCTCTTTGAATCGGGCCAGGCGGATATTAAACCGGAGGGACAGGCAGCCGTACTTGAACTCAGCCATGCCATCGAAAGTGTTATCTCCCAGGATGAATATAAGCAGGCGATAGAAACCGTTTTTATTGAAGGGCATACTGATAATGTACCGATTGAGAATGAATATTTTCATTCCAACTGGGAACTTTCTACACAACGTGCTATTAACACATGGAATCTTATGCGTTCTGATACGCCTGAATTGGAAACTTTCAAAAATACACAGGGGCAGCCCATGTTTTCCTGCTCCGGGTATGCTGATACCAGACCTGTTATGGACGACGGGCTGGATGAAGACTCCGAAGAAGGGCGGCAGGCAAATAGGCGTATTGATATCCGGTTTGCCATGATGCCCCCGGATGATGGGAAAGCAAAGTAAAAACGGAGCGACAACGCAATGAATGATAATCCTCTGTTGAAAAAGATGAAAGATCTGCAAATATTATCAGATTTCTTTTTTAAGGTGCCGGAAGATACTGTAAGGCCGCCGAAGAACCTGAAAGCAGTTGAAGAAAAATTAGAGCGAGAAAGCAGTCAAGTAAATGCTGACATCCCGCTTGATATCAGTCTTGATAAAATTGCAGTTATTGCACGAAGAAGGTCGGAAGGAGAAAATGCAGCGTATAGTCACAGGGAGGGGAAGTATCTTCCTTTTGCATTGCAGCTGCTTCCAAGAACGCCCCAAATTATAGACAGCGTCGGTAATGATTTGTATGAACTCATGGACAGTAGACTTGTGTTTAAACGTACGGTCTATGAATATTTTGAATTGTCTGATTCTGCAGATTTTTCCCGGAAACTAAGAAAAATTATTAAAAAGACGCTGCAAAAGCATCCTGACTTTTATAATAGTGTGATGTATTTACAGAAAAATCCTCATCTTATAGAAGAAGGTGGGGCTAAGGAATTAGGAACACATTTCACTGATGGCGTGGAGACCTATCTATCCTCTATTTTATTTCCTGCAAATTTATGGACCTGCAAATTTATCAAAGATGCCATTATCAGCTTCTTTAATAATAAATCCATTGCATTGGATGTACTCATGAATGCAGCTGAAAAGTATGCACGTAAACGGGACTATGATTCTATTGTTCCATTTATTGCTGATAATCTGATTATGAGAGTAAATTCAACTGGTAATCAGGCTTATGTTGACTTTCTCATTAAATATTTGACACGGGTCATGGGAGATCCTCGGGATGGAAGTCGCAATTTCCATTGGCGTCCAGTAAGTGAGGAAGCTATTAGAATTTATTTACATTGGCGAAAAAAAGGAGATTTGTCACTTTTCTTTAATCTGGTCGGCCTTGTTATTAAGGATGCCGATTCTCGTCGCAGATGGAAATGGCGTGAGAAATTCTGGGGTGACTTTATTGATAATATGGACAACACCCGTGTTATTTTAAATGATCAGGCAATCATACTGGCCAAAAACAATCTTCAAAATGATCTTGTTGGGTATGGCAGGCTCCAGGATGGTGGAAAGAGTAAGTGCCTCTTAACATTTAGCATTGGCGAATATGTTTTCGTAGAGGCAAGTGATGTGGGAACATTACGTATTTATTATAAGGAAGGGCCAATTCCTTTCTTTGACCGTCCAGAAGCGCCTAATCAATATAGTTATCAGGATATTGTAAAGGGACATACTAAAGTGCCATTGCTTTATGAGATCAGACACATGAGTTCAGAAACGTTACATTGGCAGCATGAGGCTTATGAGTTCATGCAAGACTATTGTGATGTTGGTTATAAGAATTCAGATAATTGGAGGCCGTAAAATGGATCAATATTGGACCCTTAATGAGTTTGGCGTCATATTTCCTTTATCGGCTCTATCTGAAGTGGAATCCATCAGACTGGAACTCGAAATGCTTTATATGGAAGGAAGAGCTTCAAGGATAGATGATCACTATCTTATCCGCCATGAAGTAGTTTGTACGTTTGACGATGAAGAAAGAAATCTGCTGGGGCTTCCCAGAGTATATCCGTTTATTATTTCCATTAAGAGCCGGGGTAACATGGGTAGTAAAAGTTTTGGCTACTCCGTTACTTTCCAGCGCTCTAAAAACAGTCATGATGTCTTTGTGAATCCGAGGGTTACCGGGGCATTTATTGAAGTGAATTCTATAGGCGGCGGACTAACCTATCTTTTCAATGAGGGGCAATATCAGGTCATCCAACTGGTAACAGGATTCAACAAAAGACAGCCTGCTGCTTCTTTTGAAGAAATTGCAAATGAAAATTATTATAATGCGGCAAAGGTAAAAGAATACAGCGGCTCTTCCAGAACGATTAAACTGGACGAACGGCTGGAAAACAAGAAAATCATAAGAGCTGATAAAATATCAATCAAAATCGAGAAAAATGGGGATGGTTCTTATACGGTCCTGCCTGTGCTGCTCCATAAAACAGATAATGGGTATGATGCGGAATTTCATACACCCTTTGATGATGTATTCAAGAACCAGAAGAGCAGCGAAAGAAATTATCTCCAAAGCGATGGAACTACCTATGTTTTCGATAAAACGCAGGCTGAAGCTCTGCATGAAATAAAACAGTACGATCATATCGATAAGGATACCGCTGAAAGTATCATAAAAGAGCCAAAAACGTTTTTGGATTCGGATGCTTTTTGCTTTAACCTGGACTTATTTAGCGACAGAGTCACAGGAATTGGTGAGTTCGTCCGTAAGAATGTGCCCTATATACCACGTGAAGGGAGCCAATGGCTTCCGGAGGAAGGCACTGCGGTTCCTTCTACACCACAGGAAGGTCAAGTTTCAGGTCCAAATGAAATAGAAATAAATATGGATAATGCAGCAGAATGGTATGAGAACATGGTGGATGCTAAAGATGAAGGCCGGTCTACCATAGAAATGAATGGGAAATCATATCGTTTGACTCCGGATATCGTATCAAAAATTAAGAAAACTTTTCGTATATTTATCAATGGCGGGATAGATGTACCTCCCCATAATCCACTGGAAAAAACGACGTCCCAAAAAGGAAAAGATTCTGCCCTTTTGATTGAAGATAATTTGAAAGAGATTTCTTATCGCGCCAGTCAGCGTGCCCACCAGATTGCAGGAACCGTTGATATCTTTTCCGGTATTCGCGATACCATCAGTCTCTATACGCACCAAAAGCAAGGAATCAGATGGATGTTTGATGAATGGCGGAAGGGTCATAAAGGAGTCCTTTTGGCAGATGATATGGGCCTTGGGAAAACACTTCAGGCCTTTGGCTTTATTTCTGCATTAAAAAAAGCACGAAAAACTTCTATGCCTTCGGTACTTGTGGTTTCTCCTGTTACGCTTTTAAAAAACTGGGAGAATGAGTATTCTAAATTTGTCAGAGCTGGTTTGTTTGATAGCGTAGAGGAATTATACGGCTCCAGTCTTCGTGCACGCAAAGTAACATCTATCTCTGTTGATCAGGTCGAGAAGGGAAACTCAGAAAAACAGATTCTGATTCCGGCACAGGGATTGAAACCTATTAAAATGTTGGATTTAGGGGACCTCAAAGAAAATAAGATTGTCATTACAACATACGATACTATCAGGGACTATCAGTTGGCCCTCGGTCAGGTGGAATGGTCAGTTATTGTTTTGGATGAGGCACAAAATATTAAAAATCCGGTTACCCAGATTGCTAATGCAGTCAAAGGAATGAAGTATGATTTTGCAGTAGCACTTACTGGGACTCCGGTAGAAAATTCGTGGGTGGATCTCTGGTCTATTATGGACTTTGTGGAACCAGGAAAACTCTCTGATTTGGATAATTTCAGCAAGCTTTATATCAAACCGGTTCGTCGTGCAAAAGGGAACGTAAAGACTATTGAAGAAATTGGCGGCAAGTTGAGAAGTGAGTTGGATCCGCTTTTCCTTCGTCGAATGAAGGATTCTATTGCTTCCGAGTTACCAAACAAGATAGTAACACCAAGGCTCTTGTATATGCCGGAGCACCAGCAGAAAGAATATGAAGCGGTCCTGGAGAAGGCACGTCATCTAAAAGAAGATCGTAAAAGCATGCTGGAAATTATTGGGCAGCTTCGGGATATCTCACTTTGCCCGGATCTATCGACCAAGAATATAGATTCTTTCCTTAAAATGACGGCGCAGGAATTTTTCTTCTCTTCTGCACGGCTCTTGGGGACTTATCAGGAACTTGTAAATATTCGGAGTAAAAATGAGAAGGTCCTCATATTTGTAGAAGCCAGAAAACTGCAGGTAGTGCTTCGCCAGATGATTATGAGGCTGTTTGAAATAGATGTACCTATGCCGATAAACGGTGCGGTCAGCCCCGCCAAACGTCAGGAAATTGTGGATCGATTCAATGGGGCTGAGGGGTTCCAGGTACTGATTCTTTCTCCTAAGGCAGCAGGAGTTGGTCTTACAATTACTGGAGCGAATCATGTGATTCATTTGTCCCGCTGCTGGAATCCGGCCAAAGAAGACCAGGCGACCGATCGTGTATACCGTATTGGCCAGAAAAAAGATGTGACCGTTTATATTCCTATTGCCCGTGATAAGAATTTGCCCAAGGACAGCTCGTTTGATGAAAAACTTAATGATCTGCTGGAATTTAAGCGGAGCCTGAGCAAGAGCGCATTATACCCGACCGGAGATTCTGCAGACGATGGTATTCACCTCTTCGAAGGACTTTTCGGGAATCAAACTAAAGGGGAAACTGCTGCAGAAAGCATCAGAAACAGCTATTGGAATATTGATGATATGTCTGAAGTTGACCCCAAGAGTTTTGAAATGATTATCCAAGACCTTTACAAAACATTGGGATACGAATCTATCCGTACTCCCTATTCCGGTGATGGCGGTGCTGATGTAGTTGTGCGAAGCAAGAAACCTGGTGGTACTAATTTTCTCGTTCAGTGCAAACAGACCACAAAAGATAAGAATATGGATGATGAAGGGGTCAAGGAAATAGTAACCGCCAAAAGCTCATATCAGGAATTCTATAAAACTCTATTCCAGTGTGTTGTAGTAACGAATGCTCCTGATTTTACGGCTGGTGCTAAAGCAAAAGCGAAAAGCAACAATGTGCAGCTTATTGCCCATGATGAATTAAAAATGCTTTTGGAAAAACATCCTGTCAGCCGATACTGATATTAAAATTGCGCAAGTATCCCTAAATTCACAACTTGAAGTGGCGCTTCTTATGAAAAACCATAAACTGGGTTGGTTAGTGGTAAGTTAGTGGAACAGGTTGGATGAGTAGCTGATCGCTGAGTAATCAGGCACTGGGGGCAAATGAGATTTTGAGAGGTCGAGGGGAGATAGGCACTGTGGGCAGATTCGCCTGCGGCGAATCAGTAACTATAGTAAACGACAAAAATAATTTTATTTAAAGCTGCACAGGGTTCGAAGCTGA
>ERZ1034949.1130-NODE-1130-length-13504-cov-8.080303_pt1 | contig 13504 bp, 22 predicted proteins | sample MGYA00520590_ERZ1034949 | MGnify/ENA primary metagenome ERZ1034949 (study PRJEB33766, sample SAMN09781752) | gut metagenome | biome: gut microbiome | host: Homo sapiens | place: Madagascar | study: EMG produced TPA metagenomics assembly of the PRJNA485056 data... | reverse complement strand
ATTATATATAGTATTGATTCTAAGGAAGTTTACGACTTTACAACTCCGAGTGAATGTCAATACGTTAGACTGAGCGTAACTGATGAATGCATAGACAATTTTATGCTAATTGAAGGTGATGAACTACCGCAATTTTACGTTCCGTATTCTGATTTTGAGCCTTTACAGAAAGTAGAAACTAAAGTTGAAAATCTTGAGAATTTGGTAAATGTAAAAAATAAAAGCATTCAGGTTTTTGCGGAGAATCTTTCGGACGAAATGGAACTTACTACATCGCGAGTTAAATATAACTACATTATAGGTTTCCATGCTAAAGTAAATTCTATGGGAGAAATTACAATTGGTAAAGGTATTACTGCGGCTTATTCTAGTGGTTATGTGAAGATAGATAATACTAGTATTACTGTTGGCGGCTATAGTACCAGTGAATTTATTACTAAACAAGTAGCACACGGGTTATCATTAGAAGGTAATATTGATGTTATTATTAAGCAGGGAGTTGGTAATGCAGATATTATCGTTACTTCCAAAGGCATGACATTTTCGGTAAATTCTAATTTTAATGGAAGTTACACTAAAGTTACAGCATCGGCTAATGGCGGAGATTACGAAAAATGTGCATTAACATTTTACTGTGAGGATTATAATAAACCTGTTTGGGCATTAGGGGACAGTTATTTTGATATGTATCCTTCCCGTATTTATGGATTAGGATTTACAAATTGGTTAGTTGATGGAATATCGGGTTCTGGATCAAGTAGTGCGTATAATTCACTCATTGAGTCTGCGAAATATGCAAAACCAAAGTATATTCTATGGTGTATGGGAATGAATGACGCAGATAGCGATACAGAAATAAATGCTTCATGGTTGGATACGATAAATAAACTATTATCATTTTGTAATATGTATGATGTAACACCTATTTTTTGCACCATTCCTAATGTTCCTTCACGTAATCATTCATTTAAAAATGAATGGGTAAGAAGTAGTGGATATAGATACGTGGATTTATGCGAAGTAGTCGGTGCTGATTTAGATTCTAATTGGTACAGTGGTCTACTGGGGGGTGATAAGGTTCATCCCTCAGATAAAGGTCAGATTGCTATAGCTAATAGAATTATCACGGATGTCCCAGAATTAAAATAGCTAACTAAATGAGGCTATAGTTAATTACTTGTGGCAGGAGGAAGAACTTGAAGAGATACCACTTTATCGCGTTGGCACGTGCCGAACCGCATACGAAAGAAATTAAAAAAGACTCAAAATAAGGAGAAAATGGCATGGCACTTTTGGAAACTCTGATACCTGCATGTATATCAGCAGGAGTTACCTTGCTTGTGTGTCTCATCAATAACCATGGACAGCAGGAGCGCACACGGGCACTTATGGAGTATAAGTTGGATGAGCTTGCAAAGAGAGTTGATAAGCACAATTCGGTGATTGAGCGGACTTATAATCTTGAAAAGGATATGGCGGTTGTGATGGAAAAAATCGGTGTAGCAAATCACCGTATCAAAGATTTGGAACAGGAGGAAAAAGAGGAATGAAGAAGTGGTTAAAAACTGTGGGTATTAGATGCGTTAAGACTATGGCACAGGCAGCAATTGGAGTCATCGGCTCCTCTGCCATGCTTGCCGAGGTAGACTGGAAGGTATGCCTATCAACTGTTGTGTTGGCAGGTATCACTTGCATCTTGATGAACGTGAGCCAGATCAAGGAAACAGATGTATGAAAGAGAAGTAAGGAGAAGCTATGGTAAGAATCGGATCGGCAAGAATTGATGAAAACGGCAAGTTAATTGGTGGACAGGCAGGAGATCAGACAGGGCAGGAAGTAGCTGTAGAAGCATGGTATCGCCATGATAAGGGGTGGATAGTCATCCGTGCTAAAGATGCAGCAGTGCGTGAGCGAATTGCACAGTGCATGGAAGCAGCGTGCGCAAATGATAATATCGGCTATGATCAGTCTACGTCTTGGGATTTATACGATAAGGCTAAGCAGTACGGATGGGATTGTAGCAAGGTTAATACCCCAGTGGAGACAGACTGTAGCAGCCTTGTACGTGTATGTGTGGCATGTGCTTTGCAGCGTGACATTCCGTGGTTTTCTACTGCCAACGAGGCTGAGGTTTTGGATGCTACAGATGAATTTGAAATCATCCGTGAGCCGAAATGTACAGAGTCCTCAGCATATCAGATGCGTGGAGATATTCTGTGTACAACTGTACAGGGACATACTGTAGTAGTACTGGATGATGGCTCTAAAGTGGAGTGCGAGATTATCTCAACTGGTAACACTGCCCTCTGCGGCAAGGGTATCGGAACGGCAATTGCAAAGACTGCAATGCATATTAGAGACGGAGCAAAAGCCTCTGCAAACTCTCTTGCTATCATCCAAAAGGGAACAGCAGTAGAAGTACTTGAAGTAACCGCTGATTTTTGGTATAAAATCGTGTGGCCAGGCGCATCATGTGGCTACGCATACACCAAGGGCGGTGAAGTATACTACGATTACACAGCTATCAGATCAACCTCTATCGGTATCGGTGATAATGTATACTTTTCTGGAGGTGCGCAGTATATCTCCGCATGGGCTACAACACCAGTAGCAGCCAAGGCAGGACATGCAAAAGTTACACAGCTTTGTGCGACTGGTAAGCATAACTATCATATTGTAGGCGATGGAGTTTACGGTTGGGTAGATGGAAACACACTGAAAAAGGAGTAAGTATGGATGCTAAGAGAATGCTTTTGAAGGATGCGATTGAAACAGCTATCCGCACTGAGCGGCAGCTAATCCGTTGCCGCCTTGCGTTAGTAGTCTCAGCTCTTGCCAATGCTGCCTTGATTGCTTATGTAGTAGTGAGGTAGCGCATATGGATAGAGGGCTTGTTAAGGTATTTTGGGGATGCGGTGACAATGGCATAATTGAGTACGCTCTGATGAGGGCACGGCTGAATCGGAAAGAGAAAGAGGCAGTAACTTATCTTCTGGACGAATGCATGTCTCAGGAGGAAGCAGCGGAAAAGATGTGCGTAAGTACGCGAAGATTTCAAGAATACTGGTACGCGGCATCTGATAAGCTGCTTTCCCTTCCATGGCTTGCGGCTTATGCGGAAGAGCTAAAAAAATAATGTGGGTGGGGGAATTTCCCCCACCTTTTGCGTTGACGTAATGAAAAAATAGTGATATTGTAGAAGGGCAGAAAAGAAAATGGAGGGACACACAATGAGAAAATCTTTGTACGCATTAACCATGGCACTTGCGCTTGCAGTATCTACAGCCCCAGTAATGGCAGAAGAAACAAGCACAGAAGAAGCAGCTGAGATTGCAGCAGACGAGAACACAGTAGAGGGTATCGAGGCAATGATTCAGCAGCTCGAAAAGCAGATTGCGGAATTGAAGCAGAAATTAAAAGAGCTTCGAGGAGAAGATGCAATTCAGGAGGGAGATATCGTATATCAGGACGATATGGTAATCATTACCTATAACGGAATATCTGATGAGTACGGACGATATGATATCATGCTTACTGCCGAGAATTTGACTGACAAAAAAATTCGTGTGCAGACATCTGATACATCAATCAATGGCTATATGACATACCAGATGTTTTCAGTTGGACTCGAAGCCAATAAAAAATCAAAAGGAGCGCTTACTATTGATGATAGCGTAGAAGTTGAAAATATTGAAGATTTGCAGAGTGTAGAGACAAAAATTCAAGTATTGGATGATACTACATATGAAGAGCTTCTTCTGACTGACCCAATTACTATCAATTTCAACATTGAAAAATAAAAAAATGAGAGAGCTTGCCAGAAATGGCAGGCTCTTTTTTTGTGCGTAAAATCATCGTACCTGCATCGTGTCTTTTCCCCTCTGCATGTGTGATAATACAGCCATGGAGGGAAGAACGCATGTATAAAAGATATAATCCAAACCCAGTTGCAGCAAGAGTAGGAGATTGCACCGTCAGGGCGTTAAGCAAGGCTCTTGATCAGGACTGGGACAAGACCTACTTACAACTTTGCGTGCAGGGCTTGCTGATGGCTGATATGCCGTCTGCAAATGCAGTGTGGGGCGCATACCTGCATGAAAAAGGTTTTAGGCGAGGTATAGTCTCCGAGGCTTGCCCTATCTGCTATAACGTTGCGTCATTTGCGGCAGAACATCCACAAGGGGTGTATGTACTAGCACTGGGAAGCCATGTTGTAACCGTGGTTGATGGTGATTATTATGATACGTGGGACTCAGGACAGGAAATCCCCCTCTATTTCTGGGAAAGGAGTGACGAAGCATGAACGGATATAACCCTTACTATGGATATCAACCTTATAGCCCACCAGTCCCAGACCAGCTAGCACAACTGCGGTACAATCAGGGGATGCAGCAAGGAATACAACAGGGCTTTCAAGGGTTCGGGCAGCAGCAAAACAGTGATGAGCGTATCTGGGTGCAGGGCAAGAACGCGGCAGAAGCTTATCTAGTGGCAGCAAATGGCTTTGTACGACTTTGGGATAGCAACGGACAAGTTTTTTACGAAAAGAGAGCCGATGCATCGGGGCGACCGTGCATGGAAACCTACGAGTACAAACGATTAGGCGCAGAGCTGCCTAAAACAGAATCAGAAAACAAGAGTAGTGTAAATGACTACTCAAAGGAGATTGATAGCTTAAAGGCGCGGCTAGCGGCACTAGAAAAACGTTTAAACGATGGAGGTAGAGCAAATGCAAATGTTTCAGAATCCAATGCAAATGATTCAGCAGTTTCAGCAATTTAAACAGCAGTTTACAGGCGATCCAAAGGCAGAAGTGCAGAAGCTTCTCACTTCTGGCAAGATCAATCAGCAGCAACTCAATCAGTTGCAAGCAATGGCACAGCAGTTCCAAGGACTGCTTAATGGCGGTAAGTAAATCACGCTAAAAGCGTTGATTATATATCTCATTGAAAGGAGAAAAAACATGAGTTTAACAAGTGAAAGTATGACTCCTGCCGATATCGCAGCAGTAACAGGCAACTGCGGTGGTAATGGTATGTGGGGCGATGGTGGCGCATGGTGGATTATCATCCTCTTCTTGTTCGTATTTTGCGGATGGGGTGGCAACGGATGGGGAAACAACGGAGGCGCAGCAGGTGCGGCAGATGGTTACGTGCTTGCAAGCGATTTTGCAACATTGCAGCGACAGATTGATAGCGCAAGCTCATCCCTTGAAAGAAAGGGCGATGCGATCAACAGCGGACTCTGTGATGGCTTTTATGCAATGAATACCACCGCGCTTAACGGTTTCTCAGGTGTAAACCAGAACCTTAGTAACGGCTTTGCACAGGCTGAATTGTCGCGTGCTAACGGACAGATGGGCTTGATGCAGCAGATGAACGCAAACAACATTACGGCTATGCAGAATGCCAACGCATTACAGGCACAGCTTGCACAGTGCTGCTGTGATAACCGAGAGGCTATCTCTGGTGTGAATTATAACATGGCGATGAATACCAATGCGGTACAGCACAGCGTAGAATCTGGATTCTGCCAGACTAACTACAATAATGCAAATAATACACGTGATATCATCGACAACCAGAACAGCAACGCAAGAGCTATCCTTGATGCGCTGAATGCACAGCAGATTGCGGCAAAAGATGCAAAGATTGCAGAGCAGAATCAGCAGATTTTTGGCTTACAGCTTGCGGCATCTCAGCAGGCACAGAACAACTACTTGGTACAGACTCTCAAGCCTGCACCAGTTCCGAGTTTCCCTGCTGGACAGCTCTACGGCTATATGAACGGCTGCTGCAATCCATGCAATAGCTGTTCCTGATAAGGGGGTGGCGAGTATGGCAGAGTATACATTAACCACACCTACAGCCGTCCCTCTGGGCGGTGCAGTGCCATATACCAACACAGTTATCAAGGGTTGCTGTAACATTAAGCACAGAGCAGGTTCAGGGCAGGTGACTGTCAAGGGCGGCACTTGCTGCAACCCTGCAAAGTACCTCGTGTACTTCCATGCCAACGTAACAGGAGTTGCAGGAGCAATTCAGCTTGCACTGTTTCTGGATGGTGAGAGACTGCCAGAAACCTTAATGTCTGTTGTTCCTGCGGCTGCGACTGACGTTTGGTCAGTGGATGCAGAGACGGAATTTTGCGTAGACTGCTGCTGCGGCACAGTTTCAGCAAGAGTAGTCGAGGGTGCGACTGTTACAGTTAACACAGCAGAAATAATTGTGAAAAAGGAGGTGGCATAATGGGCGCAACAGAAGATTTAAAACGTATGATTTGTGCAGAGCTTGAAGAAATCGCACAGAAGGGCGAAATGTCCGCAGGTGATCTTGATGCGGTATATAAGCTGATTGTATCAAAAGAAAAACTCCTGCGCATTGATGAGCTTGAAGAAAAGCTTGGCTATAGCGAGGACGGCAGAAGATGGAGATACAGCAGAGACGGAGAGCCAGATAGCGGCAGTAGCTACGGACGGCACTATGTTAGAGGACACTATAGCAGAGACGGACGTTACAGCAGAGACGAAGGAAAAGCACAGCTTGCTGACCAGATCAGAGATATGGTTGACGGCAGTGATCTGAACCAGAATCAGAAAAATGCATTAAGAAAGGCTATCGAGGTATTGCAGGAGTAAGGGGGTGTAAGGATGCTTGATCTTGGCGAAGTGCAGAGTGAAATAGCACGGATTGAAAATGGCAAAATCAACAGTTTTTCGGCAATTGAGAAGTTGGCACTACTGTACATTGTCAACGATCACAACACCCCCGAAGAAGAAATGCAGATGCCGAAGTACTCTTATGCAGCAGCAGCACCAACTGCCCCTAAATCTGACTTTTTAGAGGCGGTTGGAAAAGTACCGATAGAGAAAGCCTTAGATGTACTGGATGAGCACATGGAAGCGATAAAACTGCTATATCCTAAGGAGTACAAGGCTGTGATCAGTAAAATACTGGCATAAAAAGAAGAGGGAGCTACGTGCCCCCTCTTTTGCTTTTTTAATCTCTTTTTAGTCCCTTTCTTTAAAATCTTCCTTTACCATTCGTTCCAGTGCCAATCTAAAATAAATTGGGCACTTATTTACTCCTAGTTCCCAGTTCTGGAGTGTGCGCTTGGGGATTGAGTATAAATCCCCAAACTTTTGTTGATTTAATCCAGTCAGTTCTCGAAGTTCCTTAATTTCCATTTACTCTTTATCTTGCCTTTCTTTGATATCCTTTGCTTTGTACTCTGATGCAATTTCTTTGATTTTCAATTCCCAACCTTGGTTTTCTTTCAAAAATTCTCCAAAGATGGCATCCTCGGCAGCTTTTCTTGCAGCCTTAGCGTTTTCAATATCTTTGTAAGCCCCAAGCGAGTATTGCTTACCCTTAAAAGTAATGTATGCTCGATAACCACCGTGTCTACCGTAAGATACACCATTGATACCAGTTGTAGAATTTGACCAGGTCTTACCATTTTGAACTGATTTTGCAGTTGCAAGAGAAGAACCAGAAGCCAAGAACTCTTTTCGCATTTCTTGTAAAAAATTAGCATTTTTCCTATGACATGAAGAGCACTGCTTCATTTTAGGTAAGTTGGTTAAATACGCGTTTGTTTCATTCCCACAAATAGGGCAAATTGCTTTACACATATATACTTTGTATCCATGCATTTCTTGTTGCCATACATCCAGTACCCTAAAACCGTTTATTGTGCTTCCAATCTTGCTCTTAGCTTTTTGGGCGGAGTTCTCAGACACTTTTTTTGCAGCTTTCTTGATTGATTCCTCCTTGAACAAGCAACCGCAAGATAATGTCAGCCCTCTGGTTAAGTTCCACTTGTACACATCTTTAACAGTTCCACATGCACATTTGCAAGTATAGTAATTTGGTTTGGAAGCTGGGGCTATTACTTCCCAGTTTCCAAATTTATCCCCTACTTGAATATTATGCTTCATGCTCATAGCTTCTCAGCTCCTCACAAATGGCTTCTGCTTCTTCCTCAGTCAGCTCATACTCAGCCATAAGTGCTTCCTTGTCCTCGCTTCTCCATCCACCATCATATAATGCAGCTGCGTCATACTGATTGTTCATTGTCTCGTTTCTCATTTTCCTTTACCTTACTACCTTTGGTAGTTCCTTTCTTTGTTATGGCTATAGTATAGCACCGATTCGGTACTTTGTAAAGTATATATTTGCACTAAATCGGTGTTTTTTATTGATATTATTTAACTAGTTGCTATTATGTCACTATTACAGATGGCAAGGTAACATAATAGCAACGAGAAACGTAAAAAAAATTACACAAAAAATACCTTAGTCACCTTCTTACCATCAATTTCAATCCTTCTGATAGTGCGATGCCAGAAATCACGCTTTCCCTCCTTGGATAATTGCCGATATATTTCAGCCCAGTCATCAGGAAACTGTTTGATTGGGCTGAGTGGTACTTTCTGGCTTTCAAGCTCTACTATATCTGCCTTGAGCTGTGAGGTTTTTTCTATGTATTCAGCGCGGCTCATATCACCATCAAGGTATACATCCCTTAGCCGTTGGAGCTTACTTTTGATACGTGTGATCTCTTTTTCCACGTCTTTAGCCTTTTCTTGGCTTTGCGCAATGTCTGCCGTGTAATTCTCGATCAACTCGGACATATGTTCAATCAGGTACTCCTCCAACTTGTACTCCATCATAAAAGCTGGCTTCTCACAAATGCCCTTTCTCATGGTATTTGTGCGGCACTGGTAATACCCCTTTTCAATCATTTCCCCACTGGCTTTGATGTGCTTGGATAGCTTTGAACCCATCCTTGCTCCGCAAGTTGCACAGAATATCAACCCCGTAAAGATGTATACTCTATCATATTTTGGTGTGCGTGCGTAATGCACTCTAGCATTCTCTATGATCTTGTGCTGCTCTGGTGTTATGTATGCAGGTACCTCCACTCCGTAGTACGTGCCGTAGTATGGCTCTTTGTCTAAGATATCGTGAGCATTTTTGCGTGTTATCCGCAGCCCTAACTCCTTTGCAGCATCTATAGCCTTTGCAGGGCTATAAGTGTTAAGGTATGTGCCAAAAAAAGCTTGCATGGCATCCTTAGTGGCAGGATCATAGTCAATGGTACTGGAAGATGTCCTTATGTACCCTAGCGGCATCCTACCTGCTATGATGTGTCCGTGCTCCCTTTTGTACTCCAGTACAGCCTTAATACGCTCTGATGTTCGGTCGGACTCTGCCTGAGCCACTGAAAGCATGATATTCACTTTGAACACTCCTGCGGAAGTCTCCGTTTCGTAGTCCTCCCAAATCGCCCTCCATGGCACTTTTGCACCATCTAACACTTGCTGTACTGCGTAGTAGTCTGCAACAGAGCGAAACCATCTGTCTAGCTTGGTGAAAAGAATAATATCAATTTTATGCTTTTGGCAATCCTCTAGCAGTTTCAGCAGCGCAGGACGTGATTTGTATTTCTTTCTTGCGCTGATTCCTGCATCGTTGTAGATACCAGCAACCGTAAAACCGCGTTCCTGGCAATAGCTCTTTAATGCGTCCAACTGATTATCCACTGATAATCCATGTTCCTTTTGTTCTGCGGTTGATACACGCACATATATAGCCGCCCTTTTCTGTTCTTCCTTTTCTGTCATTTCCTGTCCTTTCTTGTGTTACGTTTACACCATTAGTCACATCAAAAGTGTTAAAAAAAGTATTATATCGTCTTCCCCTTTGTGTTAGCATGGAAACATCTTTTTTTTAAGGAGGTGCATCATGGATAGAAAGGAGCTTATAAAAAAGATATCCAACCTGCTGCAAACCTTTGATCTTGTTACTCTGCTAGCCATTTACCGTACACTTAAACGTGTCCAGAAAGGAGCTGTAAATGAAAAAGATGCTGATTGAAAAAATAACCACTATGTTACAAACACAAAGCGAAGATGTGTTACTGCTAATCTACGAACTTTTGATGCGCATTTAGTGGGGGCATAGCCCCCTTTTAAAACATTGTTAATAGTCTCAACGTATCAATGTTTTTCTTGAGCTGTTCATCATCCATCTCAAGAATTTGTTTTGAAAAATTTAGAATGAATCGTGCCTTTGGGGAGTCCTCTGTGACTCCTCTAGCCAACTCTGCTGATATGACTTTCAGCTCGTCTCTCAAATCCATGTTTACGTACTTGCCACCAGTGCCAGTGCAGAGCCATTCCTTTCTTACTCCGTACATCTGGCAGATAAGCGTGATTGTCTGCACGCTTGGAGCTGTACGTCCTGCGCACATGCTTGATACTGATGCGGCAGTAATTCCCAGTGCCTTTGCCAGATCAGCTTGTTTTTTCCCTTCGTGATCTAACACAGACTTGATTCTTTCGCCTATCAGCTCATCGCAGATGCGCTCTTTTGGTCGTCTCATTTTCTCACCTCCTACTTATATTATATCACATTTTGCATAGTAAGTAAATAATAATGTTAAATTAACTAATAAAAAGGGCATAGAAAACCCCTCGTGCCGAAAGGTAAACACGAGGGGCAGACAGAAAGGATAAAGGTACTTGCCGTTTGTGGCTATCCCACATCAGAGAAAGGTGTAAAAGATGTGCGAATCCTTTACAGCCCTAACTATAAGTGCGATGAATAAAAAAAGCAAGGACTTTTTTGAGTCCCTGCTTTCTTTTTTTACTCTTTTTACTGGGTGCGGTAATATGCTGCGTTTGCGCAGCGTTTTTTACTTTTCCCCCTTGCTTATCGCAGCATTGAGCTTGCGTACCATGTCCAACACGGCTTGCATTTGGTTTTCATCCAACTGCAAAAGAGATTTGTTTAATGCAACTAAAAAGTTGTATGTCTCCGGATCAGTTTCTTCCTTGTGGAAAAGTTGTGCTGTGATAGTAGCAATCTCTTCTTGTTTTGATGTGGGTGCATACATTTCCCCTTCACCAGTGCGAAACCAATTCTCGTTTATTCGAAACTCCCTGCAAATATCTTTTATCACTCGGTCTGCAATTGGGTTTCTACCTGCCTCCATTAGATATATATAGTTCTTAGTCAGGTTTATTCGCTTAGCAAATTCATCTTGCGTAAGCTTTGCGGCTTTCCTTATTTGCTTTAGTCTCTCTTCCATGCAAAAGCCCTCCTTTCTATTTCATTATAAAGCATACTCTTGAAAGTGTAAAGAGTAAAAATCTTAATTTTTCACACTTTTTTATCTAAAACCTATTGACAAGTCTTAAAAATTGAGATATACTAGTCTCAGAAGTTAAGACAAAGCTTCACAGAAAGGAAGGAAACAAAATGAGAAAGGTTACAGAAAAGACATTCAAGGTATACGCAAGAGATGCAGTCAAGGAGCTTAATACATTAGAGCTTACCGCAGAGTTAGCGATTACTGCTTTAAGCGCAGAAATCACTTTGCTGAGAGATACAAAAGAAGTAGGACATATCTCAATCACAGCTGATGGCTGGGTATATGCAAAGGATTTCACAAGAGACGAGGTTTTCAATATCGTTCCAGAGCATGACACTATGAAAGATTTATTCAGTCAGGTTTATCAGACAGTAAACGGTTTACTTGATAACGGCTGGTTTTGGATTGAGACAGCAGAACTGCAGGAAACAGAGCAGGTTGAGGAAGTAGCAGGAGAGCCAAAGGAAGGAAGAACAATTACAGTCACACTTCACCCAGTAGATGAAGAGGAAGAGAGAACCATCACCTATACAGGAGTTAAGTCTATCAGCCTTGTAGCAGGCAAGGCAGCCGAGAGAATCGAAGCACACACAGATGAAAGCTCCATTGACAAAGATCATGAATACATGGTGATTATCTTCGAGGATCGCAGCAAGGCAACATTTCGCAGAAGCAGCGTTGTAAAGGTGCAGGAAGAAGGAAAGCTCCCAGTCATCGAAGAGGAAGAAGATGAGCCTACAGTAGATGAGAAAGCGGCAGCAGCAGAAGAGGTTAAGCTGAACATTGTAAGAATCCACCTTGATTGCAGAATCAAGAGTTGGTATGAAAACGCAAAGATTGACTACGGTATCAGCGGAAGATTCCTTGATTGCAAGGTTGAGGGCGATAACCTCTTGATCTTCCATGAAGAGGAAGGAAAGAAGTATATCACCAGAATTGGCTATTACAAGGACTACACTCCAGAACAGATTTACAACATCTGGATGGAGAATGGTGGATGCGAAATGATATCGGAAGAGATAGAGAGATTTTTCCCACAGGAAGCAGAAGAACCACAGCCGACACCAGAGGAAGCCGACAGGGAAGTTACATATATCGACTTCAAGCCAGAGCAGGACTACAGCGAAGAAGAACAGAAAGAGATTGCTGAGACGGTTGCAGGTGTAGGGCTTGAGCTACTTGAAAAGGAGCTTACAGAGCTTGAGAAGTTGGAAGAGGAAAGTGATAAAGCAGATGACGCATGGGACAAAGATCCATTGAATGCAGAGCTTGAAGCGGCAAGCAGTAAGGCATACGAGAAAGAGTGGAAAAAGTACATGGACGCAGCCAAAACGCTTGCAAGGCTTATCAACATGGACACGAAAACAGCAAGACAGATGTTGCAGAGAGGTAGCAAAAACCGTGAGAAGGTATGGAACTACTTGAAGCGAAGAAAAATCTATGAAAGCAAGTAACCAATGCTGAGCTAACGGCAAGACGGGCAGAGGGGGCAATATGGTTGTAGTTAACGGACATGAAGCAGAACACCTCAGAGAGCTACCACAAGCAGATCAGGACAGCATAGCGCATAACGTGCTGAGTGAGCTGTATAGAATCTGGTTGAGAGAGCATGGAATGCGCCTTGAGAGTATTGAGGTGAGCAGAAAGAAGAAGGAGGATGTTGGTGCATAAGTACAATGTGCTTTTTTACGTAGATTGGCGATTGGTAGCAGGATGCAGCATTGAAACCTATGACAGAGATAGTGCAGAAAAACTAGCAACTGCCAAAATGCAAGACGAAATCAAAGAAATAGAAGATGCGCTGAATGCAAAGGTTAACCGAACTTTTGTATCACAGTTACCAGATAATAAGCATAAAAGAAAGGAAAATTAAAAAAATGAAGAGTTACAAGGGATTTAACAAGGACATGACTTGCCGTGATTTTCAATACGAGGAGGGCAGGGAATATGAAGAGACAACGGCAGAGGTATGTGAAACAGGCTTCCATTCCTGCGAATATCCTCTTGATTGCTTCCGCTACTATGATCCTGCTCACAGTGTATACCATGAAGTGGAAGCAGACGGTGAAATAGACAAGGCAGCTGATGGCACAAAACTTGCATCTACCAAACTCAAGATTGGTGCTGAGTTAAGCATAGCAGGACTTGTTAAGGCTTCCATTGAGTACACGATTAAGCGCACTAAGAAGGAAGCAGGAGCTGATGAACCCTACGGAGCATCAAGTGCCACAGGCTACAAAGGAGCATCAAGTGCCACAGGCGACTGCGGAGCATCAAGTGCCACAGGCTACAAAGGAGCATCAAGTGCCACAGGCGACTGCGGAGCATCAAGTGCCACAGGCTA
>ERZ1034949.1123-NODE-1123-length-13578-cov-9.948014_pt1 | contig 13578 bp, 12 predicted proteins | sample MGYA00520590_ERZ1034949 | MGnify/ENA primary metagenome ERZ1034949 (study PRJEB33766, sample SAMN09781752) | gut metagenome | biome: gut microbiome | host: Homo sapiens | place: Madagascar | study: EMG produced TPA metagenomics assembly of the PRJNA485056 data... | reverse complement strand
GGTTGCCGTCTGCATCAGCCAGCATGGGAGCCACGATGGAGAAGCCGCCCAGGTAAGCGAAGGAGGAGCCCAGGAATGCGGGCACCTTCTTTTTGGTGATGAGGTGGAACAGCAGGGTGCCCAGACCCGCGCACAGCAGGGTGGTGGAAACGCTCAGGCCGGTGAGCAGCGGCACCAGCACCGTTGCGCCGAACATGGCAAACATGTGCTGTACGCCCAGGATGAACATGCGGCCCGCGCCCAGCTGGCGCGCGTCGTAAATGCCTTTGGAGTAGTCGATTTTTTCACTCATGAGTTTTTCTGCCTCCTACAGAACTTCCCAGCCCCAAAAAAGAGGCACCGCCGTTGTTCAAACGGCAATGCCTCTGAAATTTGGGAACAATGATTCCGCCCGGAAAATGGAAAAAGCTGTGCAGCGCAGTCGGTGATTCGTGTGCAGCATGGTGCTCTCCCCTTTCCTTCAGGCTCTTTCCAAACAAGACTGCCGCCCAAAGCCCCGCAAAAGGCCGCGGGCAGTCTTTCTTTTGATTATAGCAGACTTTTTGCCGCTTCGCAACTGTTTTGGGTAATTCTCTTGGATTTCCAGCCCGGAAGTTTTGCGCCGCTCTCTTGCAATCCGGGCCAAAGCGCACTATAATAGAACCTGCTGCAATTTCCTACTATTATAATGTGTATCTCAGGAGGATCTATGATCTATCTGGATTATTCCGCGAACACGCCGGTGGATGAAGCCGTGCTGGCGCGGTTTTGTGAAATAGAGCGCCATTGCCCGGGCAATGCCAACTCCCGCCATGCGGCCGGTGCCGCCGCCAAGGCCGCCATCGACGAGGCCACCCAGAGCATCGCCCGCAGCCTGGGGGTGCAGCCCGCCGAGATCATCTATACATCCGGTGCCAGCGAGGCCAACAACTTTGCCATCAAGAGCATCGCCCGGCTGGAGCGCCACCACGGCAAGCACATCATCTCCACCCCGCTGGAGCATTCCTCGGTGAGCGGCAGCCTGACCGCCTTGCAGGAGCAGGGATACGAGATCGACCTTGTGGACATCAAGCAGGACGGCACGGTGGATCTGGACCACCTGAAAGAACTGCTGCGGCCGGACACCATTCTGGTGGCTGTCACCGCCGTGGACAGCGAACTGGGCGTGGTGCAGCCGATCGCCGAGATCGCGGAACTTCTGAAAGACCGCCCCCACTGCCATTTTCATGTAGACGCCACCCAGGCCGTGGGCAAGCTGCCGGTTTCTTTCGACGGCATCGACACCATGAGCCTGACCGCTCATAAGTTCTACGGGCTGAACGGCATCGGCGTGCTGGTCAAGCGCCGGGGCCTTGCGCTGGAGCCCCTCATCCACGGCGGCGAAAGCACCACCATCTACCGCAGCGGCACGCCCACCGTGGCGCTGGCCTGCTCGCTGGCGCTGGCACTGGACAAGGCCGTGACCGAGCTGCCCGCCCGGGTGGAACACATCCGCGCCCTGAACGCCCGCCTGCGCACCGAGCTGGCCAAGTACCCCAAGGTGCGCATCAACAGCCCGGAGCACGCCGTGCCGCAGATCTTGAACCTGAGCGTACAGAACGTGAAGGGCACCGTGTTCCAGCGAGAGCTGGACGCCAAAGGCCTGTGCGTCTCGGTCAAATCGGCCTGCTCGTCGGACGGCCTGCCCTCCCGGGCGGTGTTCGCCGTGAGCCATGACCGGCGCAACGCGCTGTCCTCGTGGCGCATCAGCCTGAGCCACCTGACCACCGAGGATGAGATCACCGGCTTTCTGCAGGCGTTCGATGCCTGTTACAACGCCCTGACCCAATAAAGAGGAGTATTATGAAGCGAGATTTGGAACCCTATCAGCTGATCGAACGCAGCATCATCAAAAAGTACCGGAAAGAACTGTGGACGCCTTTCATCGTGGCGGTCAAGCGCTACGAGCTGGTGCAGGCAGGTGACCGCATTGCCGTGTGTATCTCCGGCGGCAAAGACTCCATGTTGATGGCAAAGCTCATGCAGGAACTGCAGCGCCACAGCGATGTGCCCTTTGAACTGGTGTTTCTGGTGATGGACCCCGGCTACAATGAGATCAACCGCCAGAAAATTGAGAGCAATGCAGAGCTTTTGCACATCCCGGTGACGATTTTTGAAAGCAACATTTTTGCCGTGGCCAACAACACCGACAAAAATCCCTGCTATCTGTGTGCCCGCATGCGCCGCGGCCACCTGTACAGCAAGGCCAAGGAGCTGGGCTGCAACAAGATCGCGCTGGGGCACCACTTCAACGATGTGATCGAGACCACCGTGATGAGCATGTTCTACGGCTCCCAGCTGCAGGCCATGCCGCCCAAGCTCCACAGCACCAGCTTCCCCGGCATGACCCTCATCCGCCCGATGTACTGCATCCGCGAGGAAGATATTCTGGCGTGGAAGCGCTACAATGAGCTGGAATTCATCCAGTGCGCCTGCCGCTTTACCGAAAACTGCACCATGTGCGACAACGGCGGCGGCGGTTCCAAGCGGCAGGAGGTCAAGACCCTGCTGCGCCGCCTGAAGCGTGACAACCCCAACATCGAGAACAGCATCTTCCGCAGCATCCACGCCGTGGCGCTGGACACCATGCCGGGCTACAAGTCCGAGGGTGTGGAGCACAGCTTCCTCGAACGGTTCAACGCCATGGAATCCCACGAAGAAGATTAAACCGTCCCTTTTCACCGCTCTCCCCTGCCCCTTCCGGGCGCGGGAGGGCGGTTTTGTTTTTGGCAGAGTGTCTGGAAACGCACCGTCCGTTTCGTGCAGAGCACCAAAGATTTTGCCATTTCTTGACAGTGTTCCCAAAGCGCGGTATCGTTGGGGCAGATAGGAAAGGAGTGGCACGCATGAATTCAAATCCTGCACTTGCCCACATCAGCGAGGATAAAGCCCGCGCACAAACCGTCTATGAGCACCTTTCCGGCACAGCTGACCTGGCCGGAGAGTTTGCCGCACCCTTCGGCGCAACGGAGGAAGCCCGCTTCGCCGGCTGGCTGCATGATATCGGCAAATACAGCACTGCCTTCCAGAAACGGCTGCTGGAAGACGGCCCCCGGGTGGACCACGCCACCGCCGGGGCGCAGGAAGCCATGAAATGCCGCCCGCCGCACCCGCAGGCGGCCTTTGCCGTTGCGGGCCATCACACCGGCCTGCCGGACGGCGGCAATCAGCGGAATGCGGACCCGGAGGACGGCACCCTGTTCGGCCGCCTGAAAAAGCCCGTGGAGCCTTACGGCGGCTGGCAGGAAGTGCCCCTGCCGCAAAGCGCCCCGCCCGCCTGGGCCAACCGCGACCTGCTGGATTTTGCCTTCTTCACCCGGATGCTCTACTCCTGCCTGGTGGACGCAGACTTCCTTGATACCGAGACCTTCATGAACGGCCGGGCCGCGCCCCGCGGCGGCGGCGAGGGCATCCCCGCCCTGCTGGAAAAGGCCCGGACACAGGCAGAGCGCTATCTCGGCGCGGAGAGCACCACCCCGGTCAGCCGCCAGCGCAACGCCGTGCTGCAAGCCTGTCTGGACAAAGGGGCCCACGGGCCGCAGGGGCTCTACACCCTCACTGTGCCCACCGGCGGCGGCAAGACCTTTGCATCGCTGGCCTTCGCGCTGGAGCACGCCGCCGCGCAGGGCATGAAGCGGGTGATCTACGTCATCCCGTATATGTCCATCATCGACCAGACCGCTGCAAACTTCACAAAGCTTCTGGGGGAGGAAAACGTCCTTGCGGATTACTCCAGCGCCGAATACAAGACCACCAACACCGAAGACCTGACACCCGCCCAGTACCGCCAGCTGCTGGCCAGCGAAAACTGGGATGCGCCGGTCATCGTCACCACCGCCGTGCAGTTTTTTGAGTCGCTCTATGCCAACCGCAGCAGCCGCTGCCGCAAGCTGCACAACATCGCTGACAGCGTGATCATTTTTGACGAGGCACAGACTCTGCCGCTGGACTACCTCAAGCCCTGCATCAGCGCCATTGCCCAGCTGGTGCAGCATTACCACGCCACCGCTGTGCTGTGCACTGCCACCCAGCCTGCGCTGGAATCCCTTTTCAAGGAATTTGCCCCGGAACTGCACCTGCAGGAGATCAGCCCGGACATGGAAACGCTCTATGAGACCCTCCGCCGCACGACCATCCGGGACATTGGCACGCTGCCGCAGGAAGAACTTGCGGCGCAGCTGGCGGCCCTGCCGCAGGTGCTGTGCGTGGTGAACCGCCGCAAGACGGCGCAGGAACTGTATGCTGCCCTGCCCGAAGAAGGCAGTTTCTGCCTGACCACCCTGCTGTGCGCCGCAGACCGCCGCCGCCAGCTGGAAGAAATCCGGCAGCGGCTGGCGGACGGCCTGCCCTGCCGGGTGGTGTCCACCTCGCTGATCGAGGCCGGTGTGGACGTAGACTTCCCCGCCGCCTACCGGGAGCAGTGCGGGCTGGACTCGCTGCTGCAGACCGCCGGGCGCTGCAACCGCGAAGGCCGCCGCAGCGCGGCAGAGAGCAAGGTGTACTGCTTCCGGCTGGAAGGCTGCGCGGTGCCGCAGATGCTGCACCAGCATGTGCACGCCCTGCAGTATGCCGCCCGCTGCCATGAAAATGACTATGCGCAGCTCAACACCCCGGATGCCATCCGCACTTATTTTCAGGAGCTTTACTTTGCACGGGGTGCCGAGGCACTGGACAAAAAAGGCATTCTGGATGCGTTCCGCCACGGCATTTCCGGCTGTCAGTTCCCGTTTGCGCAGGTGGCCACGGAATTCCAGCTGATCGAAACGCCCACCCGCACGGTCTATCTGCCCATCGGCGAAGGGGAAGCACTCTGTGCCCAGCTGCGCAGCGGCATGGTCAGCCGCAGTTTGTACCGCCGTCTGGGCACCTACAGCGTGGCCTGCTATGCGCCGCAGTTTGAAAAGCTGGACGCTGCCGGGGCGCTGGAACTGCTGCCAGAAGGCAGCGCCATCCTGACGGACCTGAACCAGTACAGCGCCAAAACCGGCCTTGCGCTGGACGCGGAGACCGGCATTGGCCTGTTTTTCTGAGAAAAAACAGCTGAAAACAGATAGAAGTCCTGTGTATCGGACTTTTGTTCCGGTAGAATACAGACAAAGAGAGAAGCGGCCGGGCAGCTTCTTCCTTTGCGGGCATCTGCGCTGCACTCCCCATTTTGCGTCGCATACGCCAAACAAATTGACAGCTAGCTGCCTGTATGCCAAGATAAAGCCAAAGACCTTTTTCATGAAGCTTGAAACAGAAAGGAGTGAACGTTATGGCTAAGACAAGTTCCTGCCAGACTGCACGACCGGATTCAGAAAGGAGGCGGTGCCCATGTCAATGCTGATCGAAGTGTGGGGCGATTACGCCTGCTTCTCCCGGCCCGAGATGAAGACCGAACGTGTGAGCTACGACATCATCACGCCGTCGGCGGCAAGAGGGTTGGTGGAAGCGATCTATTGGCACCCGGGCATGAAGTACCATATTGATCGCATCTATCTGCTGAACCCGGTGCGGTTCACCAACATCCGCCGCAACGAGGTCAAATCCACGCTGCTTTCCTCGGCGGCGCTCAGTGCGGCCAAGGGCGGTGCCGCGCCGGTGCTGTACACCTCGGCAGACATTCAGCAGCGGGCCGCGCTGGTGCTGCAGGATGTGCACTACGTCATCGAGTGCCACTTTACCATGACGGACAAGGCCGCACCCGGCGATAATCCCGGCAAGTTCCAGGACATCCTGCGGCGGCGGCTGAACAAGGGCCAGTGCTATCACCAGCCCTGTTTCGGCTGCCGGGAATTTCCGGCCAACTTCCGCGAATGGCCCGCCGGGGAGCCCATCCCTGCCCTGCCCGTCACGCAGGACCTGGGCTTCATGCTCTACGACCTGGACTACACGGACCCGGAAAACATCCAGCCCCAGTTCTTCCGGGCAAAGCTGGTGGACGGCGTGCTGGACTGCCGGGATGTGGAGGTGTTCACATGATCCTGCAAGCTTTGACCGCCTACTATGAGCAGCTTTTGCGGCAGGGCAAGATCGCCGCACCCGGCTGGGATGGTCATTTTAAGGTAAGCTATGAGCTGCGTCTGAATGACGCCGGGCAGCTGGTGGATGTCGTGGACCTGCGCGTCAGCGAGACCAAGGGCAAAAAGACGGTCATCGTCCCCCGGGAGCTGCGGGTACCCGCCCACGTCAAGCGTACCGTCGGCATCGCTGCCAACTTTTTGTGCGACAATTCGTCCTATCTTCTGGGTGCAGATGAAAAGGGCAAACCGGACCGCGCCAAACAGTGCTTCGAGGCCTGTGCCCAGCTGCACCATAAATTGCTGGACGGCGTGGACGACCCCGCCGCAAAAGCCATTCTGGCTTATTTTGACAGCTGGGACCCGGCGCAGGCGGCAGAACATCCCCTGCTGAACGCAGAATGGAAAGACCTGACCGGAAACGCCAACCTGATTTTCGGTTACGAAGCGCCCGACCACCACCACATTCTCGCCAACGATGCCCCCGCCATTCAGGCGGCCTGGCAGGCCCACTATGGTACCGCAGACGCAGACGCCGCCACGATGCAGTGCCTGATCACCGGCAAGCAGGCCCCTGCCGCATTGGTGCACCCCGCCATCAAGGGCGTGATGGGTGCACAAAGCGCCGGTGCTGCACTGGTCTCCTTCAACGCACCGGCCTTCTGTTCCTACGGCCACGAGCAGGGCGAGAATGCTCCCGTGAGTGAGTACGCCGCCTTTGCCTACACCACCGCCCTGAACCTGCTGATCGCAGACCGGAACCACTGCAAGCGCGTGGGTGACACCACCATTGTCTGCTGGGCCGAGAGTGCGGAGCCTGCGTATCAGGACGCGTTCAGCCTGTTCCTGTTTGGTGCAGAGGAAGCTTCCGGCATCAAGGAAACGGATGTGCAGGCGGCGCTCAGGCGGCTGGCCGCCGGGCAGACCGTGCCGTTCCTTGAAAAAGAGCTTGCGCCGGATCAGCATTTTTATGTGCTGGGGCTGGCCCCCAACGCCGCGCGGCTCTCGGTGCGGTTCTTCTTGCGGGACACTTTTGGAACCTTTGCCCGGAACCTGCAAAAACACGCCGACGCACTGGAGATCACCCGCCCGGCCTATGATAACCGCAAAACGCTGTCCGTCTGGGCACTGGCCATGGAGACCGTCAACCGCAAGGAACGCAGCCCCTCCCCCGCACCGCAGCTGGCCGGTGACCTGCTGCGTGCCGTGCTGACCGGCGGGCGCTACCCCGCCACACTGCTCAACGGCGTGACGATGCGCATCCGCGCCGAGCAGGACGTGACCCGCGGGCGCGCCGCCATTCTGAAAGCCTATTATCTGCGCAATTCCCCCACCGATCTGAACAAGGAGGTCTTTACTGTGAGCCTGAACGAAACCACCAATGTGCCCTACATTCTGGGGCGGCTGTTCTCTGTGCTGGAAGCGGTGCAGAGCGATGCCAACCCCGGCATCAACACCACCATCAAAGACCGGTATTTCAACTCGGCCTGCGCCACCCCGGCTCTTGTGTTCCCCACCCTGCTCAAGCTGGCACAGAAACATTTGCAGAAGCTGCCGGACGGCAAGGCGGTCTTTTACAACAAGCAGATCACCGAGCTGGCCGCCCTTGTGCCGGAAAGCGGCTTCCCCGCCCGGCTGAGCCTGCCGGATCAGGGCAAGTTTGAGATCGGCTATTATCACCAGACCCAGAAACGCTTTGAGAAGAAAAACAAGGAGGAATAAACCATGTCTGAGCCCATCAAGAACCGCTACGATTTCGTCATTCTGTTCGACGTGGAAAACGGCAACCCCAACGGCGACCCGGATGCCGGCAACATGCCCCGCATCGACCCGGAGACCGGTTACGGCCTGGTGACGGACGTCTGCCTCAAGCGCAAGATCCGCAACTATGTGGAAACGCTGAAAGAGGATGAAGACGGCTACCGCATCTACATCAAAGACGGCGTGCCCCTGAACCGCAGCGACGCTGCAGCCTTGACCGCCTGCGGCCTTGCCCCGGACGAAGACCTGAAAAAGGCCAAGAGATCCGACCCGGACATCGACCGCAAACTGCGGGATTATATGTGCGCGAATTTCTACGATATCCGCACCTTTGGTGCCGTGATGACCACCTTTGTAAAGGGCGCGCTGAACTGCGGTCAGGTGCGCGGCCCGGTGCAGCTGAGCTTTGCCCGCTCGGTGGACCCCATTCTGCCGCAGGAAGTCACCATCACCCGCGTGGCCATCACTACCGAAGCCGACGCCGAAAAGAAGGGCACCGAGATGGGCCGCAAGCACATCGTGCCGTACGGCCTGTACCGCGCCGAAGGCTATGTTTCGGCCAATCTGGCCCGCAAGACCACCGGCTTCTCGGAAGACGACCTGCAGCTGCTGTGGCAGGCCATCCTGAACATGTTCGAGAATGACCACAGCGCCGCCCGCGGCAAGATGGCCGTGCGGGAGCTGATCGTGTTCAAGCACGATTCCGAACTGGGCAACGCCCCCTCTTACAAGCTGTTTGATGCCGTTAAAGTCCAGCGGAAGGAGGATGTCATCGCGCCCCGCAGCTATCAGGATTACACCGTTACCGTTGCGGACACCCTGCCGGACGGCGTGACCTGCGAGAGGTTCAACTGATGGACGCGCCGGACGACTACCTGCTGATGTCCGGCATCCAGCACTTTGCCTTCTGCCGCCGTCAGTGGGCATTGATCCACCTGGAGCAGCAGTGGGCGGAAAACCTGCGCACCACCGAAGGGCAGCTGGACCACGCCCGCTGCCACGACGACACCCAGACCGAGCGCCGCAAAGATCTGCTCATCACCCGGGGGATGCGGGTGGTCAGCCATCGGCTGCGGATGTCCGGCAACTGCGACGTGGTGGAATTTCGGGCCAGCGAGGCGGGCATTTCCTTGCAGAGTGCCCCCGGCTTCTGGCAGCCATATCCGGTGGAGTATAAACACGGGCACGCCAAGGAGACCGACGCCGACCGGCTGCAGCTCTGCGCCCAGGCCATGGCGCTGGAGGAAATGCTGGTGTGCCGCATCCCGGAAGGTGCGCTGTATTACTGCGAGACCAGGCGCCGGGAGGTGGTGCCGTTCACGGAAGAACTGCGCGCCGCCACCCAGCGCATGGCCGACGAAATGAACCAGTATTTCGCCCGCGGCTACACCCCCAAGGTGAAGCCCGGCAAGCACTGCAGCGCCTGCTCGCTGAAGGAGCTCTGCCTGCCCGTGCTCTGCCGGAACGCGGACGCAAAGGCCTATCTGCGAAGCCACCTGGACGAAGCGGCCACGGAGGTGACATCATGCGGCAATTCCTGAACACCCTGTTCGTGCTGAACGAAAGCGCCTACCTCTCGCTGGACGGCGAAAATGTGGTCGTCAGCTGCGACAAGGCCGAAGTCGGCCGAGTGGCGCTGCACACGCTGGAAAGCATCCTCTGCTTCAGCTACGCCGGTGCCTCCCCCGCCCTGATGGGCAAGTGCGGCCGTCTGGGCATCGACCTGTGCTTCTTCTCGCCGCAGGGGCGCTTTCTGGCCCGCACGGTGGGCGAGGAACGCGGCAATGTTCTGCTGCGGCAGACGCAGTATGAAGTTTCTGCCAGCGAGGCCCGCAGCTGCGCCTACGCCCGCAATTTCATCCTGGGCAAGGTTTACAATGCCCGCTGGGTGCTGGAGCGTGCCACCCGCGACCACCCCCAGCGGGTGCCGGTGGAGCAGCTCAAGCAGACCAGCGCACAGCTGGCCGCCGCACTGCCGCTTTTGGAGACCTGCGAAGATTTAGAGCAATTGCGCGGTCTGGAAGGCGAAGCAGCGCAGCGGTATTTCGACCGGTTCCATGCGCTGATCCTGCAGCAGAAAGAGGATTTTGTTTTCACCTCCCGCAGCCGCAGACCGCCGCGGGACAACGTGAACGCGCTGCTGTCATTTGCGTATTCCCTGCTGGCCAACGACTGCGCCGCCGCGCTGGAAGGGGTCGGACTGGACCCTTATGTGGGCTTCCTGCACCGCGCCCGCCCCGGACGGCGCAGCCTGGCACTGGACCTGATGGAGGAACTGCGTGCTGTCTACGCGGACCGGTTCGTGCTCTCCTGCATCAACCAGAAGGTCGTGAATGCGAAGCATTTTGAAAAGCAGGAAAACGGTGCCGTTCTGCTGACCGAGGATGGCCGCCGCGCCTTCCTGCACGCCTGGCAGCTGAAAAAGCGGGAGGTCATCACTCACCCTTTCCTGAAAGAAAAGCTCAGCTGGGGTCTTGTGCCCTATGTGCAGGCGCTGCTGCTGGCACGGACTTTGCGGGGCGATCTGGACGTATATCCGCCGTTTTTCTGGAAGTGAGGTGCTGTTCATGCTGGTTCTCATCACCTACGACGTCAACACCGAAACGCCTGCAGGCCGCAAGCGCCTGCGCAAGGTGGCGAAGAAATGCGTCAACCACGGCCAGCGGGTGCAGAACTCGGTGTTCGAGTGCCTGCTGAACGCTTCGCAGTACGCCGTTTTGAAGGCCGAGCTGACCGCGCTGATCGACCCTGCACTGGACAGCCTGCGGTTCTATCAGCTGGGCAACAACTACCAGAGCAAGGTGGAGCATGTCGGCCTGCACCCCGATTTTGCGCAGGATGACGTGTTGATGTTCTAGCATCCCCCGCCGTGCGAGGCACAAGCTCCCATGGTTTCCCCGGGCGCTTCGCACTGCAAAAACAGACACCTTAGCACGATTTGTTTTGCATTTCGCCGGAGCCTTCGTAAAGTTCCTTTTCAAATTGTGCACAAGTGTGTATAATGGAACAAACGTGGTGGATTTTTTCGCCGCTTTTGCTGTCGCCCTCCTCGCGGAGGGCGTGGATTGAAATTTGCGAATGACGTATTTGACAGACTGCCGCATCTGTCGCCCTCCTCGCGGAGGGCGTGGATTGAAATAACAATGAAAGCGCCGATGTCTCGCTGGTCTCCGGTCGCCCTCCTCGCGGAGGGCGTGGATTGAAATGAGTCAGGGCCGTAACCCCAGGCCGCTTCCGGCAGTCGCCCTCCTCGCGGAGGGCGTGGATTGAAATCATGCGTACCACCTACGCCGACCGGGCACAGATGGGTCGCCCTCCTCGCGGAGGGCGTGGATTGAAATCTTGTCCTCAACGTGCTGGAACATCTCGTCAACGTCGCCCTCCTCGCGGAGGGCGTGGATTGAAATAAGCGCGACCCGCTTTTGATACCCATGTTGGAGCGTCGCTCTCCTCGCGGAGGGCGTGGATTGAAATCGCATCCGCATTGCCGCCGGTGAAGCCTTTGAGGTCGCCCTCCTCGCGGAGGGCGTGGATTGAAATTCCATGCAGACGGTGCAAGTCCTTGACGCCATGCGTCGCCCTCCTCGCGGAGGGCGTGGATTGAAATCCAGAGGATCATAAATTTTGCTGTTTTTTTTCATGTCGCCCTCCTCGCGGAGGGCGTGGATTGAAATCCAGAGGGAGACCAGGCCGCCGCCATGGGCAAAGCGTCGCCCTCCTCGCGGAGGGCGTGGATTGAAATTTTATGCCGTGAAATACTGCGCCGATGCCGGGCTGGTCGCCCTCCTCGCGGAGGGCGTGGATTGAAATAAAGCACAGATGCTTCCCGGCAAGGGGGAGGACGGGTCGCCCTCCTCGCGGAGGGCGTGGATTGAAATCGAGGAGGACGTGGCAAAAAACTAATCCTCGCCGGTCGCCCTCCTCGCGGAGGGCGTGGATTGAAATCTCCTCATACGCGGCAATCTCGTCCGCGTACTCAGTCGCCCTCCTCGCGGAGGGCGTGGATTGAAATCCGGAGGCGGTCAATCATCTTCTGGGCGTTTCGTGTCGCCCTCCTCGCGGAGGGCGTGGATTGAAATTCACCCTTGACGGCCAGAACCATGACCGGCTTGGTCGCCCTCCTCGCGGAGGGCGTGGATTGAAATTTCGATGACCTGCGCACCGAGATCAAGCGCCAGGGTCGCCCTCCTCGCGGAGGGCGTGGATTGAAATTGGATCGTAGCGGTCGCCCTGTCTACGGCATCCAGTCGCCCTCCTCGCGGAGGGCGTGGATTGAAATAGGAATATCACCCCAATTACCATTGAACACCTCGGTCGCCCTCCTCGCGGAGGGCGTGGATTGAAATTGATATTTGGGGTTCGGCACGGTCAGCTCCCGGGTCGCCCTCCTCGCGGAGGGCGTGGATTGAAATAGTGTATCGCATAGAAGCAGCCCGCGAAACGTGAGTCGCCCTCCTCGCGGAGGGCGTGGATTGAAATACCACGATCATCACGGAGGGTTCCCATGGCTGAGAGTCGCCCTCCTCGCGGAGGGCGTGGATTGAAATGACGGTGCATTTACCATCGAGGACGTGCCTGCAAGTCGCCCTCCTCGCGGAGGGCGTGGATTGAAATCATGCCGTTGTTTGCGGATTTTAGGGCGGTAGTAGGTCGCCCTCCTCGCGGAGGGCGTGGATTGAAATAACGATGGCGTGCACAAGGCCGGGGACGGCGACCGTCGCCCTCCTCGCGGAGGGCGTGGATTGAAATCCCATCAGGGGCAAGCTGACCCGCATTCCTGATGGTCGCCCTCCTCGCGGAGGGCGTGGATTGAAATCTGACCTGATGGACGCTTGCGCAGGATGCCCGGCCGTCGCCCTCCTCGCGGAGGGCGTGGATTGAAATATGTAGGTTTTAAGCGGCCCACCAGGAACACCGGGTCGCCCTCCTCGCGGAGGGCGTGGATTGAAATCTTGACCTTCTTGTAGTCAGTCTTGTTGTAGTTGGTCGCCCTCCTCGCGGAGGGCGTGGATTGAAATCTCATTATGAAGGGAGCGTTGAAAATGCCATTAAGTCGCCCTCCTCGCGGAGGGCGTGGATTGAAATAGTTTGCTCACGTTTGGCTTTACTGGCAAGGAAGCCGTCGCCCTCCTCGCGGAGGGCGTGGATTGAAATAGGGTGTGGCTGCCGTTCACGACCTTCAGCCACGCCGTCGCCCTCCTCGCGGAGGGCGTGGATTGAAATAGCACCGAGACCTACCCCGGCGCTACCGACCCCGTCGCCCTCCTCGCGGAGGGCGTGGATTGAAATTTGCGTTGCTGGTAGATCAGCGGCTTGACGGGACGTCGCCCTCCTCGCGGAGGGCGTGGATTGAAATCGTCCATGTGGATGCAGAAAGCACCGCCCGCGAGGTGTCGCCCTCCTCGCGGAGGGCGTGGATTGAAATTTGATTATAAAATGACTACTCTTGACAGTGATAGTGTCGCTCTCCTCGCGGAGGGCGTGGATTGAAATTTTCGGTGGGGTGTGGGTCGTCGGTGACCGGCCACGTCGCCCTCCTCGCGGAAAATGTGGGTTGAAATTCCGAACATCAACAACAGCAACAGCATCTGGACGGTCACTCTTTGCATGGAGAATGTGGATTGAAATCTGATGCAGGATGAACGCGGCATTGAAGTTCCTGGTCGCCCTCCCCGCGGAGGGCGTGGGTTGAAATATGTGTCAGTATAACGCAGATTAGATGGTTCCCGGTCGCTCTCCCCACGGAGGGCGTGAGTTGAAACGCTCCCCGCACAGATACGTTGCAGGGCATCGTCCA
>ERZ1034949.1120-NODE-1120-length-13670-cov-19.064635_pt1 | contig 13670 bp, 16 predicted proteins | sample MGYA00520590_ERZ1034949 | MGnify/ENA primary metagenome ERZ1034949 (study PRJEB33766, sample SAMN09781752) | gut metagenome | biome: gut microbiome | host: Homo sapiens | place: Madagascar | study: EMG produced TPA metagenomics assembly of the PRJNA485056 data... | reverse complement strand
AGCCTTATAGGCGCATATGAAGAACCACCGGCTATGCCGGTGGGTTACTTTTTTGTGGTGTTAATCGCCGTTTTGGGTTAATCGGTAAGTTCTAACACCGTCCACCTTTTCGGTAACGAGAGCGTATTCAGGATGATTTTTGGCATATAGTGACATCGCACCACACACCGAGTTTTCAAGCCAGCTGAGTTTTTCGGCGAGCTCTTTAAGCGGAATTCCTTGTGGCGTTTGCAAAAGTTCAACCATTCTGGAAATTTTGCTTTGCTTTGCCGGTTTAACTTGTTCTGTCGGAGTTTTCGCCATTGGCTCGCTGTTCTCTACCGATGTTTCGATTACTTGCTCGGCAATCGGTTCTTCCGCTACCGGAGTTAAAATTTGCTTTTTGGTGGTGTTTTTGCTCTTGGCCTTTGAGCTTTTCTTTTTTGTAGTCATTTTAAATTCCTTTCGTGACTGTTAATGTTAATTTACAATTACAGCAATGCTTGTATTTAGAAGGAAATCCAGTCTTTTATTGCAAAATAAGGAAAATAAATGGGAAAAAAGGTATCAATGCGAGAATATGCCCGCCAGCGTGGCGTTCATTTGAATGCTGTGCAGACGGCGGTAAAGACCGGACGGATACACAAGACCGCCGATGGTAAAATAGACGTGGATGCCGCCAACAAAGAGTGGTTTATGAATACCGATCCGGCAAAATCGCACAAGACCGATCCGTTGTTTGAAAATCCGCCGGAAGCGATGCCGGTCAGCGGTGGCGGCACGGTAAAACAAAACTTTTCAACCTTTCAGCAAGCCAAAACCGCTGATGTTTATTATCGGGCGATGCTTGTCAAGGCCAAGTTGAAGATGATAACCGGCGAAACCATCGACCGCAAAAAAGCCGGACAGTACGCATTCAACCTCGGTCGCTCCTTGCGGGATTTGTTTATCAGCTTTCCGACACGTTACGGTTCGCTGATTGCGGCGGAAATAGACGTTGATGAGCATAAAATGGTGACAGTTTTAGATGAATATATCAGAAAATTACTCACAGAAAGCCGTGACATCATCGATAGAGAGCTTTGATGCGGCAATTTATATTGCCGACCAATTTTATAAAGGCGCGGAACCTGACAGCTATATGTCGGTGTCAGAATGGGCGGATGTCTACCGGATGTTGTCGAGCAAATCGGCTTCCGAACCAGGGCGGTGGCGCACGACCAGAACGCCTTATTTGAAAGAGATTATGGATTGCCTTTCGCCGAAAAGTCCGATTCAAAAAGTCGTATTTATGAAAGGAGCGCAAATCGGCGGCACCGAGTGCGGCAATAATTGGATTGGCTACATCATGCATAAAGCCCCTGGTCCGATTATGGCAGTGTCGCCAACGGTGGATATGGCCAAGCGTAACTCGCGCCAACGTATTGATCCGCTGATTGAAGAATGCACGGCGTTAAAATCGGTGGTCAGTTCGCCGAAAGCCAAAGATAAAGGCAACACCATTCTGTCAAAGGACTTTCAGGGCGGCGTTTTGGTGATGACTGGCGCAAACTCTGCGGTTGGTTTGCGTTCCATGCCTGCGCGGTATTTATTTATGGACGAGATTGACGGCTATCCTCAAGATATTGACGGTGAAGGTGATCCGATTTTACTCGCCGAGCGCAGAACGGCGACGTTTAGTAAGCGCAAGAAGATATTTTTGGTATCAACGCCGACGATTAAGGGCTTATCAAATATTGAGCGCGAATTTGGCATGACCGACCAACGTTATTATGTTGTGCCGTGTCCGTATTGCCATAAGTTCCAACGACTGGTGTGGGAGAATATCCGCTCTACCGAAGAAGCGGTGATGTACGAATGCGAGCATTGTCACACGCTGATTGCCGAACACTACAAAACGCAGATGTTGGCAAACGGCTTCTGGCAACCGTCCGCCCCTAGTGATGGCATAAGTGCCGGTTTTCATCTGTCCTCGCTTTATTCGCCGGTCGGGTGGCTTTCTTGGAAAGAATGCGTTGATATTTACGAAAAAGCCAAGAAAAACCCAACTTTAATGCAAGGTTTCCAAAACACTATTTTGGGAGAAACCTACGAGCAAGAAAGCGATGCGCCAGAGTGGCAACGTTTGTATGAAAAGCGTGAGGACTACAAAGTCGGCACAATTCCGTTCGGCGGCTTATTCTTAACCGCCGGTGTCGATATTCAAAAAGACCGTATTGAATGCGAGATTGTCGCTTGGGGACGGCAAAAACAGAGCTGGTCGGTGGAATATTTTGTTTTGGACGGCGACACCGCCAAACCGGAGGTATGGAAAAAGCTTCAGAATGTTCTGTTTAAGGATTATCCGCACGAAAGCAGCATAACGTTACCTATTCGCGTGATGTGCATTGATAGCGGTTACGCCACGCAAGATGTTTACAGCTTTGTGAAAGATTACAGCCAAGCCGTTTGGGGCGGTTCGGGCGCGAGAGCAAGCCAACCGCACACGGTGGTGGCAATTAAAGGTCAAAGCCGCGACACGGCGATGATACTTTCCACTTCCAAGGCCGACACCAAGAAAAAAGGTCTTAAAGTTTGGAATGTTTCGGGACCGGTGATTAAAACCGAGCTCTACCGGTGGCTGAGGATGCAACGCACCGGCGAAGATGCCTCACAGTTCGGCCGGTGTCACTTTCCGCAGTACGCTGAGGAATATTTTAAGCAACTAACGGCGGAACGCCAGGTGGTACGCATAACCAACGGCTATCCGAAACCGGTGTGGGAAAAAGACCCGACACGCCGCAACGAAGCGTTGGACTGCCGAGTTTACGCCCGTGCCGCCGCGGCGATTTATGGTCTTGACCGAATGAGTGAGCGCGGATGGCAAGAATTGGAAGCCTTAATTCCCTCGAAGGATGAGGCAAAGAAAATAAGGAAACAACAACGGTTCATACAGATGAGCCCAACAAAGGTGGATGATCCATGGCTTTAGATAAAGAAACGATAAAAACACGGCTTGCCGAGGCGGAAGAAGCGTATCACAAGCTCCTTATCGGCGCAAAGGAAGTTTCGGTTAACGTCGGCAACTTCGGTTCGGTAACCTATAACCAAACGAGCCGAACGGCTTTGGAAGCCTATATTGCCGACTTAAAGGCGCAATTAGCGGAAGCAGAAGGCACTCCGGTGTTAAAACGTAAAATTATAAAGGTTAATTTTTAAAATAAGGATGCCGATAGGCATCCTTATTTTAAAAAGAGGAGGAGATTTGAACTCCTGAGACCATCTCTGGTCTAGTACAGTATCAATGTACCGCATTAAACCGCTCTGCCACCCCTCCATAAAACAATTAGAGTATACACAAGAATTTTGATCATGTCAAGGGATTTATAAAAAATAATGACAAACGACACAGCACATAGTTCAGCATCAATAACGGCGCGGGAACTTTCTTCGTGGCTGCCGACACGCGGCTCGGCGGATAACGACTTATTGCCGGAATTAGCCACTATCGTTTCTCGTTCAAGGGATTTGGCGCGTAACCACGGTGTAGCGGCCGGTGCGATACAGACCTTAAACGACAACATTGTCGGTGTAGGGTTCAGATTGTCGGCAAAACCTGATTATAAACTCCTTGGCAAAACCAAGGATTGGGAGGAGGAATGGCAAGCCAAAGTCGAAAGTCTCTGGCGTTCATGGGCGGAAACAACAGCTTGCGACGCGGCCAACACGCTTAATTTTCACGGTTTAACCACGCTTGTGTTCAAATCGTGCCTGATAAACGGCGAAGCCATCGCCTTGCCTCTTTGGCTTAAAGACAGAAAATTTGCCACTTGCATTCAGCTGATTGAACCTGACCGCTTGTCTAATCCGAACAACGCGATGGACGCGAAATACATGCGCGGCGGAGTTGAAATTGACCGCTACGGCGCGCCGGTAGCTTACCATATCCGCAAAAATCATCCTGGCGATTACTGGATTGGCGGCGCGACCGACACATGGGAGCGCGTTCCGGCTTATACCGATTTTGGCAGACGACGTGTGCTGCACGTTCACGATGTCGAGCGTATCGGACAGACCAAAGGCAAGCCGATTTTGACTTCAATTATGCCGATGTTCAAAATGCTTGACCACTACGAGCGTTCTGAGCTTCAAGCGGCGATTGTCAACGCCATGATTGCGGCGTTTATTGAAACTCCGATGGACGCCGAAAGTTTAAACGAGCTTTTCGGCGGCGACGGCAATGATTATCTTAACGCAAAAAAGGATTGGAAAGTCAAACTCGAGGGTGGTTCTATCATTCCGATATTTCCGGGCGACAAAATCGCCCCATTCACGCCGAGCCGACCGAATTCCGCTTATGGAAGTTTTATTGAAAACGTGCTTCGGCATATCGGCACGGGACTGAATATCCCTTATGAGCTGTTGTTAAAGGACTTTTCAAAAACAAATTACTCTTCGGCTCGCGCGGCGTTGCTTGAAGCTTGGCGATTTTTTAACGGGCGCAGAGCTTGGCTTGCCAACAGCTGGGCGACGCCGGTTTATGAATTGTGGCCTGAAGAAGCCGTTAACAAAGGCTTGGTTGACGCTCCTGATTTTTATGAAAACCGCTATGCTTACACTCGTTGCAAATGGATTGGTCCCGGCCGAGGCTGGGTAGATCCGGTCAAAGAGGCGCAAGCTTGTCAGTTACGCATGGAAATCGGTTTGTCAACTTTGGAAAACGAATGCGCTTCACAAGGTCTGGATTGGGAAGAAGTCGTGGAGCAACGTTTAAGAGAGAAAAACAAACTGCGAGAGTTAGGATTAGATATAGGAGATTTGATCCAACAGGAGGATAAATCTGAAGAAAAAGAGGAATCTGGTAATTTTTCTTAAAGTATCTGGGAATATCTGGTAATAATTAACTTAGAAATTGGGCATTTTAATAAAATACGCAATATCATTGCATATTTTCATAAAATAAAGTTGATTTATTAACTTTTTTACGTTATCTTTTAGATAAAGGAGATAACAAATGTATTACCAAAGAACGCTATCATCAATTATTGAAAAAGCTACTAAGTCATTTAAGGTTGTTTTAATTACCGGACCGCGGCAAGTCGGTAAATCAACCCTATTTGAAAAAATGATGAAACCAAACCGTACCAGAGTTTCATTGGATGATTCCGATGTTCTTACCTTAGCAAAACAAGATCCTAATTTATTTTTTCAAACATATCAACCACCTTTGCTTATTGATGAAGTTCAAAAAGCACCGGAACTTTTATTGCAAATAAAAAAAATTGTAGATAACACAAATGAAAAAGGATTGTTTTGGTTAACTGGTTCACAAAAATTCACATTAATGAAAAATGTGTCTGAAAGTTTGGCCGGACGTGTTGCCGTACTTGATTTACAAGGACTTTCGCAATCTGAAAAAAGTAACGATTCAACCAGAGAACCTTTTGTGCCGGATATTCCCTTACAGACCAAAAGACCTATCTGGAGTGTTAAAGAAGTTTTTGAGGTAATTCATAAAGGTTCGTATCCGCAATTGTTTGATGGTGTGACTGATTGGGAATTATATTATAAGTCTTATGTTGACACCTATTTAATGCGTGATGTGAAAGATATTGTTCAATTAGAAAATGAATTGAATTTTATCCGTTTTCTTAAAATATTGGCAACCAGAACTTCTCAACCGTTAAACTATGCTGATTTGGCAAGAGATGTTGATATATCTCCCAATACCGTGAAAAATTGGATCAGTATTTTGCAAACATTAGGTGTTATATATCTGTTACCGGCCTATTTTGAGAACAATATTGGCAAAAGGCTAGTAAAATCACCTAAACTTTATTTTATGGATACTGGTTTATGCGCTTATTTATGCTCTATCAAAACAGCTGAAACACTTATGGACAGTTATTTAAGCGGAGAGTTTGTGGAAACTTACGCGGTTTCAGAAATTATAAAAAGCTATATTCATAACGGTAAAACGCCGAATGTCTATTATTGCCGCACCACAAATCAGGAAGAAATTGATGTTGTTCTAGAAGAAAACAATAAAGTTTATCCGATTGAAATAAAAAAAACGGCAACCCCTACAATATCTATGGCTAAAAATTTCAAGTTAATAGATGAAAAGAAAAAAGGCGTCGGCTGTATTCTGTGTTTAAGTGAAAAATTTATTCCTATAAATAAAGAAATTTATATTATACCAATAAGCTATATTTAAACAAATCAAATTAATGCTGACTAGATTAAGCCTCACTTCGGTGGGGCTTTTTGATGTCTTAGCCATAAGAAAGTAAATGTTTTTAATTATATGAAAGAAAACAATGAAGTTAATAAATCAAACAATATGGGCGATAACGCCGGAGATGATGGGAACGATGGCCGATATTGCGAGGGAAAGTCGCAAAACTTGTGATGCCATAGCCCGTGAGATGGGCAAAGATATGAAAGATGCTAACGCCGCCTCAATTAGAGACGGCGTTGCTGTTATTAAGGTGTCCGGGCCGTTGTTTCGGTATGCCAATTTAATGACACGGATTTGCGGCGCTACTTCTTACGAATTACTGGCACAAGACTTTAATAAAGCGGTGCAAAACCCGAATATTAAAGGAATTTTGCTTGATATTGACAGTCCGGGTGGTGAGGTAAACGGATGTTCCGAGCTCTCTGATATGATTTATCAGGCACGAGGCACAAAGCCCATTATCGCGTACGCTTCAGGAGCTTGTTGTTCCGGTGCTTATTGGATTGCCTCCGCCTGTGACAAGATTTTGGCGGCGGATACAGCTATTTTGGGCTCTATCGGTGTCGTTTCCATTTTTGAAAAAGATGACGAGGATAAAACAATAGAGATTGTGTCCTCGCAAAGCCCTAACAAACGGCCGGATATCAACACCGAAGAAGGCAAAGCCAAGATTCAAGCACGAGTTGATGAGTTGGCTGAGGTGTTCATTGCCAAAGTGGCGCGCAATCGCGGCATTACGTCGGTCGACGTGGTTAAAAACTTTGGCGCCGGCGATGTTTCGGTCGGGCAACACGCTGTTCGCAATGGCTTGGCGGACGGCTTATCCTCGTTTGAGGACATAATTTCAAGCCTTAATCAGGAGAAAACAATAATGAACGACATTACAAACGCTGAAGACGTCAGAAAATCGGAGCGAGAACGAATGACCAAAGTGTTTGCGTCAGAGCTGGCGAAAGGCAGAGAAACAACGGCGCAGGCATTGCTGACCAAAACCGAGTTGGCGGCGGACGAGATTTTGGAAATCTTACGAACCGTGCCGAACGTTAAAGAAAACGCCTTTGAAAAAGCGATGGCGGCTCTGAAAAATCCGGATATTCGTCCGGCGGCGGAAGATATGGAAGAAACACCCGAGGCTGTTGCCAACCGCATCGCCTCTTTAGTTAAGGGAGAATAAAATGGTTGCGCAAGGATTTAATGATTTAGGTGAAACGACTTCCGACAACCTGCTTGCCGGAGAATTTCCACGAGTTTCCGTTTTACTTACCGTCAGCAACGGCAAGTTTAAACGAGGCACTATTTTAGGCAAAAAAGAAGACGGCAAATACACAATCAGCGCGTCGGCACCGGAGGCTATATTGGCGGAAGATGTCGACGCCTCGACTGAGGATAAACAAGCCGTGGCGTATTTAACCGGCGAGTTTAACAAAACCGCGCTAAAGGCCAATGCGGAGATTGACACGCTAATACCCAAACTCCGTGCCAAAAGCATTTTTGTAAAAGAAAACCATGCATACTAGTAGAAAGGCAAATAAATGGATATTTTTTCAACTCAAGTTCTTTCAAAGGTGGTGGAGCGGTTACGCACGCCGCCTTCTTTTTTATTGGACACTTTCTTTCCGAATGTTCAGACTTCGGATAAAGAAGAGATTTTATTTGACGTGACCGACAGTAAACCACGCATTTCGCCGTTTGTGTCGCCGTTGTTGCCCGGCAAAGTCGTTGATTCCGGAGGATACCGCACCAAGTCGTTCAAACCGGCGTATGTCAAGGACAAACGTCGTTTTGACGCCAATATTCCATATAAACGCGTCGCCGGCGAAACAATTGGCGGCAGTTTGTCGCCCAGCCAGCGTTATGAGCGAGCTTTGGCGACAACTTTAACCGACCAGTTGGATAATTTAACACGCCGTGAGGAAGTTATGGCGGCGGAAATTTTGCGTACAGGCAAAGTTATTGTTTCTGGTGACGGATATCCGGCGCAAACCGTTGACTTCGGCCGTGATGAGGAATTAACCAAGGCTTTGTCAGGTTCGGCGACTTGGGAGAGTTCCGGCGTTAATCCGGTTGACGATTTGGAAGATTGGGCGATTACCATTCAAGACAAGTCCGGAGTTGTCGCCAAAACCGTGGTGATGGACCCGCAAGCTTGGAAAATTTTCCGTTCCAATTCTATTGTTCAAAAATATTTGGATATTCGCCGCGGCACCAACAACACCATCAATATTGATCCGCATATCATCAGTGAAAGCGAAAAAGCACGCTACGCCGGTTCAATCGGCGATTTCGCCATCTGGGTATATAACGACACTTACATTGACGACAAAGGCAAAACCTGCAAGCTTCTGCCGGAAAAAACCGTAATTCTCGGCTCAAAAGACGGCTTGGAAGGCACTCGCTGCTATGGCGCAATACACGATGAAAAAGCCAATTGGACGGCGACAAGGTATTTTACAAAGTCTTGGTTGGAAGAAGACCCGAGCGTGCGTTGGCTGTTGCTGCAATCCGCCCCGTTGGTCGTTCCATATCGTCCGAACGCCTCTATGTTTGTAAATATTGGATAAGAGGTGCGACATGGTAAAAGTAAGAGCGTTAATCACGTTGGTGGTGGGAAAAAATAAGCAAATAGCGCCAAACGGCGTGTGCGATGTCGGTGAAAACGAGGCAAAACGCCTCATTTCATTTGGCTATGCCGAGAGCTTAAAGAAAAACACATCGCCGACAAACACGGGACAGGAAAACAATGGCGATAAATCCAATGAAGACGGCGGTGGACAGTCTGTTCCACCGCTTGGGCAAACCGGCGACATACAAGAATAAATCAATACGGATTATTCTGCTTGAACCTGACGAGATTGTGGAAGTGGGTTTTGTAAACACTCATTCGCAATCTCGCCGCGGAAGAATTAGAATATCAGACGCGCCGGAACTGAAAACCGGCGATAAAATTCACACTGACGATGAAACCTTTGCCGTTCATTCCGAACCGGTCAAGGATATTCATAAATTGATATGGAGTTGTGATTTAATATGCGTCTAGAGACTATTTTAGAAGGAAAACTTGATGAATTACTGGAAAGAGAATATCAAAATTGCGCTCACGCCGTGACCACGGGTATCAAAAACGCCACCAACGGATTAAAAACCTCTCTGCGAAGTCAGGTTAAATCATCTGGTTTGGGCGGCAGGCTCGCCAACACTTGGCGTGGCGATGTTTATCCTAGCGGTAAAAACAGCGTTTCCGCCGCCGGCGTGGTTTATACCAAAGCGCGAAAAATCCTCGAGGGCTTTGAGTACACGTCGGTTATTCGCTCGCAAAACGGCTTTTGGCTCGCCATTCCAACCTTGGCCATAAAAAAACGCGTGTTTAACAAACGCATGACACCGGCTCTTTATGAAAAATGGAAAGGAGTTCGCCTGCGCTTCGTGTACCGAGCCAACGGCGTGTCGTTGTTGGTTCACGAGCAAAAACGCAAGACTATTATAGCTTTTATTCTGGTGCCGCAGGTCAAAATGCCAAAATTGATTAACTTTGCCGGAGAGAGCGAAAAATGGCAAGCCAGAGTTCCAACCCTTATTTTGGAGAATTGGAAAGATGAGTAAACGAGAACAAGTCTTAAACGCTTTATTCGCACGGTTGTCGGCTCTACCTGATACGGAAGTCAAGCGCAACGCCGTGTTGCCGGTCAAAATCCCAGACAAGGGACTGATTGTGCTGCGGGACGGCGACGTCGGAGAACCCGACGTTCTGTTGTCTCCGGCTTGCTATGTCTTTCATCATAAAGCAGAGATTGAAGTTTTGATTCAGCAAGAAGATGACGCCGACAACGATGCGAAACTAGACCGCGTTTTGGAAGCGGTTGGACGTATAATTTCGGTTGATGTCACCTTGTCGGGATTGATTGACTATATGCGAGCAGAACCTCCGGAGTTCATCGAACAGCCGGTTGACGGCGGATTGACAATCAAAGGCGCCGTCGTGCCGATTGTTTTGGAATACACAACCACAAACGCATTGTTATAGGAGAACATTATGAGCAGAGCATACGGCTGGAACGCCAGCCTTTTAATCGCCGAAGAAAGTGAATACGGCGTCACGCCGGATAAAGATTATCGTAAAATTCCGTTTATCTCGTCTTCTTTGGATAGCGAGCAAAATTTGGTGTCGTCAAACGTTTTGGGCTTGGGACGAGATCCGACGCAACCTTTTCAAGACGTCATCAATGTTGACGGCGACATAGTCGCGCCGATTGACATGCGCAACATCGGCGTGTGGCTTAAAGCTATTTTCGGCGCGCCGGCCACAACCGAGACGGACGGCGTTTACACGCATGGTTTTGAAAGCGGCAAAACCTCTATTCCGAGTTATTCTTTGGAAGTAGGTTTGCCGGAAGTGCCGCAATATATTCGTTTTGCTGGTGTCCGAGCCAACAGCGTCGCCTTTAACTTCCAACGTTCAGGCGAAGCGCAAGCGACTTTGAATTTGATGGCCCAGAGTGAAAGCGGTGAAACTTCCACCATTGACACCAACCCGAAATTGTTTTCCTACACCAGAGTGTCGCAATTTCAGGGGTATGTTAAAAGCGGCGGCGAATTCTTGGCCAACGTCACCTCGGCGAGCGTGACTTATTCCAACAATTTGGAAAAAATTGAAACAATCCGCGACGACGGCAAAGTTGAAGCCATTGATTTGGGCGTGGCGAGTTTATCGGGAAGTATTTCGGCTCGATACGCCGACAATGTTTTACTGGACAAGGCTCGAAGCGGAACGCCGGTTGATTTGGAACTCGGCTATCAGCTTTCGGATAATCTGAAATTGGTTATTACCTGCCATGAAGTATATTTACCCAAGCCTAAACGGTCGATTGACGGCCCCGGCGGTATTGAATGTTCTTATGACTTTCAAGGAGCTAAAAACGACAAAGTCGGCAGAATGATGACTGTAACTCTTGTTAACGACGTGGAGGATTATTAATGTTAAAATTGAAGATTAATAAAGAGCCGTATTGGCTGGAATTGGGCTATGGCGTGAAAGTTAAGGTCAAGCCGTGCAATTCCGCCGTGTTTTATGAGGCAAAAGCTTATATGAACGCCAAATTGGCGGACTTGGCCAAAGAATATAAAGCCAATAAGGCGGCGGGTCTGTCGGTGGTTGAAGATGTGGAAAATCCGATTAAGCGAGAAGCGTTGGCGGATAGATACTTGCTTATCGGGCTTGGCGTCGCCGGAATTTTGGAATGGAACGGCGTGTTTGAAGCCGATGAAGATAGAGCCGCGCCATTGGCGGAAAGCAAAATTGACGAGCTGTTTTCAAATTTTTGGGCGGTGGCGGAGAACTTTCGTAATCAGTATTGCGGACTGCAAGAGTTGTTGGAAGCGGAAAAAAACGCCTCCACGCCCGAGCCAAATGGCACTTCGGCGACGGGCGAAGCTATTGCGACGGATGCACAGAGCTAAACCCGCTTTGTCCGTTCCATAAGTGTCGATACACCGAAACGACTTTGGAAACCGATGTCGGCTATCAGGCTTGGGAGATTTTGCTCAAACTTTCCGAACCTGATCTAACGCAGGCGCTTAACCTCGCCCAATATCTCGGCTTTGATATGGATATAATGTCAGAGTTGCTTCCTGTCGGCGTTTATGCGATGAAAACCGCGTTAAATGACAATTTATCGGATAAAAATTAAAAACTACAAAAGTTTGCAAATTTTAAGTCAAAAACAGCAGATGTTTGCAAAAACATCAGATTCGAGACTTAAAGCTCGCAAAAAATTGCACATTATTATGCGATTAAAAACAGCAAATGTTTGCAATTTCGCACTTAAAAACCACAAACGTTTGCAAAAAGACTTGATAAATTACAAAAGTTTGCATATGATATATTGCAAATATTGGAGTATTTATCATGAACGCAAACTTATTACCTGAAGTTTTTATATCCGATGCAAACATTTCATACAAAATAACACGCCTTGTCCAACAAGGAAAAGTGCGTAATATTACAGGAAAACTCTATACATCAAACATGACAGATGAGATAAATATAATTATTAATCGCCGTCTATGGGAAATTGTCGGATTGCTGTTCCCTAACAGCATTATAGCCGATAGAACTGCTTTTGAACTAAAACCGAACAAACATAAGGAAATTTTTATAATTTCCGATAAATCCCGCGCTATAGCAATTGGTAGCTATACAATATATCCTCGTAAAGGTGCGGATATCCAAAAATCTGACACTCCATTTATGAAAAATCTCTATCTTCCGTCAACGGCACGCAGATTTTTAGAAAATATGCGTACGGCTCGTAGAGAAAAAAGCATAGAGCCACGCTATCTATCTCAAAAAGAAGTGGAAGAAAAATTAGATGCTTATATTCGCGCAAACGGAGAAATTGCAGTCAACAAACTTCGTGATAAAATGCGAGAATTAGCTCCGGTATTAGGTTTGGAAAAAGAGTTCCGAAAAATAAATCTGATAATTAGTGCTATGTTGCAAACGCACGAGGCAGTATTATCATCTGATGTGGCTATAGCCAGAAGTCAAGGTGACGCCGTTGATCCGAGCAGAGTTATACTGTTTACGAGACTATATGAAGATTTACAAAGTCGTTCTCCCGTTTTCAGAAAGACTGAAAACAATGCTAGTCCGGTTTTATGCTTTTACGAGGCTTATTTTTCTAATTACATCGAGGGAACGAAGTTTCCGGTTGAAGATGCGATGGAAATCGTATTTGAAAACAAAATCCCTGAAGATAGACCGGCGGATGCTCACGACATTGCTGGAACGTATGAAATTGTTTCTAATCTCAATGAAATGAGAAAAACACCAAGAAGTTTTGAAGAATTACTGGAAATACTAAAGCGCCGACATAAAATAATTATGATGGGGCGACCGGACAAACATCCTGGCGAATTTAAAAAACGCACAAATCAAGCAGGAACGACTGTTTTTGTTGAACCGAGTTTGATCACAGGAACATTAAAAAAAGGCTTTGAGTTGTATAAAAAACTTGATAATGCTTTTAATCGCGCTGTTTTTATGATGTTTATGGTGGCTGAAGTACATCCTTTTGATGATGGAAACGGACGTTTATCACGTATTATGATGAATGCGGAATTAATAGCTGATAATGAGCAACGAATAATCATTCCGACTGTTTATCGGAACAATTACCTTATGTCGTTAAAAGGACTTTCCCATAATGGTATAACCGATGCATTTATTAAAACCATAGATTTTGCGCAAAAGTATACACGTTCAATTGATTGGTCAGATGCCGCTAAAGCCGGTGACTTGTTAAAGGAAACAAATGCTTTCACAGAAAACATTGATGATGAAAGTGCAATTCTGAAATTGCCTAAAAATATTTGATGAAAAAATATGTTATGTACACCTCAGCTAAACCGCTGGGGTGTTTTTTTGTATAAAGAAAACCACCGGATAGTCCGGTGGTTCCGGAAAGCTTACAGC
>ERZ1034949.1114-NODE-1114-length-13713-cov-28.139918_pt1 | contig 13713 bp, 7 predicted proteins | sample MGYA00520590_ERZ1034949 | MGnify/ENA primary metagenome ERZ1034949 (study PRJEB33766, sample SAMN09781752) | gut metagenome | biome: gut microbiome | host: Homo sapiens | place: Madagascar | study: EMG produced TPA metagenomics assembly of the PRJNA485056 data... | reverse complement strand
TGCATAAAAATCCTTATAAAATCTGACTCTGCGAATTAATCAGCGCTTCCCTAGCCACAAGCTACCAATTTGCCGAACGTTAACTGCCTCAGTCTCAATCTCGGCTTTCCATCATTCCTTCCTGAAATTCCATACAATCACGCAGGCGGCGAGCCAGAAGGCTATGGCTGTGGACCAGAAGACTGAGGGGTAGCCCAGCCACCGGGCCAGAGCGCCGGAGCACACCGGACCTGCCACGTTGCCCATGAGGAAGATGCTGGACACCACGCCGAAGACGATGGACCGTTTCTCCGGGGGCACGGACCTGGCGATGATCGTATTCGTACAGGGGGCGATTAGGCCCATGCCGAGGCCCGTCACCGCCCGCCAGAAGCCGAGGCCGGAAACGGAGCTCATCATGTACTGCATGAGGAAGGTGAAACCCACAAAGAAGGTGGCGCCGATGAGGAGCCGGTGAGGACGGATCCGCTCTGTGATGCGGCCTACGTTCAGGGACATGAAGGCACTGCATCCTCCGGAAATGAAGATGATGAATCCCACGATGGTAGCGACCATATCCGAGCTGGTGCCGATCATCTGCTTCAGGTACAGGGGGAGAATTGGTCCGATGCCGGTGATGCCGAAGTTACAGAGAAACTGCATGAACGTCATAATCCGGACCCGGGGGATTTTCATGAAGTACAGGATCTGGCCGAATGTAGAAGACCGGTCTTTGCCGGCTCCTTTCCGATGGATGGGAGGCAGGAAGAACCGCACTGCAAGGAGACAGAGGAAGGCAAGAAAGGCAAAGAAGAAGAAAGGCATACGGTAGCCGAAGGTATCGGCGATGGTGCCGCCCAAAAGGGGGCCGAACATGATGCCCATGACCATGGCGGCCTGGAAATAGCCCATGGCCCAGGAAGTCTTATGCTCAGGCGTCACCGTGGCAACAATGGAAAGGCCAATGGGCACGAAGCCGCCTACGAGACCCTGGAGGGTGCGGAAAATAAGAATCTGCCAGGGCGCCGTGGAGAGGCCCGAGGCCAGGGAAGACAGGAGCACCGCGGAGAGGACAATGGTCATGACCACCTTCGGCCCCCGCCGGTCTGCCTGGATAGACCAGAAAGGAGCGGACAGGGCAATCATGAAGGGAGTGACCCCGGTAATAAGGCCCGCCCAGAATGCCGCTTCTCCGGGGTCCGACAGTCCCAGTTCCGACAGGAAGAGTGGCAGGAACGACATGACGCCCACCATGGAAATGCCGGCACCTACCTGGATGGCGCAGACAAGGTATACGATGGATTTCCAACTTTTCAAAGGGATCCCTCTTTTCTGATGTAAGGTAACCTTATTATACTGCTTTTGGGAAAAAATAGAGTTGAGATTTGAGATTTGAGAGTTGAGGTCCCGCGGCTTTGCCGCCAATGCACCCCGGAAGATAAGACGTCAGCCTGCGGCGCAGCCGCGGTACCTCAATTCTCTTTACTCAAACCTCAATCCTTTCTTTTTTTCTTCACATACATAAAGGCCATCACGCAGAGAAGAATCTGCACTGCCGATGACGCCGGGGTGGCGAGGCCGATGTGGAAAAGCCGTGGCGGCACTTCGAGGCTCATAAGGTAGGACACCGGCACCCGGACACCGAAGGCACCCAGGATGCCCTGGATCATGACGAACCTCGTCATGCCGAGACCATTGAAGAATCCGATGGACGAGAAGAGGATGGCCGTGAGGAGGCAGTCGATGGAGTAAGCTTTCAGGTAGTCCGCGGCCCCCAGGATGACTGCCTTGTCAGAGGTGAAGAGGGCGGTAAGATGGGTACCGTAGAAGAAGGAAATGGTGAACATGCATACACCCGCAGCCAGGCCCATGGCGATGCCGGAAAAAAGGGCCTTTTCCGCTCTGTCGAAGCGGCGGGCTCCGATATTCTGGGCCACGAAGGCACTCATGGACTGCATGAAGGAGCCGGGAATCAGCATGATGAAACCGCAGATTTTCTCTGACACCCCGATGGAGGCGGACGCCGTAAGGCCGATGTGGTTTACGATGGACATGATGAGGAGAAACGACAGCCCCACCAGCAGGTCCTGGAGGGCGATGGGAAGGCCAAGGCCTGCGATACGGATGGCCACAGGCCAGTGAAGCCGTACCATGGATAGGGAAAAGGGAAAGGGCAGGCCCTTCCGGCGGATGAGGCCGTAGGAAATCACCACGGACAGAGCCTGGGCCGCCACAGTAGCCAGGGCCGCTCCGGCGGCGCCCTGGTGGAAGAAGGCCACCAGCAGGAGGTCGCCGAAGGTATTGAATACCGATGCAATGGCCACGGTGACAAGGGGCGTCCGGGAGTCCCCGAGACCTCGGAAAATACTGCCGATGAGGTTGTAGCAGATAATGGCCACCATACCGCCGCCGCAGATGCGGATATAGGACACCGTCTTTTCAAAGGCTTCAGCAGGAGCATTCATCCACCCCGCAAAGGTGGGGGCAAAGACTGTGAGACACAGGGTGAAGAAAAGCCCCAGCAGGAGGCAGAGGCAGATGCCGTTTCCCGCAATCTTCCCGCCCTGGGATCCCCTGCCGGCTCCTATATATTGGCCCATGAGGATGGTGATACCCATGGAGAAGCTGGCGGTGAGCATGGTAAAGGTCTGGAGCACCTGGGACCCCGTGGACACAGCAGACACATCGGCGGAACTGGCGAAATGGCCCACGATAAAAAGATCCATCGCCCCGTAAAGGGACTGGAGGAACAGGGCCCCCATGACGGGCAGGGCAAACCGGAAAAGGGGCCCCGCAATGGGACCGGACGTAAAGTTATGGGACAGGGCCATGGACGTTCCTTTCTTTCAATAAACTGTACTGTCATTATAGCAGAAAGAAATAGAGTTGAGATTTGAGAGTTGAGGTCCAGCGGCTGTGCAAAAAGCAGAATTGAGAATTGAGTGAAGCATTGAGGTCCAGCGGCTTCGCCGCTATGGGAACTCTGATGACTCTATTTTCCCAACGAGAAATTGACTCGACAGGAGGCCTCTTCCTTGGGAAGGGGCTCCCGCCAGGGTGGGGTTAGCTGATGGAAACTGATGGAAGCGCCGCAGGCGACTGAGGGGGGCATTTGCCGCGAAACGGCTGAAGGAGTTGAAAAGCCCCGTATTCCCGACCACAAGAAAGATTTCTCGGCTCCTCGAAGCTGTAGCGGTTCTTGACTGTATCTTCATGAAGCATGCTTACACCGCTCGAAATGACGGGGCGGGATGGACTTACACGTTGAGAATACCGGTCAGCAAGTTCCCCCTTGAAGAAGGGGGACGGCCAAAGGCCGGGGGATGGATCCGCCTCGAAGAGGCGGGAGCTGCGAAGCAGTTGAAGGAGTTGAAAAGCCCTGCATTCCCGACCACAAGAAAGATTTCTCGGCTCCTCGAAGCTGTAGCGGTTCTTGACTGTATCTTCATGAAGCATGCTTACACCGCTCGAAATGACGGGGCGGGATGGACTTACACGTTGAGAATACCGGTCAGCAAGTTCCCCCTTGAAGAAGGGGGACGGCCAAAGGCCGGGGGATGGATCCGCCTCGAAGAGGCGGGAGCTGCAAAGCAGCTGAAGGAGTTGAAAAGCCCGGTATTCCCGAGCACAAGAAAGATTTTGGGGCTCATCGCAGCTGTAGCGATTCTTGACTGTATCCTCATGAAGCATGCTTCCCCTCGGGTGGTAAGTGCCGGTGAGGGTATAAAGGTAAGAATAGTACGTGAGAGAGTCGAGAAATCCCCCGGGCGAATGATTCTGACGGAGCTGTGGAGAAAAATAAGGGATGAGGCCCTGAGAATGCCCTGCATTTTAACGGATTCTGGTTATTTCCACTTGGTATCGATTCAGTTTCACTATTTCATTGACTTTATCAAAAACATTTGATAAGCTTATATATATTTAAATATCCTTGAGCGGTTTAGTTGCATATAAAATTATGTTTATTATATATGCTAAAGCAGGAAAGGGGCTTGGCGTTCAGGGATGTGGCGGTATTCAGAAGATCAGGCAGTTTTCGATGAAATTCGATACTATGGGTCTTCGGAATACCGGTTTCGTTTTTTCTGCAGTTGTTAAGGGGACTGCAGGTGTATGTAGGGGGTATAACATGATTAGAATGTATGACGCAGGATTTCGAAATTCCGGGAAAAGGGGCCGGCTTTCTTCTTCCCTCCTGAGAGCGGCGGTGGCAGCGGCTCTGGGACTGGGATTGGTACTCGGTGGCAGTGCCATGGCAGCGGACAATACAGCAGGCAGCGGCAACGGTGTGGCTATTGGTACGGGTAGCAATGCACCAAAAACGGAAAATGTGGCTATCGGTAAAGGCGCAACGATTAAGTACTCTAACGGGGAAAGTAAAGCTACCGGTGATGTGGCTATTGGCAATGGTACGGTTATTGATAACTATGCCAGCCAGGGTGGCAGCATTGCTATCGGGAATAATGCGAAAATTGAAAATATGGCCGGTGGTGGAGAAGCCAGCTTTGCCTTTGGACAGACAACTTATAGCGGGAATTCATGGTCTAGGGTAAGAATTCCGGCAGATCCGACAAGAGTGATTGGGAGTGTTGCCATCGGCGATAATACCTTTGCTCGGACAGGAAGTACGATGATCGGGTCCCATAATTATAAGGGGGAATTAGGGGATACTACGGTTGACAGTTCTTCTACCCGGACATATGCGTTGAATGTTTACAGTACAACTCTGGGAGCCAACAGTTTCAGTAATGGTGCCTTTACCACCAGTACCGGCGTATACAATATCATATCCAGCGCATACAATGGTGGACGAACTGCCAATCCGGTACAGAATCTGGGGGCTACCATCAATGGTTCTCTGAACAGCGTTGAGTCGATGAAGGGAGGAAAATATTCCGGTATAGCCAATACAATTACGGGGCTTGCCAACCGTACGTCTAACTCAAACGGTGCCTTGATTTACGGTGCCGGCAATGAAATTACCAATTCCATTGTTAGTTTGTCCTCTATACCTGATGACAGTGGTTCATCGGCCAAGGATTTTGCAGGTAAATTAAGAACTGCAATTTCCAGTGCTGATGGTGGTGGTGCTGCGCTGGCTATCGGTGGTGGCAATAAAATTGACAAATCCATCCTCACACAGGTATTGGGTGTCAATAATGAAGTAACCGGCAGCTTGTATCATGAAGATGAAGGCTTTTTTGGACTCACTCCTGAAGTTAATGAATACAGCAGCCAGTATAACATGGTAGATGGGTACAATAACAAAGTAACCAATGCAAACAATGCATATGTGATTGGCTCCAACAATACAATTCTTGGTAAGACCTTCTCTGCAGATACGAAAGATGGTACCTTGAGCAAAGGGGATCGTGCTAAGGCTAAGGAAAGCGACAACCTGGTTATCATTGGTGACAATCATACCATGGATAAGGACGTGAAAAATAATATCGTCATCGGCTCTTCTGACAATACACTTACGACTAGCGTTTCCAATGCCGTCCTGCTGGGCCATAATGCGGACGTTAAGAAGGATGGCGGCGTAGCCCTCGGCAGCGGATCCATAGCGACTATTGATGCAAATGTATTTGGATGGGACCCATCTACAAAGGTAGCCAGTACAACAGATACTATCGCTTGGAAATCCAGCTGGGCCGCTGTTTCTGTGGGTGATAGCACCCATACACGTCAGATTACCAATGTTGCTGCTGGATTTAATGATACCGACGCGGTGAATGTGGCCCAGCTGAAAGCGGCTATCCAGAATGCAGGCACCAGTATCAGCCTTGTGGCCGGTGATGGAATTAAAATCGATACGAATAACGGTACCTACACCATCAGTGCCAATATTACCGGCGGAAAGACGGATACCGATAAAACTACCGTAACGCCGAAGGACTCGGGAAGCGGTAGCGCCGGAAGCTCTTCCGGCTCCACCGATTCTACCGATGCAGGCAAAGAACTGGTGGTGACCACGGACACGGAGCCCACAAAGTTCGCCGCTGATGAAGGTACGGCGGCTGAAGTGAAACCGTCCCAGACCCTTTCCATCAATGGGGATCAAAAAAATATTTCCACAAAAGTGGACGGAATCAGCATTTCCGTGAAGCTGAAGGATGACATCAGTGTGAAAACGGTGACTGCCTCTGATTCTATCGGTATTACCAACGGGCCGTCCATGTCAACCAATGGCATCGATGCGGCAGGTAAGAAAATCACCAACGTAGCAGCAGGCACCGCAGATACGGACGCTGTGAACTATGGACAGCTGAAGGGCGTGGAATCCAAAGTAGACAACAATACCCAGGCCATCACGAATATCAATGGCAGGGTAGGCGAACTGGGAAGCCGGATCAATAAGGTCGGCGCCGGTGCCGCCGCCCTGGCTGCCCTCCATCCGCTGGATTTTGACCCGCATGATAAGTGGGATGTCGCGGTGGGCGTAGGCAACTATCGGAACGAAACCGCTGCAGCGGTGGGGCTCTTCTACCGGCCCAGCGCAAGGACCATGTTTAACCTGGGCTGGACCATGGGGGATAACCGGAACATGGTGAACGGCGGCTTCTCCGTAAAACTTGGGAGCGGCTCTGTGTATAATGACATGAGTAAAGCCCAGATGGCAGAAACCATCAGCGGACAGGCAACTAAGATCGATACCCTCAAAAACACCGTAGACCAGCAGGACAGGAAGATTTCTGAGCAGGACAGAAAGATTGCTGAACTGGAAGAAATGGTAAAGAAACAGGGCGAAATGATTCAGAAACTGGTAGAGAACAGATAAGGAATTTCATCCTTTGATTCTGCTGAAAAACCGCACTTCGGGAAACCGGAGTGCGGTTTTTTAGAGTGGCTATGTGAGCATACAAACGTATGGAGCCTTTAGCCTTGTGCCTTGAACTGGCCAGCCGCCGCTAAAATCAATAGCCTCCTTCCTTGGGAAGGAGGTGGCGCCGTCAGGCGACGGAGGTTAGCTATAGGACGCGCCGTATGCGGCTTGGGAGGGTGAAAAGCCCGGTATTCCCGACCACAAGAAAGATTTCTCGACTCATCGTAGCTGTAGCGATTCTTGACTGTATCCTCATAAAGCATGCTTACACCGCTCGAAATGACGGGGACGGGATGGTCTTACACGTTGAGAATACCGGCCAGCAAGTTCCCCCTTAGAGAAGGGGGACGGCCAAAGGCCGGGGGATGGATTCGCCTCGCAGAGGCGAGACCTGCACAGCAGAGACTCTCTCTCATCCCATCAATCCATCCTGCGCCTTTGGCGCGGCCCTTCTCCAAGGGCCTGCATTCTGGTGGATAATCCCACCTATTGAGGATACCGGTAAGCAAGTTCCCCCTTGGAGATGGACATCCTGCATAGGATGTCCAAGTTTGGCCTGAATACAAAAGGCGCTTAGCCTGCCCATCAAAGCGCCTTCCTTTTAGGCCAAACGGCGGCAGCCCAAAGGGCAGGGGATGGATCTGCCTCGAAGAGGCGGGGGCTGTGAAGCAGGGGATACGTACAAATCCCATCAATCCATCCTGCGCCTTTGGCGCGGCCCTTCTCCAAGGGCCTGCACTCTGGTGGATAACCCCACCTATTGAGGATACCGGTGAGCAAGTGCCCCCTTAGAGATGAATGTCCTTCGGCCGGGCTCTAAGGTGCTCGCTTAATGGGCAGGCTATGCTCGCAAATGAGCCCGGCTTGGGCATCCTCTGCAGGATGCCCACATAGGACATTCAAGTTTGGCATAAATAAGGCGCTTAGCCTGCCCATCAAAGCGCCTTCCTTTTGAGCCAAACGGCGGCAGCCCAAAGGGCAGGGGATGGATCCGCCTCGAAGAGGCGGGGGCTGCGAAGCAGCGAAGGGATTAGAAAGCCCGGTATTCCCGAACACGAGAAAGATTTCTCGACTCATCGTAGCTGTAGCGATTCTTGACTGTATCCTCATGAAGCATGCTTACCACCGCTCGAAATGACGGGGGCGTGATGGTCTCGTATTTCAGATATACCGTCTTCACCGGGGAATGCCCCTCTGTTTTCAGTATCTTCCTCCATTGGGGCGGCAAGGCTGTTTGTCTGGATACCAGATACCCATTTTCCTCGGCTCCGATTTTTCACTCCTATGACATTATCTTCTATATCCATTGCAAATTTACATTTATGTATTGGTACGGCCTTAAAACGGAGCGTATAATATAAATGGTCTAAAAAACTAATCTGCAATTTAAATACATCTACAGGTATGTTATCCATATTTTCAGCGGCTGTGACATGCCTTTTTGATTGGGGTGATCGGAACAGGGGCAGCCGCATTTTATTTTGTATGTATTCATAGAAATGGGGAATTGTAATGAATCATATTTACAAAGTTGTATGGAGCAGGGCCAGAAACTGCTATATGGCGGTCTCTGAAATTGCAAAAGGCCATAGCAAATCATCAGGAAAAGCAAAGGCAGCAAAGGGCGGGAAAATGATCCTGGCCTCCCTGGCGGTGGCTGCGATGGCCTTCGGGACCACAGCCTATGCTGACTATGATCCGACTACCAATACAGATACGCTGACGAACCAGAGAATCAGCACTACCATGGCTGATACGTCCAAAGGGGACCTTAAAACTTATGATCACACTGACCGGAACCTGGTGATCAACTGGAATAAGGACAATAACAGAGACGACGGGTCTGCCATCCGCAACAGCACCGTCAAGGCGAAGAACCTGACCGTTAGAGCGGATTTTGAAGGAAATCAGTGGGACAACAAGGGTGTCATCAGTGATATCGGGAGCGATACCCACATGAGTGTCAGTGATACTATTGACATTAAGGCCTACGATGATGCTGTCTATACAAGCGGGGATAACAGCAAAGTAACAATCGACGGCTTCAAAAAGCTGAATATCAAATCTACCGGTGAAGGCTACGGTCTGGTGGATAACGGCGGCGGTATCACCATCAGAGGTGGTGCGGACAGTACGGTCAATATTACCACTGACGCAGGTCCGGAACATGCAGCCATTGGCGATTCTCTTCGGTCTTATCTGGCTGACGATGATCCAAATGAGAAGTATGGTACCGGGATTACCATCGATGCAGGACAGATCATACTGGATTCTAAATATCAGTCCATTTTTGCTGGCGTCGGAAAGAAGGATACCTTTGCGGTCAATCTGAATGCCCCTGTAGTAACTCTTAAAGGTGAGATTATCGCCTTAAGGGGGGCAACAGTATCCATTGATCCCGATATGGAAGGTACGGTAAAAATCTCTTCAGGAGAAGCTGAAGATGCATCGTACGATAGCATTTCTGCTAGTGGAGAAGAATCGAAAGTCATCATCAATGAACACAAAGGCGGTCTGGTCCAGGTTCTGGGTGAAGTGGATGCTCAAAATGGGGCCTCTGTCTATATGAATATGACGAAAGCTGGCTCTTATATCAATACAAAAGGTGATGGCGAACATGACAATTATTATCTAAGGCATGCCATCACTGTCGGTCAAGATTCCGATATCAAGCTGGATATCAGCGGCAATGATTCTTTCATTCGAGGAGACATGTATGCCAGTGGCGGGCAGCTGGATATCAATGTTTCTGGGAGGGATTTTTCCCTGAGCCGTTCGTCTACGCAGAAGGATTTTCTTCTTAAAACCGATTATAAAGGGACAGCCAACCTGAAACTTTCCGGTGATCAGGCGAAAATTACAGGTAATTTTACAGCGACAGGAAAAAGTAAAATCAATCTGCAGATGTCTGGGGATCATGCGGTATTCGCTGGCAATATGAAGACGCAGCTTGATGAAAATTCAAGCATCGAATATGGACCGGACGATTATTCAGTAATCAATGCTCAATTCTCTGGTAAAAATGCCCGCATGACCGGTGATCTGCAAACCATTGCGGATCACAGTACCATAACGGCTGATTTTTCTGGGGACAATGGCTCGTTGACCGGTGATGTGAAAGCCACGGGCCTGGCTCCCAGAGAACATATCGATTTGAGTACCAGAAAAACCTGGTGGGAACGCGCCTCTGGTACTACGTTGAATCTCAATATGACCGGTGCTCATACTTCTCAAATAGGGAATCTGGTAGCCGATGGCAATAATACCCTGAATGCCAGCTATACCGGTAAGGAATCCAGTCTTACCGGCAAGGCCGACAACACGGGTATCATGAGCCTGGCCTTTGACAATAAGAGCCAGATGAGTGGCAATATGACCAATGGTCATGCAGATTACGAAGATGGAACTTCTTTTGATGGTAAGCTCAAGGCTGACTTCAACAATGGTTCCCGCTGGAACGGTGATCTGAATAGTACTTCTGGTACAGCAAATATCAGCTTGAACAATGGCAGTGTCTGGGATGGTTCTTCAACAGGAAACGGTGATATCAATCTTGCGGGCAATTCTGTTTGGAATCTTACAAAGGACAGCACGGCAAACAGCGTGAACCCGGATGGCAGCAGCGTCGTTTCCCTGGCAGGAGATGCGAAGAAGCTGGAAGTCCGGAAGCTCGGTGGCTCCGGCGGCACGTTCCTCATGGATCTGAACTATAAGGATAACAATGTAGATACGTACCGTGATGGCGGCGACTATATCATTGCCCACGGCGGCAGCGGCAGCGCCTATAACGTTTCCCTGACGAGCGGAAGCAGCGTCAACGGCATGACCGATGGAAGCAAGCTCTACTTTGCTTCTACCGCTGCAGATTCCTCCACATTCCGCATGAACCAGGCGGTACAGGTGGAGAATTACAAGAAAATCTACAATAAGAACCTCATTGTGAAAAAGGAGACAGATGCCAGTGGTACAGACCTTACGGGCTACGATGACTGGTTCCTGACTCCCGATACATCGAAGGGCAATGGCGGCAATACGATCAACCCCAATGGTATTGTGCCGGGGTCCGTTGCCAATGCGGCCTTCGCCCTGTGGCGGGATGATGATACTCTCCTCAAACGGCTCGGCGAACTGCGCTATGACCAGCAGGACGATGGCATCTGGGCCCGCATGGACAATAAGCACCTGGAACGGGACGGCAGTCACGGCTTCAAAGGCAATTACAAGACCATCCAGGTGGGCTATGATAAGAAGAAGGACACAGAAAACAACGGCAGCTGGTACTACGGCGGCGCCATTTCCCACCTCTGGGGCGATACAAATTACACCGACGGCCACGGTTCCCAGAAGGAAACGGACCTGTCCATCTACGGCACCAACATCCGTCCCCATGGCCATTACCTGGACCTCATCGCTCGGGTGGGCCGCATCGACTCCGACTACACCACCTCCTACGGTGACCACGGGAAATTCGAGAACTGGGGCATGAGTCTGGGCGCTGAATATGGCCGGCAGAAAGCCCTGGGTGGTGGCTGGAGCATCGAACCCCAGGCACAGCTCACGTACCATTACCTCTGGGGTGACGACTACACCACCAGAAATGGGGCAAAGGTGAGCCAGGATAACACCGACAGCCTCGTAGGCCGCCTGGGCTTCGTACTGAGCCGGGAATTCAACGGCGGCACGGACCATGCAGGACGGGTCTACCTCAAGGCTTCGATTCTCCATGACTTCCTCGGCGATACGGCAAGCACCATCACCGACGACATCAGTTACCACGATGACGACGACCTGGGTGACACCTGGTACGTAGCAGGACTCGGCACCGATATCAATCTGGGCAAGAATACCCGGTTCTACTTCGATGCAGAACGGAACTTCAATGCTGACGTAAAGATGAAATACCGCTTCAATGCAGGACTGAGATTTGGATTCTGATTGGCAGGATTATAGAAAACCGCACTTCGGGAAACCGGAGTGCGGCTTTTTAGAGTGGCTGGGCAGCGTGTGAACATACGGGGGCTTCCAGCTTTTAGCTGCTAGCTGCCAGGAAAGCTGGCCAGCCTGCGGCGCTGATCAGGGTACGGGGGAGAGTCACTGGGAGCGGGGCATTGAGCCTTTAGCCTTGGACCTTGAGCTGGCCAGCCGCCGCTAAAATCAATAGCCTCCTTCCTTGGGAAGGAGGTGGCGCCGTCAGGCGACGGAGGTTAGCTATAGGACGCGCCGTATGCGGCTTGGGGGTGAAAAGCCCTGTATTCCCGAACACGAGAAAGATTTCTCGACTCATCGTAGCTGTAGCGATTCTTGACTGTATCCTCATGAAGCATGCTTACCACCGCTCGAAATGACGGGGGCGTGATGGTCTCGTATTTCAGATATACCGTCTTCACCGGGGAATGCCCCTCTGTTTTCAGTATCTTCCTCCATTGGGGCGGCAAGGCTGTTTGTCTGGATACCAGATACCCATTTTCCTCGGCTCCGATTTTTCACTCCTATGACATTATCTTCTATATCCATTGCAAATTTACATTTATGTATTGGTACGGCCTTAAAACGGAGCGTATAATATAAATGGTCTAAAAAACTAATCTGCAATTTAAATACATCTACAGGTATGTTATCCATATTTTCAGCGGCTGTGACATGCCTTTTTGATTGAGGTCAGCAGCACGGAACAGCCGCATTTTTATTATATGTATTCATAGAAATGGGGAATCGTAATGAATCATATTTACAAAGTTGTATGGAGCAGGGCCAGAAACTGCTATATGACGGTCTCTGAAATCGCAAAGGGACACCAGAAGGGCAGCGGCAGGACAAAGGTCGCCCTGAAGATGGCGGTGCTGGGTGCCCTGACAGCGGTGATGCTCACCACCGGCGGCGTGGCCGGTACTGTGTGGGCAGCAGATCCAGACACATTGACTATTCCTGAAAATAACACGGTTACTAGTACTGACAAAAGCAACACTACGGCTAAAGATCTTAATGCCAACATCAAAGGTAAGGACAATAAGGTCACGAACAGTAAAGATGTAGAAATCGTTGGCGATAAGAATACTGTTACTGATGTTTATTATAACGATGATGGAAAAACCGTTAATGGCAAGGTCCCCAGTAATAATGTTCGTGTCGTTGGCTCAAATAACTCTATTTCGGGCAGCCGCAATCAGCATGTCATTGGCGACAATAATACTATCATTGGCAGGGATGATGGTACTGTCACAGACTATTCGCATCCCGAAGGTCGTGAAAGTTATGCTTCTGATTTAACCATCGGACGTGACAATTTTATTCATGGTGATGATACATATCGCAATGAATGGGATTCTCTGACCGTTATCGGCAATCATAATCGGGCAGATTATTCTACAGAATCTGCTGGTGGACCGGCTGCCGGCATCGTCATTGGTGATAACCAGAATATTGATCGGATTAAAGAATCTATTGTTATTGGGTCGCTTTCTCCGGCAGAAAGAGAAGAAACCTTTGTAAATAATCAAGGCGATACAATTGAAAAGTATCAAGTTGGTGAGGAAAGTATCATTGTAGGATATCACGCTTCCAGTCCTGCAGGAGTAAGTGTTGTTGTGGGCAGTCACTCACAGGCGAATAGTTTCTTCCAGACTGTAGTCGGACATCGTTCTGTAGTAGAGGGAGTCAATGAACCTGGCAACTATAATGGCAGTTTTGCTTCTAGTTACGGTTCATTAAATAAGATAGGAAATACGGCAAAAAGTTTATTCGATTATACTGATGCAAACACTGCTAAGGTAGATGGATTTGGCAATAATATAAGCGGTAATTTAAATACGACTTCCAATGCTACAGGTACGATGGTCATTGGCCAAGGGAATTCCGATAATGCCAGTATAATGGTGTAAATTGGTTAATCAAAAAAATCAAGAGCCATA
>ERZ1034949.1110-NODE-1110-length-13754-cov-6.136944_pt1 | contig 13754 bp, 13 predicted proteins | sample MGYA00520590_ERZ1034949 | MGnify/ENA primary metagenome ERZ1034949 (study PRJEB33766, sample SAMN09781752) | gut metagenome | biome: gut microbiome | host: Homo sapiens | place: Madagascar | study: EMG produced TPA metagenomics assembly of the PRJNA485056 data... | reverse complement strand
GTTCGGTTCGCATCCGAGAGGTCAAGGGTTCGAATCCCTCCAGGTCCATAAAAAGCAAAACTCCGTGTCTGCTGACACGGAGTTTTCTTTTTATTCAGGACCCGGAGGGATTCGAACAGTACGGCACTGCCGCAGGCAGGGCAATCAACAGCCCGGTGGGCTGTTGATTCGTGCGCGGGTCCCGGCCTTCAGGAATGTCTAACGGGGATGCTACCGCATCCGGACCCGGAGGGATTCCGGCAGGGCGGCGGCTTGCCGCAACCAAAGCCCCAGTGGGGCTTTGGTTATGCCGCCGAAGGTGCCAAGGCCCTCCCCAACCACTTTGCACGCAAGCCCTTGTCCGAAACGGTCTCCTACCTGTAATACGTTTCTTTCCGCGCACTGCTTTTGCATTTGATGCACAGAAGCAGTGCGTTTTTTGTTTTTTGCGTCTTTTTCAGGCGTTTTTCACATTTTTCATTGTGTTTTTTCTACACGCAGATTTTCGTTGTCCCGCCAGTGGGACCTTTTTCATGTTAGAATAAGGTTGTAGAAAACCCTTGATTGCAAAAGTGAAGGTCAGGTAAAAGGTGTAAAAAAGAGGTTGGAGACAATGTTCATTTCTGTAATCAACGAAGGTGTAAGAAAACCAGCTGTCACATGGAGGAAGATTCTATGAAAGCACTTGCCCACATCAGCGAGGATGGTTCCCGCACTCAGACTGTATCCGAGCATCTTTCTGGCACAGCAAAACTGGCCGGGAAGTTTGCCGCGCCGTTCGGTGCACAGAAAGAAGCCGAATTCGCAGCCAAACTGCATGATATTGGCAAATTTTCCATAAATTTTCAGAAAAGACTGCACGGCGGAGCCTCCGTCGATCACTCCACCGCCGGGGCCCAGGAGGCCATGAAATGCCGCCCGCCGCACCCGCAGGCAGCGTTTGCCATTGCCGGGCATCACACCGGCATCCCGGACGGCGGCAATCAGCGGAACGATACCGCCGGGGACGCCACCCTATTCGGCCGGTTAAAAAAGCCCGTGGACCCCTATGATGGCTGGAAGGAGATGCCCCTGCCCCAGAGCACTCCGCCGGACTGGGCCAACCGCGATCCTGTGGATTTCGCCTTTTTTACCCGGATGCTTTACTCCTGTCTCGTAGATGCCGACTTCATCGACACCGAGACCTTTATGTATGGGCAGGAAGCTCCGCGCGGAAACGGCACAGACCTTTCCATCCTGCTGGCAAAGGTCCGTGCACAGGCGGAGCGGTATCTCTCCAGCAAAGCTGCTTCCCCGGTGGGGCAGCAGCGCAATGCCGTTCTGCAGGCCTGTCTGGACAAAGGTGCCCATGGTCCGCAAGGGCTTTACACCCTCACGGTACCCACCGGCGGCGGCAAGACCTTTGCCTCTCTGGCTTTTGCGCTGGAGCATGCCGCCGCGCAGGGCATGAAGCGTGTGATCTACGTTATCCCATACATGTCCATCATCGACCAGACCGCCGCCGTATTTGCTAACCTGCTGGGCGAGGAAAACGTTCTGGCAGATTACTTCTGTGCCGACTATAAGAATTTGGAACGGGAGGACCTGACCCCGGCACAGTACCGTCAGCTGCTGGCCAGCGAAAACTGGGACGCCCCCGTTGTGGTGACCACAGCCGTACAGTTTTTTGAGTCGCTGTACGCCAACCGCAGCAGCCATTGCCGCAAGCTGCACAACCTGGCCGACAGCGTGATCATTTTTGATGAAGCGCAGACCCTGCCGCTGGATTATCTGAAACCTTGCAGCTGTGCCATTGCACAGCTGGTACGGTACTGCCACACTACGGCCGTGCTCTGCACCGCCACCCAGCCTGCACTGGAACCGTTTTTCAAGGAGTTTGCGCCGGAACTTTCGTTGCAGGAGATTACCCCAGACACGGCCCGGCTCTACGATGTTCTGCGCCGCACTACCCTCTGTGACCTTGGCACCCTTTCCCAAGAGGCACTCGCAGCCCGGCTGGCCGGGCTGTCGCAGGTGCTGTGCGTGGTGAACCGCCGCAAAACGGCGCAGGAACTGTTTGCGCAGCTGCCGCAGGAGGGCAGCTACTGCCTGACCACCCTGTTGTGCGCCGCCGACCGCCGCCGTCAGCTGGACGAGATCCGACAGCGCCTGCACGACGGCCTGCCCTGCCGGGTAGTGTCCACCTCCCTGATCGAAGCCGGTGTGGACGTGGATTTTCCCGCTGCATTCCGGGAACGGTGCGGGCTGGACTCGCTTCTGCAGACCGCCGGACGCTGCAACCGCGAGGGCAGACATGCCCCGGAGGAAAGTGTTGTCTCCTGCTTTGCGCTGGAGGACTGCCCGCCGCCGCAGATGCTTGCGCAGAATGTCAGCGCTCTGCAGTACGCTGCCCGCTGCTGCGATGACCACTACGACCAGCTGAACGCCCCGGATGCGATCCACCGTTATTTCCAGGAGCTGTATTGCAACCGCGGAGACGCCGCACTGGATAAGAAGGGCATTCTGAACGCATTCCGCAAAGGCATTTCCGGCTGCTCTTTTCCTTTTGCGCAGGTGGCCGGACAGTTTCATCTGATCGAAGCGCCCACCCGCACCGTTTATCTGCCCATTGGAGAGAGTGAAGCTCTCTGTGAACGTCTGCGCAGCGGGCAGGTCAGCCGCAGCCTTTACCGCCGTCTGGGTGCCTACAGCGTTGCCTGCTATCAGAAGCAGTTTGACGCGCTGGATGCCGCCGGGGCACTGGAACCTCTGCCCAACGGCAATGCCATTCTGCTCGATACCGCAAAGTACGACCGGCAGATCGGCCTTGCCATGGACGTGGAGACCGGCATCGGGCTGTTCTTTTAATAAAAGGAGAGAAGCGGCAGAGCATCTGTCGCCCTGCCGCTTCCCTTGGAACACATCCACGTCCCATCAAATATTTCAACCCACATCTGCAAGCAGATGACATACCTAGTATACAAAATTTTGAGGATTCCGGCAAGCAAGTCTTGACAGATAGCACAAAAGGGCGTACAATGAAGCCAGAAGCAGAAGTTAACACTTCCACGTCTCAACAAATGAATATCAAAATGAGGTGGTTTTAATGGGCAAATTCCCATTTCGCCTAAAAATACGACCGTATCATGAAAGGAGGTGATGCGCATGTCCATGCGCATCGAAGTCTGGGGTGACTACGCATGCTTCAGCCGTCCAGAGATGAAAACTGAGCGCGTCAGTTACGACATCATCACGCCGTCGGCCGCACGCGGGCTGGTGGAAGCAATATACTGGCACCCCGGGCTGAAGTATCATATCGACCGTGTCTATTTACTCAGTCCGATCCGATTCACCAACATCCGCCGCAATGAGGTCAAGTCCACCCTGCTGGCCTCGGCGGCGCTGAGTGCCGCCAGGGGCGGGGCCGCCCCGGTCCTGTACACCTCTGCGGATATTGTACAGCGGGCGTCCATGGTGCTGCAGGATGTGCACTACGTCATTGAGTGCCATTTCACCATGACGGACAAAGCTGCCCCCGGTGACAACCCCGGCAAGTTCCAGGACATCCTGCGGCGGCGGCTGAACAAAGGCCAGTGCTACCACCAGCCGTGTTTCGGCTGCCGGGAATTCCCGGCCAACTTCCGGGAGTGGCCCGCCGGGGAGTCCATTCCGGCCCTGCCCGTCACGCAGGACCTTGGGTTCATGCTGTATGACCTGGATTATTCCGACCCGGCCAACATCCGCTCGCAGTTCTTCCGGGCAAAATTGGAGAACGGCGTGCTGGACTGCCGGGATGTGGAGGTGTTCACATGATCTTACAGGCACTGACCGCTTATTATGAGCAGCTCCTGCGGCAGGGAAAGATCTCCGCTCCCGGCTGGGATGATACCTTTAAAGTAAGCTATGAGCTGCGCCTGAACGATGCCGGGCAGCTTTTGCAGGTCACCGACCTGCGCACCTCGGTGGCAAAGGGCAAAAAGACCGTTCTGGCTCCGCGGGAACTGCGGGTGCCCAAACACGTCAAGCGCGCTTCCGGCATTGCAGCAAATATTCTGTGCGACAACTCCACCTATCTGCTGGGTGCCGACGAAAAAGGCAAGCCCGTCCGCTCGGTGGAGTGCTTCAAGGCCTGCGCCGCATTGCATCACACCATTCTGGATGGCGCAGACAGCCCCGCCGCCCGGGCCGTTCTGGCTTACTTTGACCACTGGGATCCGGCGCAGGCGGCAGTTCATCCCCTGCTGGCTCCCATCTGGAAGGAGATCACCGGCAACGCCAACCTGATCTTTGGCTACGAAGCCGCCGACCACAGTCATCTTCTTGTCAATGAGGACCCTGCCATTCAGGCTGCATGGCAGGCATACTATGATGCGCCGCCTGCCGACACTGCACAGCCGGTGCAGTGCCTTGTCACCGGAAAAGAAGCCCCCGCTGCACTGCTGCATCCTTCCATCATGGGTGTAGCCGGTGCACAAAGTTCCGGTGCCTCGCTGGTTTCCTTCAATGCACCGTCCTTCTGTTCTTTTGGGCATGAACAGGGTCAAAATGCCCCTGTGAGCGAATATGCCGCCTTTGCCTACACCACCGCTCTGAACCGTCTCCTTGCCGACCGCGACCACTGCCAGCATGTGGGCGACACCACCCTTGTCTGCTGGGCTGAAAATGCGGAACCGGTGTACCAGGACGCCATGAGCATGTTCCTGTTCGGTGCCGACGAAATGCACGGCCTGCAGGAGGACGATGTGCAAGCCGCGCTGAAACGGCTTGCCGCCGGGCAGACCGTGCCATTTCTGGAAGGCGATCTTGCCCCGGATCAGCATTTTTATCTGCTGGGCCTTGCCCCCAACGCCGCCCGCATCTCGGTACGGTTCTTTCTGCGGGACACCTTCGGCGGTTTTGCACGCAACCTGCAGAAGCACGCCGAGGAAATGGAGATCGTTCGCCCTGTAAACGAGCGGTTCGAGACCCTGCCGCTCTGGGCACTTGTGAACGAAACTACCCGCAACGTGCCCGGCCAGCCCGCAAAGGCTTCTCCGCAGCTGGCCGGTGACCTGCTCCGGGCCGTGCTCACCGGCGGGCGTTACCCGGCCACCCTTCTCAACGGCGTGACCCTGCGCATCCGTGCCGAACAGAACGTGACCCGCGGCCGTGCCGCCGCCCTGAAAGCCTATTACCTGCGCAATTATCCTACCGACTGTAACAAGGAGGTCTTTACTGTGAGCCTGAATGGATCCACTAATGTGCCCTATGTGCTGGGCCGTCTGTTCTCTGTGCTGGAGGCCGTGCAAAGCGCCGCCAACCCCGGCATCAACACCACCATCCGCGACCGGTATTTCAACTCTGCCTGCGCCACCCCGGCGCTGGTGTTCCCTACCCTGCTCAAGCTGGCCCAGAAGCACCTGCAGAAGCTGCCGGAGGGCCGCGCGGTACATTTCAACCGGCAGATCACCGAACTGCTGGCCCTTGTGCCGGAGGACGGTTTTCCCTCCCGGCTCAGCCTGCCGGATCAGGGCAAATTTGAAATCGGTTATTACCACCAGACCCAGAAACGTTTTGCTAAAAAGAACGAGGAGGAATAAATCATGTCCGAGCCCATCAAGAACCGCTACGACTTTGTGATCCTGTTTGACGTGGAGAACGGCAATCCCAACGGCGACCCCGACGCCGGCAACATGCCCCGCGTGGACCCTGAGACCGGTTACGGCCTTGTGACCGACGTCTGCCTGAAGCGCAAGATCCGCAACTATGTGGAGACCCTCAAGGAGGACGCTCCCGGCTACCGCATCTACATCAAGGACGGCACGCCCCTGAACCGCAGCGACAACGAGGCCCTTGCCGCTCTGGGCATCAAGGAGGACCTGAAGGCTGCCAAGAAGGCCGACCCGGGCATTGACCGCAAGCTGCAGAACTACATGTGCGAAAGCTACTTCGACATCCGCACCTTTGGTGCCGTGATGACCACCTTCGTCAAGGGTGCGCTGAACTGCGGCCAGGTGCGCGGCCCAGTGCAGTTGACCTTTGCCCGCTCCATCGACCCGGTGGTGCCGCAGGAGGTCACCATCACCCGCGTGGCCATCACCACCGAGGCCGACGCCGAAAAGAAGGGCACCGAAATGGGCCGCAAGCATATCATCCCCTATGCGCTGTACCGCGCCGAGGGCTTCGTCTCGGCAAATCTGGCCCGCAAGACTACCGGTTTTTCGGATGAGGACCTGCAGCTGCTGTGGCAGGCCATCCTGAATATGTTCGAGAACGATCACAGTGCCGCCCGCGGCAAGATGGCCGTGCGGGAGCTCATCGTGTTCAAGCACGACTCTGAGCTGGGCAATGCCCCTGCCTACAAGCTGTTTGACGCCGTGCAGGTCCAGCGGAATGCCGGTGTCATCGCGCCTCGCAGCTATCAGGATTACTGCGTGACCGTCGCGGACGAGCTGCCGGAAGGCGTGACCTGCGAGAGGTTCTGCTGATGAACGACCCGGACGATTACCTGTTGATGTCCGGCATCCAGCATTTCTGCTTCTGTCGGCGGCAGTGGGCTCTCATCCATTTGGAACAGCAGTGGAACGAAAACCGCCGCACCGCCGAGGGACGGCTGGAACACAGCCGCTGCCACGATGCGTCCCAGACCGAACGGCGGGGCAGGCTGCTCATCGTCCGGGGCATGAAGGTGGTCAGTCATCGTCTGCGGCTCAGCGGTGACTGCGATGTCGTGGAGTTCCGCGCTGACCCGGAGGGCGTTCTTCTGCAGAACACCGACGGCCGTTGGAAGCCGATGCCCGTGGAATACAAGCACGGCCACAGCAAAGAGGCCGACGCCGACCGTCTCCAGCTCTGTGCGCAGGCCATGGCATTGGAAGAAATGCTGGTGTGTGAGATCCCGGAAGCCGCCCTGTTCTACGAAGAGACCCGGCGGCGGGAGCTCGTGCCCCTCACCGACGAGCTGCGGCAAAAAACGCAGGCCATTGCCGACGAAATGCAGCAGTATTTTGCCCGCGGCTACACCCCGAAGGTGCGGCCCGGCACCTTCTGCAACGCCTGCTCCCTCAAGGAGCTCTGCCTGCCGGTGCTCTGCAGGCGTGCCGACCCGAAAGCCTATCTGCGGTTCCATCTGGATGAAGTGCAAACGGAGGAAACCCCATGAGACAGCTGCTGAACACCCTCTATATTTCCAGCGAGGATGCGTATCTTTCGCTGGACGGCGAAAACGTTGTGGTCAGCCGCCAGAAAACCGAGATCGGCCGGGTGCCGCTCCACACCCTGGAGAGCATCATCAGTTTCAGCCGGGCCGGGGCCACGCCCGCTCTGATGGGCAAGTGTGCCAAATCTGGCGTTGACCTGTGCTTTTTCAGCCCTTACGGACAGTTTCTTGCGCGGACTGTGGGCGAGGAGCACGGCAACGTCCTGCTCCGTCAGACGCAGTACCGCATTGCCGACAGCGAGCTGCAAAGCTGCCGGTATGCGCGGTATTTCATTCTGGGCAAGGTCTACAATGCCCGCTGGGTTTTGGAACGCGCCACCCGCGACCATCCCCAGCGGGTCCCGGTGGACCAGCTCAAATGCACCAGCATGCAGCTGGCTGCGGCGCTTCCGTTGATCGAGCAGTGCGAGGATCTGGACCAGCTGCGCGGGCTGGAGGGCGAAGCCGCACAGCGTTATTTCGACTGCTTCGGCACACTCATTCTGCGTCAGAACGAGAATTTCACGTTCACATCCCGTAGCCGTCGGCCGCCTCTGGACAACGTGAACGCCCTGCTCTCCTTTGCCTATTCCCTGCTGGCCCGCGATTGCGCTTCAGCTCTGAGCAGCGTCGGCCTGGACCCTTACGTCGGCTTCCTGCACCGTGCCCGCCCCGGACGCCGGAGTCTTGCGCTGGACCTGATGGAAGAGCTCCGCGCCGTGTATGCCGACCGTTTTGTGCTTTCCTGCATCAACCAGAAGATCCTGACCGCCCGGCATTTTCAGCAACAGGAAAACGGTGCAGTCCTTCTGACCGACGAAGGCCGCCGGGCTTTCCTGAACGCCTGGCAGAGCAAAAAGCAGGAGCAGATCACCCATCCGTTTCTGAAGGAAAAGCTGCCCTGGGGACTGGTACCCTATGTGCAGGCACTGCTTCTGGCGCGGACTCTGCGGGGCGATCTGGAACTGTACCCGCCATTTTTCTGGAAGTGAGGTGCACCCGAAATGCTGGTCCTGATCACTTACGACGTCAACACTGAAACGGCCGCCGGCCGTCGGCGTCTGCGCAAGGTCGCCAAAAAATGTGTGGACCACGGCCAACGGGTCCAGAATTCGGTTTTCGAGTGCCTGTTGGACGCCGCACAGTATGCTGTGCTAAAAGCCGAGCTTTCGGCACTGATCGATCCGGCGCTGGACAGCCTGCGGTTCTATCAGCTGGGGCAGAATTACAAGTCAAAGGTCGAGCACATCGGCCTTCACCCCAGTTTCGAGCAGGACGGCACGCTGATCTTCTGATTTTTCAGTGTGCGAAGCGCAAGCACTCATGCTTTTTCCGTTTTCTTCGCACCTGAAAAATGGATGTTTTTGCCACAAAATACGCACCTTTCGTGTTCTGCACAGTTGCAGCTCTTTCCATTTTGTGCAGAATGATTTATAATGGAATAAAAGCAGGGATTTTTTCTCTGTTTTTGCTGTCGCCCTCCTCGCGGAGGGCGTGGATAGAAATCAAGGTGGCAGAGGCTACGGTGTTCCGGTTCTGCCGTCGCCCTCCTCGCGGAGGGCGTGGATAGAAATTTTTCCGATTTTCTTTTCCAGGTCTGCCGTTTCGTGTCGCCCTCCTCGCGGAGGGCGTGGATAGAAATATCAGGTTCAGCCACTCCGTGTATGTTTCCGGCAGGTCGCCCTCCTCGCGGAGGGCGTGGATAGAAATAAGTGGCTGATGCAGGAAAACGAACCGGCAGACTGGTCGCCCTCCTCGCGGAGGGCGTGGATAGAAATTGGAGCCGGAATACCGGGAACGGTACGACGAACGGTCGCCCTCCTCGCGGAGGGCGTGGATAGAAATAGAGCTACCGAGAGCAGTGTGACGTAATGGCGATGTCGCCCTCCTCGCGGAGGGCGTGGATAGAAATTACTATATCTCATAGTATAATGAGCATTAACAAAGTCGCCCTCCTCGCGGAGGGCGTGGATAGAAATAATGTAACTGCACGAAAAACCAAGAGCATCAACGTCGCCCTCCTCGCGGAGGGCGTGGATAGAAATAATAACTCGCTCCATACAGACCCCCTTACAGAAAGTCGCCCTCCTCGCGGAGGGCGTGGATAGAAATGTAAAATCACGGGACAGGATCACGCCCTCGAAGCGTCGCCCTCCTCGCGGAGGGCGTGGATAGAAATTCGAAAAACTCGACGAAATCTATCACGCGCTGAAGTCGCCCTCCTCGCGGAGGGCGTGGATAGAAATTCCTGGCTGATTTTGCATCTCTTGAGAAAAGCGGGTCGCCCTCCTCGCGGAGGGCGTGGATAGAAATGTCCTGAATATCATTCCAGGGCATATCGGGCTTCGTCGCCCTCCTCGCGGAGGGCGTGGATAGAAATCAGAACGACACGGAAAAAGTGTGGGAGGGCAAGCGTCGCCCTCCTCGCGGAGGGCGTGGATAGAAATCTTTTCCAGCTTCTTGTAGTCCTGCTCTGCGCCCGTCGCCCTCCTCGCGGAGGGCGTGGATAGAAATCATACCGATACACATACGACAAGCTAACAGGAGAAGTCGCCCTCCTCGCGGAGGGCGTGGATAGAAATACCAGCTGTCTGCCGTCGCCGCAAAAAGCGGTTGGTCGCCCTCCTCGCGGAGGGCGTGGATAGAAATTGCTCCAGTTCCCGGATAACGCCAGCAGCGTTCCCGTCGCCCTCCTCGCGGAGGGCGTGGATAGAAATTTGTAGTTGTGGTAATACTTCAGAGCATTTTTACAGTCGCCCTCCTCGCGGAGGGCGTGGATAGAAATTTGAGCAGACATACAAGGCTATCCAGCGTACATTGTCGCCCTCCTCGCGGAGGGCGTGGATAGAAATTTGAGAGGGTTTCAGACTGCCATGGCAATTACACGGTCGCCCTCCTCGCGGAGGGCGTGGATAGAAATTTTCAAGAAATTTTGAAAAAGGGCTTTACTTTTAGTCGCCCTCCTCGCGGAGGGCGTGGATAGAAATGATTAAGATACACACGACCGTCCCACATCACATATGGTCGCCCTCCTCGCGGAGGGCGTGGATAGAAATTTAGATAAACTAGGATTGATTCCTGGATAACTAAGGTCGCCCTCCTCGCGGAGGGCGTGGATAGAAATGGTTTGCCCAGCTGCTTGATGCTGCCAGTTTGCAGGTCGCCCTCCTCGCGGAGGGCGTGGATAGAAATAAAGTGTTTCCAGAGCAGGCGCGCCGGCACGAAGTCGCCCTCCTCGCGGAGGGCGTGGATAGAAATAGCCCTTCCGCCCAGGGTAGAGCGGCACGTCCGGCAGTCGCCCTCCTCGCGGAGGGCGTGGATAGAAATTGATACCAGCCGCCCCAGCCAGTGCCCCCGGCGCGGTCGCCCTCCTCGCGGAGGGCGTGGATAGAAATTCCGCGAAGAAGGAGGTACATTTTTATGAACTTGTCCGTCGCCCTCCTCGCGGAGGGCGTGGATAGAAATCCCGTCTGCTACGACAGTCACACCTACGGCATCCGGTCGCCCTCCTCGCGGAGGGCGTGGATAGAAATGTGATTGCCATGGTAAATCCTCCTTACCAGTTGTGTCGCCCTCCTCGCGGAGGGCGTGGATAGAAATCGAAGGTTTCAGACGGTGACTGGTGATGGGTGGGGTCGCCCTCCTCGCAGAGGGCGTGGATAGAAATACCTGACGAAGAATGACCGCTACACAGCAGAGCAGGTCGCCCTCCTCGCGGAGGGCGTGGATAGAAATATGTGCTGCACCCACGCCATCTGATTCTACTCCTTGATTGCCCTTCTTATGGAGGCTGCCGGTAGAAATTATTCTACAGCAAAACGCGTCTCCTTTCAGGATTTACCATGTGCAGTGGTGCGAGACCATCAATTGAGGGCCACTCGCTGGCATTTCTGGTCTCATACCGGGTATTTTATCCCCATGCGAGCAAAAAAGGGTAAAAAAGAGCACCATGCGTTTGCACAGTGCTCAAAATGGACAACAAAACCGTCGTGTAGAATGCCTCGTGGTTCAGTTCAAGTTGATTCGATCCTTGCAGTTGTTGCAGACGAAGCAATGACATTGGGAAATGTCAACAGGAGACTTTTTTCCACCGGGAATATAAACGCCGGTTTTGCAATTCAAACAATGAACCATTTCGCCTTTCAGCAAGCGGATAACCACCTGAGTTTCATTACTCGGAATCATTCGGATCTCCTCCATGGATATTCCAGAACATACAGGATCTCATCATACAGCCCCTCAAGTTCTCTGCCGTGCGGCGTGACATTCTGCTGGTCCGGGGTCAGTCCCTTGGTCACAATTTCCTCGTTTAAAATTGTTTGAAGCAGCTACAGATTACTGGTTTTTACCTTACAGGTCTTTCCGTCTAAAACAACAGATGATCCCATCTCACTCAGGTCGATTTCTTTCAAAAGCCGAAAAGACGAAGGTGAAAGCGTAAACTCAACCATACCATATCACCTCAAACCCGGTGCCGAGTCCATCAGTGGTCCCACTTATCGCACAGGGCGTTGATCTGATCGGCGAACTTGGCCAGATCCTTGTTGGCACCGCCCTCGTTGTGCTCGATGACCCGCAGCAGGCGCTTGCCGGCGCTGACCAGACGCTGGAACACCGTGGCGGCGCGGTTCTGGCCCTCCGATACCTTGTGCTCGATGCGTACCTTAGTGCCCTCCTGCAGGCAGACAGCGCCCTCGGCACCGATGGCCCACTGCGCACCGTTGTAGGGCGCGCAGGCGGTAAAGCCCTGCCCGGTGAGGGTATCGACGAAGATGTTTTCCACCTCATCTTCGCCGTGCATCACGAACACCCGCTTGGGCTTCTCGGTGAAAGCGTTCACCCAGCGCAGCAGTCCGTCCCGGTCTGCGTGGCCGGACATGCCGGTGAGCTGGCAGATCTCCGCCTGCACCTCGATGGGCTCGCCGAACAGCTTGACCGTGGTGGCGCCCTCGATGAGGGTGCGGCCCAGGGTGCCCACCGCCTGATAGCCTACGAACAGGATGGTGCACTCCGGCCGCCACAGGTTGTGCTTGAGGTGATGGCGGATGCGGCCCGCTTCACACATGCCGCTGGCCGACAGGATGACCTTAGGCGTGCGGTCAGTGTTGATCATACGGGACTCGTCACTGGTCACGGTGACCCGCAGCCCCGGCACGTTGATGGGATCGATGCCCTTTTCCAGTAAAGCACGGGTCTGGGCGTCAAAGCAATCGGGGTCTGTGTCCCGGAAGATGCGGGTGGCCTCGGTAGCCAGCGGGCTGTCGATGTAGACCGGGAAGTTGCCGTGCCCTTTGACCAGCCCTTTTTCCTTGATCTCCCGCAAAAAATACAGCATCTCCTGCGTGCGTCCCACGGCAAAGCTGGGCACGACCACATTGCCGCCCCGGTCAAAGGTGCGCTGCAAAATTTTAGCCAGCTCGTTCACATAATCCGGGCGCGGGCCGTGCAGTCGGTCGCCGTAGGTGGACTCCATGAACACATAGTCCGCCTCGCTGATATAGGCGGGGTCCTTGATGATGGGCTGGTCCAGGTTGCCGATATCGCCGGAAAACACCAGCTTGGTGGTAGTGTCGCCCTCGGTGATCCACAGCTCGATGCTGGCGGAGCCCAGCAGGTGGCCCACATCCACGAACCGCACCTCGATGCCCGGAGCCAGCTCAATGCGCTTGTCGTAGTCCACACCCACGAACAGCTTCATGGCCGCCTCGGCGTCCTGCACGGTATACATCGGCTCCACCGGCTCGGCACCGGAGCGCTGGGCCTTGCGGTTCTTCCACTCGGCCTCGAACTCCTGGATGTGGGCGGAGTCCCGCAGCATGATACCGCACAGCTCCACCGTGGGGTTGGTGGCGTAGATTTTGCCCCGGAAGCCGTTGCGCACCAGCAGCGGCAGCATACCGGTGTGGTCGATGTGCGCATGGGTAGCCAGCACCCAGTCGATCTCGCCGGGTGCCACCGGGATGGGCTGGTTCTCGTAGACATCCTTGCCCTGCTCCATGCCGCAGTCGATCAGGAACCGACGGCCCGCGGCTTCCAGCAGCGTACAGCTGCCGGTGACCTCATGGTTCGCGCCCAGAAACGTGATTTTCATCCCAAAACACCTCCGGTTATTCAGGCCAACTTCTCCGGCCGTCCGGCGGTTTCCACGCAAAATGTACCCGGGTTGTGGCACCCGACATCCGCTTCACGCCTGAACGGCGTTCGCGTCTTGTCGGCCACTGCCCCAACAGCAGCGCCCTGTTTCCACCGCAGGTGGCGGTTGCTGCTGTTGCATTCCATCGCCCTCCCTACTGCCTGCGGCAGCAGGGTCCCTCCCCAGCGGATCATTTGCTTTGGAAACTGCCGGCCAGCCATAAAAAGCCGCGCCTTTTTATTCTGTGCTTACAGTATAGCATATTTTAAAGGTACACGCCGCACAAATCGGCGGGATTTTTGCGGGCAATCTGCCGAAAGGAGCAAAAAATTTTTATACAATCTTGACAAACTGCCCCATTCTGTTATAAACTTAGATTTGTATGACGTTCGTTCGTATTTTATGAGTTTGAAATAATAGAGAGGTTGAATTTTTATGGTTCGTAACGATTTGCGCAACGTTGCCATTATCGCTCACGTTGACCAC
>ERZ1034949.1106-NODE-1106-length-13779-cov-14.724497_pt1 | contig 13779 bp, 12 predicted proteins | sample MGYA00520590_ERZ1034949 | MGnify/ENA primary metagenome ERZ1034949 (study PRJEB33766, sample SAMN09781752) | gut metagenome | biome: gut microbiome | host: Homo sapiens | place: Madagascar | study: EMG produced TPA metagenomics assembly of the PRJNA485056 data... | reverse complement strand
GCTCAGCGTGTTTTTGCAGAGTTCAGCGCAAAAAATCACACATTCGGAAATAACAAGTTCAGTAGCAACTCTATAAAGAATTCTGGATTGCTTCGCGTTGCTCGCAATGACGCTGAAAGAAACAACATCGCATTTAAGGGTTTGGATGTTGTGCGTCAATACGCCGCACTTTTTGAGCGACGTGTACAACGAGGTACACGAGCGAGAAAAGCGCTAGTAGTGACCCGACAGACAAACCTGCTAGGGCGGTCAATGATAGAAATGCTCGGCGTTTTGGCGATTGTTGGAGTGCTAAGCGTGGGCGGTATCGCCGGATATTCAAAGGCGATGGAAAAATGGAAAATAGATAAGATGATAGATGAATATACCTTTCTTTTGCATGGTATGCTTGAACATGTTGATACTTTGAAATATCTTAATCCGACTTCATCAACCGTCGGAGTTGTGGATGTTTTACAAGCTTCCGGCCTCATTCCGCCAACCTGGGAAAAAATGGATACATTTCGTATATGGGATTCAAATGGTAATTTAATAGCCTTATTTTCACGCAACAATGAACTTGGATTTAGCGTTAACATCGGCGGATATCGCCAAAATGACGACGGAAAAAATGTTTCGGAAGGTTTTTCTAAACAAACCTGCCTGACACTATTTAAGGATTTATTCTATCCTCTGCATTCCGCAGCATACAAAGTTTGGCTGCACCATAATCCGACAACCGAGATTTTTGCTGGCGATAAATTCTGCACTCCTGATGTTCAATGCTTACGTGATGCAACTCTTGCTAAAATGAAAGCTGCCTGCGATGTATGCGATGGAAAAACAAAATGCGACATATCTATAGGATTTTAGATTGATAAGCCTCTGTATGCAAAAAACAACAGAGGCTTATCCTTAATTATTGATGAATATTCCGGAATTATAATTTTTCATCTATTTTTTTAATTTCTTTAGGAGTGTCGTTTTTCACCGGAGCCGAATTTTCATCGGTTGTCACAACCTTGTCCTCCAACTCATCCATGAGTTTATCCAAATCAGATGTTTCATCATTTTTATAACCTTCATCCTGAGATTTATTTTCTCCCTCAGGCTTTGGCTGTGCAAGCTTATTAAACAATTCCTCACCGCTTTTCTTCAAAACATCGCCGGCAACCTCAGCCGCATTGCCAATATTGTCGGAAGAATTTTCCTCAGTAAGAGTTTTATCCTTAGAATCTTCTGCCTTAGATGTGTTTTCTTTATCAGCTTCAGTTTCATCTGTTTTAACAATACCGAAACCCAAACTTTCTCCTTTTGCTTTCAAATCATCAAACCATTTTTCCGGAATTAGACCTTTAATCGGTCCGGAAGCATCTCCGGCAAGTTTAAAATAGCGAGATTCTGCAAATACACCTTTTTGCGATTCTTCAGGAATCAACGATGAAATCATAATCTGGAGCAAAATTACAATAATCACGCCGCGGAAAATACCAAAAATAAAGCCTAAGATACGGTCCAGCGAACTAAGCTTGCTAAAACGAATCTGCGTGCTGATTTTGTCGGCTGCCAACACCCAAAAAATACAGAACATAATTAAAATAACCATACCGGAAACAAGGTTGGACAGCACATCTGAGGCTATATATTTTTTCATAATCGGGTCAACAACAGGCAATAAATAATAAACCGAGACACCGGCTAAAAGCCATCCGGTGATGGACAGCAATTCTTTTGTAACACCGCGGGCGATTGCAACTAACGCCGAAACGCCGACAATTACCAAAAACACCACATCCAAGTTGTTTAATTGTTCCATAGTTTTGCTCCTAATTAAACCAATTGATTAAACGATGAACATTACCGATTTCATAACAGGAAAGTTCATAATTTTTTGCGCCTTTATCTTTTTTATCTTTACCGAACGACGGAGGAATAATGGCGCTGACAAAACCAAGCTTATGCGCTTCTTTCATGCGTAAATTCGGCTGACTTACCGCTCGGATTTCTCCAGATAGTCCGATTTCGCCGAACACCACCATATCGGCCGGCAATGGCTTGTTTGTCAGCGATGATATAACCGCCATCGCAACCGCTAAATCTGCCGCCGGTTCAGTAATTTTCAAGCCGCCAGCAATATTCAAATAGACATCATGCGAACTGAAATTCATACTGCAGCGAGCTTCCAAAACAGCCAAAATCATAGACAAGCGATTAGAATCCCAGCCGACAACCGCCCGTTTTGGCGTAGAGTAGCCGCTCGGACTGACTAAAGCCTGAATTTCAACCAACAACGGACGAGAGCCTTCTATACCGGCAAACACACAAGAACCGGAAACATTGCCCTGCCGCTCTGCCAAAAACAGCGCCGATGGATTTTCTACCTCAACCAAGCCTTTATCCTGCATTTCAAACACGCCGATTTCATCAGTCGCGCCATAGCGATTTTTGACCGCGCGCAAAATTCTGAAATGATGTCCGCGCTCCCCTTCAAAATAAAGCACAGTATCAACCATGTGTTCCAAAACACGCGGACCGGCGATTTCGCCTTGTTTTGTCACATGTCCGACCAAAAACAGTACAAATCCTTTTCGTTTTGCCAGTTTTATCAACTCGTATGCACAGGCACGCACCTGTCCGACACTTCCCGGAGTGGATTCTACCTCATCCAGATACATCGTCTGAATAGAGTCAATAATCACAACCGCAGCATCTGTTTTTTCCAGAGTGGTAATAATATTGCGAACATCCGTGGCACTTGCCAAATTGACCGGACTTTCAGCCAGTCCCAATCGACTAGCGCGGATACGCACCTGGTCAATGGCTTCTTCACCAGAAATATAATAGCATGGATAGTGTTCTTCTTTATTCGCCAAACCGGCGCAGACCTGTAGCAGCAAGGTGGATTTGCCGATTCCGGGGTCGCCGCCCACTAAAATAACCGAGCCGGGAACCAATCCGCCGCCGGTCACGCGGTCAATTTCCTTAATGCCGGTTTGCAGGCGCGCATAAGTGTTCTGCTCGCCTTTGAGCGGTACAAAATCAATAATTTTACCCTCTTTACGCGGATTTATTTTAGAAAAACCATCAGTTTTCTGCACTTCTTCAACAATTGTATTCCACTCACCGCAAGAATCGCACTTTCCCTGCCAGCGCGGATAAGCGGCGCCGCAGTTTTGACAAACATATAAACTGACGTTTTTCTTAGCCATAGCCTACACTTCCATTTTTATCGGCCCCTGAGAACAGCCGTGAATAAATTGCTGTAAATACGGATTCTCGGACTTATCCATTTCTTTTACCGTACCGGACCAAATAATTTTTCCTTTATACAGCATAGCGATACGGTCGGCAATTTTGCGCGCCGAAGCCATGTCATGAGTAATAGTCAAAGTTGTTGCACCCAAACCGCGAGCGGATTCTATAATCAAATCGTTAATCACATCAGCCATAATTGGATCCAGACCGGTTGTCGGCTCGTCAAAAAAGATAATTTCAGGACGGCTGATAATCGCCCGCGCCAAGCCGACGCGCTTTTGCATGCCGCCGGAAAGTTCTGCCGGAGACAAATCGGCAACATCCGGAGCCAAACCAACCTGACGCAGCACGCGGATAGCCGAAACTTTAGCCTGTTTGCGTGACTTTTCGCCTTTCTGCAGCAGCCGGAACGCCACATTTTCCCATACGCTTAAACTATCAAACAAAGCCGCGCCCTGAAACAGCATTCCCATTTTTTCATGAATATCTTTTTTGCTGCCGACTGTTTCTTCATCATCAATTTTGATTGAACCGCAATCAGGCGTTAACAAACCTTGAATGCACTTAATCAAAACAGACTTACCTGTTCCGGAACCGCCGATAACCACAAGGGATTCGCCTTTTTTAATATCTAAATCCACACCATCAAGCACTTTCTTTTTACCGAATGCTTTGTATAAATTGCGAATTTCTATTTTATTTTCACTCATGGCGCACCTTATTTAGAAAAGAACATTTCTGTAATTAAATAGTTAAAGATTAAAATTAGGATAGACGACGAAACCACTGCATTAGTTGTAGCTTCGCCCACGCCTTGAGCGCCTCCTTTGGAACGATAGCCGTGATAGCACCCCATTATTGAAATTATAAAACCAAAAACACCGGCTTTCACCATACCTGAAATCACATCAATCGCTTGCAGATTCTGCATTGTGGCGTTAATATAGTTAGCCGGATTAAAATCAAGCTTATAAACTCCGACCACATAACCGCCGAAAATACCGATAATATCGCCGAACAGCACCAAAAGCGGCATAACCACCACGCCGGCCCAGAGTCGCGGTGCCATTAAATAGCGAAACGGATTTGCTGATAGTGTAACCAACGCGTCAATTTGCTCAGTAACGCGCATTGTTCCAATTTCTGCTGCCATCGCCGCGCCAATACGTCCGGCAACCATTAAAGCCGACAAAACCGGAGCGAGTTCACGCGTAACCGATATCAAAACTACCGTCGCGACAGCGCTTTCAGCACCGAATTTAGAAAACCCAGAATAAGTCTGAATAGCAATTACCATACCGGCAAACAGCGTAGTTAAACCAACAACCGGCAGCGAATAAAACCCCATATTCAAAAACTGATTAAAAAACAGCTTAATATAAAACGGCGGCACAAAACAGTTATACACCGACTTTGCCACAAAACGCGTAAACGCTCCCAGCTCCAGCACAAAAGAAAGCAGAGGCTTACCCAAAAGCTGTAAAAACGCTTCAATGTTTTTCTTTAGCATATTCAAATTTCCTATTCTGTTTTCAAAAGATTATCGCGCAGCTTGACAATAATCTTTTCCAAAATTGTCGTGTCCTCAGCATACAAATCTATTGCCGGAATTTCAACACCTAAAATGTTTTCTGTTTTATTTTTTGGCAGACGCTCAAGATTTTCTTTTGACGAAACCAAATTTACCAACAAACCAACTTCGGCTTCGTTGACAAAATCATAACGAGAAATACCGACATTTCTTATTTCCAACAAACCTTTTATATTCTGCGGAGCCTCGCCAATCAGCCGATTTTGCCGCATTTTAAAAACAACGACGTCATCAGCTACCAACACAGCGCCTTTGTTTTCTATAAACTTCAGCGCCAGCTCAGATTTGCCGCTGCCGGATTTTCCTCTAAACAAAATTCCCTTATTACGCCACAAAACGAATGAAGCGTGCATTGTGCATAACTCAGACATTGGCAAGCCGCTTTTGTTTATTTACATCTTCGGTAGAAATGGTGATTTTGCGTCCGCTACCATTCATTTCTATATTCACATTCCACATATTGCGCGGCGAAAACGCTCCCATTCTTTCAGGCCATTCAACCAAGCTCACTCCCGAATAAAAGGCTTCTTCCACCCCGAGTTCAAATATTTCCGCCGGTTTTTCCAAACGGTACAAATCATAGTGATAAATATCAAAGGCCTCGGCGCTGTAGGTTTGCAAAAGCGTAAAAGTCGGACTTGGAACTTCTCTGGCTCCGGTAAGTTTTTGAATAAACGCTCTGGCAAAAACACTCTTGCCGACTCCCAATGTGCCGTTTAAGGCCCAAACATCTCCCTGCACGCTGATTGCCGCCAATTTTTCGGCCAAAGCACCGGTATCCGCTTCACTATCAGATATAAAAACTTTTTCCATTAGAACCACCCGTCAAAATTAAACCAATCCGATTTTTTTTCATTACTGATTTTAGCACGCTGAGCTTGCATCTTTCGCCAATCGGACGGACGATAGAAACGGCCGCTCCACAATCCTTTAAGTTCTTTGCGCGCTTGTTTTTCATAAGGAACATAAACATCCGTATTTTTTGTATAAGCCACGGCCCATCCGGCTTCTACAACCGCCGCAGCCACATCATATTCGCCCAAAAAACAAACACCGGTTGCCCGATGTTTTATAACATTCCCCAAAATATGACATTTAACTTTTTGACCGTTTATCCAATTTTGCAGCCAGCTTGCAGACTTATGACCGCAATCATAGGCTTGTCCGCGAGAATTTGAACAATTTTGTTCAAGATTCGGCGCATCGGCCCCCAGCAATTTTATATTCAAACCGTTAAGGCGCAAAATACTTCCGGTCACAACCTTAGGAACTCCGTGAATTTCGGGATAATCAAGCGGATTAAAACCGCTTATTTGAGCAGGCTCAGTCTCTTTGCCGAATACTTCTGATAATTTATCAAAAAAATTACTTTCTTCCTCGTTTTTTTGTTCATTACTGGTGTAAACCGCCTCCAATCCGCCAGAACCGCTGCTGTTTTGAGCATATACTGCAGAAGTTTCACCTTCGCTAAGCAATTGTTTGCCGACACTCTGCGAAGAACCTGCGCCGCCGACTATACCCAAGCAATATAAAATAAAAACCACAACAGCGCCTATAACAAAAAAAGTAAATAAAAAACTTACGGTCGACCACATTAACTTAAACAATATATATAGAATGACAAATGCGATAACAACGCCCATAAAACCCATTCCCTGAAGCGAAGTGCTGTCGCTTTGGGTTCCGGCACCGCCAAAATACATCAGGACAGCAAATAACCCCCATAAAAATACTTTTTTCAAAAAAAACATCGGTCAACCTCTGATTTGTTATTTTCGCTTATTAGAACATAATTTTTTTGCTTGTGCAAGTTATTTATAAAGTTTTGGCAAAGGTTCATTTTCGGCTTGAACCGATTTATGATTTTTACAATCTTTTATAACAGACATGATTATACCCTCGTCAATTTTTTCGGAAGCGCCGGCGTATAAATTTTGATTAAGCTTACGCAGCTGACTGCTGAAATCCTCATTATTTATAATTCCGGATAAATCTTCAAGATTTGCAATATTTTTGTCGTAAAAAGTTTTGCTTCCCCACAAAATTAAATTATCACGCAATAGACGATAATCTTTCTCCGCTAAATTTTTTCGTATTGCCGCACACCAATTATAACCTGTTTTGCATGTGTCTCCGGACGGCGACCGGCGGCGCAGCAGCAGACTTATAAGTAATCCGGCGACAAATGCCGCAGCAACCCACAAAATATTAACCGTATTTTTGTTTTTTTCCATCTTCTGCAATGTCTTTTCCTGATTTTGCTGCGATACATCAAACGGATTTTCCGTTTCTAAAGTTTTTATATTTTTTTCAGCAGTAATTTCTTCGGCGCCGGAACCTTTTTCAACAAAAACTTTTTCTGCCGGAATCACGGCAATCTCAACTTTTTTGTTTTTTATATCATACCACGGAACTTTAATTTCCGGCAAAATTTGCTCGCCGCTTTTTTGCGGAATATACACAACTCCGGTTATTGATTGAGCAATAACCCGATTGTCAAAAACTTTAGAATCCAATTCTGGATTTTCAGGATATATCTTAAAATTTTCATTTTCCTGAAAATTTATTTCAGGAAGCTGAGTTTCGGCCACGCCGGAAGCTAATATAATAATTTTACGCGCCACTGTTTCACCGACTTTAAACAAAGGCTTCTTTTCATTCCATATAGCTTTGACTTTTACCTCATCCGACGGAAGCCACCATTTTGTGCCATATTCGGTGGCAGCCGGCAAAACTTTTATACTCTTTGTTTTGGTGTATAACTCAACCGGTTTTTGTATGCCGAACATCTCATCAAAATCGACATTCATCAACTGAAACAAACTATTGACTCCCTGATGCAGCAACGGATGTTTTGCCGCTTTTTCAAATTCTGTATAAAAACCATTTATTTTTACTATAGGCAAATCCTGTTCGCCGCTTTTTTGCGGAAACATGGCATAATGGAATTTGATTTCAGTTTCTGCATTTTGCTGTTTTATTTCCGGCTTTTGCAATGGTTTTATAATCCAATTTTCAGCATTGGCAAACTGCGGTTCGGAAGTCAGCTGCAAACCAACCCTGTCTTTGATTGTCAGTACGGCATTAACTTCCTGCTGAACATACGGCTGCTGCATATTAACCGACAAATCGACCGAAAATTTGTTTGCTTCCGCAAGCTGATTGTCATTCTGCACTTTTTCTGTGCCTTTTGAAGAAACAGTTGTTCCCTGCGGTAAAATTTTGATATTCAACGGGCGGCTTTTATATTTACCGACGCTTATGGCCGGAATTGTCACATTCCCCTCATGCTTAGGCAATAAACCTATATCCCAATCACGTTGCTCGGAACTTTGACCATTTATATAACTGATTTGCGAGGAACTGGATGTAGAATAAATATTAAAATCATTTTGCAGCACACTCAAGTCAGGCTGCAGCAAAGCCCCGTTTTTGCCATCATACGACAAATTTAAATTAAAGACCTCTCCCATCGGAACCTCGGAAGAATCAACGCTTGCCGTTAACGTTTCAGCAGACAAAGCCGAAACTTTTAAAAATGACACCAGAGTTATAAATGCTATTTTCTTCATAATTTCCTCACTTTGAATCATTATATCTTTTTTTTGCATATTCTTTATAAATCATCGCTCGCAATAAACCGCCTTTATCTTCTGGAATTTGACGGAATTTTTGCATTCTTGCCCTAATTTTTTCTTGTTCCTCAGCAGATTTTTCATCATCTGTTCCAACAGACATTCCCTGTTGTTCTTCTTCGCCGTTTTCTGCTGATTTAAACCGGGTTTCATCTATGTTTTGCTCGTCAGGCATTGGGGCATCATTTGCCTTATTATTTTCCGGCTCAGAAGCGATATTTTTGCTGTCTGCTTGATTTTGTCTGTTTTCGGACGATTGCTGTTGCGCCGCGTTTTCAGCCGACATTTCATTTTGCTGTTTTTGAGCTTCATCATTTTTTCCACGTTGCTCATTTTGTTGTTGAGACGCTTGTTTATCCGCGTCTTGAGATTGTTCAGAACCTTTCTGAGACTGCGAATTTTCAGCACCTTGTTTATTATTCTGCCGCTCATTTTCAGCATTGCTCTCAGACTGCTTGTCATTCTCCGGTTTATTTTGACTGTTTTCCGACTGTGATTGAGATTTGTTCTGCTGTTTTTGCGACTCATTTTGTTTTTTATTATTTTTATTCTGTTGCTGTTGATTTTGTTGTTGCTGCTGTTTTTTCAGATATTCCAAATTAAACTCGGCATCTTCAAAATCAGGCTGTTTTTGCAAAGCTTTCTCATATTTTTTTATAGCTTCGGCAATTTTTCCGCCTTTTGCCAAAGCATTTCCCTGATTATACAAAGAAACAGCATCGTCTTTTTTAGAAAAATTTTCATAAGCAGATGAATAATCGCCATTTTTATATTCTGCGGCAGCTTTCCATTGAAAATCTTTAAATTGTTTTGCCGCTTCAGCATATTCCTGCCGCTTAAATTTACGCAATGCACTTTGATTGTCATTCAAAAACCAATCAGCCTGAGCTGTTGAGGTCAACGCAAAACAAATAAACAAAGCAGCTAAAAATCCGCGCCGAAAAAAGAATAAAATAAACAACGCAGGTATCCACAGCAAATACCATCCGCCATCCTCCCATACAGTCTGCATATTTTGGCTTTGCTTAATTTCCTTAGCGGTAATATCGTCTATCTTATCCACCAAATTTTCCATGTTTTGATTATAATTCAAGTATAGTCCATTACCCTTGTCGGCAACCATTTTCAGTTTATCGCCGATTTTAGAGCTTACATTGATTACATTTACGCCAAAACCTTTGTCATACGCAGCGGCAGCACTTGATAAAGCCGCATCAAACCGTTCTCCGACATCCGAAGAAATCACAATAATGCTGCCGTTTTGCAAACCGGCTCCTGTCATCCGCTCCACCGCCAAATCTATAGCTCTGTCAAGCCTGTCTCCGTCTTGAGGCATAATATTCGGCAACAGCGCCGGCATCATATTATCTATAATGGAAAAATCTTCTGACAGCGGAGTAATCATAAACGGCTCTTTGCTATAAACAATAAGACCGCTTTCTGTGTTTTTAAGCTCTTTCGTCAAATCTTTTATTACATATTTGGCACGTTCTATCCGACTTGGCGACACATCTTTATTCCACATATCTCCGGACATATTCAACAATATCATTACCGGATTTTCAACACTCAAAGCCGGATTTTCTTTTTTTATCCAACTCGGTCCGGCCAGCGCAAAAACCAAAAATAAAGCAGCCAAAGCCGCGGCCGCAGAAGATGCCGAGTTTTTCTCACCATCATTTTTTACCAATAAAAAATTAAGCAGGTTTTCATCGCATACCTTATACCATGCTGAACGAGCTGCTGCTCGTCTGTATGAAAAAACATAAATCAAACACGGAATAATCAGTCCCAGCAACCACCACGGACGTAAAAAATGAAAATCATGCCACCAACTCATTTTTATTTTACCTTTCCTGACATTATCAGCAATAACAAAAACAAGACTAATACAGCCGCTGCCGGATAAGGATACAGTTCCTTAACTTCCTGAACATACCGCCCTTCCGAAATTCTTGGCTCCAACTTGTCTATTTTATCATAAACTTCTTGTAATGACGCCACATCCTTTGCCCTAAAATAGTTGCCTTTTGTTTCTTTGGCTAAGGCCTTTAAACTTTTTTCATCTAGCCCTTTATCGACCGGAATACTGAACAAACCGCCGAAAAAGACCTCTTTATCGCTGCCGGCACCGATTGTATAAATCTTTACCTTTTCCTCTTTTGCCAAATAAATTGCTTCCGGTAAAGATAAACTGCCGTCATTATTTTCACCATCTGTTAACAAAATGATGACTTTATTTTCAGGTTTTCCGGCAGATTCCGATAAAGTTTTGAGTGCGACTCCGACTGCATCGCCAATAGATGTGGAGTTTCCGGCCATTCCGGCATCGGCTGACCATAGCATTTCTTTGAGAGACTGCTTATCATAGGTAAGAGGCGTCTGCAAATATGCTCTTGTGCCAAACAAAACAAGTCCCATTTTATCTGCGGCCCGCTTATCTATAAAGTCATCTACCACATTTTTAACGGCTGTCAAACGGCTGTACATTCTTTTTTTATATTCAAAATCTTCTTCACTCATAGAGTTAGAAATATCCACAACCAATAAAATGTCTCGTCCCTCGTTTTTAATAGGAATCGGTTTTCCGACCCATTGCGGACGGCATAAAGCCAACACCAAAAAACACCATAACAAAGCCAAAATTGCCAAGCGTAAAAACGATACAATTTGAGTTTTTAAGGCAAATCCTCGTCCGCTCATTGTCTTAATTTGCCGTATATCCGCCAAAAACGGAACTTTCAATGCTTCGCCGCAAGACTTTTTAACTGTCGGCAACAAAAAATATATTATAAAAGGCAATAACAGCAACCACGCTGCTTCAGGACAAGCAAAATGATTAGTCATAGATTGGCTCCTATCCAATTGCGGCAAAAATTTCTCAGATTTTTAATATTTTCAACTGAAAACAGTCTGCTGTCTTCAGGCGCATACGGAGCAGACACAAGCAATTCCGAAGTCTGAACATCTAATTTTTCTTTTGAATGCTCATTCAAAAAATCAATCCATTGTTGACCTGAATAAGATACGGCATCGGGATATCTGCTGACACATATTCTCCGCAAAAGTTCAGACATTTGAACCGCAGAAGCCGCTGTATTATCAGCAGATTTTTTATTAAGCAAATAACATGCGTAGATTTTTTTACTTTTTCTTCTGAGCCACAGATATAATTTAATTATAATTGCAAATAAAATAACCGCAGACAGCAAATACCACCAGCCAGCGGCCAAAGGCCATAGCGAAACATCATTCAGCGGAAGATGAATATCTCTTAATTCGGGCAAATTATCCATACTAAAACCTCTCCTATTTACCATATAAATCTAGGATTTATTATCAAAAATATCAAGTCTCACTTAAAATTTTACCACAGAGCAATCTTATCTTTTCGGCTTATGAGAAATAGAACGGACTATTTTTAAGGAATCAGCATTCATTGCTTCCATATTTTTCTTTTTTCGAGCCGGAGTTTTGGACGGATATACCGGTTTTTTATTTAGTCCATTCGTATTTTCTGGCTGTTCTTCATTTTTTTCATTTTTTATTGCCGAAACAAGTAAATCTTCTTTCTGAGGAATTGTTATCACCGCTTTCGCAGCTTCAGCTTCCATTTTTTCTTTGTCAGCAATTTTTTCAACCGGCGCTGCGGAAACTTCTTTTTGTTTTAATAAAGCATTTTCGGCGGCAGCCTCTTTTTTTACTTCAGCATCTTCTTTTTTCTTTTCGACAGAAACAAGTTCATCAACTTTGATAGCATCTACTTTTTTAACGATTCTCTTAAATTCTGCCAATTGATTGCCGCTCAAATCGTTACCTGTTGCAACTTTTGCTTTCAGAGGGTCGATTCTTTGTCCTTTACGCAAAATTTCAAAGTGCAGATGAGGTCCGGTAGAACGCCCTGTACTACCGACATAGCCGATAATTTGACCTTTTTTAACCCGTGTTCCCGGTTTCATTCCGGAAGCAAATTTATGCATGTGTCCGTAAGCTGTTTCATATTCAGAATTATGGCGAATCTTAATAAAATTACCATATCCATTAACATAGCGAGCCATTTCTATAGTTCCGGCGCCGCTGGCATATATAGCTGTTCCGCGCGGAGCTGCGTAATCGACACCGCTATGGAATTTTGTCGTTTTATAAATTGGGTGACGGCGATAACCAAACAATGAAGAAATACGGGCATTGCGCATAGCTAAAGGCTTTTTATCCAAACCGGTCTTTTTAGCTCCGCCTTTTTCATCATAATAATCAGCTGAACCGCCGCGTGGTTTATAGCGATATAGTTTATATGTATGTCCGCTGACTGTGAATGAAGCAAAAATAACGTCTCCGACACTCACTACTTCGCCGTCAGAAGTCTTGTTAACTTCATATTTGACATCAAACGTATCACCTTTTTTAACATCTCGCTTAAAATCTATCAAATGAGTAAACATCTGAGTTATTTTGCCGCAAAGTTTATAAGGAACACCGGCCTGCTTCAGCGAAGCGCTCACATTTCCGGCAATTGCCCCCTTTATATTTTTAATTTCATAGGCAAATTCTTCTTGCTCAACTCTTGCCTCAAACTGGTCATATTCGTTAATCTGCAAAATATAGCGTGTTCCGCGCACAGGCTCTATAACCAACGTATCCAAAGCTTCCAGCGATTTGGACTGGACATCAAAAGTCGCTGTCAGCTCAATGTGCTGACCGGCTTTAAGATTGCGTGCATCATATACTTTTTTCAAAGTGTTATAGGCATTTGTGGCACTTTTATTTTCCATTCCCAAGTTGGTAAGAATACCAATAAAGTTGTCTCCTGGTGAAACAATAATAACTCGGCGCTCTTTTTGATAAATACCGTCAAAACTTCCGGCCTGCTCAAACATTTTCGGCTTTGGCTGAATCGGCATCACAACGGCAGATTGTCCATTTTGATTTATACGATATTTTGCCGTCAGTACATTATCCTCATTCAAAAGCTTTATGCTGTTTACCTGAGCGTAAAGCAATTCAAACGGATTATCTTTCACATCATTATAAGCCGGTGTCATAACATCATTATTAAAATCATAGTTATCCTCGGCATACTTTTTTTCAACCGTAGGTGCGTCATTTTTATTCAACATAGATACAAACAACGCACACGTCACAGCCACGGCATATCCGGCAAGCAGAATAGTCTCTATACGGCGACGGCGCACTTTTTTTCTTAAATTCGTAAACCCAGGCATCACAATTCCAATTCAACAATGAACGAATGATGATATATTTTAAATTTTATTGCAAGCAGATAATAGAGTTATACAATCAAAAGCCATATTTTTCCAC
>ERZ1034949.1099-NODE-1099-length-13833-cov-25.567281_pt1 | contig 13833 bp, 14 predicted proteins | sample MGYA00520590_ERZ1034949 | MGnify/ENA primary metagenome ERZ1034949 (study PRJEB33766, sample SAMN09781752) | gut metagenome | biome: gut microbiome | host: Homo sapiens | place: Madagascar | study: EMG produced TPA metagenomics assembly of the PRJNA485056 data... | reverse complement strand
CCTTTTTTATCTCGTGGGCATGTGATTGGAAATTCTCATCTTAATTTACATAAGACACACAAAAGGCCGCTGCGCGGCTGGCCACGGACTAACGTCCGGGTGGCCCAAGAGACATAAGGGCTACGCCGTAGCGTTTAGTGCTATTGCTTTCTTGTTTATGACGTTCAAGGTCTTAACGGCGTAGCCCTTCTGTTCTTGAGGTCACATGGACGCAAGTCCATGTCCGTATGTCTTGACGCTCTTTTGTTCTTATGTTCTTATGTACTTATGTTCTTCGCGTTAGCGGTTCGCTACGGCGTCAGCCCTTGTGTTTCTTTGGCCACGCGGACGTTAGTCCGTGGCCAGCCGCGCAGCGGCCTTTTGTGTGTCTTATGTAGACTTATGTTGCTTATGTTTTCCGCGCTAAGCGGCTAACACGGACGTAATTTCTTTTGTTCTTATGTTCTTTTGTTCTTATGTTCTCCGCGTTAGCGGCAAATCTTATAGAGCACACATTCTGTTAAGCATTCGTTTCATGGTAGTCAATACAATTTGCTTTAGTACAAAAGTAAAGTGCTGCAAAGGTAACACCGAGGCATTGCACCCATCAAAAAAAGTGTACAATTTGTACACAAATATTTGTCCCCTCCCCGTTATCCCTCTTGTAAAAGAGTGCGTGCGTTTTTACTGCCATCTTACACTTTTTGTGCGTAATAAGTTGATATACAGGTGTTTCAAGAGTGTAAGATGATTTCAAAGTATCTTACACACCCCTGCACACATCTTACACACCACGCCCCGCTGCCTCGCAGTCGGTTTTGTCGTATGTGGTGGGTTATACACCACTGGGACGCAGAAAAATCTGTCGGAGCAACAGACTTTTCTGCTCCCCTATGCCGTGATATCGCCCTCCCGTGCTTGTGTCGTGTGGCAGTGTGTGGGGTGTGTAGGTTGTGTGTAGGTGGAATTGATAGTATCTTACACTAATTAAAGTGCTGACAATCAATGAGTTGCAGCGTGTTAGTGTAAGATGTAAGATACTCGGCGTGTAAGATATTGTAGTATGGTAAAAGCCCCACAAGCACTAAACGCAAGCTCTAAACGCTACCACAAAACGCAAGCACTAATGGGGGCGACGCGTCCCGCGGGCATTAAGAAAAAGACTCATACTCCAAATAAAGGCTCACAAACAGTGCTAATTACAGGCGTAGTTTATGCTATACGACATAAATTAAGGAGTTTTATAGTGATTAAGGCAATGCCAAAGTGCGCAAACTGTTTACATTTGCGGTGTCTGAAATATAAAGTACTACACACACACTTAACCCGTTGGTGGAAACCTTGGTTAACGGGTTAACAAGTTGACAGGTAAACAAGTAAGTATGCCATGCGCTGCTTATCATGTCAAGACTTGAATAGTTAGCAACTTAAAAAGGCTTGGCAAACTTACCCGTTAACCCGTTAACTCGTCAACTTGTTTACCAACACATTATTACAACCTACTATTTATGAAAAAGTTAGCATTCTTACTCATAATGGCCCTTGGCACACTCACGGCCTCGGCCCAAAAGACACCCCATGCCATTGGTGCGCACTTTGGTGGCTCAACCATCGACCTCGAATACCAATATCATTTTAGCAAGCGCAACTTCCTCGATTTGACTGCGGGCGTGTTCAACCTCAGCGACGGCTTTGCCCTGCAGGGTGTTTACAACTGGAACATCAAGCAGTGGCCCGGCTGGACGCCACGTTTTGCCACATGGAAACTGTGGGGCGGATTTGGTGCTGGCGTAGGCTATTACGACCACGACGACTACGAGGGTGCATTCCTCGGTCCGGTAGGCACATTAGGGTTTGGTTTTACGCTGAAAGATGTGCCTTTGACCCTTGGTGTGGACTATCGCCCCATGGTAGCCATCAACTTTGGTCATGGTGATGCCTTGATAGACCGCGGTTTCCGCAACATCGGTGTCACGCTGACATACAGATTTTAGCACAACGTGTGCTACGTCCGCCGTCTTGCCCGAAAGTCATTCGGGTGAGGCGGCGGAGGTTTTTGGGTGCGTATTTATTATAAACGTAAAGTGCGAACGGTTTCAAGCATCAAACGCAAGCACCAAACGCTACCACTAACGCTATCACCCAACGCTACCTCTAATGGGGGCGACGCGTTTGGTGCTTGCGTTTAGAGGTAGCATTGGGTGCTTGCGTTTGGTGCTTGCGTCCGTTCACATATTTACGTTTTACCGGGCAGCCTAAAAAGAATTAATGGAGGCTGCGTCTCCACGAGCCTCCATTAACCAACACAAAAACTAAACTAGACTTAACTAAACTATTTGAAAGCGTTATCATCACGACAACTTGATAATGCAAATATATAACAATGTTATTAACAAACAAAGGTTTTGCAAAGAAAACTTTACAAAACCTTTGTTTTTAACATTTTGACGTGCTATTCAGCATAATATTATCGAGAATAACCATGGCCGCCATGGCCTCGACAATGGGCACGGCGCGGGGTAACACACAGGGGTCGTGGCGGCCACGGGCCTTGAGGGTAGTGGGCTTTCCGTTGATGTCGACCGTTTGCTGCTCGCGCAATAGGGTGGCCACGGGTTTGAAGGCTACACGGAAGTAGATGTCCTGCCCGTTGCTCAGTCCGCCCTGAATGCCGCCGCTGTGGTTGGTGCGGGTGGTGATGCCGCCGTGGCCGTCGGGCACAAACACGTCGTTTTGCTCACTGCCGCGTGCGCTGACTCCGGCAAAGCCCTCGCCATACTCAAAACCCTTGACGGCATTGATGCCAAGCATGGCGGCACCAAGCTGTGCATGCAATTTGCCGAAGGCTGGTTCGCCAAGTCCTACGGGGCAGCCTTCGATAACACCGGTGATGATGCCGCCAATGGTGTCGCCCTCGGCCTTGACGGTGCTGATGAGGTCGGCCATTTGTCGGGCTGCAGCAGGATCGGGGCAGCGCACGGGGTTGCGCTCAATTTCGGCAAAGTCGTAATCCTTGTAACTGCCGCTCAGTGCAATGGAACCTACTTGCGAGGTGTAGGCTGTGATGCGTATGCCCTTTTGGCGCAGCACCATCTTGGCAAAGGCTCCGCCTACCACGCGGGCTATGGTTTCGCGTGCCGAGGTGCGTCCGCCGCCGCGATGGTCGCGTATGCCGTACTTGGTTTGATAGGTGAAGTCGGCATGTGAGGGACGGAACACTTGGCGCATGTTGTCGTAGTCGGACGAATGCTGATTTTCGTTGCGTACCAAAAAACCTATGGGGCAACCGGTGGTTGTGCCCTCAAACACGCCCGAAAGGATTTCGACTTTGTCGCCCTCCTTGCGGTCGGTGGTGAGTTTGCTCTGACCGGGTTTGCGGCGGTCGAGTTCGTGTTGTAAAAAGTCCATGTCAACCTTTATGCCGGCTGGCATGCCGTCGATGACGCCGCCTATGCCGGGCCCGTGGCTCTCGCCAAAGGTTGTGAGGCGGAATATTTGGCCAAAAGTGTTCATGTAGTAGGGGGAAAGGGTTAGTGGGTTAATGGGTTAGGGGGTATGGTGTAACGGGTTAACAAGTTGTTTGGCTCATTTGGTTGGGCTTCGCTGTGTCAAACAGTCGTTACCAGCCCTGTGAGGTACAAAACATATCAACTTGTTAACCCGTTATCCTGTCATGTTGCTAAGCAGGTATTTTCAAACACCTATTTACTTGTGGCAACCGCAACCTTCGCCGTGTTCGTGCTTGCCGCAGCATTCGCCTTTGCCATGTTCGTGCTTGCCGCAACATTCGCCTTCGCCGTGTTCGTGGTGATGGCCACCGCATCCGCCTTCACAACCGCCTTCGCAGTCGCCGCCGCAGTTGCAGCCTTCGTGGTTGATGAGCGCTTGAATTTCCTCGTTAGTGGCATCGCGCATGGTTACAACCTGGCCCTTGAAGTGGAGGTCCTTGCCGGCGAGCGGGTGGTTGAGGTCGATGATGACGGTGTTGTCTTTGAGCTCAAGCACAAGGCCCTGAAAGCGCATGCCGTCGGCATTAACCAGGGGCAGTACGGCGCCGGGGTAAACCATGTCCTTGTCGAAGCGGCCGTTGATGGCGAATGTCTCCTTGGGCAATTCGATGACGTGGTCCTGCTCGTAGGGGCCATAAGCCTCGTCAACTTTCAGCACAAAGTCGAAAGCTTCGCCTTCGGCCAAGGCCAGTATTTTGCTTTCAAAAGAGTCGAGTGCTATGCCAAGGCCCGAGATAAACTGGAAGGGGTGCTCGATGGGAGCCTTCTCAACCAATTCGTGAATGCCTTTGTCGTTGTCGGTGTACAGTTCGTATGCTACTGTTACATACTTGTTCGGTGTCTGTTGTTCCATAAATAATAGTTGGTGCGTCTGGCCCGTGGCAAGTACGCAATGTTATGGGGCGTTAGCCCTTTTATTGATAATGTTTTAACCTGTTGGCGAAATTTCAGGTTAACGGGTCAACAAATTGGCAGGTAAACAATTAAGTGTGCTATACATTCTATTATGTTAAAGTAAGACTGGTAAGAAGCCTGAAAAGCTTGGCAAACTTACCTGTTAACCCGTTAACTTGTCAACTTGTTTACTAATTCCGCCTTAAGATGATGCTTGTGCTTATGCCAGTTCGAGGTCGAACTCCTTGCGCAGCATTTCGAGTGCGGGATAGCGTTGCAACATCGATTTGTAGCGCTCAAGACGGCTTGTGGCGCGGCGCGGCATGTTGTTGGGCGCTATTTCAAAGTGCAGCGTGATGTAGTCGTTGCGCAGTTGTGTACGCAGATAGTTCATTAGCGATATTTGCTCTTGGCGCATGGTGGCCTCTACCAGTTCGTTTTCGACTATCGCCTTTACGCTCCAGGTGTCGGTGTCGAGTTTGAGCGGCATGCTTTTCATGCGGCCGGCGGTGGCAGCCTTCTCCTTGGGCAGCTGCTGTGCGTAGCGAAACCAGTAGTAGGTCAGGCGGTCGTCGTTGAAAGGCGTATTAAGCTTTTCGGCCGGTTGTTGCGCGGTGGTGGCCTGTGTGGCCCTGGTGGCTGCTGGCGCTTTGCCCGTGTTGTTCTGCTTTTGCAGCTCCTCGCGTATGGACAGCACTTTGACATTGTGTGTGATGCGCTTGCCGCTGTTGTTGGACGCGGCAACGAGTTGCTGGTAGGTGCTTTGTGTGGCCAATATGCCGCTGGGGGTATTGGCAGGGCTTGCTGCAGCCGGTGTTTGCGCGGCTGGTTGTGCGGTGGCAGTGTGAGTGGTGGCACCGTTGGCGGCAGGGCGTGCGGCAGCCACTTGGGGCGTGGTGGTGGAGATGGGGCGCGCAGCTACGGCTGAGCCAGCGGCTGCATGCTTGAATATGGGTTTAAGTCGTCGTGTAGGGCGACGCCCACACCCCGTGTCGTCGTCGCCCACGGCCGCTTGTGCCACCTCGATCAGCGTTAGCTCTACCAGCAGGCGCTTGTTGCGGGCTGTGCTGTAATGCCTGTCGCAGTCGTTGCATAGCTTGAGGGCGCGGTAGAGTAGTTTAGGCTCGCAGCGCTTGGCTTGCTCGTGGTAGTTTTGGCGCACACGCTCGCTCACATCGAGCAAGGGGAGCGTCTGCTCGTCGCGGCTCATGAGCAGGTTGCGGAAGTGGGTGGCCAATCCGCCAATGAAGTAGTTGGCCTCGAACCCTCGGTTGAGTATGTTGTTGAGCTTTGTCATGGCCGTGGGAATGTCGCCTTTGATGAGCGTGTCGGTCATGCCAAAGTATTCGTCGTAGTCGAGCACGTTGAGGTCTTCGATCACCTTTTGGTAGGTGATGTTCCCCTCGCAGTAGCTTGTCACCTGGTCGAAGATGGAGAGCGCATCGCGCATGCCGCCATCGGCCTTTTCGGCAATGACGTGCAGTGCTTCGGGCTCGTAGGTGATGCCCTCCTTGCCAGCCACATATTCGAGGTGCTTGATGGTGTCGGCCACGGTGATGCGTGCAAAGTCGTATATCTGGCAGCGGCTCAATATGGTGGGCATGATTTTGTGCTTTTCGGTAGTGGCAAGCACAAATATGGCGTGTGCGGGCGGCTCTTCAAGCGTTTTGAGAAAGGCATTGAATGCAGCCTGCGAGAGCATGTGCACCTCGTCGATGATAAACACCTTGTAGCGTCCTATCTGTGGGGGAATTTGCACTTGTTCAATCAATCCGCGAATGTCGTCGACACCATTGTTAGATGCGGCATCAAGCTCGTGTATGTTGTATGAACGTTGCTCGTTGAAGGCTTTGCAACTTTCGCATTCGTTGCAAGCTTCGCCGTTGGGAGTGGGCGAGAGGCAGTTGATGGTTTTTGCAAAAATACGCGCACAGGTGGTTTTGCCCACACCCCTTGGCCCGCAAAACAGGTAGGCGTGTGCCAATTTGCCTTGCGATATGGCGTTTTTGAGTGTAGTGGTAAGTGCGTGCTGGCCAACCACGCTGTCGAAGGTGGCGGGCCGGTATTTTCGTGCAGATACGATATAGTTGCTCATGTTGCGATACGGATGACTAAGTTGCACAAAGGTAGTGTTTTTTTTTGATATGTGTGCGACGGCAAATTGCTAAGTTGAAAAAAAGGCAGTACCTTTGTGCCGTCAATTAACCCAGCCCCGTTGGCATACTTGATTGGTGGCCCGGCGGTGCGAGGCGTTGCCGGCCGGGTATTTTCGGTCCTGCCATGGGGCTTAAGGGTGGTTCTAATAATAGTAAACCATTATAGCAAAATGTCATTCTCTTACATCTTTTCGCGATTAGACGTGCAGCAGATAGCAAGTGCTTTTATCGTATTGTTCGCCGTCATCGATGTATTGGGGTCGACCCCCGTGTTTATCACCCTTAAGCAGCAGGGGCGCCCTGTCAATGCTTGGAAGGCTACGCTCATTTCTCTTGGTCTGTTGCTTGGCTTCTTTTTTGCCGGTGATGCCATGCTGCGACTGTTCAACGTAGATATTGCCTCATTTGCCGTGGCAGGTTCGTTGGTCATATTCCTCATGTCGCTTGAGATGATACTTGATGTGGTGATATTTAAGAATATGGGCCCTATCAAGTCGGCCACGCTCATACCGGTGGTGTTCCCCCTGTTGGCAGGTGCGGGTTCGTTTACAACACTGTTGTCGCTGCGTGCAGAGTATGCCACCGTCAACATATTGATAGGTTTGTTGCTCAACATGATTTTTGTATTTATCGTGTTGAAAGCTACCGAGAAGGTGGAGCGCATCATATCGCCCGCAGCCATCTACCTGTTGCGCAAATTCTTCGGCATCATTCTGCTGGCCATATCGGTACGTTTGTTTACCGCAAACCTGAGCACCCTGATGCAGAATTTGGGGTAGCAGAGTGTGCAACTGCATACGATGATAACACTGAGGTAGAATATGAGAGCGATATATCCTTGCTCTTATATTCCTTCGCTCGTCGTTTCACGCAGACTTTGCAATATCATGTACTTTACATAATCTCTCCCGCCTCCCCAGTAGGCAGTTGCATTCTTATTGCTGACATCGAAAGTGAACTTATGTCACCAACAGTTGAGAGAAGGGGCGTGTTTTGAAAAAAATGGTTTGGAGGTGCTTATGTGATATATCAGTTCTTAGATTTGTTTTATTCAAAAATACTTTGTACTTTTGCGGTAACATACTCACCCCGCTTCCCGTAAGAACAGCGCGCTCAGGGTGAGTTATTTTTGTTTATATACGTTTATGACTCGGATTCCATATACCAAAACCATCAAAACTATTGAAGAGCAAATCGAAATACTGAAAAGTCGTGGCTTGCATTTCAATGATGAAATACGAGCAAAACAATTGCTTCAAAACATAAGCTATTACAGAATGAGTGGATATTGGTATCCGCTCTTAGCTGATAAGCAAAATCACGTTTTTAAGTCTGGTGCATTATTTGAGCAAGCATACTCGATTTACAAATTTGATTCAAAGCTTCGCTCTTTGATCCTTTCTGAAATATCGAAAATAGAAGTGGCTGTACGTACGCAAATAGCTTATGTAATGTCACACAATTATGATGGCTTATGGTTTACTGATTCCTCTCTCTTCAAAAATCCTGCAAAGCACGCTAAGACACTTTCAAAAATTGATGAAGAATATTCAAGGAGCGATGAGGATTTTGTTACCGCATTCAAGGTAAAATACACAGACCACTTTTCCCCGAGTTGGATAACATTGGAAATTACGTCTTTGGGAACTTTGTCACTGCTTTATAGCAACTTGAAAGATGGTGTGAGTAAGCGTACAATTGCACGTTATTTCGGAGTCGCAGATAGCGTGATGGTTTCTTGGTTACATGCTATTACATACATACGCAATATTTGTGCACATCATAGTCGTTTGTGGAATAAGATTTTGGGCATTCGCCCAATTGTTCCAAGGCGAACTATTTATCCTTTTGTTTCTATTCCAAACTTTTCCAATAATAAGGTCTACTATGTATTGTGCATGATTACATATTTGCTTGACATCATCAATCCAAGCAATACGTTCAGAGAAAAACTTCGAGATTTATTTGTTGAATATCCTAATATAGACGTTGTTGCCATGGGGTTCCCTTGCAATTGGCAAAACGAACCTTTGTGGAGATAATATTTTAACCGTTCAATCAGTAACCAATGCAAATTGAGCGGTTCATCATATCCGTTTTGGTGAATTGAGCAAAGCCAAGGAAATTCGCACGACGGAGTATGTCCTGATAGGTACATTCGCAAGTTTTTCTGTTGCAATCCTTACAGGAATAGTCATTACGCACTTATTTTAGTTTATAATCTAATAATAAGATGATTAGGAGGGTGAGCCGATTTACTTTGATTTCTAAAAATCAAGATATTCCCTTTGATTGGAATTTCAATGGCCTTACATAAATAGTCAAAACGCGTTTAATTTAGAATTTAAGGTTTGCATAATTATAATATTGAACCCTGCTTAAAGCAAAAGGTGCTCTTGCTCGTAATATAGCAAGAGCACCTTGTTATTAAGGTATATCCAGCATGAGTATCGTATATCAGTACAAAAGTCTCCTATAATATTGGTAGCGAGATTTGTTCAAGCACGATGTGCGAACTCAATCGGGAATTTCAAATAAGGGTATAGCCTATATATCAGAACTTGTATCCGATGTTGATGGCCCAATTCTTTGTGTTTGTTTTCTTGGCAATTTCGTTGAAGTCGCTGCCGTAGTGGAAGCCTAATGAAAGTGCTTTGTAGTCAAGGTTGGCACCGATTTGCCATCCTGCTTGGAAGCGGTTCCATGTGTATTCCTTGCCTTCCATATCTTTTTTGTCGAAGAAGTCGATAGTCTCTTTTTCATCGCCATATTCATATTTCTCTTTACCCAAGATATTGCCTTTGAGCGTGATACCAAGGAATGGAGAAACAGAAAAGTCGCCTCCTGCAAAAGTGAGCTTATATGCTACGTTGATGGGTACAACGAGGCTCGCAGTAGTTGTCTTGCACGTTTCTTCTTCGTCTTCGTCGTAGTCATCGTCGTAGTCGTAGCTTAATCTTGTTGAGTAGTAGTCATCGTCATCTTCGTCAGACAAGTTCTCACTCTTAAACCCGAAGTTAAAGCGTGCGCCCAGCTCGAGGAAAATTGGCAGATTCTTGCTAAGGCTGATGCCCTTGGTGTAGCCAAAGGTAAAACCATTCAGTGTGGTGTTGTCAACACCCTTTACATCGTAGGAAATGGTGGTGGGGTTGTAGCCGATGTAAATGCGTGAATAGCTTTTGGTGTCCTTGATAAGTGCTGAACCACCGCCCGAAGAGTGGCTGCCACCATTGTTTGCAAACTGTGCAAAACCTGCTGTGCTCACGAAGAGCATACCCAAGGTAAGGATAGATTTGAAATTTTTCATAATTGTGTTTGTTTATTTGTTGTAAAGAAACTTCATGCGCCAAATGTTAGCTGTGCCGTTTGCGTCACCTCTTTGAGAAATAAAGTATATGTATTGTCCGTCGGTGCTCCAAATAGGGCTGAGGTCGTCAGCAGCGTGGTATGTGAGTTGTGCGAAGTCCGTGCCATCTGTTCGGCATGCAAAGATGTCTGTGTTGAGATACGTCTTGTTGCCATTGGCCAAGTGCCCATCTCCTACAAATAGGATCCAATTGCCATCGGGTGAGACCATTGGGGTTGTGTAAGAGTGCATGGGGTCGGACACGATGCAATCTTCTTGTCCTGTTTGGTAGTCGATTTTCCATATTTCTCCGCGTCCCTCAGGATTGAAACGTGTGCAGATAAATGCTTTTTCGTTGCTTAGCGGACAGGGATTAATGCCAGCTGCATAGCTTGAAACATAGTTGTTGGCTACATCGTAGGCCCAAATGCTTGAACTTTTTGCTTCAAGTCGCGTGAAGAAAATCTGTTTCATCGACGTTGAATAGACAGGTGAGAAGTCAGCATTCCCGGAGGTTATTTGTCGGCAAACATAGCCTTTTTCTGCATCGGTTAGAAATACTTGGTTGTTTTTACCTAATGCTTCGCAAAAACAGATTTGTTTGCCATCTGGCGAATAAGAGAAGTCTATCACATTGCTGCGATTAGTGCGTTGACGCGAACTTCCTTGCAGGGCCAAATCCTTGATAAAGATGTTGGTCTTTCCGTTTCTGAACGAAAGGAAAGCGATGGAGCGCCCGTCTTTAGAGGTGTCAATTATGCGGTTTGTAAACCAATCCAGTCTGTTGCCCGAACGTCGCACTTGTGGCATGCAGACGTAATCGCTTTCCTTGGTCATTTTCATAAAATCTGCTCCAGCCTCTTCAGGTACCGACACAACAGAATAGTCGACTGTTTGTGCATGTGCGATGCAAGACATTGATAGTGCCAATGTCAATAGTTTGAGTTTATGCTTCATCTTTTTATTCTTCAGTGTAACGTTGTAGATACATACGGCCTTCTTCGTCGTGGTCTTCATCTTCCCAAACCATTACAGAATTGCTTTTCTGGAAGGAAACATAAAGGTAGTCAACATCGCCGTCTGTGCTATCTGTCACTTTGAGCTTTTTGCCTTTTAGGGTGTAAGTACCCTTATCTCCGATGTACACAGAACTATTGGAAACCTTGTTGCTACGGAAGGCCTCGTCCACACATTCTTTTAGTTCTGATTTTGTAATATAGGATTTATAAGTGTACACAAATACGTATTTGCCATTTTTGATCAACCACATGGAGTAACTGGTGGACGGCTCCTCCTCATCGTCTCTTTCATACCAATAGCCTTCAATGGGGGAAGCTTCGTCGTCATCGTTACTACATGAGGTGAGTAAAGGGAGGGTGATTCCTGCGAATAGTGCGATAAAGAGTAAATACTTGAATAGTTTCATAGTTGTTGGTTTTTAGTTAGTAATTGAGCTTTATTCTTCAGTGTAACGTTGTAGATATATGCGGCCTTCTTCGTCATCGCCTTCATATCGCCAAACCATTATAGACTTGTTTTTTTGAAAGGAAACGTAAGCGATGTCTTCGCCGCTATCATCTCCTTCAAATTTCATCTTGAGTTTGTTGCCTTTCATAAGGTAAGTACCATATTCCGCACCTTCTATATCGTCATTGTGAGAAACATTTTTATGGCTGAAAGCTTTATCCGCATATTCTTTTAGTTTAGTTTTTGTGATATTATAGCCCAGCACCCATACAAATTTTCCATCTTTGAACAACCACATTTCGTTGCTGCCACTGCGGCCATGGCCTTCAGTTGCATACCAATAGCCTTCAATGGGGGAGGCTTCGTCATCATCGTTACTACATGAGGTGAGTAAGGGAACAGAGATTCCTGCAAACAATGCGATAAAGAGTAAATACTTGACCAGTTTCATAATTGTTGGTTTTATTTTGTTAGTAATTGGGTTGTATTCGTTCTGTTAATGAATGAATATACACGAAGACCAAGCGAGTTCTGTGTGCTGCCTGTGACATCATGTGGAGTAGGGTAGTGACATTGAATATCGAATATGTCCCTGTTGGCAAAATAAAATCAAGCTTTGGAGGGGAGTCTATTGCCTGTAGGCATAAAAAAGACGTGGGCTACTGCATGTCATAATTATCCAGTTATCAGACCTTCGCACGGCCTTTACTCAGGATAATACAGAACAGTTAGCCCACGTCCGAATGTGTATGCATAGAGTTTGCGCATCTCCCCAAATGTATGGATACACTTAGGGCTGCGCAAACAGTAAATACATTCGACGTGACGTCTGTTGCTATAATCTTCTGAGTAAATACAAAGTTGCGAAGTTTGATAACTGAAGATTAACGCATGAAACGTCAATTTTATCGATATGTCTGAAACAGTATGTCCTTTTGGAGTGAACTATTTCGTTGGCAAAGGTAAATATAGTGCAATGTATTTGGCATTCTTTTAGGGAAAATGCCAATAAAATTCGGTTCTGATTATAAAAAAGACGTGTTCAGACAAATACTCTGTGTAAAGGTGGCTTCAAAAAACATAATTTGCATTTGGAAAAACGATAGCGTGCGAACAGACTCAAGCACCAAACGCTACCATCAAACTCAAGCACCAAACGCTACCATCAAGCGCAAGCACCAAACGCTACCACCAAGCGCAAGCACCAAACGCTCCCATTAGTGCTTGCGTTTAGTGGTAGCGGGACCTTGAATATACTACAAAAACTTTACATACCGAGCATCTTACATCTTACACTAATGCGTCGCAACTCATTGAATATCAACACTTTACTTAGTGTAAGATACTACAAATGTTACCTACACTCAACCTACACACCCCACACGCTGCCACACGGCACAAGCACGGGAGGACGATAGCACGGCATAGGGGGGCCGAAAAGTCTGTTGCTCCGACAGATATCTCTACGTCCCTGTGGCGTAAACTCCGCCGCATACGTCCAAATCGGCTGCGCGGCAGCGGGGTGGGGTGTGTAAGATGTGTGCAGGGGAGTGTAAGATACTTTGAAATCATCTTACACTCTTGAAACCTCTGTATATCAACTTGTTACGTATAAAAAGTGTAAGATGGCAGTAAAAACACACGCACTCTTTTACATGAGGGAATACGGGGAGGGGATAAATATTTGTGTACAAATTGTACACTTTTTTTGTGGGGTGCAATGCCTCGGTGTTACCTTTGCAGCACTTTACTTTTGTACTAACCCAAATTGTATTGACTATCATGAAAAGAATGCTTAACAGAATGTTGCGCTATGCCGATGCCATTGTAAAACGTGGCGTTGACAAACTGATAGACGCCATCGCGCGTAGCGCGGAACCACAAACTAAAAACACTGAAACACCCCAGCAAAAAAGCATGGGCAACGACACTGACTGTGCCCCGCAAACAACTGACAGCACTACGAACTGCGGTTTGACCGAACAAGCCATTACGCTTATGGACGAACTGTGCGACGTGCGCTATAATGTGCTTGAGCGCACGCCCGAAGTGCAACGGTGCGACCAGGCGGACAAAGGGTTTGTGCCCGTGAGCAAACTGGTGCGTAACACGATGGTGACCGCGCCATTCAACGGCACAGAAAGTGACGAGGTCGGGGGAATGTGGTGCTCAATGAGATTTGTCGCTAACGCGGAGAACATAAGAACAAAAGGACAGAAGAACAAAAGATATAACGCTTGTGTTAGCCGCTTAGCGCGGAAAACATAAGGAACATAGGTTTACATAAGAAACACATAAGGCCGCTGCGCGGCTGACGGCCACGGACTTGCGTCCGAGTGGCCTCAAGAGACATAAGGGCTGACGCCGTAGCGCTATTTGTCAGCCGCTAACGCGGAGAACATAAGGACAAAAGAACATAAGAACAAAAGTGCTTCAAGACATACGGGCATGGACTTGCGTCCATGTGCCCTCAAGAACATAA
>ERZ1034949.1097-NODE-1097-length-13861-cov-21.081269_pt1 | contig 13861 bp, 11 predicted proteins | sample MGYA00520590_ERZ1034949 | MGnify/ENA primary metagenome ERZ1034949 (study PRJEB33766, sample SAMN09781752) | gut metagenome | biome: gut microbiome | host: Homo sapiens | place: Madagascar | study: EMG produced TPA metagenomics assembly of the PRJNA485056 data... | reverse complement strand
TTCCTAATTTTTCCAAGCCCTCGCCCGTCCGCACGCCGCTCATCCACATAAGAAAAAACCGTGAACACAAAGTTCACGGTTTTTTTCATGCTGACCACGCTATGGGACGTAGGCCCGGATGGCATGGCCTATGATGGACAGGTGCATATCTGTCAGGAGGGACAGACGGATGGGGAGGACTCTTCTTGTTTCTGCGAAGATGTCCACTTCCCCTTCTTTCTTATCCTGGATCAGGGCGGAGAGCTTTTCTTCGGTCTCCGTGAGGAGGGCCAGCAGTTCTTCAGCCTGTTTTATATTTCTATGGAGGGCAGCGGAGTAGGCGGATACCGCCGGTACAGCCGCCGGTTCCCTTCCGGTGAAGAAGGCAAGAATGGATGCCATGGTGATGACCGGCTTTCCTGCCAGCTCCCGTTCCACGTAGAGGAGGCGGAGCACCATGAGGAGGGCGGAGCAGCCTACGCCGAAGTCAAGGCCCAGCCAGTAGGAGTCGGCGCCCAGGGCGGTGTGGCTGTCCAGGAGAAGGCTCATGGGGAAGCAGCCGCCCCAGTAGGCGATGACCATGAGGATGAAGGAAATTCTGGTATCCTTCAGTCCCCGGAGAATGCCCTGGATGGGGGTGGAAATGGCATCAAAGAGCTGCCAGCCGGCGCTGTAGATGAGGAACTGCCCTGCAATCATGGCTACCGCCGCATCGTCGGTGTATACGGAACCGATGTGGGTCCGGAAGAGAACGGTGAAGGAAGCGGTGATGGCAGCTCCCGTGAGGGCTACGATAAAGCCTGCTTTTTTATACCGTTTCGCCATGTCCATATTGTCGGCGCCGACGGCGGTGGCAATGAGGATGGTGAGGGCCATGGAGCAGGATACCGGCAGCATGTAGACCAGGCTGGCAAAGTTGTCGGCAATCTGGTACGCCGCCAGGGCATCGGTACCGTAGCGGGACAGGAATACGATGATGAGGCTGAACAGGCTCATTTCCATGAAAATGGAGAGGCCGCTGGGTACGCCTACGACGAGGTATTCCTTCAGGTCCCCCATACGGATGGTGAGGCGGGAGAAGATTTCATGGCCCCTCAGTTCTTCTGTCTTCAGGACCACCAGCAGGAACAGGGCCAGGAGAACGCCGTAGGTCATCATGGTGGCCAGGCCGGCGCCGATGCCGCCCAGGGCAGGCATACCGCCGTGGCCGTAGATAAAGAGGTAGTTCAGCACCCCATTCACCGGAGGCGCCATGAGGAAGAGCTTCATGGAAATGGAGGTGGATCCCGCGGTGTCCGTGAGGCAGCGGAGTGGGATAATGAGGCCCAGGAAGAAGACCACGCCGATCATGGTCATAAGATAATACCGGGCAATGTAGGCCACCGATGGCTCCAGGGCCAGAGAGGCCAGAAGGCCATCGATGAAGAGGAAGTAGGACACTCCGAAGAGGAGGGAAATGAAAAGACCGATTGCCGCTCCGCATCTCACGATGAAGGGAAGGCTGTCCCTGTCTTTTTTCCCGATGAGCTGGGCCATGAGGGGGGTACCGGCCATGAGAAGACCGATGATAGAGGCCAGGAGCGGATAAAAGAGGCCCGCTCCCACCGATACGCCGGCCAGGTCGTCGGCGCCCGCATGTCCCGCCATGGTGGTATTAATAAAAGTTACTCCCGCCGTGGATACCTGGGCCACCAGGATCGGTATCATCACTGACAGTAACTTATGGATATCTTTTTTCACGAAAAACATACAATTCACTCTCCAAAGGAATCAAAAAAAGACGCCTCGCGGCGTCTCCTTTTCTTTAGAGAATGGATTTCCCGTTTTCCGGGCCACTTCAAAAAGAGCTCCGGAAAAAGAGTTTCATCACATGCTTGCCGCGCGGGGTTTCCCCCACGCTTTTCAGGCCATGGAAGAAACCTGGTATCCCGTGACAGATACCCCGTCATTCAGTTTTGCTGCAGTCGAAAAGCCGGAGGCAGTCCATCCCCCTGCCCCGATGAAACCTTTGAAGAAAGATGCAAAGGGAGAAAGAATGCGCTTGAAATTGAAGTTCACCCGGGAGGGCACGAGAAGATTGGCGCCTTCCACATAGAAAGCGGCCATGGCAAAGAGCAGGTACATGCTGCCGTACATCTCCAGGTCCATCAATTCTTCGATAACCATCATTCTTCCTCCTTTCTTCTGTATAAATCACCGCGTTGCCTTTTATTTATAGGATAGCGGCACTATGATATAATTATGACATACAAAGAGCCTTTTTCGTTTACGAATCAAAAAAATAGCCGTTTGTCAATAATCTGTAAAAAAGTTTTTTATTGGTATTTTTAATACCCACTTATAGTATACTCCTATACCAAGAAAAAAGCAAATCTGTCGATATAAGGATGGGCAGCAGTAGAACCCAACAGACGGGTAAATTCTTCGGCCAAAAGTTAGGAGTGAGGAGTGAGGAGTGGTGGTTCGGCGGACATATGGGGCCTTGAGCTTTGAGCCTTGAGCTGAATGGCCGCTTCGCGGCAAATGCACCCTCTCAGCCTTCGGCAGCTCCCCCGGAGGGGGAGCCAAGTTTCTCGCTTCCCCCCCCCTGTGTGGGAAGTCCCGCGCAGCGGCCGATCAGCCCAAGGCTCAAGGCCCCTTCCATTTGTATGCAGTCCCCTTCCTCTCGTTAGACCAGAAAAGCCGGTGATCCTATGAAACTCAATTTCACTTCCCTCGCCTATTTCAAAAAGGCTGCGGAAATGGAACATCTGACGAAGGCCGCTGAGGCCCTTCATATCGCCCAGCCCGCCCTGTCCCGCACCATCCGGGGACTGGAGGAAGAACTGAACGTGACCCTCTTCGAAAAGGAAGGCCGCAGCATCCGGCTCACCAGGGACGGCCACATCCTCCTGAAGTATGCAGAGCGGTTCCTTGCGGACTACGACGGCCTGCAGCAGGAGCTGAAGGATTCCCGGGACCTTCAGCAGATGACGGTGACCCTGTCCATCCTGTCCGCCACGAAGCTCATACCGGCGTTCCTGGCGGAATTCAAAAAGGCCAATCCGTCGGTCATGGTGGAAATCGTGAATCCCAATATGCCCATGGCCCACAAGATGCCGGACCTTACCCTTTACTCCAGCACGAACCACATAGAAAACAGCCACACCGTCACCCTGTTCCGGGAAAGCCTGGTCATGGTGCTGCCGAGGACAGACCGCCACGCCAATCTCCCCTACGTGAACCTTGCCGATTTCCGGGACCGGAACTACATCGCCCCGTCAAAGGGATTCGTGCTGCGGGATATCCTGGATACCTACTGTAAAAAGGCAGGATTTTCGCCGAAGATCGTCATGGAAAGCGATAATCCCGGCACCATCCATGAATTTGTAAACGCCGGCCTCGGTATTGCCCTGGTACCCCAGATGACCTGGTATGCCGCTTTCCAGAACCTGGCCGCCCTTCCCGTGGGAGACCAGGACTGCCACCGGTACCTGAACCTGTCCTGGAAAACGGAAGGACGCCTCTCCCTCACGGCGGTGCTCCTCCGGGAATTCATCGTAGACCACTTCTGGGAATACGTAAGAGAAAAGGCAAACAGCGAATTTCCCATGGGGTGAGGCCACTGACTGCGGCAGCTCCCCCACAGGGGGAGCCGAGTATTTCTCGCTTCCCCCTCGGGGGAAGTCCCGCGCAGCGGGGATAGGGGTGCATTGGCGGCGCTACCGCTGTTCCGATATTCCCGCCGCTTCGCGGCAAATGCACCCCCTCAGCCTTCGGCAGCTCACCCGGAGGGGGAGCCAAGTGTATCTCGCTTCCCCCTCTGTGGTGGCAAGCGAACGGGGTTCGCAGGGAGCCGACAGGCGACTGAGAACCCCGTGAACCCTTCCCCGTGCGGGAAGTCCCGCGCAGCGGGGATAGGGGTGCATTGCTGCGGTGCTTCCCTATTATTTCCGTCAGTCATTCATGCCGTAGGCTGTAGAGCTTTCCTAAAAGCCAGCAGCTGGAAGCTAGAAGCCCCCACTCGAACGACTCTACTCTTCAGCATGCAAAATATATCCCAACAGAAAACCACCATCCCCTTTCGGAGATGGTGGTTTTCTGTTGTAGAGGATGTTTCATGGTATGGCAGGTGTGTCTCACCGCCTGCCATGGATTTCCTTATTTTTCTACGGCTGCAGGGACAGCACCGGCAGGGTCCTTTTCTGCGGCAGTCGCTTCGTTATCGGCTTTTGCCTTGGAGAGGTCGAAGCGGTCCGATACGAATCCGTAGAGGGTCCATCCGAGGAAGGTAACGATGGCACCGTAGGTCATGGCTTCGAAGCCGGAGGCGTAGCAGGCGTAGAGGCTGTAGATGGAAGCGATAAAGGCGATGAGTTTCGTGGTCTTCAGTTCGCTGCCCACATGGTCCACGGCTTTCATGATGACTACAATGGATGCCATGCAGAGGAGGTATGGCATAATGTTCGTGATCACCGCCAGGTTGACCAGGGTCTCGAACTGTTCATTCAGGGAGGGGTTGATGGTCATGAGGGAGAAGAGGGACTGGATGATGGTGATGGATACCATGCCCAGAATCGGTGCCCCGTGGGAAGTGACTTTCTTCAGGAAAGCCGGGAAGTAGCCTTCATCACTGCCTGCCTTGAATACGTTGGCAATGGTGAACTGCCAGCCCAGGAGGGAGCCGAAGCAGGAGAGAACCATGAGGCCCATGATGATGCGGCCAACGGTGCCGCCGAACATCTGGGAGAATACGAGTCCGAAGGGAGCAGAGCTTTCTACGAGGTCCTTTGCCGGAACGATACCGAAAATAATGTTGGTGGAAACGATGTAGCAGGCTGCTGCCAGAAGGGTGCCACCGAGAACGGCTTTCGGCACGTTCTTTTCGGGGTTATCCACGGCGTCCGCATTGGCGCAGGCCGATTCCATGCCCAGGAATGCCCAGAGGGTCATGGTGATGGCGTTCATGGCTGCTTCTCCGAAGCCCAGGTTGTTATAATTCCAGTTAGCGGAGTACAGGGATGGGGAGAACCAGAACCAGCCTACGAAGGCCAGGCCGATACAGGGGATAATGACGCCCCATACGGTGATGGAGGAAACCTGTCCGGTGTACTTGGCACCGCCGAAGTTAAGAACCGTAGCCAGCCACAGGGTGAATACGGTGGCTGCGCAGGTCATGACGGGGTCCAGGGTGGTATCGAGGAACCCCAGGGCGTAGCCCACGGCGGAAATGGCGATGGCCGTATTTGCAAAGATCAGGGACACCCCGTAGGTGTAGTTAGCCAGGAAATTGCCGGCCTTGCCGAAGGAATATTCCGCATATCCCCCCATGCCGCCGCCTTTTTTGCTGTACATGCCGCACTTGGCGAATACATAGGCCAGGCACATGGAACCCACGGCCGTAACGAGCCAGGAAACGATGGATAACGCGCCTACCTGCGCCAGCTTCGACGGAAGCATGATGATGCCGGAGCCCATCATGTTGACCGCCGTCAGGATGGTCAGCTGGAAGACGCTCATTTTATTTGCTTTGCTCATGATTTTCTCCTTTTATGAAAGGGATGGACGGGGTAAGGTTCCAGCCGCCACAGGCGGCTGGGGTCCTTGACCTCGGTCTCGATCTCGACCTCCATCTCGATTTCGGCGTTACTTATTTCTCAAATTCCTTCTTCAGTACATAGCCATAGGCATGTTTCTTTCCGTCTTCCCCGGGCTGTACATAGACGCCCTGGATTTCCGGAGCGAAGCCGGGGAGCTGGTTAATGCCTTCCACCAGGTCCAGGAAGTAGGTCACTGCGGTCTTGGACCATTTTTCACCGGGATGTACGCAGAGAACTCCGGGCGGATAAGGAAGTGCGCCTTCCAGGGCAGTGCGGCCTTCGGCGTCAGCCAGGTCCACCAGTTCACCGTGGGCTCTCATGAATTCATACTGTGCCTGCTGGGGATTCATCACGTATTCCGGGAAGTAATCCTTCAGGAAGAGCTGCTTCTGGAGGGTGGAAACCTTGCGGTCCTTGTAGAAATCATGCATTTCCTGGCAGAGCTGGCGGATGGTGTATCCTCTGTACTTGTCTTCGTAGGCTTTGTAAATGGTGGGGAGCACTTCTGCCATAGGAGCATCTTCGTCGATGAGCTGTTCGAAGCGGATGAGCTTGGCCACCAGGTCGTTCATCTTTGTTTCGCTTTCTGCGGGGGTCATGAGGAAGAGAATATCGTTCAGGTCGTTCTTTTCCGGGATGATGCCGTTTTCGCGGAGATAGTTGGCCAGGATGTTTCCCGGAATACCGAAGTCTTCATAGCCGCCGTTTTCTACGTCGATGCCGGCGGTGACGAACTGCAGCTTCATGGGATCGATGAAGTACTGGCCCTTGCCGTAGCCGTCGAATCCATGCCATTTGGCACCCGGTTCGAAGGCCCAGTAGTTGATATCATTGGCCATTTTTTCCGTATCCCCGTCTTCCCACTTCTTGCCGTATACCGTGGGCGGTACGAGAGGACGGATGTAGTGGCAGTTGCGGAGCACCTGTTTTCTGGTTTCAATCACCAGTTTCACAGCGTCTGCCCACAGTTTCTTTCCTGCTTCCCCTTCATGGATCTTGGCATTCACGTCCAGCGCTGCGAAGAGCTGGTACAGAGGAGAGGTGGAGGCGTGCATCATGAAGGCGTTGTTCACTCTCTTATGGGGCACGTACCGGTCCTGGCCCTTGATGTGGGAGTCTTTCTTGTGAATCTGGGAGGTCATGGAGAAGCCGGCCTGCTGTTTATGGACGGACTGGGTGACGAAGATGCCGGGGTCTTCCGGTCCCAGGTCCAGGAGAAGCGGGGAGCAGTCTTTCATCATGGGAATGAACTGTTCATAGCCAACCCATGCGGAGTCGAAGAAAATGTAATCGCAGAGATGGCCGATCTTGTCAACTACCTGACGGGCGTTGTAAATGCAGCCGTCATAGGTGCCCAGCTGGATCACTGCCAGGCGGACCGGCCGTTTTGCCTTTGCCTTTTCCGGATCCTTTTCTGCCACCAGCTTGCGGATGTATTCTTCATTGAAGCAGTGTTCCGGGATGCCGCCGATGGAACCGAAGGCGTTCCGTTCTGTTTCCAGGTATACCGGGGTAGCGCCGGCCAGTACCAGGGCGCCGTGGTCGATGGATTTGTGGTTGTTCCGGTCGAAGAGGACGATGTCCCCGGGGGTGAGGACCGCATTCAGCACTACCTTATTGGAAGTGGAGGTGCCATTCAGTACGAAGTAGGTCTTGTCTGCGTTGTAGACCCGGGCTGCATGTTTCTGGGCTGCCAGTGCCGGACCTTCATGGATAAGGAGGTCCCCCATGGCTACATCGGCATTGCACAGGTCTGCGCGGAATGTATTTTCACCGAAGAAATCATAGAAAGCGCGGCCGGCGGGGTGTTTCCGGAAGAAGGCGCCGCCCTGGTGGCCTGGGCAGTCAAACTGGGAGTATCCGTTTTCTACGTATTTTTCCAGGTCCTTGAAGAAAGGAGGCAGCATGGCATCTTCGTAATGGGCTGCGGCGCTTTCGATCTGGCGGTCGTAGAAATCATGGTCCGTATCGTTCAGGTCGATGACCCGGTATACTTTGCTGATCACTTCATCAGCCACGGGGCCTTCCTTCGTGCGGATAAGGAGTACCGGAATCCTGAAAGCAAAGATCATTTCCTTTGCCAGCACATCGGTATCCGTATCGGTGATCACTACAGCACCTACATCGGTGAAGTCCGTATCATTCACACCCACTGCTTCGCGGCCGGCGATTTTTCCGAAAATTTCAACAGCCCTGTCGGAATAAGCAATTTTCAAATGTTTCATGAGTGAAACCTCCTGTACTTTGCAATTCTGTTATGAATCATCATCAGACCATGGGCGAGTGCACTTCACCCCGCCGTCCTTACGGGATCGGCTTACTGTTCTTACTGTGTTCATTGTACAGAAATCCTCAAAAATACTCCAATATCGAAACATTCCAAAATAAAAAAATCCCCTTATCCATCACAAAATGCATGGATAAGGGATTTTCAGCATGAAGCATAACAATATTGATATGAATATCAGCCATGTATACGATTGGTACCATAGCCTTGGGCCTTCAGCGGATCACCGGCTCACAGGGGAGCCAGGTATTTCTCGCTTCCCCCTCCGGGGTGGCAAGCGAACGGGGTTCGCAGGGAGCCGACAGGCGACTGAGAACCCCGTGAACCCTTCCCTGTGTGGGAAGTCCCGCACAGCGGGAATAGGGGTGCATTGCTGCGGCGCAGCCGCTGTTCCGATATTTCCGCCGCTTCGCGGCAAATGCACCCCCTCAGCCTTCGGCAGCTCCCCCGGAGGGGGAGCCAAGAGTTTCTTGCTTCCCCCCTCGGGGGAAGTCCCGCGCAGCGGGAATAGGGGTGCATTTGGCAGCGCTTTCCCAGGCCTCCATTTTCTTTACTCAATTCTTTATTATTCCCTGCCCCATCAACAAAAAAGTGATGGAACAGGGGATTTTTGCTGTCATGTGCGAACTGCAGGAAAGTGATTTACGTATAGCAATAACAAAACTGTTATGTTTAAATTGTAACGGTCATATACCGGGATATTGACACCCCATTGCATTGGACTTTTGAAGCAGGCAGGTGCACATGATTACGGTAAAAGACCTGACCGCTCGCGGCAAATGCACCCCCTGTTGAGATCGAGGTCGAGACCGAGATCGAGATATTCAGCCTGCGGCGCTTCCCATCAGAATCCACCCTGCGGCGCGAGCTCACCCTACGGGAAAGGGATCACGATGATTTGAGCGTCGCTTCGCTCCTTCAAATTGTGTTCGCTACCACCCCGGAAGGGGAGCCAAGTTTCTCGCTTCCCCCTCCGGGGGAAGTCCCGCGCAGCGGGGATGGGGGTGCATTCCTGCGGCGCTGCCGCTGACCAGCTCAAGGCTTATGACTCCATCGGACCCCTGCATATAGAAACTCGCCCGGTTTACTTCTTTTCGTACTCCTTCATGAGCACGTACCCCTTGGCTCTCCGTTTTCCGGTTTCGTCTTTTTCCAGGTACACCCCCTGAAGTTCCGGGGCAAACCCGGGGAGGATGTTTGCCGTTTCCACGAAGTCCAGGAAGTAGTCCAGGGCGATCCGGGACCACCGTTCTCCGGGCTGTACGCAGGTGACGCCCGGCGGATAGGGCACCGCCCCCTGGAGGGCTACCCGGCCTTCCGCCTCTTCCAGGGGAATCAGTTCTCCCTGTCCCCTGACCAGGGCCCAGTTCGCTTTCTGGGGGCTCATGAAGTACGCCGGGAAATAGGCTTTCAGGAACATTTTCTTCTGGAGCACATTGATTTTCCGTTCCTTGTAGAAATCATGGAGCTCCCGGCAGAGCCGGCGGATGGTATAGCCTTCGTACCGGTCCCGGTACCGGTTATACACCGTAGGCAGTACCATTTCCATAGGCGAATCGTTATCGCTATGATGCTCGAACTGCACCAGCTTTGTAATGAGACTGTCCAGCTTCGTCTTCGTTTCCGCCGGGGTCATGAGGAAAAGGATATCATTGAGGTCGCATTTTTCCGGAATCACCCGGTTATCCCGAAGGTAGTCCGCCAGGATGATGCCGGGGATGCCGAAGTCCTCGTATTCCCCATTTTCCATATTGATTCCCAGTGTCATGAGCTGCAGTTTCATGGGGTCGATGAAGTACTGGCCCTTGCGGTAGCCCTGGAAGGAGTGCCATTTCCCGCCCGGCTCAAAGGCGAAGTAGGAAATGTCGTCCGCCATTTCCTCGGTATTTCCTTCTTCCCATTTCTTCCCGTGCACCATGGGAGGCACAATAGGACGGAGATACTTGCAGTATTTCAGCACCTTTTTCCTGGCTTCAATGGCGTTCACCATGCACTCATGCCAGAGAAGGCGGCCTGCCTCCCCTTCCTGGATTTTTGCGTTCATATCGAGGGATGCAAAGATCTGGTAATTAGGGGAGGTAGAGGAATTCACCATGAAGGAATTATTGAAAATCTTATGGGGCACATACCGCTTCTGCCCTTTAATATGGGAGTCCTTTTTCAGGATCATGGAGGCCTGGGAGAAACCGGCCTGCTGTTTATGGATGGACTGGGTCACAATGATGCCCGGGTCCTCGGGTCCCAGGTCCAGGAGCAGGGGGCTGCAGTCCTTCATCATGGGGATGAACTGCTCGTACCCCACCCAGGCAGAGTCGAAGACAATGTAGTCGCAGAGATGGCCGATTTTTTCCACCACCTGCCGGGCATTATAAATACATCCGTCGTAGTTTCCCAGCTGGATCACCGCTGCCCGGAGGGGCCGGTCCATGCGGGCCCGCTTCGGGTCCCGTTCCGCAATGAGCATGCGGATGTATTCTTCATTGAAGCAGTGGTCCAGCACCCCGCCGATGAGGCCGAAGGGGTTCCGGGCAGTTTCCAGATAAATAGGGATGGCCCCGGCCTGGATGAGGGCACCGTAGCCCACGGACTTGTGGTTGTTCCGTTCATAGAGCACCAGGTCCCCCGGCGTAAGGAGGGCATTCATGACCACCTTGTTGGCGCCGGAAGTGCCGTTCAGGATGAAGTAGGCCTTATCCGCATTGAATACCCGGGCCGCATGTTTCTGGGCCGCCAGGGCCGGTCCTTCATGGATGAGGAGGTCCCCCATGGCCACGTCCGCGTTGCAGAGGTCCCCGCGGAATGTATTTTCCCCGTAGAAATCATAAAAAATGCGTCCTGCCGGATGTTTCCGGAAGTAGGCGCCCCCCTGGTGACCGGGGCAGTCGAATTCGGAATTTCCCTGTTCCACGTACTCTAAAAGGCCCTTGAAGAACGGAGGCAGTATGGTGTCTTCATACCGGGCCACGGCACTTTCGATCTGCCGTTCAAAAAGATTCCGTTCCAAAGGGTTCAGGCTGATGATGCTGTAAACTTCTCCCATTTCTTCGGTTTCCCGATTTCCATCACGGACAATCAGGAAAATGGGAATATGGAGAGCCTTCACCCAGGGGCTGGACACTGTATGCCTGTCTCCCCCGGTCATGAGGATGGCTCCTACATCTGTAAAGTCCGTGTGATCCACCAGCACCGCTTCCCGGGTGCCTACTTTCCCGAAAAGTTCCAGTGCCTTTTCCGTATAGGCTATTTTCAACCGTGTTCTCATAGCTTCCTCCTGCCGCCATAGTCCATGCATATATTTGTATTATAGCATAGGAATATGCATGGACTATGGATGGGGATGCGGACAATTTCAGTTTGCCCCGCTGTTGGGCGGCGCTAATGGATAGAGTCATTCGTGCGGGGCTTCTAGCTCCTAGCTTCTAGCAATTAGGAAAGCTGTACAGCCTACGGCACGAATGACAGGTGGAAACATCGGATGGAAAGCGCCGCAGGCGGATCAGTTTTCCTAGTAGCTAGCCGCTAGCAGCTAGAAGCTCCATGCGAATGACTCTACCCATCGCGCCGAACACAGCAGCTCGACTATGACAGTCTCCCCAATTTACCGTATATAAAACAGGCGCACCAGCCTTTTCTGCTGATACGCCTGTTTTTATATTTCATTTATTTCTTGCCATTAAGGTAAGAATCCAAACTGGTGGTCATGAGCTCATTCAAAGTCATATGGTGGTCCAGTGCATAATAGTAAGCCTCTTTGTGAAGCTCCGGTTTTATCCGGACATTAAACACTCCCCTGAACTCCTTATCCGGATCCCGCCCCGCTGCTTTGCAGGCATCCAGGTAATCATCTACGGCATTATGAAAATCTTCTTCCAGCTGCTTCACATCGGTACCTTCAAAAGAAACGGAGTCCCGGATGCCCAATACTTTACCATAAAAAACTTTGTCTTTCCCACTAAAGGAAACACTGCCCCGATAACCTTTATAGGTAAGATAATTATCCATTATTCTCCACTCCTTCCTTCTTAAGAAATTCCCGGACCTCCATGATCTGATACCGCTTCAAAACATTTTCTCCAGCCCCATGGGGCACGTGAAGCCGCAGTATCATTCCATCCGGACCGGGACCAAAAGCAATGCGAGACCCTCGCCCCTGCTTAACTGCATATCCCAGTTGGGACAGCAGAGTCGTCAATTCATTGTACGTGAAATCTCTGGGGTAGGGATCATGAAAAAGCCGCTTCCACAATTTCTCTTTCTGGCTCATGGTGTCCTCCTGTGTAACTGCTATTCAGTTACACATATCATATATAAATAGCCAGGAAAAGTCAATGATATGAGTTGGAGAATAAATGCAAGTGAAAAAAATAGAAATATTTCAGTTTGTCGAGCTGTTGGGATTGGTGGTTGGGGAACGGGCCACTCGGATGAATGGGGCTGAGGGTTGTGGGTCGGGCGCCGCTTCGCTGGCCCGACCAGTGCGCAGCGAACTGCATTCGTAGGGAGCCGTAGGCGACTGAGAATGCAGTGAGTCGCTTTCCCCGTGGGGTTGTAGCTTTGGGAAGGCTGCCGCCTTCCCAAAGCGGGGGCATAAGGTAGGTCTGCCTGCGGCGCTTCCAACAGAATCCCTCACCCCGTTGGGGAGCTCCCTTTGAAAAAGGGAGCCTTGGACTGAGTCATTTTCACTTTTGGGAAGTAGAGTCTTTAGGAATCCAATCGCGGCAAAGCCGCTGTCCGTCAGCCTCCTTCCTTGGGAAGGAGGTGGCTGCGAAGCAGACGGAGGTTAGCGATTGGAAGCGCCGCAGGCTGGTCTACCTTATGCCCCCGCTTCAACGAGCGGAGCGACGTTGAAGCCACCACCCGGTTGGTGAGCGAAGCGATGCCAACCCACAACCCTTACGCCCCATCCATACGGGCAGCCCGCTGGCCAGCCACAAACTCCAACAGCTCGACAAACTGCAATTTGACGAATGGGGCTGAATCCATAAAAACTCGCGGCGCTATATAAATTGTGCGCCGCACCTTCCCCTTGGCCGAAGGCCATTCCCCTTGCGCCATATCGCCGTCAGGCGTTACCCCTCGCCCGCAGGGCGTTCCCCCTGCTCAACATCGCCGTCAGGCATTACCCCTCGCCCGCAGGGCGTTCCCCCTTAAGCCACTTTGACCCAGACCGTACCCACAGGCTTGAAAGCCAACCGTCTTCATCCCTTCTTCCATTCCTCCACCATCCGGTCTACGCCGGCCATGACGAAGGTTTCTATCATATCCGTTTCTTCCCGGAGTTTCTTTTCCTCCTTGCCGGACAGGCCGTAAAAGAGATGACCCAGCTGGTGGTGGCTGGAGAGGAGGAAGACCAGAAACGGGGAAATGGCGGCGAGGAAGCACTGGGATACCCGGCGGTCATTGGCCGGGAGGCCCATGTATTCCGCCAGCACCGCCAGTACGGGGTTCAGTTTATTCCGGATAATGTGATCCGCATACTCCATAAAGATGGCAGAAGGGTTCACCACTTCCCGGATAGATACCCTAAGCTGCCAGCTGTCGGAGAAGAAAGCTTCCTTCACGTAGAGGTCCATGAATTTCTTCAGCTTCTCCCGGGCCGAAAGCGGTGATTTCACCACGTCCAGAATGGTGGAAAGGGGCATGATGTGGTCGCACACATTCTGCAGCACCGCCCGGTAGAGGCCTTCCCGGCTGCCGAAGTGGTAGTTCACGGAGGCCAGGTTCACCCCTGCCAGTCGGCAGATTTCCTTGCTGGTGGTCCGGTCATAGCCCTGGGCGGCAATGAGGCGTCCGGCGCATTCTATTAATTTTTCTTTTGTCTCTTCCCCATCTTCCCGGGAAGATTTTTTTATGCTGTAAGCCATGGAATGCCTCCTTGAAGTGGATGTAAAAAAAGTAAAAGCAGAATGTGGCATGGGGAAATAAGTGAGGAGTGAGGAGTGAGGAGTGAGGAGTGAGGAGTAAAATGGACCCCGAGGAGTGGACACATCCGAAAGTGAGGCCCCCGGATTTTGGA
>ERZ1034949.1094-NODE-1094-length-13881-cov-8.071387_pt1 | contig 13881 bp, 9 predicted proteins | sample MGYA00520590_ERZ1034949 | MGnify/ENA primary metagenome ERZ1034949 (study PRJEB33766, sample SAMN09781752) | gut metagenome | biome: gut microbiome | host: Homo sapiens | place: Madagascar | study: EMG produced TPA metagenomics assembly of the PRJNA485056 data... | reverse complement strand
GAGAAGAAGCCCTGTGCGTCCACGCAGCCGTTGGTGATGACCTTGACCTTCTTGGACTCTTCCTTCAGGGCGTCCTCGATCTTCAGCACGACCAGGTTCACACCGGCGTTGTCGGCCTTCTCAGCCATCTCGCGGGTGATCTTGGTATTGGCCTCGATCAGCACTTCGCCGGTCAGCGGATCCACCACGTTCTCAGCGGCCACAAAGCCGATGATGCGGCGGGCCAGAGACAGCTTCTTGTTCATCTTATAGCGGCCGAACCGGGACAGATCGTAACGGCGCGGGTCGAAGAACAGCATGTTGATCTGGCTGGTAGCGGACTCCACCGTGGGAGGCTCGCCGGGGCGCAGCTTGCGGTAGACCTCCAGCAGGCCCTCCTCGCGGTTCTTGGTGGTATCCTTTTCCAGCGTGGCCAGAATGCGCTCGTCCTCGCCGAAATAGTTCAGGATATCCTCGTTAGAGGACAGGCCCAGTGCACGGCACAGCACGGTGACAGGCAGCTTGCGGTTCTTGTCGATGCGGACATAGAACACGTTGGAGGCATCGGTCTCATACTCCAGCCATGCGCCGCGGTTGGGGTTCATGGTGGCGCTGTACAGGTCGTTGCCCACCTTATCCTTGGCATCGCCGTAGAACACGCCGGGAGAACGGACCAGCTGGCTGACGATCGCACGCTCTGCACCGTTGATCACAAAGGTGCCGGCGTCGGTCATCAGGGGGAAGTCACCCATGAAGATCTCCTGGTCCTTCACCTCGCCGGTCTCCTTGTTCAGCAGACGGGCGGTGACGCGCAGGGGTGCTGCATAGGTCACGTCGCGCTCCTTGCACTCCTTGATGCTGTACTTCGGCTCCTTGTCGAGGCGGAAGTCCACAAAGCTCAGTGCCAGATTGCCGGTGTAGTCCTCAATGGTGCCGATGTCGTGGAAGACCTCTTTCAGGCCCTCGTCCAGGAACCACTGATAAGAGTTCTTCTGGACCTCGATCAGGTTCGGCATACTGATGACTTCGTCGATGTGGGAGAAGCTCATGCGCTCGGTTTTGCCGAGCTTGACGGGCTTGACTTTCATCATAAAATCAACCACTCCTTACTTTTATACTCTACGGGATGTCGTATACACGGGTCAAATTTGAGCAGACACACATAATTCGACCCGCGTCGGAAGGAACGTTTCGGCGTTTTTCACAAACTTTGCGGTTTGACCCACTCAGCCGACCCCGGCGCATTCCTCTTTTAGGCGCATTAGTCCATTATGTGATACTAATGCAGTATACACCCTAAAAGTCCAGTTGTCAAGCCATTTTTCACGATTTCTGTGCATTTTTTTGATTTTTGCCGGTTTATTCCGCACACCCGGCAACGTGTCAATTTTCTTCGTTTTAGGGGTTGATATTTTTATTTTGCACGTTCCATACCAAAACAGCCTTGTGCAATTTGTCTATCTTGTCTCTTGTATTCTGAAGTAGGACTTTATCAGAAAGATTTCTCTGCCCTGTTACGCGGCGACCGTAAAGCCGATTGCAACAGATGCCCCTTACCGTAACGACCCCTCTCGTGAAAATGATATTTCCGCTATTCATGGCGCAGCGCACGCGGAGCCATTTCCAATCGTTCCGTTCCACTTCTGCACAAAAAAGCCTCCGAAAAATCCGCAGATTTTTCAGAGGCTCCCTCTTATAATGTTATCAGCGCTTCACTCATCCAGATAATCCCGCAGGCGCTTGGCGCGGCTGGGATGCCGCAGCTTACGCAGGGCTTTGGCTTCGATCTGCCGCACCCGCTCCCGGGTCACGTTGAACTCCCGGCCCAGCTCTTCCAGCGTCCGGGAGCGCCCGTCCTCCAGCCCGAAGCGCAGGGCGATCACCCGCTCTTCCCGGGGCGTCAAGCTCTTGAGCACGTTCATCAGTTCCCGGCGCAGCAGCTGCCGCCCGGCTTCGTCCACCGGAACACCCGCTTCCTCATCCTGGATGAAATCCTCCAGATGGGCATCCTCTTCCTCACCCACCGGCGTTTCCAGACTGATGGGATCCTGTGCCAGCTGCAGCAGTTCCCGCACCCGGTCCGGTTCCAGATCCAGCTGCACGGCGATTTCCTCCACCGTGGGCTCCCGGCCATTTTTGCGCAGCAGCTCCCCTGCTGTCTTTTTGACCCGGTTGATGTTCTCCACCAGATGCACCGGAATGCGGATGGTACGGCCCTGGTCTGCAATCGCACGGGTAATGGACTGCCGGATCCACCAGGTGGCGTAGGTGGAAAACTTGAAGCCGCGCTCCGGCTCAAACTTTTCGGCCGCCTTCATCAGGCCGAGGTTTCCTTCCTGAATCAGGTCCAGAAACGGCAGCCCCCGCCCGACATAGCGCTTGGCCACCGACACCACCAGCCGCAGGTTGGCTTCGCTCAGAGCACGGCGAGCGTCGGCGTCCCCGGCCTGTGCGGCGCGGGCAAGGTCTGCTTCCTGCTGTGCCGTAAGCAGCGGCACCCGGCCGATCTCCTTTAAATAGGTGTGCACTGGGTCATCCAGCGCCACGCCCTCGGCGGAGAGTTCGTGTTCCAGCTGACCAAGCTGCGTTTCGTCCAGCGGCGGAAACTCCGCTTCCTCGTCCTCGGCAATGTGCACGCCCCGGGCCTCCAGCGCTTCGTACAGTTCATCCAGCCGGGCCACATCATAGTCCGCCTCGTCCATGGCGCGGCTGATCTGGTCCGGGGTCAGGGTCTTGCGCCGGGCGTGTGCCGCCAGCGTCCGGGCCAGTTCCTCGGTCTGCGACAATTTCTGCATGATTCCTGCTCCTTTCCTCTCCTGCTCCAGCCGGAGGGGAAAGCGGGCCTCATTCTTCTTCGCACACGAGCCCCTGCTTTTTTTCGCGCATCGACTGGAAGTAGCTGCTCAGTTCCTCGTTTGTCATGCTGGCCGCCTTGCTTGCCACGGGCATGCCCCGGGCAATGCGGTCCAGATACAGCCGGATGTCATCCGGTGTACAGTTCACATCGCTGTATTGTGCCGCAAGATGGCTCAGTTCATTCAGGGCCTCCTCCCCGGCAAAAGCGTGCAGGGCGGTCAGGCTGATCTCCACGCCTTGCTCCCGGCACCGCAGCATGGCTTCATACAGCTCCTTCTGCTGGGGCTGGATGAACTGCTCTGCCGTCAGCTGATCTTTGACCAGATCCAGATACTGCGGTTCCCGCAGGATGGCCGCCAGCAGACGCTGCTGTGCGCTGACGATGCCCAGTGCCTGGCTGCCGCCTGCTGTGTAGGACACCTTGATCTGGTTCATCTCACCGGACTGCAGCACGGCCTTTTTCTTTTCATAACGGCGCTTGCTGCCTACCCGTTTTACGGCCGTTTCCAGCTGAGTCATGATGGCGGTCTTGGAGATGTTGGTTTCCTCGGCCAGACGTCCGGCGTACACCTCCTGCTCCGTGGGGCTGGAGCGCTCAGCCAGCAAGTCCACCGCCTGCTTGACATACTCCAGCCGCTGGGCATCCTGCGAAAGGTCATACTGACTGCGCAGTCGTCCCAGACGGAAGTCCAGCGCATTGCCCACGCCGTCCAGCAGTGCCTTGAAGCGCTCGGCGCCATACTTTTTGATGTACTCATCCGGGTCCTTGGCACCGGGGATCTGCAGCACGCCCACCTTGACCGGACTGTTGCGGAACAGTTCCAGCGAGCGCAGGGTGGCCTTCTGGCCGGCCTCATCCGAATCGTAACTCAGGATGACCTCGTCCGCGTACTCGCTGATGAGCCGCACCTGATCCGGGGTCAGGGCCGTGCCGCAGGCACACACTGCTGTGTCGATGCCGGCCTGCTGCATGCTGATGACGTCCATATAGCCCTCGCACAGCACGAACCGCCGGGACGCACTGCGCTTGGCGATCTGCAGCGCGAATACCGTGTCCGACTTGTGGTAGACCAGCGTTTCCGGGCTGTTGACGTATTTGGGCTTGGAGTCATCCAGCACGCGGCCGCCAAAGGCAATGATGTTGCCCCGCAGATCAAAAATGGGGGTCATTACCCGCTTCCAGAATAGGCAGTAGATCCGCCCGGACGGACTGCGCTTGAACAGACCGCTGGCGTCCAGCTCCTGCTGATTGTAGCCCTTGTCGCGCAAAAACTGATACAGGGCCTGCCCGTCGTTGGGGGCATAGCCCAGGCCGAACCGGACGATGGTCTTGTCGTCCAGGCCGCGCCGTCGCCAGTAGGCACGGGCCTGCCGGGCCTCCTCCACAGTGGAGTTGAGGCAGGCATGGAAAAACCGTGCCGCCTCCTTGTTCATGGACAGGATGCGGCTGCGCATCCTGCCGGTCTTGTCGTCCTCCTGGGGCTCCGGCATCCCGGCCCGGGCCGCCAGCATCTTGACGGCCTCCGGGTAGTCGATGCTGTTGATCTTTTTGGCAAAGGTAATGGCATCGCCGCCGGCCCCGCAGCCAAAGCAGTAAAAGCTCTGGGTGTCCGGGTAGACATAGAAGGAAGGCGACTTCTCACTGTGGAAGGGGCACAACCCGCCATACAGCCGCCCCTTGCGCTTGAGCTGCACATAGCTGCCCACCAGCTCCACGATGTCGGTGCGGCGGGTCAGCTCCTCGATGTATTCGTGTGGGATCATGGATTTTCAAACGACCTTTCCGGTTTATAGCACATGCCACTTCTGCGGCACAAAAAGCTCCTCAAAGGTACGGATGGCAAACTCGTCGCTCATACCGCTGATGTAGTCGGTCACCGCGCGGTCACGGCCTTCCTGATACGCCAGCTGAACGTAGAAATTGGACATCCGGTCGATGTGGTTCAGGTAGTAGTCATACAGCTCCCCGATCACCTTGTCCACCTTTTGTTCCTCGCGTTTGGCGGTTTTGTCCACATAGACGGTGGCGTACATGAAGTCCCGCAGGGCCAGAAAGGCCTCATGCTCCTCCGTACCCACCCGTACATTGCCGTCGCTATTGCGCAGGATGCTGTTGATCATGGTCGTGATGCGGGCGGATTTGGTGGTGCCCAGCACCGCGGTGCAGTCCCTTGGCAGGATGTCCGGGTCCAGCACACCGGCGCGCACGGCGTCCTCGATGTCGTGGTTGACGTAGGCGATCTGGTCTGCCATGCGTACGATGCGCCCTTCCGGGGTGGCAGCCCAGGTGCCTTTGGTGTGGGTCACGATACCGTTGCGCACTTCCCAGCTCAGGTTGAGGCCCCTGCCCTCTTTTTCCAGCTTGTCCACCACCCGCAGGCTCTGCACATAATGCTTGAACCCGCCCGGGCAGAGCTGGTTGAGCGCCCGTTCTCCGGCGTGGCCAAAGGGCGTGTGGCCCAGGTCATGGGCCAGGCTGATGGCCTCGGTCAGGTCCTCGTTCAGGCGCAGGGCGCGGGCAATGGTGCGGGCGATCTGCGACACCTCCAGCGTATGGGTCAGCCGGGTACGGTACAGGTCCCCTTCCGGGGACAGGAATACCTGGGTCTTTTGCTTCAGGCGGCGGAACGCCTTGCAGTGCAGCACCCGGTCGCGGTCACGCTGAAACACCGGGCGCAGCGGATCCTGCGGCTCCGGCACCGCCCGGCCGCGGCTGGCATCGCTGAAGGTCGCCCACGGTGCAAAGGTCAGGTGTTCGATCTCTTCGGTTCTCTGGCGCACATCCATGCTGGTCCCCTCCCTTTTCTGGTTCTTCTCCCCCCTTTCCACCGGAAATCCCGGCGCAGCCGATCCCACGCGCCGCGCCTGCGGCAATTGTAGCACAACGGCCCTGTCGAAGGGGGAAGTTCTGTGTCAGCTCCTAAAATTCACTTGATTTTTAAAAAGGTGCGTAGAATGGCTCAGACACTGCTGCCTCCGCCCCGCCCCGGGTCAGCTCCCGCAGCTGTTCCAGCAGCGGACCTTCGGTGTGTTCCGGCATCTGCCAGCGCAGGGTGACCCGGTCGGTGAACTCCGGCGCAGCCTGCTTTGCCCCGGCGGCGTCAATGAGCAGGGATGCCCGCTCGTAAAGAGAATAGTCCACCGTCACGCGCAGCTCCACCACACTGCGCACCGTGACCACCTCAGCATTTTCCAGCGCGCGGGCCGTGGCCGTGGTGTACGCACGCACCAGCCCGCCGGTGCCCAGCAGCACCCCGCCGAAGTAACGGGTGATCACCACGATCAGATCCGTCAGGCCGCTGTGCTGCAGCACCTCCAGTGCCGGGGTCCCGGCCGTTTTGGCCGGCTCGCCATCGTCGGAGTAGCGTTCCCGATTCCCCTCCCGCAGCCGGTAAGCATACACGTTGTGCCGCGCCGTGCGGTTGGCCGCGCGCACCTGCTCCAGGAATGCCACGGCGGCCTCCTCGCTGTCCGCAAAGGAGAGCTGCGCAATGAAGCGGCTCTTCTTCTCTTCGTATTCGCCCACGGCCGTACCGCGGATGGTCCGGTAATCCTCCACAATGGTTCCTCCTGCGTGTTATTCAGAATCAGTATAACATAAAACGCCATTTGTGCAAGTGAAAAGCCCGGCAGCTTTCGCTGCCGGGCTTTCCTCGCACACAACTTTTCAAGAAAGGGAGAAGGTATCTTGGTATGATGAAGAGGATATCACTTGGTGAAGATCTGGATCCACTGATGGCCCCAGGTGCTGCTGCTGTTGTAGTAGTAGCCAACGCCCATGGCACGGGCTTCGGGGTTCAGAATGTTGGCACGATGGCCTTCGGACTGCATCCAGGCATCCACGACCTCCTGCGGAGAAACGCTGCCCCAGGCGGCGTTCTCACCGGTGGGAGCTGCGGTCACGCCGTACTCCTTGAGCACGGTGAAGCACTTGCTGCCATCCGGACGGGTATGGGAGTTGACGGTAGCGATCTCTTCGGCACGCTTCTGTGCGGCAGCGGTCAGGTTGGCATCGCCCATCACCAGCGGAGTCAGGCCGTACTTTGCACGCTCGACATTGACCAGATCCAGCACTTCCTGACGGAAGTCATCGGTGTGAGAGTTTTCGGGGTAAGAGAAGATCAGCACCCAGTAGTTGCCGTAGGCACCGCCCTCATAGTGGCCGACACTCACGGTGGTGGCATCCGCATTCAGGATGCGCTCACGGGCGAAATCGAGGTTCATCCACTGGTCCATGGCGGAGTCCGGAGTGGACACGCCGGCCAGATAGTTCTCGCCAACGGACACATCGTCGATGCCGTTCTCGGCAAAAACGGTGAAGTCGCGCTGACCGTTGGGACGCACATAAGAATATGTGGTAGCCAGCTCTTCGGCACGCTCAGCAGCGGCGGCGTTGTGGGCGGCGTCGCCCAGCTCCACGCTGTTCAGACCGGCCTTTGCACGGGCCTTGTTGATGAGCTTCAGGAAATCCTTCTGGTACATCTGGTCCTGTGCGCTGATGTAGGAGTTTTCTTCGTCGATGTCCGCAGAAACCGACACAGTGTTCTGTGCAGCGCTCGCAGCCAGAGGCTTGAGCGGAGATGCGCAGCCAAACATCACAGCCAGCGTCATAGCAGCTGCCGCGATCTTCTGAACAGTACGCATTTCGAGTTTCATAAGACATCCTCCTGATACAGCTTTTTGTATAAAAGCCGTTTTGCATTTGATCGGTTGCGCGTTGCAAATCCGTTTTGCAACGCGTGCGTTTCACAAGTGCAACTCTTGTGTCACAAGAGTATCACAGGAACGTCTCATCGTCAAGGGGTTTTGCGCATTTTTTCGGGACAAAAATGCAAAAAATTCAAAAATCGGCCCGTTCAGGATCGTAACACAAGTGCAACATCATCCGGAAGAGTCCCCTTTTCCAGTTACGCTCGTGTTGCACTTTGAGTGCGTTTTCCGGGAAGTGCAACACATTTTTGTTCTTTCACTCACTTTTCTCTCAAAAGTCAGACTTATCAAAAATGCATATTATTGCATTCTTATTCATTTAATTGCATATTGTGCATTTTTCGCTTTTCCCGTACACAAAAAAGACACCGCGCCCTGCATTTCTGCAAAGCGCGGTGCCCGCGTTTCGATCGGTTTCCGGTCAGTTCATCTCTTCCAGAGCCTTCTTCAGGTTCTGTGCGATCTGGTCCGGGCAGCTGGTGTTGCGGAACCCGCACAGCGTACCGTCCAGACGTGCAATGACATCTTCGGCCTTCATGCCGGTGACCAGCTGGCAGATGCCTTTCAGGTTGCCGTTGCAGCCGCCGATGACCTCGATGGACGCAATGGTGTGGTCGTCGTTCAGGACAAAATTGGTCTGCTTGGAGCAGGTGCCTTTGTTTGCAAAACTGAATTCCTTGCTCATGGTTTCAAACTTCCTCTCTCTTTCTTATTATAAAGGAAAAGCCTTTTCCGGCTTTATCGTGTGCCATTGCCGCCGCCCCGTTTGCGGGCGATCTCCTGCAGGCGGGTGACCGTCTCGTCCGGAGCGGTACAGGTGCCGATGGGATGGGGCACCTTGTGGTTGCGGCCATGGAAATCCGTCCCGGCCATGGGCACAAGGCCGTATTCCCGGCAAAGCTGCACGCACTCCGCGCGGTCCTCCGGGCTGTTGCTGGGGTGGTCCACCTCGATACCATCAATGGCGCCTTCTGCCGCCAGTTCGCGCACCAGCGGCATGCTCTTGTAGACGGTGGGATGCGCAAACACCACTGCACCACCGCTGGCCTTGGCCGTGGCCAGCACTTCCCGCACCGGCAGATACTCCGGCGAGTGCAGCACGATGCCGCGGGGATTCCAGCCGAACAGCTTGTGGTAGGTCTCGCCGTAAATGCTGCCGTCACTCAGGCCAAGCTCCCCCAGCACCTGCATGATGCCGCTTTTGTAGATCACGCCGCTTTCGACCGCCGTCTCCCAGACAAGCTCCTCGGTGAACTGCGGGTACATCGCCTCCAGCTCATGGACCGTCTGCAGGCCGCAGGCATTGCGCCGCTGCTTCATGATCTCGCAGTGCTCCCGGAGCGGGACACAGTCCAGGTTGGGGTAATAGCACAGCAGATGCACCCGGTGCTGGCGCTCAAAATCGTAACCGGTCAGCTCCACCGCTGGGATCAGCTCCACGCCCTCCTGTCGGGGATGGGCGTAGCAGTACGCCGCACTCAGGGTGGTGTCGTGGTCGGAGATGGCAATGGCGTGCAGTCCGGTACGGGCCGCGATGCCCGGCAGGCGCTGGATGGGCACCGAGCCGTCGGAACAGGTGGAATGGTTGTGAAGATCGCAGGACATGGAAACGCCTCTTTAATGTTTGTAGAAATTGATCAGGCAGCCGTCGGCCAGGATCTGACGCTCGTCATCGGTCAGCGGAGCCATGTAGAGGTCAAACGCCTTGGGAGCATCGCCTAGCACATAGGCCTTGATGTCTTTCAGGTCGCCCTTGAGCGCTTCACGCACATTGGGGATGAGGATGTAATCCCCCAGCCCGAAGGGCGTAGCCCCGGCCAGCTGCAGGGGCAGCATGCCCCAGTTGATCAGGTTGGAGCGGTAACGCTTGGTGGCGTACTCGGTGACGATGTTGGCCCCGGCACCCAGCACACGCTGGCAGCTGGCGGCCTGCTCACGGGCGGAGCCGTCGCCCGGCTTGACTGCAAAGATGGTGGAAGCGATCTGCAGGTCTTTCCAGGTCAGGTTCTCGCAGCCGGGCACGGCGTGCACCTTTGCCAGCAGGGCGTCATCGGCTTTGCCGGCACGGCGGCCTTCTTCTTCGGCACGCACGGCCTTGGCACGGCCCACATACTCCGGGTCCTTGCGGCTGAGGGTGAACTCGGCCAGACCCAGGGGGTTGGAGCGGTAGGAGGAAGTCTCACCGGAGGGGATCAGCTCGTCGGTGGTCGTAACAGGGTCGGTGATGTAGGACGCCACCTTCAGCAGCAGGTTGTTGCCCAGCGGTGCGATCTCCGGCCAGTCCTTGATGTTGGGGCCCAGCTTGAGCAGGGCGTCGTAGTCGCCCTTGCCAAAGCCCTGATACACGCGGGTGTCGTAGCTGGAAGGATCGTACTGGTACTCCGGCACAGTGGGATCGTAGTCGATGTCAGTGGCCGGGGTCAGGATGCCGCCGTTGGCCGTGGTGGCCGCAATGCTGCGGGCATCCATCAGGGCCACACCCGCCAGCTGGCCATTGCCGGGCTTGGAGCCTTCGCGGCTGGGGAAATTGCGGGTGGTGTGGCGGATGGACAGTGCCCCGTTGGCGGGCACGTCGCCTGCGCCGAAGCAGGGGCCGCAGAAAGCCGTGCGCACGGTGGCACCGCTGGCCATCAGTTCGCTGATCACGCCGGTGCGCACCAGTTCCATCATGATGGGCTGACTGCCGGGGTACACACTGAGGGCGTAGTCGCCGCAGCCGCCGGTGCGGCCCTTGAGGATGGAAGCCGCCTCATAGATGCTGTCGTACAAACCGCCTGCACAACCGGCGATCACGCCCTGGTCCACCCGCAGCTTGCCGTTCTCGATCTTGCTGCACAGGTCCAGGTGCACATCCTTGCGGCCGATGAGCTTCTGCACATCCTCTTCGCAGGCGTGCAGGATGTCCTCCAGATTGGCGTTCAGCTCTTCGATGGTAAAGGCATTGGAGGGGTGCATGGGCAGGGCGATCATCGGACGGATGGCCGACAGATTCACTTCCACAACGCCGTCATAGTAGGCAAGGTCCGCCGGGGCCAGCTTCTTGTAATCCGCAGCACGGCCGTGCACGGCAAGGAACTTCTGCGTGGTCTCGTTGGTCTCCCAGATGGAGGACAGGCAGGTGGTCTCGGTGGTCATGGCGTCGATGGCGTTGCGGGTGTCCTGCCGCAGGGAGGCAATGCCGGGGCCGACGAACTCCATGACCTTGTTCTTGACATAGCCGCTCTTGAACAGCTTGCCCACCAGCGCAATGGCCACATCGTGGGGGCCGCAGCCGGCAGGCAGGCTGCCGGTGAGGTAAATGGCCACCACACCCGGACGGGCCACATCGTAGGTGCGGCCCAGCAGCTGCTTTGCCAGCTCGCCGCCGCCCTCGCCGATGGCCATGGTGCCCAGTGCACCGTAGCGGGTGTGGGAGTCCGAGCCAAGGATCATTTTGCCGCAGCCGGCAAACTTTTCACGCATGTACTGGTGGATGACAGCCAGATGCGGGGGCACAAAGATGCCGCCGTACTTTTTGGCAGCCGACAGGCCGAAGCGGTGGTCATCCTCGTTGATGGTGCCGCCCACGGCGCACAGGCTGTTGTGGCAGTTGGTGAGCACATACGGGATGGGGAACTTTTCCAGGCCGGACGCGCGGGCCGTCTGGATGATGCCCACAAAGGTGATGTCATGGCTGGCCATGGCGTCAAACTTGATCTTCAGGTTTTCGGCATCGCCGCTGGTGTTGTGGGCCTGCAGAATGCTGTAGGCCATAGTGCCGGTCTTTGCGTTTGCGATGGCTGCTGCATCAAAGCCCTTTGCGGCCAGGGCTGCGTCTGCATTGCCGTCTGCGGGCACCCACTCGCCGCGGGCATAATATGCGCCGCCGGTGCTGCATTTGATCATATCCAACATCTCGATTCGCCTCTCTTTTTCTGTTTCCCGCCCGCCGCAGTTTGCGGGCACTGCCCCGGCAGGACGGCCAGCGGCCCCCTGCCCCGTTACGATCACGGATCGTATCGTTTTTTTATTATAGCATGAAACCATGGAAAGAAAAAGCACTTTTTCCGAATGAACTGTGAACAGACCGCAAAGCCTCTCCATCCGCTCGACCGCAGCATGTGCATATCATCCCCTTTCCGGAATACAAGCATGAAAAAAAGCACCCAAGAACCATCGTTCTCAGGTGCTTTTCTTCATGCCGCCGACGGGGGTCGAACCCGTACTCTGTCTCCAGAAAGGGATTTTAAGTCCCTCGTGTCTGCCAATTTCACCACAGCGGCACAGAAAGAACTGCCGCTCTTTCAAACGGCAGTTCTAATGATACAATAGGATCGTTTCTTTGTCAAGAAAAATGATTTACACTTTACCGCCGTGCAGCTCTGCGTACATTCTGGCGCGGCACTCGGCCACGGCAGGGGTCATATTGACATAGTGCTTATGGGGGCACTCCAGACGCAGCTCGCTCTCCCAGGTCTCCTCGGTGAGCTGTTTTGCGATGTAGGCCTTCTTCTCGGCAATGGAGGGCAGCTCCATGGCCAGCTGGCCGCCCAGGATGTGCGGCACCAGCAGCGGCTTGACCGCCGTCGGGGTAAAGGTAACGGTGCGCTCAATGGCGTCAAAGTCCAGGTTGACCATCGTGATGGGCTTGCCGGCCTCGATCACCTCGCCGTCCATGGCGATCAGATCACACTGGGCCTGTCCGTTTTCATCGTAGAGACGCCAGGGCATCTTCTTGCCGGGGATGATGGCCTTGCTGGCCGAATCCGAGCACTTCATCTTGGGGGTATAGCTGCCGTCCGGCTGCTTGACAGCCACCAGCTTGTACACGCCGCCGAACACGGGGTCGGAAGCAGAGGTGATCAGGTTCTCGCCCACGCCGTAGGAATCAAAATGGGCATGCTCATACAGCTCCATGTTGGCGATCTTCTTTTCGTCCAGACCGTTGGAAGCCACCAGCTTGATGTACGGCTTGCCGACAGCATCCAGTGCCTTGCGCAGACGCTTGGAGCCGCGGGCCAGGTCGCCGGAGTCGATGCGGGCGCTCTTGACGCGGCGGTTGGGGTCATTGGGGTACTTCTCGATCAGGTAGTCGTCCAGCTTGATCAGGTTGGGCAGACCGCTCTCCATGATGTTGTAGGTATCCAGCAGCAGGCTGACCGAGTCCGGGTAGGTGTCGGCAAATGCCTTGAAGGCGTCGAATTCCGTCGGGAAGAACTCGATGAAGCTGTGTGCCACGGTGCCCACGGCCTTGACGTCCGAGCCGAACTTCATCTCAGCCAGACAGTTGGCCGTACCCACGCAGCCGCCCAGGACCGCCGCATAGGCACCATCGTTGCCGGCGCTCTCGCCCTGTGCACGGCGGGTGCCGAACTCCATGACACTGCGAGGGGTGTGGGTGTTCAGACCGGTGACGCGGGTGGCCTTGGTGGCGATGAGGCTGTGGAAGTTCATCGTCTGCAGCAAGTAGGTCTCAATGAGGATGGCGCCCACCAGATCGCACTCAATGCGCACCATCTGCACATGGGGATAGCACACAGTGCCCTCCGGCAGGGCATACATGTCGCCCTTCCAGCGGTAGGTGCGCAGATACTCGCAGAATTCCTCGCTCATACCCTTGGTGCGCAGCCACCAGATGTCCTGTGCGTTGAAATGGTAATTCAGCAGAAAGCGGGTCAGCTTGCGCTGACCGGCGCTGATGGAATAGCCCTGATTGTCCGGGTTCTTGCGGAAGAACATGTCAAACACCAGCGTGGTGTCCTTGAATCCGTGCAGGAACAGGCAGTTTGCCATCGTAAATTCATAAAAATCCACGACCATTGCGGGGTTGTCGTAGTCCTCATCCGGAATATAAGGCACAACCTTGATTTCGTCCATGAATGTTTCCTCTCTTCTTCTCAACGGCACAGCCCGCGGGCCGCTGCCGTTTCCCAGTTCCCGGCCGGAGTACAGAACCCCGGCGGAAAGCCCTCGCCCTGTCTTGACAGAGTGTTTCTAACATGATAACACCAATCGCAGGCCTGCGCAAGGGTTTTGCGATATTTTCTGGGATTGCGATCGAACTGAAGAACAACCCTCTCAGTCATCGCTTACGCGATGCCAGCTCTCCCGAAGGGCGAGCTTTTATCGAGAAGGGAAACTTTCCGATTCAACGAAAAAGCTCCCCCTTTCGGGGGAGCTGGATGCGAGTGAAATGAGCAGACTGAGAGGGTTTTGTTCTTTAGCCGTTGATGATGTTGGGGGTGGCGTTCTTCAGCACGACGTCATGGCTGCCGCCCTCCACGATGGAGGTGGAGGACACGACGGTCAGCTTGGCCTTCTGCTGCAGCTCGGGGATGGACAGAGCGCCGCAGTTGC